>LIDZ01005914.1_pt5 | contig 13950 bp, 15 predicted proteins | sample 644651 | NCBI WGS metagenome assembly LIDZ01 (sample SAMN03856242, study PRJNA289617) | food metagenome | isolation source: wine grapes on drying loft during traditional withering process | host: Vitis vinifera cv. Corvina | place: Italy: Gargagnago di S. Ambrogio di Valpolicella | collected 2014-01 | reverse complement strand
AGGCCAGACGGATTGAATATCTTCACCTCCGCGCCCATGGCCGTCAGCAGCCGGGCGGCCTCCTCTGTAGTGAGTCGACTGTAAGAGCGCTCCCGCAGCGAGCCGTAGAGCATCAGGATGCGGGGCGGATGCGCCACCTCTTCGGCCTTTAATTTCTCTTCCGAAAGGGGCGCATCCAGGAGAGTTGGATCGATATTGTTCAGAGCATCATTGACGTTATTCACAGCAGGTTCTCTTTGTGGGTAATTGCGGTGGACAGGCTGCACCCGCTGCCGCCGGCACAACACTCTTCAGTCAGAAAAGCCATCAGCTGCTCAAGCTTCGCATAGCAGGGCCTGCAGAACAGGGTACGGCTCTGCCGTTCCTGACTTATGAGGCCAGCGGATATCAGCGCAGAAAGATGATGGCTGAGCGTGGAAGCCGGAATGGTCAGTCTTTTCTGTATTTCACCCACAGGCAGGCCCTCAGGTCCGGCTTTAACCAGTTCACGATAAATTCCCAGTCGCGTCACGTGTCCCAGCTCTCTGAGTGCAACAGCAGCATTGTGTATGTTCATGAGTCCTAAAACCAAATTTCCAGAATAATGGAAATATAGTTTAAATCTGCCAAGTACGTCAAGTCTCCCTGGGTTGTAAAAGGGCTATGTTTCTAAAGCTGACTGCCGTTTCTTGCATGTTAATTCGGATGCTATGGCAGCTCTTCTAAACGGGTCAACGTTCAACCATCTCAGGATCAGTTCAGCACTCCGACAACATTTTTAGGCGTAATCGTTTCGCTTCTTCTTGCCAGAAATTTCAGGCTCAATAATACTGTTCATATAAACAGTATAATTCAAAGGAGGATTTTTATGCGCTTTACGATGATTTTTTTAGTTTGCACCCAGCATTATGTTTGGGATATCGCACAATGAAAACGGCCATTTACGCTCAGGGCCTGACTCTGATGTGGCCGCCGATTTTTACTCCAACGGTAAGGGTACCGCTTTATGCAGACCCCTGTCCTGCCGGTTTCCCCTCCCCCGCTCAGGATTATGTAGAGAAAGAGCTGGACCTGAATGAGCTTTGTATTCGCAGACGGGCATCCACGTTCTTCGTGCGGGCCAGTGGTAACAGTATGCAGGAACTCGGCCTTTTTGACGGCGACGTTATGGTGGTCGATCGGGCAGAACAACCCACGCACGGCGACATCGTCATCGCCGAAGTCGCCGGTGAGTTCACGGTTAAGCGCCTGCAGCTGACACCACGTGTAGCTCTCCTACCTATGAATCCCGCTTATCCCGTTATCTATCCGGAAGAGCTGCAACTGCTCGGCGTTGTCACCTGGTTCTTTAACAGTACCCGTGCCCGTGGGAGATAATTATGCCTATTTTTGGACTGGCTGACGTCAACTCTTTCTATGCCAGCTGTGAGACGCTTTTCCGTCCGGATCTGCGTGGCAGGCCGGTAGTCGTGCTCAGTAACAACGATGGCTGTGTTATTGCACGCTCTGCCGCCGCAAAGGCACTGGGCATAAAAATGGGTGCACCGTGGTTCCAGATAAAAACGCAGGACTATCCGGAAAAGGTACATGTGTTCAGCTCAAACTATGCGCTTTATCACAGCCTGAGCCAGAGGGTAATGACCGCGCTTGAGGAGATAACACCACGCGTCGAGCAGTACAGCATTGATGAGATGTTCCTGGATCTGACAGGTATTAACGGCTGTGAAGACTTCGAAGCTTTTGGTCGTCGCCTGCGCGCGCATGTGTTTACCACAACGGGTCTCATCGTCGGTGTCGGCATGGGGCCAACCAAAACGCTCGCGAAATCGGCACAGTGGGCGAGTAAAGAATGGAAGCAGTTTCGCGGGGTGCTGGCGCTGACGCCGGGTAATCCGAAACGTACTGAAGCCCTGCTGACTAATCAACCCGTTGAGGAAGTATGGGGTGTGGGACGGCGTATCGGCCAACTGCTCAACCTTATGGGCATCGAAACAGCCCTGCAGCTGTCGCGTGCGCGGCCGAAGTTTATTCGCGATAATTTTTCCGTAGTGCTGGAGCGCACCGTGCGGGAGCTGAACGGCGAGTCATGTATACCGCTCGAAGAGTTGCCGCCAGCAAAACAGCAGATAGTCTGCAGTCGCAGCTTCGGGGAGCGCATTACTACAAAAACAGCCATGCAGCAGGCGCTGTGTCAGTACGCTTCACGCGCAGCGGAAAAGCTGCGCGGGGAACGTCAGTATTGCTGCAACATCGGCGTGTTTATTCGGACGTCGCCACACGCCAACGGTGAGGTGTTTTACGGAAACAACGCCGGTGAGAAGCTGACGCTGCCAACACAGGACACGCGGGACATCATTGAGTCTGCAATGCGGTCGCTTGATCGTATCTGGCTTGGGGGACGCCGGTACATGAAAGCAGGCATCATGCTTGATAACTTTACGCCGAACGGCGTAAGCCAGCTCAATCTATTTGACGATAATCGGCCACGGCCTAACAGCGCACAATTGATGAAAGTGCTGGACGGCATTAATCAGTCCGGGCTGGGAAATGTGTGGTTTGCCGGACAGGGAATTAACACTGAGTGGAAAATGAAGCGTGAAATGCTCAGCCCTGCCTGGACTACGCGCTGGTCTGACATTCCTAAGGCACGCGTGCTTTAAAACGATTATTAATTGAGCCGTTGAAATTGTATTCCACATAAATCATTCCATGAGCACGCGGGTTATGTCGTGCATCGAGGAGATGGTGCCGCGTCTGGAAATATATTCTGTTGATGAGGGTTTCTGCGACTGCTCTGGCATGGAAATGACCATGCCCTATGAGGATTTCGGTCGCATGATCCGCGCCCATGTCAGAGCCTGCACCGGCCTGACGGTTGGTGTCGGGCTGGGCCCGACCAAAACGTTGGCAAAGTCAGCGCAGTGGGCAGGCAAAGAGTGGCCACAGTTCGGCGGGGTGCTGGCCCTCACGCCGGGTAACCCTAAGCGCACAGAGACGTTGCTGTCGCGTCAGCCAGTGGGTGAACTCTGGGGCGTGGGGTCCCGAACCGAAAAACGCCTGCAGTTACTGGGAGTGAAAACGGCGCTGGATCTGGCGCGTACCTCACCCTCTTTTATCCGCAAGAACTTTAGCGTGGTGCTGGAGCGTACTGTCCGTGAGCTTAACGGTGAATCCTGTATTCCGATGGAGGATTTGCCTCCGCCAAAGCAACAGATTGTGGTCAGCCGCAGCTTTGGCGAGCGAGTCACTGAGTATGATGCGATGCGCCAGTCGATCTGCGCCTATGCCGAACGCGTGGCGGAAAAGCTGCGTGAGGACAGGCAATACTGCCATCACGTCTCCGTCTTTATCCGTACCTCGCCTTACGACGCGGGCCAGCCCAGTTATGGCAACACCGCATTCGTTAAGCTGCGCGTCGGCACGCAGGACACGCGCAACATTACTGAGGCGGCAGTTAAGTCGCTGGATGCTATATGGCGCCCGGGCTTCCGCTACGCCAAAGCTGGCATTATGCTGAATGAGCTGCGACCAAACGGTGTGGCGCAACTGAACCTCTTTGACGACGAAGCACCGCGCGCCGGCAGCGAAGCACTGATGAGCCTGATCGATTCGATGAACCGTTCAGGGCGCTACAGCATAGGATTTGCAGGTAAAGGTATTGACCCTGACTGGAAGATGAAACGCGAGATGCTGAGCAAGGCATGGACGACAAACTGGAAAGAGTTGCCAGTAGCCGTCATTAAATAATGTTTGCAAACCGGCCTCGGGATATACGAGTTTGATTATGTCTGAACTCGCCAATATTGGCCCCGAGGCTTTATCCATATGTTATCAGGCAGGATTTAATTCTTTAAGAGCACCCTGATAGCTAAAATGGCGCAGAGCATGGAAATCCCGCATTAGACTCAGGCTACTGTTAGTCAGGGCGTGCTCGTAAAAACCATCACCGTGCTCTTCATAAGCGGCTTCCAAATCACTGACTATATCTGACCACTGTACCGCGTAGAAGCTGATCACATCCCCCTCTTCCTGGTCACAATTAGCCCTTAACTCAAACCTTTCTTTCACACTCCACCGGTAAACACCGTCTGATTCGGTGAAGTCATATAACTGCCCTAACTTGGTATTCAGCAGGGCCAGTGCCGCTGCTGGTGTTTCTCCCTGCGCAAATGGGAACAGGGGGTTTTCACACAGAAAGGCTTGCATACCCTGCGCACCGTCACGCGAACTCAACATACCAAAAACAAACTCAGCGCTTTTCATATCGAGAATGAGTGCAGTAAAGCCGTAGCCATAACGCTTATTTTCAACACCTAAATGATGAGGAACAGCCTCTAAATACCTAAAAATATTATCCATAATGGGGATCTCAAGGGTTTTAAATTATGCAATGCGACGATATAACAGCGCCTTAAAATATGAACGATATAAGTATTAAAAATGTACATTTTAGATACGTTAAAGGTTCAATTAAGATACTTTTTAAGGGATCACTTCTTTTCAAATGCACCGTCACGCATGAGCTTTTCCCGGAAGGCTTCAAGTATGTAAGGTGTCATAAGGAGAGATGTCACGTTTCTGTCTTTTAACTGGTCATACGCATCCCACAAATCCTCGGGAATTTGCACATTCTTGGCCCTGCGCACAGCTTTTGTTTTCCTGCGCAGACCGGGCTGATCAGCTTCCGTACGTTTCTCTGCTTCGGTTGTTGTTAACGGCACGCTCTCGGTGAGTTGCGGCTCACCTGCTGAAGTAGCACCTGACTCATGTAACGGCGCATTCTTAGAGAGTTTAGAAATGCGATCAAACATTGCTGATTTAGGATTAGCCATCAGATACACCATTAATATATAAAAAGTACATATTCAGTACTTGTTGAATACTTCTACTATACCTTTTCGATTGCATTACGCATATCTAAATAGAGCGACCGCATGGCATTTCCGACGTTGCTGTAGCGTGTGGTCATATGCTCAACTACACCCATGCCCTGGCCAAACTGCTGGGGTGCAGCCTTATCCATCGGAATAGCCGTTTCCATCCTGACCAGGTTGTCGAACTGAGCAATATAGTTATCGATATCTTTGTAATTACGACGATTTGACGGCACCTTATTCATAACAACATGAGCTACCTTTTTCTCGCCCAGTTCGGCTGAAATTTCCTCAAGCACCTTACTGAACTCATGAAGGCCAAGGATATCCGATGGATCGTCTTTAAGCGGTGAGATAATCAGGTCAGCAAGCGCTACTGCAGCGCGCGTAATTGAAGAGTCAAAGCCACCACAATCGACCAGTACAGTCTGCCCCTTTTCTTTGGCTTCAAGTACGTCAGCGATGAAACGGTCAACAACATTTTCCATGTCGTCAGTCAGTCGCACGACATTCCAGCGCTTGTTTTCATCGCGAAAGCCGTTAAAGGTCGTTACCGCAGGTGTAGGGTCAGTATCGTAAAAAATATCAGGCTTAAGTTCCGGCGCGATGTTCAGGCTGATAAGGGATTTCCCGGTCCCGCCTTTTTTAATAGCCACCGCCACTACTTTTCCTGCGTACGGATTTGATGCGTTATTCATACCTTTTTTATCCTTAAAATGTACACATTTAGTATTTGATAAGAACCTTATCAGTACAAAAGCGTGCACGCAACCAAAACACTTATTAAATACTAAAAATGTACACTTTTAGTATTTAATAAGAACTCTTTTGATGTGCTATGTGTACTGTTCACTCGCGTCAATCTGCAGCGTCAGTAAAGGGCAGGGGAGTGTAATGACCCGATTTGTCGCAGCCGCCCCATAGTGCGTGTTACTCTTCGATTTTTCAGTTACGAGGATGTGGCTTATGGATTTGTTAACGTGGGGATTAATTGCGGCAGCCGTTGTTATTTATCTGATTTCAGCTAAAAAGAAGAAGCGTCCACAGAGCAGATATCAGCGACCTAAAGACTATCAGGCACCTGAGCACAGAAGCCGGGAGCGTGCCCCTGAAGTCGCCAGAGAGGAAACGATAGCAGAGCGTCAACTGAGCACCGTAAGAAGCAATGAGTTCTACAAATGCCCACTGATGAACAAAGGTGAGTATGGCGTGTTCCGAAAGCTTGAGAAGCTGCTCTCAACCTCACATCGTGGCTACCGGGTTTTTGCTCAGGTATCGCTCGGTGAGATTCTCGGTTCAAAAGACACACAGGCGTACTTTGCCATAAATAGCAAACGTGCAGATTTTGTGATCATAGACTGGGCAGGGCAGCCAGTAGCTGTCGTTGAATACCACGGCACCGGCCATTATCAGGGCAACGCCACCGTGCGCGATGCCGTTAAGCGTGAAGCATGCAACAGTGCAGGGATAGCGTTTATAGAACTACATGATAGTTATAAAGAGGAAGACATCATTGCAATCAAGGATCATCTGCAACCATCAAAAAATGGCTCAGTTTAAAGCCAGTAATTTGCTCTAAAAAAATGCGACCGCGACAAACAAAAAACTAAGCGTATTTTTTTCAGTAAGAATAGTATAAAAATCAACAAATAAACAGACATACACTTTCGTTCAGAAGTTGTATGTATGAATGTAATTATAAATAGCGCAGTGTGACAAAATTATGGTTCCGATTTATAAATCACTCCAGTTACTGGGCCCCTGTCTTAGTTCGAAGTTAGCTGCTGTGCTTGTTGAGCAGCGAGGAATCTCTCATGAAAATGCGAGGAAGTTGATTTCCCGATCGGTGCAGACTGGCGAAATACGCAGCATTAAAAATGTCTTTCCTAAACGTGAAAACTTCCTTTACCTGAAAGAATCATATGGAAGTGATAGCTTTTGGAAAAACCTTACTAAGGACCTAGTTGATAGTGGTTCTGCTGTTGGCCTAGCATTGACAGCTTTAGCCGCTAGAGGGGGGATCATACCTTTAGCCCATTTTGGTGCTGCAAGTGGGTCACCGCTAGCTATGAAAAAAAAATTATCCTTTAATCAAGTACAAGAAAAACTCTTAGCTTTAGGCTTATGTAAAAAGATATCACTTGCTGGCATAGGAGATTGTCTGGCCATAACTGAACGAGATGAAAGAAGATTTGAAATTGTCTTGAGGCAAGTTAATTCAAGACTTGTAACTGAGGCTGTATTTATATCAGCAATTAAACAATGGGCACAAAACTTAAGCCTAGTAAGTTATGACTCCGTAAAAACTCGCCTTGACAATACACCTGCTATATCTAGTTATCAATTCGATATTTCAGCGCCATCATATCTATCGCCTCTTGTCACAATGAAGAATGAGTCCAAAAAACCAGGTTTCTTTGCTTGTGATGTACTTCTCGGGACCACTGTAACTCTAATTGAAGTACAACCATTCATTAATAAATGCAAGGCTCTGTTGTCATTAAAAAACATTGGGAAAACGATATTTATATTCGCTGCAAGCCATTTTGAAAAAGAAGCATTAATTGAGTTAAAAAAACATGGAATTATTCCGGCAACACCAGAAAACCTATTCGGTGAAGAAGTTGCTAAAAGCTTACAAGAACTAAATGATTTCCTTCGTTATTACTTTGTTAACAAACCAGATAACATTGAGAAGATTGACTCGCTAATGTCTAGTTTAGCGCAAGTTAAGGGGGCATCAGCCCAGCTGCAGGGAGCTCTTTTTGAATTTCTTGTTGCTGAGGTAGTCAGAGAAGATGGAGGTAATGTTGAAATAGGCCGTCTGTGTAAATCCCAAAATGGAAAACTTGCTGATAGCGATGTATGTGTTACTAAAAGATATAAAGAGGTTAGATTTATAGAATGTAAAGGTTATAAGCCTTATTCGACAGTCAAACATGAAGATGTGAAAAACTGGATCTCTAAACAAATCCCTGTTTTTCGAGATCAAGGTAAAACAGATTACCCTAAAGCAGAAATTAAGGTAGAGCTATGGACTACAGGAAAGTTTGCTGATGATAGCTTGTCAATAATTAACAGATGCAAAACAGATAATGACATTCACAAGAGATGTGAAATACATGTCTTAGAGGCACATGATGTTCGAGCGGAATTTTATAATACAAAAAATAAAAATTTGATTAATGTTTATGAAAAGCATTTTGCCGATACTTATTATAAAGAAAATAATAAGAAAATACCTGATAAATCACATAGAATTGCAAGTGGACCTGATGATATCTTTTTAGATGAATAAATAATCTTATGATATACCGTCAAAGCATTCCGTAAAAATTAAGATAATAATACATTCTGGTATTTTAAATAAATAAGCAGTATGTGACTCAAAACTCTTGCAAGATAAATATCCCACACAGCATTAATTGATGCATAAAGCAGTAGTGACTCATGTTTCGCTACATTATAGTTAATAAACTAACTATAACTATTGTTATTATATTGGTAATACACGTTAAGATGTACCAAATCGTTCGTTTTGGTACATTAACGGTCGCTACTGTACGAAAGTTAGTGTTTTTATTAAAGTACATGCCTTATAATAAGTACACCTATTTAGTACACAGCAGGGCTGTATGTCACGCGTTTTTGCCTATTGCAGGGTATCGACCCTTGAACAGAACACTGAGAACCAGCGTCGTGAAATTGAAGCAGCTGGTTTTGCTATCAAACCGCAGCGACTGATCGAAGAACAAATCAGCGGCTCAGTTGCTGCCTCAGAACGTCCCGGTTTTATGCGGCTTCTTGATCGTATGGAAAGTGGTGACGTCCTGATTGTCACAAAGCTTGACCGGCTTGGAAGAAACGCAATCGATATAAGACAGACGGTCGAACTTCTTTCAGCCTCAGAGATTCGCGTCCACTGTCTTGCTCTAGGCGGCGTCGATCTTACGAGCCCTGCAGGAAAGATGACGATGCAGGTAATCTCCGCTGTAGCTGAGTTTGAACGCGACTTACTGGTAGAACGTACTCATGCTGGTTTAGCCCGTGCAAAAGCCGCAGGTAAGCGTTTTGGTCGTCCTCCCGCTCTGACACAAGAACAGAGGCAGTCTGTTTTTGAGCTGATTGATGCAGGGGAGTCAATTAGTGCAATTGCCCGGCGGTTTGATACTACGCGGCAGACCATAATGCGAGTCAGGGCGATGCGAATAGATAACGATATTGCCCGCAATCCTAATTAGCATTGGGCATTGGGCGTGGAAACTGCCGCGTTGCCATTTTCCTTAATACGGAGAAGGACCGTATGTCAGATATAAAAATTTATCCGATACGCTTCACAGGACAGGTTAGAACCATCAAATGCGACGTTGAGCTTCAGAAAAATCAGCCAGATGAATTTAAAAGATACATAAGGTTTGCATGCCAGAACAGGGCGACTACCCAAGTAACCTGCCAGTGCAGGAGCGGGAGTGAAGGAGAAAATCAGCGTAGGTTGAAGGCGTGCTCTTCATCTAAAAATGATAACTACTGGCTCGCACGCTGGTCTAACAGCGGTTCTGAGCATGCGCCAGACTGTCGTTTTTACTCTATCTGGGCTGATGACAGGCAAAGCCAGATTTACGCCTCAGAAGTTGTTAAGACTATCTCGCCGGGATGCTTTCGTATCAAGCTTCCTACCGGCCTGCAAAAAAAAGAGGCCTCGGGGGTTACAGCTCCGGCTCGTCAGCCAGCTCTTACCGTAGATGGAAAACGTCAGCGCCAGCCCGCTATGAGTATTCTGGGCCTTATGCATTTTATGTGGGAGAAGGCAGAGATCAATCACTGGCACCCGAATTTCGATAAACGAACCCGGGATGATGCATGGGCCGCATGGCGCCTGAAGCAGATAGCTGGAAAAATCAGTGTTGGCAGAACCTCACTTGACTCCGTTCTTCTTACATTGGCAAAGCCGGGGTCACAAGCAATGAAGAACAACTGGGCTGTTGTTAACGGAGCTGAAAAATCGGCAAAGCGTCTCGTCTTGATCTCCTGTCTGGATAGCTCGGTAAGAGAAGAACAACGCAATCTTAAGGGTTCGCTCCCGCTTATACTTTCAGCCGGATTTCCTTATCTTGTTCTGCCTTCAGATTCAATCGATCGCCTTGAAAGAAGCTTTTCACGTGAACTGAGCGACTGGCGTCGCGGTAAAAAAGTGATGCTAATAGCGGAAACCGATCCGCCAGTTAAGAAGTTCAAACAGCTAAACGGGAAAACCATTCCCTACAACACATGCACGGTCATAGATGCGGCTCTTATGACGGTCAGTGACAGATTTATTCCCCTGGATTCATCTTGGGAAGGCGTTATTGAAGAGAAGCTGTGGCAGGAGAAGCGTCAGTTTATCAAGCCGCTTCGCTATGACGGTGAAGCCGACGTATTCCCTGACTTTTTGCTACAGGATGTGCCTGGTTCGGACGTTGTTCCACTGGAAGTTTTCGGTATGACCACGCCAGATTATCTCGCGCGTAAAGCGGAGAAATTGAAGCACTATCAAGAGGAATATGGAGAAGGCAACTGGTGGAGCTGGGATGCACACAAATCTGATGCCTTAAGTAACATTCCAGCGTTTCCGGCTAAGGGTTGAGAAGGCTACTTATCTGTATCCGGTTTTGTATATACAGGATCGTTCCCGCGAGGGAACTGCAGTGTAGCATTCCTATAAAATGCCAGGCGTTCACGGAAATACTCACGCCACTGTTCAGGCTGCTGATGTTCAACTTCAGCAGCCAGCACAGGCATATTCATGCGTTCTTTATATACAACGCCTGAAGCAGCGAGATCAATGTTGATACGTTCACGTTCTTCGGCCGTTCTCTTAGCGATGTTGTTCTCACTATGACTTGTCATATGGTGATTCCTCTTTGTGAGTAACCTGCTATTACCCGCTATTTTACCGTCAGAGTTTCGGTCAAGCAGGTAGTGTAACGTGGTGAAAGCATTTCTCGTTTCATCTTCCAGACGTTCTCTGTTCCCTGTCCCGCGAACCAGACTTTACCCAGCCCGGACCGGTTTATCTTATCTACAGCAGACATCAGAGCATCAGCATTAGCACGCGGAAGCTGCTGACTGAACATGTCCAGCTGTGCGATTCCTGACTGATAGAAATCCCCCAGAGTGACGCCAGCTTTTGCGTACCGGTAACCATCACGCCATATCATATCGAGAGCCCGAAGGGCTAGGCCGATAATGTCCCGGGTGTCACTTGTAGGGTACTCGCTCGTCATAGCGGCAGAGTTGGCGTACTGAGGCTCGTTACTGTATCGGCCTGTATTGACGGACACACTTATATGCTGGCACTTGGAACCCTGTTCTCTGAGCTTTTCACTGGCACGCGTGGCATATGTCACGACAGCCTGCTGCAGGTCTTCGATACTGGTGACACGCTGTCCAAAACTGCGACTCACCACAATCTGCTGCTTTGGCGGTGGGGCATCCTCCAGAGATAAACAAGATTCCCCGTTGAGTTCACGGACCGTTCGCTCAACTATTACATCAAAACTTTTCCTTATCATACTGATATTACTGTCAGCGAGCTGGAGCGCCGTACTGATCCCCATCGTATGTAGCCGCTTACTCAGCCTGCCACCTATACCCCATACGTCGTCTACGTTAACCAGCGCCATTAATTTTCTCTGACGTTCCGTGCTAGATAAATCCACTATACCGCCTGTCTGGGTCCACTTTTTAGCGGCAAAATTAGCGAGCTTAGCTAACGTTTTTGATGGCCCAAAGCCGACCCCGATTGTCAGTCCTATTTCTTTCCTGACACGGTTTCGCATCTGCAGACCAAAATCTTCCAGAGGCATATATGATGAAATCCCACTCACATCCAGAAAGCTTTCATCGATCGAGTAAATTTCCTGACCCGGCGCAATTTCCCCAAGAATAGCCATCATTGGGGTCTGAGGGCCAACGGAACGAAAACGTACGCTAGTCAATTAATTATCATAAAAATCAATACAATGAGAGTGTAACTTCCTTTCAATATAGGCCAATCCTAATGGCCCTGAGCCATCTTTGTCGGGTTTCTACTGCTTACGAGATGTGCAATATCCAGTGTTTTAGGATTGACCCATTCTAAATAGCGTTGACATATTTCACTCTTGCGCCGAATAAGATGTGATGAACCAGTATTTTTATTTTGCCGATTTTAAAGTTTTCCTTTAAGCACCATCTGATCGCAAATTCTTACGCGGTACTGTCCTCTGGTGTCCAGAGGGTATCGATCACTAAGGTTGTTACGGGCAAAAGTAAATGCCTCCCTGATTCTTTTCATATTCAAGTTATCGTTTTCGTACAGGCTCAGTAATGCATTATACCTCTTGGTTCTCTCCTCTTTAGAAACCCATTTATCATTACTGTCTATACTGCCAGTGTAGCAGGCAAGCGATACCGAGCCGAGTATGTTATTTTTAGTAGCAATATAGCCACCAAACCGGACTTCTTTTTCTATTCTGGTTGCAAGGCTAAGAGCTTTTTCTTTACTATTTTCATTTTTGCACTCGTCTGCTTCAGACTCTGTAATACTATCACCGAGTTCAACGTCAACAAACCCTCCCTTTTTATCAACCCTATAATAACACTTGTTTTTATTACCATACTCGTAGTCGAATTTAGGCTGGTTATGCCAGACTAATTTTTTTTCTTTATCCAGTCTGACGACTTGATCAACAGACTTCACGTCCCAGCATACTCCAGGCCCATCTGGTCCAGTCGCCTCACTCTGCAATCTACCTTGTTCGTCTCTTGTCCACACGCAATCGACGTCAAAATTATCCAGATGTGTAATTGTATAGGGTTTATCCAAAGACATTATTTCATTTTCAGTAACATCGGAAAATGCAATTGCAGGTGTGGCTGTCAAAAAAACATATACCATTAAATAATTTTTCATTAATTCAGTCCGTTTGTCTGATAGTCAAATTAGATGTGCAAGATGAAATATCCAAGATTTTAAAACTCCATATATAACAATATTGAGCCGACTTCCTGCGTAGTGTCTTAACCAACGCTGCGAAATATATTAAACAGAAATTTTTTATGTTCGGGTCATATTTCTTCATCCAAAATTTTATAAACGGTCGAGCGTGCAATGCTTAATTGTCGGGCGATCTCCGATGCCCCCTTGCTTTGCCGGTGTAGAGCCACCACAGCGTTCCGATCTATGGTTCGCCTACGACCAAATTTGATGCCTTTCATTTTTGCTTCCTGTCGGCCTTCGTTTGTGCGTTCCAGTATCCTGCGCCGTTCGGCCTGTGCCACCGCAGACAAAATGGTGACCACCATTTTCCCCATTTCACCGTCAGTACTGATCCCGTCATCAATAAAACGCACGGCCACACCCTGGGCGTCAAATTCTTTAATTAGCTGGATCATATCGGCGGTGTCACGGCCAAGACGGTCGAGCTTCTTCACCAGAATGGCATCACCTTCCTCCACTTTCATACGCAGCAGATCAAGCCCCGGACGATCGACTGAGCTGCCGGATGCCTTATCGGTAAAGATACGGTTTGCTTTCACGCCTGCATCTTTGAGCGCCCTGATCTGAATATCGAGGGACTGCTGGCTGGTTGATACCCGTGCATAACCAAAAAATCGCATAAAAATGTAGCCTAAATCAAATATCGGACAACTGGCGTCTGTTATAACAAAAAATCGATTTAATAGACACAAAAATGGCACTGTTTTCATGTGTCTGATAATTTATAACATTTCGGACGGTTGCAAAGTTGTTAACTTATAACCGTCGGGCAGGGAGGCCGATATGCCCGTTGATTTTCTGACCACCGAGCAGGAACTGAATTATGGCCGCTACGTTGCAGAACCTAATGACGTGCAGCTGGCGCGCTATTTTCATCTTGATGAACGGGATCTTGCTTTCATTAACCAGCGGCGGGGAAGGCATAACCGGCTGGGAATAGCGCTTCAGCTTACCAGCGCCCGTTTTCTGGGCACCTTCCTGACAGATTTAACCCGGGTTCTGCCAGGTGTTCAGCAATTTGTCGCGGTGCAGCTTAAAATTCGCCGTCCGGAAGTCCTCTCCCGCTACGCTGAACGT
>LIDZ01013035.1_pt4 | contig 13955 bp, 11 predicted proteins | sample 644651 | NCBI WGS metagenome assembly LIDZ01 (sample SAMN03856242, study PRJNA289617) | food metagenome | isolation source: wine grapes on drying loft during traditional withering process | host: Vitis vinifera cv. Corvina | place: Italy: Gargagnago di S. Ambrogio di Valpolicella | collected 2014-01 | reverse complement strand
CCACCTGCCATAAAGGAGTTCGTAGACAACATATAGTAACCGCTTGGATCAATAGCTGTGTAGGTTCCGTCTGCTTGCTTGATTTCAACCGAAACCATGCGTTGCCCCTTTTGCTGCAGAACATTGGTTGTTGGATTAATAATTTCTGGTAGTTTCGAGGAATCGTAAGTATATCTCATACCCGAAACCTGGGCGAAGCGCCCCTGATCACTTTCTAGTCCGCTGACCCCATTCTCCAGCGAATCAATAATCTCTTGTCCAGTTACTTTTAGAGCGACCAGACTGTTGGAGAAGGGCAATACGGTTAATGCTTCTCCAAGTGTGATATCTCCTTGATCGATGCCAGCACGTATACCACCGCCGTTCTGGATGGCAACAAAGCCTTTAATTGAAGCCAGATCGTCTGCAGACAGCAGCTTCGTCATTTGTTCCTTGGCCTTAGCAGCTATACTGTCTGCAATGAGGTTCCCCAGATTCGTCTCTTCCTTGCGCACGACACGTGTTGATTTGCCGTCGATCATCCGATTTACATTTAAATCTACATACGTAGCGCCGACAACGGTATTGCGGATAACACTTAGCTGACTGTCATATCCATCAAGCAATACTCTGGCCTGAGTATCATCTGCATACTTGGTGACATCCAGCAGCTTGCCGCTGTAAGAAGTGATTACACCCTGTGCATCGAAGTCGACATCAAGCTCTCCTAGATTCTGGCCATATTCACCAGTCTGTACAATCAGTGTGCGTTCGCCGTCTGCATTCTTGACTACAGGGGCATCCAGCTTAGTGTGCGAATGTCCACCGACAATAACATCGATGCCCGGTACTTGCACGGCCAATTGCTCATCCACGGTGAAGCCCAGATGGGAGAGAGCAATTATCTTGTTGATGCCTTGATCCTGCAGCATTTTTACGGTGTTGGCGGCACTTGTCTTATAATCCTCGAAGGTGATTTTGCTGCCTGGTGAAGATAAGCCGACAGTGTCCTCAGTGGTTAATCCAAAGACTCCGACTTTCTCACCATACACATCTTTAATGACTGATGGGTAGATGTGCCCGTTCAGTGCTGGAGATTGGCTGTCTACTCCACCGATCTGATGGGAATAGATATCCTTCAGTTCATTATCCTGGCTGGTAAAATCAATATTAGAGCTGACAAAAGGGAAATCAGCAGCATTTATGAAGGTTCTCAAGACAGAAAGGCCTTTGTCGAACTCGTGATTCCCGAAGGTCATCGCATCATAACCAATGTAGTTCATGAATTTCAAATCGGCTATTCCTTCATATTTCGTGAAATACAGCGTGCCGGAAAAGACATCGCCAGCATCCAGCAGCAGGGTGTTCTTGTTGCCCAATCGTTCCTCTTTGATGGCGGTCATTCGTTTTACGACAGTTTCCAGATGACTATGTGTATCGTTGGTATGCAGGATGCGTAGGGAGAAGTCGCTGGCAGCTACCTGTGGGGCGCTTGCGATAGAGTCGTCTGCATAGGCAGTACTGCTGTGTAGAGGAATTCCGGGGAATAGGCCGGTTAAGAGAAGTGCCGCGGTCAGCCATTGCCCGACCACCTTTTTACAGTTTGAAGATAGATTCATGTAATGTTAACCTCCCACATGTAATATATACTCACTCTATCATCATAAGGATTGTAAAAATTTAAAGCAATTTTCCGCTAAAGATTGTTAATTATGCACAAATTTATAGATTAGTATTCCAAAATTTTTCGGGAAAAATGCCCGAATTAGTCAAACATGACTCTAATCTAGCGAATTGTAGTGCTTCTAACTTTAGGTTCATAGAATATAAAAGGACGATTAACGAAAAAAAGACGGCTAATTAGCCGTCCTAGCAACGCGTATATTAGAATGCTTTGGAGTGAGTAGAGGTGGTTCCAGCGGTTATTGCGGAAGCTCCAGCCGCTCTTTGCCATCCATATATTTGCGCAAAGCCTGGGGAATATAGAGGGTGCCATCCTCTAACTGATGATTCTCCAGCAGCGGGATGAGAATCCTTGGCGTAGCCACGGCGGTGTTATTCAGGGTGTGGCAGTATTGCAACCGCCCGTCTGCATCCCTGTAACGGATGTTCGAACGGCGGGCCTGAAAGTCCAGCAAGTTCGAGGCCGAATGAGTCTCACCGTACGCTCCTCTGCTCGGCATCCAGGTTTCGATATCGTATTGCTTATGCGTCTTTAGCGACATGTCTCCACTGCAGACGGCCACGACTCGGTAAGGTAGCTCCAGCAGTTGCAAAATATGCTCGGCGTTGGCCAAAATTTCCTGCAGGATATTCTCCGACACTCCGGCATCATTCCGGCATAAGACAACCTGCTCGATCTTCGAGAACTGATGCACACGGTACAATCCGCGGACGTCCCGTCCCGCTGAGCCAACTTCACGGCGGAAGCAGGCCGACATCCCAGCCAGCCGCAGCGGTGCTTCGAGTTCGACAATCTCATCGCTATACAGCGAGACTAGCGAAACCTCCGACGTTCCGGCCAGCCAGCGCTTCTCCCCATTCAGCTCATAGGTCTGGTCCATGCCTCCTGGGAAAAATCCTGTCCGCACCAGCGATTCCGGGCGGACGATCACCGGCACATCCATCACGCTGAAACCGCGTGCTGCCAATACATCCAGCGCCAGCCGCTGCACGGCGAGGTGCAGGTAAAGGCCGGCTCCCTTGAGCACATAGCTGCGGGGGCCGCCTGCTTTGACGCCGCGCGGAATATCGATGATATCGTGCAGCTCGCCCAAGGTTACATGGTCGCGCGGTGCGAAGCCAAATTCCGGGACTGTTCCTTGCCGCCGCAGCTCAACATTCTCGCTATCATCGCGGCCGATGGGGGTATCCGGCGATATCGGATTAGGAGCCAGCAGCAGCAGCTCCGCAACTCGGCTGTCCGCCTCGGCTAGATGAACTTCCAGTGTGTCTAAGCGGCGGTTAATCTCCCGCACCTGTTCCTTGGCGGCCTCACCGGCTGTAGCCTCACCTTGCCGCAGGCACTTCTCAACCTCTTTGGTCAGCCCATTCCGCGCCGCTCTGTGCTCTTCGGTTTCCTGCCGCAGCTTCCGCCGTTTGTTATCCCATTCCAGCAGCTCATCCAGCGGGAAATCCACCTGTTTCCACTTCGCCGTCTTTCTAACGATTTCCTCATTGTCCCTGATCCAGTTCATGTCCAGCATCCGCGAATCGCTCCTTTTGTCTTAAAAAAATGCAAAAAACGCCCTCATCCATGGGACGAGGAGCGTCAGCTCGCGGTGCCACCCAGGTTGACCAATTTCGTATAAACTACACCTGAAATCGATCCTCTTTGGTTATCGCTATAACGGGCGAAACCCGGTAAACTTAGGGAGCTGCTGCTCCGGTCGCAGACGCCTCACGGTTGGATGCCGTTCATTGGCTTGATTGGGATGTAATATTGTTGCTTAGTATAGCGCAAGAAAGTGGCAAGTGCAAGGAGGCAGGCGCGCGATAATCATAAGCACTTACTAATCTATCTATGCTAAGGTTAGTTTGACAATAATGAGCTTCCTTTGTTAGGATTATAACTAATTTAAAGTATTTTAGTCGGAATTAACAGCGCAGGCTGATAACAAGACGGAAGAGGTGTAGAAGTGGCCAAAATTGTAGTCATTAACGGAACGCCATCCTTGGTGTCACGCATCAATGCAGTCATCGAATATGCGGAGGCCAGCCTAAGACAGAGCGGGTTTGAGGTAGAACGCATTAATGTCGCAGAGCTGCCAGCAGAGGATTTGATTCATACCAAGTTTGAGAGCGAGTCGATCGTTAAAGCGAATGGCCTTGTGGCCGAAGCGGATGCGGTAATCGTGGTCAGCCCCGTGTATAAAGCGTCTTATACAGGCGTGCTGAAGACCTTTCTCGATCTGGTGCCGCAAAAAGGATTGGCCGGCAAAATTGTACTTCCCCTCTTCATGGGCGGCAGCCTAGCCCATCTCCTCTCGATTGATTACGCGCTGAAGCCGGTGCTGTCCGTGCTGGGCGCACGTCATATTTTGGGCGGCGTATATGCAGTGGATTCCCAGGTTGTCCGTAACGATCAAGGTGAAGTCGAGCTGGTGGAAGAATTGAAGCTGCGTCTGAACGAGGTGCTGGAAGAGCTTGCTGAAGAAACCAACCATAAGGCGGCGCGTAAGGCTCAGGGTTAGTATTCGAGTATCAGGAGCGATACGATGAGGATCGGGTGGGCAACGGATAGAGATTATGATTATATTGTTGAACGTGACCATCATCTATTAGAAAGTCTGATAATGAGCAAAATAAAAGCAAAAGAAATATATATCCTTCGCGAGGCTGAAGATCGCAATATTGGCTTCATGAGATACAGTTACTTTTGGGACAATACACCATTTATGAATTTGATATGGATCGATGAGTTGTATCGAGGCAAGGGTATAGGGGAGCAAGTCGTTGCATTGTGGGAACAAGAAATGAAACAGCAGGGCTGTGAATTGCTTATGACCTCTACCCAGGCGAATGAAGCTGCGCAGCATTTTTACCGGAAATTAGGTTTTAAAGACGCCGGATGTTTATTGTTAGACAATGAGCCTTTAGAAATTATTCTCACAAAATCAATCTGATGTATTCCTTACAGCAAGAGCAAACAGGCTACTTTCACCAAAAGGTGGGAGCGGCCTGTTTGTTTGCTACTATATCAAGTCCAGCTTTTACAAATCATCAAACCCGTTATCTTCGCCCACCTTGCCGTAGTTGCGGGACTTGGCTTCGAAGAAGTCAGTTTTGGTGGAGTTCAGCGCATCGTCCGAAAAAGGCTTAATCCACGGCATGCAATTGACGTCCACACCGGTATAAGCTTTATCCATACCCATCAGGGTCAGGCGTTTGTTCGCCGTATATTTGATGTAGTCGCTAAGTTCGTTCATATCAATGCCGCGCACATTGGTGAGCGTATAGTGGCCCCAGTTGGTTTCCAGTTCGACCGCACGGTCGATGGTCCGGTAGACGTAATCCATATTCTCCTTGGTGTTCAACTCCGGGCAATCGACAAGCAACTGCTTGAATACCTCGGCAAAAAAGTAGCAATGCTGGTTCTCGTCACGCTGAATATATGAGATCATCTGGCTGGTGGACATCATCTTTTGGTCACGGGCCAGATTATAGAAGAAGGCAAAGGTGCTGTAGAAAAAGATTCCCTCCAGAATAAGATCGGCCACCAGCGCATGGAAAAAGGTCTGTCGGGTCGGATTGTCACGGAACTCCTGATAAATATCGGAGATGAACTGATTGCGCTCCAAGAGCACCGGATCTTTTTTCCAATATTCAAAAATCTCCTTCTGCTCGCTATCCGATACAATCGAGGACAGAACATAGGAATAGGATTGGTTATGCACCACTTCCTGCTGCCCAATGATGGCCGAAATAGCTTCCAAGGAAGAGTCCGTAAAATAACGCTTCACATCGCCGACGAACATCGTCTGCATCGAATCCAGCACCGCCAAGAGCGAGATATTGATCTTGAACACACGTTGCTCTTCCGCATCCAGCATCGGAAACTGCTGGGCATCTTTGGACATCGGAATCTCATCTGCGATCCAGTGGTTCAGCAGTAGCACCTTGTACAGCTTATACATATGCGGCATGCGGATATCATTCCAGTTCAAGATCCCCGAACATTCGCCGTCGATGATGCGTGTGCTTTGGTTGGGTGCTTCGGTATTAAATATTTTTTGCAGTTGCATTTCTGCTCACTCCTTATATTCTTACGAAGCTAATTTGCTTCGGTAGATGTTGATTATCAACAAGTGATGGAGCCATGGAGAGGAATTTTGGAACTGGAGAAGCGCAGCGCTCGCCTTTATCCTCGGATTTCCACCGCAAACGCGGTATAAATCAAGAAATCTGAGGATAACAGCGATCGGAAGTCCAAATATTCCTCGTAATGGCGGCTATATCACTGGAAATCTATGAGGCTTTTAGCTAGCGCAAGAATCACACTCTTCTATCGTCAAAGCCCGACTCCGCACATAATAAGTAGATTTCAAGCCGCCCTTCCAAGCATTCAAATGCAGCTCCAGGAACTCGGTAGCCTTAATGTCGGGACGCACATAAATGTTGAAGCTTTGGCCTTGATCAACGTGGCGCTGACGCGCCGAGGCCATGCGGATCGACCAGTTCTGGTCAATCATAAACGCTGTTTTATAGTACCAGATCGTCTTCTCAGACAGATCCGGTGCAGGGTTGGCGATCTTGTAAGTGGTTTTCTCCTCATAGGAGAGCAGTTCATACAGCGGATCAATGCTGGCGGTAGAGCCGGCGATGATTGAAGTGGAGCCATTGGGAGCAATGGCGAACATCCAGGCGTTACGAACGCCGTCTGTGGCAACTTCCTGCTGCAGCTCCCGCCACTGCTCAGTGGTCACATACTTGCCTTCCTGTTCGCCGCTAGTATAGCCGCGTGAAGTGAAGTAGGCACCTGTCTCCCAATCGGAACCGGCAAACTTCGCATAGCGGCCCTTCTCACGGGCCAGCTCCATGCTCGAACGGACCAGAAGATAGTTGATATGCTCATACAGATGATTGTTATATTCGACGGCTTCCTCAGATTCCCAGCGGATGCCTTTCAGAGCCAGCAGATGATGCAGGCCGAAGGTGCCGAGACCGACAGCGCGGTATTGACTGTTTGTATATTGGGCCTGCAGCACTTGAATATTGTTAATGTCGATGACGTTATCGAGCATGCGGACTTGAATCGGTACCAGTCTTTCCAGCACTCCAGCCGGAATCGCCCGGGCCAAATGAATGGAATTCAGGTTGCAGACGACAAAATCACCGGGAATCTTGGAGATGACAATCCGGGTCTGGCCGTCTTTTGTGACAAGTTCTTCACTTTCGATGACGGTAGCTGATTGATTCTGCATAATTTCTGTACACAGGTTAGAGGAGAAGACCATCCCCTGATTGCGGTTCGGATTGGCACGGTTGACGGTATCACGGTAGAACATATACGGCGTACCGGTCTCCAGCTGCGATTTCATAATCCGTTTCATGATATCGATGGCCGGGACTGTGATCCTGGACAGATCCAGATTCGCTGTAGCTTCGGCGTATTTGTCACGGAAGGCGCCTTGACCAAGCGCTTCATCGTAGAAATCCTCAAGGCCCAGCGGACGGCCATTCTCATCGGTCCAGCCCATAACCTTCTTCACTTCATGTGGGCAAAAAAGATTCCAGTGCGCACGGGATTCGACAGCTTCCATGAATAGATCAGGCAGACAAACGCCGTGGAACACGTCATGCGCGCGCATCCGCTCGTCGCCGTTATTCAGCTTGAGATCGAGGAAGGCGAGAATATCTTTGTGGAACACATCCAGATAGACCGCAACTGCGCCTTTACGCGTACCGAGCTGGTCCACGCTGACAGCGGTATTGTTCAACTGGCGAATCCAGGGGATCACGCCGGAGCTGGTATTCTTATGGCCGCGGATGTCGGAGCCGCGCGCCCGTATTTTGCCGAGATAGACGCCGATGCCTCCGCCCATTTTGCTGAGACGGGCAACGTCTGTATTGGAGTCGAAGATACCCTCCAGCGAGTCATCCACCGTGTCGATGAAGCAGCTGGACAGCTGTCCGGCAACCTTTTTGCCAGCATTGGACATGGTTGGTGTAGCTGCGGTCATATAGATGTTACTCATGGCCCAGTAGGCTTCTTTTACCAGATCCATACGTTTCTCTACCGGCTCACGGTGCATCAGGTACATGGCGATAATCATATAACGTTCCTGCGGAAGCTCCATCACGCGTCCTTCAAAATCATGCGCCAGATAACGATCAGACAACGTAAGCAATCCGATATAATCGAATAGCAGGTCGCGTGTATAGTCGATAGAGCTGCCCAGTTCAGCAATCTGCTCTTTGGTGTAGTGGGAGAGTAATTCTTCGCGGTAAATTCCTTTTTTGACGAGATCGGTAATTAGCGGGTACAGCTCACCATAAGGCTCCTCGGGATAGGCTTTATAGCGCCGATTGACGGCGGCTTTCTTATAAAGGGTAGTCAGGAGGGAACGCGCAGCGACGAACTTCCAGTCCGGCTCTTCTTTCGTCACCAGCTCCAGCGCACTCATCGTAAAAGCACTGCTGATGTCTTCACCGCTGACTTCTTCACGGCGCAATTTCGACTGCACACCGCGCAGCAGGGTTTCTCTGCTGAGGTGATCGAGACCGGACAAGACCCGGTCGGCGTAAATAGAGAGGCGGATCTCATCAAAAGCCAGTTGGCGGTTATCGGGTTTCACTACGAGCTGTGGCATAGGTAGTTCATCCTTTCTGATTTGGGCTTAATTATGAATATCAAAAATTGATGTATTAGAGCGCAGACGGCTGCCAAAGAATGACCTCCGGGCCAGTTATGCTGGCCGGAACGTCAATAATGCGTTGGTTGGTGCTTCCCCGGTAGGGAAGGGTAGTATCTTTCAGTTCTTCAACGAAACGTCCATCAATCAGCACCTGACACTGCAGGAGCAGCGTCCACTCCGGTGAATCGGGCAGGGCAGTGAGTTCTTCATACGTATAGCCGCTGTAAATCCAAATTGGGAAAGCTGGCAGTGTGGCACGGAGTCTATGAATGAACTCCACGGCCTCCATCGCCGAAAAGAAAGGGTCGCCGCCCGCCAATGTTAAGCCATCGAGCAAAGGGTTCGCGGCGATCTCCGCAATAATCTCATCTTGACGTGCCAGAGTGAAGACTTCACCGTAGTTGAAATTCCAGGTCTCCGGATTGAAGCAGCCGGGGCAACGGTGGCGGCAGCCGCTGAGGAAGAGGACGGCACGCAGGCCTTCTCCCTCATTAATCGACTCGGGGTAATAGCCGCAAATGTTCATAGATGCTTAACTCTGTCGCGCACCTCAGCTTGCTTGGCGGCATTAAAGCGGGTCTGATAATCCCCAGTTAAATATCCGGTAACCCGGCGTAGACGGCGGATATGTACCGCGCTCTCGTGCACACCGCAAGAAGGGCAGTTGGTGCCGATAACACCTTCGTATCCGCAGCCAGAGCAACGGTCGATCGGATGGTTAATGCTGAAATAGCTGACTTGTTGTTCCAGCGCATATTTAATGATTTTGATAAAAGCAGCCGGGTTGCTGCGGGCATTTCCGTTTAATTCGACATAAGAAATAGCACCTGCATTGCAGTACTCATGAAAAGGAGCTTCCAGGCTGATCTTCTGAGCAGCAGCCAGTGTGTAATATACAGGGATGTGGAACGAGTTCGTATAATATTCGCGGTCGGTTACACCAGTAATAGTACCGAGTACCTTACGGTCTACTTTAGTGAATTTGCCGGACAAACCTTCGGCTGGTGTAGCGAACAGGGTGATATTGAGGTTCAGTTCTTCGCTCTTCCGGTCGCAGAATTCCCGCATGTGACGCACGACAGCCAGCGCTTTGGCATGGACTTCCATATCCTCACCGTGGTGTTTGCCGTACATGGCTTTCATGGACTCCGCTATGCCGATGAAGCCGAGTGAAAGACTACCATGCTTCAATAGCTCACCTACGGTGTCTTCGGGAGCAAGCAGTTCGCCGCCTTCCCAAACCCCTTCACGCATCATAAAGTCGGAAGCTTTAGCCATCTGTGCGGCCTGGATACGGTAACGGTGGAGAAGACCTTCAAGTGCAATCTCCATATAATGATTCAGATCGTCGTAGAAACCAGCTTCGTCGGCCACGGTGCGGCGATTAGTAGCTATGCCATATTCTAATCCGAGTCGAACCAAATTTAATGTATTAAAGGACAAATTGCCTTTGCCGGAGCAGCGGTTGCGGCCGAAGCGGTCACCGAGCACCCGGGTGCGGCAGCCCATCGTAGCAAATTCAGTATCTGGATTGCTTGGATCGTAATACTGGATATTGAGAGGGGCGTCCAGATTAGCAAAGTTAGGATAAAGTCTGCGTGCCGAACATTCAGCTGCTTTGAGAAACAGTTCATAGTTGGGATCGCCTTGCTGCTGATTAACGCCTTGCTTGCATTTGAAGATTTGGATCGGGAATACGGGTGTCTCGCCGCTGCCCAGTCCGTTCATGGTCGCTGTCAGCAAAGAGCTGATCACCAACTGACCTTCAAGTGAAGTGCAGGTGCCATAGTTAATGCTGGTGAACGGAATCTGCCCGCCAGAGCGGCTGGACATCGTATTCAGGTTATGGATCATACTTTCCGCAGCCTGAAGGGTTTCACTTTCCGTTTCTTTCAGCGCATAGCGGAAGGTTCTTGGATATAGCTCGGCCAGATCTGTGCGGCTCATGGTAATTTCACCAAGATGCTCACCGGCTTGTCCTTCTTCGAAGTAGCCGAGACCCTTGCGGAATAGCTTAGCGAAGGTTTTGGTTACATAAGGAGCCAGATCGTAATCCAGCTTATTGGCGGATACACCGCCGTACTGGGCATTCTGCTGGGATTGAAAAATAATAGCTACCAATGACATAGCTGTCATGATGGAGTTCGGAGGGCGGACGCTGCCGTTGCCTGTATTGAAGCCTTCACGCAGAAGCCGCTCAAACGGGATGAAAATGCAGTTGGTCGTTCCAATGGCATATTGATCCAGATCGTGCACATATACGACATTCTCTTCAATCGCCTGTACCAATTGTGGTGGCATTGTGAAGTTGCGGGCATACCACTTGGAATATTCACTGCCGAACTTGCTCATTTTACCGGAGAAACTCTCCCCGTTCAAATTGGCATTCTCACGCAGCATATCCAAATCCGAGCTGTCGATGATGTCACGTCCTAAATGAATAACTTCCTCCAATAGAACCTCCTGTGCATGTTGCGCACCGCCTAACCGTTTCTCCAACAGCGTCATTATATTGCTCTCTCCCCTCGGTATATAAGAAAAACTTTCTGACATTATAAAAAGGCATCTCCTGCCGAGGATGGCAGAAAATGCCCGGATGCGTAGCGTAAATATCCTCACAAAGGATATTTGCAGTGGTCTTCATTATGTAGGCCGCATGCGGACACCATTCCTGTTCCTCGCAGGTATAGATAGTTGGTGTCGATAGAAACAGGCAGATTTCCTGGCTTCCGGCGTACCTTCCGGCGCCTTCCCGAGGGGGTGTTGTCCCTTAGTGGCGAATGCCGGTAGAAGCTGTCCCAGAGGCTGCTAAACGCCTCAAGAACAATCCGGTTACAGTGGCGGGACCGCAGCGGATTCTCACCGCACTTCCCTATTAAGCTCTAATTCTTATAGAGGATTAGAGCACCTGTTTCACTATATTTTGTTGTCGTTTGATAAAGATAACCCAATATATAGTGTTTGTAAACAATTTTTTAGGAAACCCGCGCCACAAGCGACTTCCTCTCAAGTACTCCACAATTGATCCACAGGCTGTCCACAGGCCATCCACAATTGATCCACAAGAACCGCTGAAATGATTCATAAATTGTCCGAAAATATGGCACAAAGAGTCCATAATTGCAGTGCGGCTGGCACTGGATATCTTAAATGGGGGAAATCTAAAGCTGAAGGGGAGAGAAATAGCTTTTACGTAGTTTGTGAGTGAGCCTAGGAGTTGTTACAATAGAGAGTAGCAATTCAAATGCTCCATAAAACTAAACGTATGCTTTCGAAACTAGTTTTACTGCGAAGGAGGTTATTTAATGGCTATTGCTGAAGTGACCGTTATTCCGATTGGAACTGGCAGTACCAGTCTCAGCAGCTACGTTGCCGATATGCAGCGTGTGTTGCAGACGATAGAAGGTATTACGTATGAGCTTACATCTATGGGTACGATTATCGAGGGGCCGCTTTCACGTATTCTGGCAGCGGTAGAAGCGCTGCACGAGTCGCCTTTCACAGCTGGTGCACAGCGTGTCTCTACATCACTCAAGATTGACGACCGCCGAGATAAGGCTTCGACAAGCCGCGGAAAGCTGGAATCCGTGGAGCGCAAGCTGCTGGAGAATTAGTATTCTATCACAGACTAAAAGTGAAGAAATTCAGACTTTTTTAACAATAGAGGAGTGGTCTTGCGTGGCTAAGAAAGTGCAACAGGTAGGTATTCAGATGTACACTCTGCGGGACGAAGCCGAAAAGGACTTTCTAGGTACCTTGCGTAAGGTGGCAGCTATGGGCTACGAAGCGGTCGAATTTGCCGGATATTTTGGTGTGTCTGCTAAGGAATTACGCGAAACCCTTGATGAGATTGGACTGGCTGCGCCTTCTGCACATGTGGGTCTGGACTTCAGCAGTCTGGACAACTTGCAATCCGCATTATCCAAGGAAATCGAATATGCCCAAGAGGTCGGACTTCAATATATCATCACCCCAGGCTCTCCTGTGCCAGAGAATCCTACCCTGGAAGACGTGACTGCGCTGATTCCTTTTTTTGAGAAGGCTTCTGAGCTAGTCCGGGCGGCAGGAATGAAATATGGCTATCATAACCATGACTTTGAATTTAAAAAGGTAAACGGCCAAGCCATTATCGACCTGTGGCTGGAACGTATTCCAGCGGAGCATATGATAGCTGAATTCGATTTGGGCTGGGTGCAGGTGGGCGGAGCTAGTCCAGCTGAGTACGTCTCCCGTTACGCAGGCCGCGTGCCGCTGGTCCATATTAAAGATTTTGGAGTCGATCATAAGGAAACGGATCTCGGACTGGGCGCAGTCGATTTCAACAGCATCTTCGAAATTGCCGATCAAGCCGGAATTCTTTATTATCTGGTAGAGCAGGAAACGTATGCTTCCTCTTCACTAGAGAGCGCCAAGGAGTCACTGGACTTTTTCCGTAAACGTAACCTGCTCTAAGAAGGATATTGGATGCTTAGAGTAATTCTTATCTTTGAAATAGGGTTGTGTTTTCTGTTGAACGCAGTATAATTAGCTTGTTTGACAGAAAAACACCTTGTTCAAGCTGGTGTGGCTCAGGGGTAGAGCAACGCACTCGTAATGCGTAGGTCGGGGGTTCAATTCCCTTCACCAGCATCTTTAAACACCATATGTGGCGCGGCTTCCGGAATTTCGGGGCTGCGCTTTTTTTTGTTTTTTTGCGAGACTTCTACCATTCTTCTAAGGAGGAACAGCACCAAAACTCGTAGACCCTACAAAACCTGGTAATTCATTTGAACTTCCAGCACCTTGTCTGAAAGGAAGTTGAGTAATATGCTATTGGAACCTAAAGTATTAGAAAATATTATTGTAGGTGTAATGGTTGATCGCTGTTTTAAATGGTATATATCTCCAAAAGATTTGTGGTTTCTGGATAGAACAAAGCAAGTAGATGCATATATAAAAAAATTCAAAGAACTTGGACTTAAAAATATTGGAAACATTATAGGAGATGATGAAAGAAAAGGTATAGAAGTTTTAGATGAGCGTTCATTTATGGAGTTTGCTCCAAGAATTAATAAGTATTCTGTTTCAACCGATGAACTGAGAGAGTTACTTAAATTAAATCTGCTTACTAAATCAATAGAGGATACGTATTATAGTTTTTTACCTTAATTATATGTAAACTTTGATAGAAGAGAGCTCTATTCACTATATTCAGAACCAGCCTCCTATGAAGATTTTGTTCCTAATAATTGGAAAGGGGTCTACGAGGATTTTTTATTCGTGATAAATAGAAAAGAAAAGTATTGGCTTGATGAAAATGGACTTAATATGTTGAATTTTGAAATGGAGGGAAAAATGAGTGACAATAAAGTGAGTATACTATCTGAAAAGTTTGAGAATGAAAAGACTGGTGAGCAAGTCGAAGGAATAACGATTATGATAGATGGTAAATTAAAGAATATGTTAGATTTAATCATTGAAAAAGAGGAGGGATATTATAACTATACAGAGTTAATTAAAGATTTAGTGTTTGCTGGTATAAATAAATTTGTTGAAAAACATAAGATATAAAAATGTTTTTTAATCTGAGTCTGCTTATGGGTCTGGCAAGGTTTTCTTTTGGTTGGTGCTACCCAGTTC
>LIDZ01009413.1_pt76 | contig 13971 bp, 10 predicted proteins | sample 644651 | NCBI WGS metagenome assembly LIDZ01 (sample SAMN03856242, study PRJNA289617) | food metagenome | isolation source: wine grapes on drying loft during traditional withering process | host: Vitis vinifera cv. Corvina | place: Italy: Gargagnago di S. Ambrogio di Valpolicella | collected 2014-01 | reverse complement strand
CTTTTCGTTCATCAGTGATTGTCATACCCGCGATCATTCCATCTGCCTGACCAGATTCTAAAGACTGCATTGCAGAGGAAAAACCGATAAATTTAAATTCAAGATTAAAGCCTTGCAGTTCCGCAGCCCGGTTTAACAGGTCAACGTCGATCCCTTTATATTCGCCGTCACTGTCTTGATATTCAAACGGTGCAAAGGCAGAATCACTAGCAATAACGTAAGTATCCTTTTTCGGTTCAACCTTTTTCATCTCGCCAGAAGGAGCCATATCGCCGGTGGCGATGTATTCGCTGACGATCTCGTCATAGGTGCCGTCGGCTTTTAAATCTTTTAAGCCTTGGTTGAATTTTTCCAACAGCTCTTTATTTTCACCTTTTTTTACAGCAAAGCCGTAAGAACTGCCTACTTCATAATCGCCAATCATTTTGAAGGGCTGACCATTGTTCACGGCATAGCCTAGAACTGGGTAGTCATCAAAAATAGCCTGAACATTGTCGTTAGATAAGGCATTATACAATGCATCCGCTGCTTCGTACTGCTTAATACTATAGCCATACTTATCTTTGTTGTCCGCTAAAAAAGTTGCGCTTTCGGTTCCAATTTTGGCAGCAACTGTTTTGCCCTTAAGATCTTCGTAGCTTGTGATGTCCTTGTTATCTTTGTGAACAGCCATCTGAATTCCGCTGTCAAAGTAAGGATCAGAGAAATCGAATGTTTTTTTACGCTCGTCGGTAATACTCATTCCGGCGATCATTCCATCCAATTGATCAGACTGTACACCTTGAATAGAACTGTCAAATCCTAACGGTCTAAGATCAACCTCGAAACCTTGATCTTCCGCTATTTTGTTAAGTAAATCCACATCAATCCCGATATAATTCCCATCTGAATCCTGGAACTCAAACGGTGCGAAAGTTAAGTCAGTTCCTATCTTGTAGGTCGTCGCAGCATGACTTTTTTCACTGAACCCCAGTGTTATAATACTTGCTACCATCAGTATCAAGAATGATAAAAGTCTTCGTTTTTTCATAACAAACCTCCTATAGTGTTATCGTTGGTCTTATTATATGTTAGAACGACAAAAGAAAACAAGAGGTACAAGCGTTCGTATGAAAAAAAGCAAAAAAATCTAACATGATATGATAGGAAATCTAACATGAAGTATTTTAAGGAAGATGTAAGATGATGCGAAAGTTAAGGAGAAAAAATAGCGAAAATATGTTCGGTATGCTATAATTTGTGACTGAGAATTCTTCTCTTATTTAATAGAAGAAAAAAGGAGGACGTTTGTGTGATAGAAAGAGAAACAGGGAATATTTTTGACCTTCATTCCAAATATGAACCCGCAGGAGATCAGCCGGTGGCGATCAGCCAATTGTCAGAAGGGCTCGTAAATGGAAAAAAAGCACAAATTCTCTTGGGAGCAACCGGGACTGGTAAAACCTACACCATTTCCAATGTAATCAAAGAGGTCAATAAACCAACTTTGATCATTGCTCACAATAAAACGTTAGCTGGCCAGCTGTATGGAGAGTTTAAAGAGTTCTTTCCTAATAATGCTGTTGAATACTTTGTTAGTTACTATGATTATTACCAACCTGAAGCCTATGTACCCTCTAGTGATACCTATATAGAAAAAGATTCCAGCATCAATGACGAAATAGACAAATTGCGTCATTCGGCTACAAGTGCTTTGCTTGAGCGGAATGATGTTATTGTTGTAGCATCCGTCTCTTGTATTTTTGGTTTGGGATCACCGAAAGAATACCAAGAACAAGTCGTTTCCTTGCGTGTTGGGATGGAAATGGACCGCAATCAATTGCTGCGAAAGCTGATTGACATCCAATTCGAACGCAACGACATTGATTTCCAGCGGGGACGCTTTCGTGTTCGGGGAGATGTTGTGGAGATTTTCCCTGCTTCCCGGGATGAACGGGCGTTGCGAGTGGAATTTTTCGGTGATGAAATTGACCGAATTCGTGAAGTTGATGCATTAACAGGTGAAGTAATGGGTGAGACTGAGCACGTGGCGATCTTCCCAGCTACTCACTTTTTAACCAATGAGCACAATTTGGAAGTGGCCATCAACAACATTCAAAAAGAATTAGCAGATCGCTTAGCCGTATTGCGCAGTGAGAATAAATTGCTGGAGGCTCAACGATTAGAACAGCGGACAAATTACGACATCGAGATGCTGCAGGAAATGGGCTATACTTCAGGGATTGAAAACTATTCCCGCCACATGGATGGACGTAAGGAAGGCGAACCGCCGTTTACTTTGATTGATTTCTTTCCAGATGATTTCTTGATGGTCATTGATGAATCACATGTAACTATGCCGCAAGTTCGTGGTATGTACAATGGTGACCGGGCCAGAAAGCAAATGCTGGTAGATTATGGTTTCCGCTTGCCATCCGCTTTGGATAACCGACCATTACGTTTGGAAGAATTCGAAGAGCGGGTCAATCAAATTGTCTACGTTTCGGCGACACCAGGACCTTATGAAGATACTCAGACCGATACAGTGGTGGAACAAATCATTCGACCAACTGGATTATTGGATCCCGTCATTGAAGTACGGCCAATCATGGGACAAATTGATGATTTAGTTGGTGAAATCAACGAACGAGCCGAGCGAAACGAACGGGTCTTCGTAACCACCTTGACGAAAAAAATGTCTGAAGACCTGACGGATTACTTTAAAGAGCTGGGAATCAAAGTGAAGTATCTCCACAGCGATATCAAAACTCTCGAGCGTACCGAGATCATCCGTGATTTGCGTCTAGGCAAGTTTGACGTGTTGATTGGTATCAACTTGCTGAGAGAAGGTTTGGATGTGCCTGAGGTGTCTTTAGTGGCCATTTTGGATGCTGACAAAGAAGGCTTCCTGCGCAGTGAACGTTCACTGGTCCAAACTATTGGTCGGGCAGCCCGCAACTCTGATGGTCGCGTAATCATGTATGCCGATAAGGTAACAGATTCCATGCAGCGTGCAATGGATGAAACTGCTCGTCGTCGGGAAATTCAGAATCAATACAATCTTGATCATGGAATTGAACCGAAGACGATCATTAAAGAAATTCGTGATCTGATTGCTATCAGCAAGGTTGCTGAAGAAGTCGGTGCTTATGATATTAGTTCTTACGATGACCTGTCTATCGAAGAACGTAGATTGATGATCGAGAAATTGGAAGATGAAATGCGAGAAGCAGCCAAGACCCTTGATTTTGAAACTGCCGCAACTTTACGAGATACTATCTTAGAGTTAAAAGCAGCTGAGTAAAAGAATAAACGTATTTGTGAATAGGAGAGAATTATGGCAAACGATAAAATAGTGATTCATGGTGCCCGGGCTCATAATTTGAAAAATATAGACGTGACAATTCCCCGTGACAAAATGGTTGTTGTTACGGGCTTGTCTGGGTCAGGAAAAAGCTCGCTAGCTTTTGATACGCTCTATGCTGAGGGACAACGACGCTACGTTGAGAGTCTTTCGGCTTATGCCCGTCAGTTTTTGGGTCAAATGGATAAACCAGATGTAGATAGTATCGACGGTTTAAGTCCAGCAATTTCCATCGATCAAAAAACAACAAGCAAAAATCCTCGTTCGACTGTTGGAACGGTAACTGAAATTAATGATTACTTGCGCCTGTTGTATGCCCGAGTAGGACATCCGATTTGTCCCAATGATCATATCGAAATTACTTCCCAATCAGTGGAACAAATGGTGGATAAAGTTTTAGAACTGCCAGATCGCACGAAGATTCAAATTTTAGCACCAGTGGTTGTGAAGAAAAAAGGCCAGCACAAAAAAGTCTTTGAAATGATCCAACGGGAAGGCTACGTCAGAATGCGGGTAGATGGAGAAGTCTATGACGTATCTGAAGCTCCAGCATTAGAAAAAAATAAAAAGCATGATATCGCCATTGTGATTGACCGGATTGTAGTTAAAGAAGGGATTCGTTCCCGCTTATTTGATTCCTTTGAAGCAGCTTTGCGTTTAGCGGACGGCTATGCCTTAGTGGATGTCATTGGACAAGAAGAAATGCTGTTTAGTGAACACTATGCTTGTCCTTATTGTGGTTTTACAGTAGGTGAATTAGAGCCGCGTCTTTTCTCCTTTAATGCTCCCTTTGGTGCTTGTCCTGAATGTGACGGCTTAGGTTTGAAGCTGGAAGTCGATCAAGAGCTAGTCATTCCTGATCCGACTAAGACTTTGAGAAAAGGAGCGTTGATTCCTTGGAATCCAATCAGCTCTCAGTATTATCCTCAAATGTTAGAGCAGGCTTGCTTAAGCTTTGGGATCGACATGGATACTCCGTTCGAAGATTTGCCTGAAGAACACCAAGAAATCATTCTTCATGGTTCAAACGGCGAGCATTTCCATTTCCATTACGAAAATGATTTTGGTGGTGTGCGGGATGTAGAAGTACCTTTTGAAGGGATTCTGCCTAACATCGATCGCCGTTACCGGGAAACCAATAGTGACTTTACTCGTGAACAAATGCGTTTATATATGACTGAATTAAGGTGCCAAGCTTGTCATGGTTTGCGTTTGAATCCTCAGGCTCTGTCTGTACAAGTCAACGGAACAAATATTGGTCAAGTTAGTGAAGATTCAATCAATCAAGCCCTAGAATTCTTTGAGGGCTTAAGTTTAAGTGAACAAGAAACGATGATCGCTCGTCCGATTTTAAAAGAAATCGGGGATCGCTTAACCTTCTTGCAAAATGTTGGGTTAGAGTATTTAACATTAAGTCGAGCAGCTGGAACCTTATCCGGTGGTGAAGCGCAGCGAATTCGTTTGGCCACACAAATTGGTTCTAACTTATCAGGTGTTTTGTACATTTTAGATGAACCTTCGATTGGATTGCATCAACGGGACAACAATCGCTTAATCCATTCATTGCAAAAAATGCGGGATTTAGGAAATACCTTAATCGTGGTTGAACACGATGAAGACACGATGCGTGCTGCGGATTATTTGATTGATGTAGGACCTGGTGCCGGTGATCAAGGCGGCGAAATCGTAGCTGCCGGAACACCAGCAGAGGTTGCTGAAAACGAGAATTCATTGACTGGACAATATTTATCTGGCAAACGACAAATTCCGGTTCCCAAAGAACGCCGCAAAGGAAATGGCAAAGCCGTTAAAGTTACGGGTGCCGCTGAGAACAACTTGAAGAATCTAGATGTTGAATTTCCATTGGGCAAATTTGTAGCCGTAACGGGTGTATCCGGGTCCGGTAAGTCAACGTTAGTCAACCAGATTTTGAAAAAAGCCCTCGCACAAAAGCTTAACCGTAATTCAAACAAACCAGGCAAATACAAGAAAATTACTGGTTACAAAACGATTGAGAAGCTGGTGGATATTGATCAAAGTCCAATCGGTCGGACACCACGTAGTAATCCAGCAACTTACACCAGTGTCTTTGATGATATTCGTGATTTGTTCGCTAAAACCAATGAAGCGAAAATTCGCGGCTACAAAAAAGGTCGTTTTAGTTTCAATGTTAAAGGTGGACGTTGTGAAGCTTGTCGCGGAGACGGGATAATTAAGATTGAAATGCATTTCTTACCGGATGTTTATGTTCCTTGTGAAGTGTGCCATGGCAAACGCTACAATTCTGAAACCTTGGAAGTGCATTACAAAGGAAAAAATATTGCAGATATTTTAGAAATGACGGTGGAGGATGCAGTTGACTTCTTTAGTCCAATCCCTAAGATTCGCCGCAAGCTGCAAACGATAGTAGATGTTGGTTTAGGTTATGTAACGATGGGGCAGCCTGCAACAACCTTATCTGGTGGTGAGGCCCAACGGATGAAGCTGGCTAGCGAGCTGCACAAAAACTCCAACGGAAAAAACTTTTACATTTTGGATGAACCGACAACCGGACTGCACACAGATGATATTGCTCGTCTGTTAAAGGTCTTAGAACGGTTTGTGGACGCCGGCAATACAGTCTTAGTGATCGAGCATAATTTGGACGTAATTAAATCTGCGGACTATGTGATTGATTTAGGACCTGAAGGCGGAGATGGCGGCGGAACGATCCTTGCTACCGGTATGCCAGAAGAAATTGCGGAAGTTCCTGAGAGTTATACTGGTCATTACTTGAAAAAAGCACTGGAAAGCGCAAAATAATTATAAAGAAAAAATGCAATTCAAAGACTTAGCTTTGATTGCATTTTTCTTTATGGTATGATAATCAAGGATTAAGACGAGAAGGTGTAATGAAGATGAATAGACAGCAAAATTTTGTACCAATTTTATTAGGAAGCGACATCAACGTTTATGGGATGGCGCGCTCTTTTCATGAAGCATACGGTTTGGTTAGTGAAGCCTATGCTGGATTGCAATTAGCTCCGACAAAGTATTCGAAAATTGTTAACGTTCATACGATAGCAGGATTTGACAAAGATCCGGTATTTATCGAAGAAATGCGGAAGCTGGGAAAAGAAAAATACAATGACCCAAAAACCAAATACTTGTTGATCGCTTGTGGTGACGGATATGCTGAATTAGTCTCACTGCATAAGGAAGAATTATCAGAATGGTTTATTTGCCCATATATTGATTATGCGATGCTGCAACAATTAATCAGCAAAGTCAGTTTTTATGAAATCTGCGAAGAGTACCAATTGCCTTACCCTAAAACCTTGATTATTCGCGAAAAAATGTTAGAAAACGGTCGTTTAAATCAGGAATTGCCATTTTCGTTTCCAGTAGCTTTGAAGCCGGCTAATAGTGTGGAATGGTTGTCTGTCGATTTTGAGGGTCGGAAAAAAGCCTTTATTCTTGATACCCGTGAAGAATTTGATACGATTTTAGAACGGATTTATCAGGCTGGTTACAAGAGCGAAATGATTGCACAGGACTTCATACCGGGTGATGACTCTAACATGCGGGTATTGAACGCTTATGTGGATCAAGATCATCAAGCTAGGATGATGTGCTTAGGACATCCGTTATTGGAGGACCCTTCTCCAGAAGCGATTGGAAACTATGTGGCGATAATGCCGGAGTACAATGAAAAAATCTATCAAACAATCAAGTCCTTCTTAGAAAAAATCGACTATACGGGCTTCGCCAATTTTGACATGAAATACGATCCTCGCGATGGTGAGTACAAATTGTTTGAAATTAATTTGCGTCAAGGCCGCAGCAGTTTCTTTGTGACTTTGAACGGATTGAACTTGGCTCAATTTGTTACTGAGGATCGTGTATTCGAAGTACCATTTTCTGAAACCACCTACGGAAAAGCTCAAGCTGATACCGCTATGTTGTGGATGGGGGTTCCGAAAGAAGTATTCGTGAAATTTGCCCGCGATAATGAAGACAAGCAAAAAGCATTAGACCTGATTGAAAAAGACAAATGGGGGACAACTGTCTTTTATAAAAAAGATATGTCACCGATCCGCTGGGTACTAATGAAATATATGTTTAGTAAATATAAAGGACGATTCAACTTGTTCTTTAAAGAGAAAGAAGGGTAATGGTTGGAAAACTTCTTTAGCGTACTAGGCGGAATGGGAACGATGGCAACCGAAAGTTTTGTTCGTTTGATTAATCATCGTATTAACGCTCATAAAGATCAGGATTACTTGAATTATGTTTTATTCAATCATGCAACTGTTCCTGACAGAACTGCCTACATTTTAGATAATGAGGCAGACAGCCCGCTGCCTTATCTATTAGATGATATTGAAAAGCAAAATTTGCTGAAACCAAATTTTATTGTACTGACTTGTAATACAGCTCACTACTTTTTTGATACTATCCAAGGTGCGACGGATATTCCAGTGCTGCATATGCCTCGAGAAACAGCCCAGAAGTTGAAACAGGATAACCCTGATGGCGGAAAAGTTGCTTTTCTAGGAACTGAAGGCAGTGTTAAGGCTGGTGTCTATCAAAAAGAATTGGAAAGACAAGGCTTCGAAGTTCTTATCCCGAATAAAGAATTGCAGACTAAGGTCAACAATTTGATTTATCGTGATGTAAAGGAAAAAGATTTTATTAACAAGGAACTATACTTGGAAATCTTATCGGATGTCTTTGATGTTTTAGGCTGTCAACATGTGGTACTGGGTTGTACGGAACTTTCATTGGTTCAGGAAGAAATGAAAGTTACACCCTATCCAGTGACTGATGCGCAATCAATTTTAGCCGATCTTACAATTGAATTAGCCTTAAAAAGCAGATCTTCTGAATAAAGAAGATCTGTTTTTTTTGGAGAAATCCTGAATCTTTAAGTGTATCAGAATAGTATTACTGAACAATAAAAAAACACCAATTTGACAAGGCTTTCATTGTTTTAATAGGAATTTAAGAAATAAATCGGTAGTAAAGACACGCCCGGAATGATACAATGTATGGGATGGAAAGGAGTGACACCAAATGACAGAAAGTTTACATTTAGTGGTCATTACTGGAATGAGCGGCGCAGGTAAGACTGTAGCTATTCAGAGTTTTGAAGATATGGGGTACTTTTGTGTTGATAATATGCCCCCAGGATTAATCCCTAAATTTTGGGAATTGATTCGTGAATCCGGAAAAGTAACGAAAATTGCCTTAGTAGTCGACTTACGCTCGCGGGCGTTTTTTGAAGAAATCCAAAATATGTTAGTGGAAATTGATAACACCGGCTTTATTGATACCAGCTTGCTTTTCTTGGACGCTTCGGATGAAGAACTGGTTTCACGTTATAAGGAAACTAGAAGAACGCATCCAATGGCGATGGATGGATTAGTAACAGAGGGGATTCGTAAAGAGCGAGCGATCTTGGAGGATCTAAAAACTCGTGCTACGTTGGTAATTGATACAACTAATTTAACACCGCGTCAATTACGGGAGAAGATTAATCATGAATTCAAACAAACCGATGATTTAGGCTTCCATATTGAGATGCTATCTTTTGGTTTCAAATACGGTTTGCCTATCGATGCAGATATTGTGATGGATGTGCGCTTTTTGCCTAATCCTCATTACATTGCTGAACTTCGACCTAGAACGGGACTGGACAAAGAAGTCTACGACTATGTGATGTCTTTTCCTGAAACCGACGAATTCTACAACAACTTTGTTACTTTGTTAAAAAACATCTTGCCTGGTTATGTCAAAGAAGGTAAAAGTTCGTTAACAATTGCTATTGGTTGTACTGGCGGACAACATCGCTCAGTCGCCTTGAGTGAACGGGTAGGACATGCCCTGGAGGATTTGGATTACCGGGTGAATATCACTCACCGCGATAAGGACAAGCGGAAAGAGACGGTGAATCGTTCATGAAAATGAAAACTTATCGTATCCGCAAGCCTAAAATCGTTGTAATCGGTGGTGGAACAGGCTTGCCAGTTATTTTGAAGAGCCTCCGTAATCAAAGTGCAGATATCACGGCCGTTGTCACGGTGGCGGATGATGGCGGCAGCAGCGGTGAATTGAGAAATTCGATTGATATGGCTCCGCCGGGGGATTTAAGAAACGTGCTGGCGGCTTTGTCGGACATGCCTCGATTGTATGAAGATCTTTTTCAATATCGCTTTAAAGAAGAAGATAAGTTTTTAGCCAATCATACTATCGGCAACTTAATCATTGCGGCCCTTTCTGAAATGCGGGGCAGTACTTACGAAGCTATTCAATTGTTAGCACATATGCTGCATGTAGATGGACATGTATTTCCATCATCCGAAAAACCGTTAGTTCTCCATGCGGAATTCGAGGACGGGACGACGGTTGCCGGGGAATCAAAAATTGCTTTAGATCGTAAAATCATTAAACGGGTGTATGTTACAGGCCACGGTGATGATCAAGACATTCACGCGGCTCGAAAAGTTGTCCAAAGCATTAAAGACGCGGACATGGTAGTTTTGGGTCCTGGATCATTATTCACTAGTATCTTGCCTAATTTGGTGATCGGCGAAATTGGCGAAGCTGTTCGGACAACTGACGCAGAAGTGGTATACATTTGTAATATCATGACGCAAAAAGGGGAAACGGAGCATTTTAGTGATGCCGATCATGTGCGAGTACTTAATCAGCACCTAGATGATAAATTTGTTGATACGGTGCTGGTAAATACCGAAAAAGTACCAGAAGATTATATGAATCCTGAAGTTTATGATGAATACCTTGTTCAGGTAACTCATGATTTTAATGGACTAAGAGAAGAAGGGTGCCGAGTTGTCTCTACAGACTTCCTTAAATTGCGGGACGGCGGCGTTTTTCATGATGGAGATAAAGTGGTGGAAGAGTTATTTCGGATTGTTTTCGGTGCAAAAATTTAATAGGGGGCTTGAATCATGTCATTTGCGGCAGAGGTAAAAAAAGAGCTCACTGGATTGGCCGTGCAAAAAGAATTAGCTAAAGCCGAATTAGCGGCCTTGATTCGGATGAATGGATCGCTTAGTTTAAGCAATCACCAGTTCGTGTTAAACGTTCAAACTGAGAATGCAGCGATTGCTCGGAGACTTTTCACACTGCTGAAGGAACATTACGGCGTACGCAGTGAATTGCTGGTGCGTCGAAAAATGAAATTAAAGAAAAACAATGTCTACATCGTGCGGTTAAAGCAAGAAACGCAGAGTATTTTAACGGATTTAGATATTATGGATGGTTCAATGTTCCAATCCCATATTTCGCAAGAATTAAAATCAGAAAATGAGAAAGTACGCGCCTATTTAAGAGGTGCGTTTCTGGCTTCTGGTTCAGTAAATAATCCAGAGACAAGCCGTTATCATTTAGAGATTTCCTCTATCTATGAGGAACACAACCAAGATATTTGCGATTTATTAAATCAGTTTGATTTAAATGCCAGAACTCTGGCACGGCGAAACGGATATATCACCTATCTAAAAGGTGCTGAGAAAATCGCGGATTTTTTAATCTTGATTGGTGCAACCAATTCAATGTTGAAATTTGAGGATGTTCGGATCGTAAGAGATATGCGCAACTCGGTTAATCGTCTGGTTAATTGTGAGACAGCTAATATGAATAAGACGATTGATGCTGCTTCGAAGCAAATAGGGAATATTCGCTTTATTGAAGCGACAGTGGGTCTTCAATCATTACCGGAAAAATTACAGGAAATTGCAGAATTACGCATGCTGCATCCAGAGGTCAGTTTGAAAGAGCTTGGAGAGATGATTCCATCAGGATCTATTTCAAAATCTGGTATTAATCATCGAATTCGAAAAATCAATGAGTTTGCTGAAGAACTGAAAAAGAAGAGCATGTAAAAAACGTTAGTGAAAAGGGAAAATCCCCCTTCACTAACGTTTTTTGTTTTTAATGATTAATTCTTCCGATGAAATTCTTGTTTCTGGTAGAGCATCAACTAGAACGATCACTTCATCTGATGACTGGACAAGTTCGAATCCAGATTGTTTTCTGTGAGAAATAGTATCTTGCTCATTAGTGGAATCTGTTATAACCATTGTTTCGTTGACCGGTTCTGTCGGTGGAAGCAAAACTGGCATCGGAATATCAACTTCATTAGGCATCGCAGTTCCTCCTTTTTAGAGAGACAAAAAATCCTTCAATTGATCCTGTGTAATGGATTCATCAAAAATGTGTTCATCTACTAAAACGGTTGGTACAAATTTAATATTGGATTGCTCAGCTTCATTGCGGATTTCCTGCTGTAAAGCTTGGTTTGGTTGCTGCTGCAAACGTAAAACTGTTTCAGCGTAATGGGCAACTTGTTCTAAACTCAATTCTTTCCACTCGTCTTGTGAAGCATAGACCTGTTGAATTTGCTGAAGGGCTTTATCAGAATCGCTGCTGATATATTCGTGCATTACATTTCCCCGTTGCAAGCTTTCCTTGTCTTTATCCAACAATTTGATGATACGCTGTACTTTTCCATCAGCAACTGCCTGACTTAAGATCTCCTGTGATTCTTCAAACCACTGTTTACAAAATGGACAACGTAGGTTCATGAATTCAATTATACGCTTTGGTGCCTGATCTGCTCCGATTTTGATACCATTCAAATCGTTCACAAATTCAGGTTTAATGACTGAAATATCCATTGATTAATTCCTCCCTTTGTCTCTAGTGTACAAGAAAATCACAGGATTACAAACAAATAAATTTTTTTACTAAAACTAAAGCAAAGGAGCATTTCAAAATTCAGTCTGCTAGTTTATAATAGATACATTGTGAGTATTTCGATAAACTATCAGCTTTATTCTTGATAGTAAGTAAGCATTCAAACAATATCAACAAAATAGATGAAAGCTGTATAGTGGAATAATACACAAAAGGATTACCGAAATAGGAGGAATCACATGCGACAAACTAAAACAATGGATGGAAATACCGCCGCAGCTCATATATCTTATGCTTTTACTGAACTAGCAGCAATCTATCCGATTACCCCAAGTTCAACCATGGCTGAGCTCGTTGATCAATGGGCAGCACAAGGAAAGAAAAATATCTTTGGTCAGCCTGTTAATATAACTGAAATGCAATCTGAAGCCGGAGCTGCCGGTGTGGTTCATGGCGCACTAAAAACGGGCGCATTAACAACTACTTACACAGCATCTCAAGGGTTATTATTGATGATTCCAAACATGTATAAAATTGCTGGTGAATTGTTACCAGGGGTCTTCCATGTTGCAAGTCGGTCGATTACTACTAATGCCTTGAACATCTTTGGAGACCATGGTGATGTGATGGCTGCGCGTCAAACAGGCTTTGCTATACTGCAAGAAAGCAGCGTGCAGGAAGTAATGGATCTTTCAGCGGTTGCTCACTTAGCGGCAATTGAAGCCAGCGTCCCATTTGTGAATTTCTTTGACGGTTTCAGAACCAGCCACGAGATTCAAAAAATTGAAGTATTGGAATATGACGAACTTGCTCCTCTACTTAATCAGGAAAAATTAGCAGAATTCCGTTCACGCAGCATGAATCCCAACCATCCAACGGTTAGCGGAACGAATCAAAATCCTGATATTCACTTCCAACAAAGAGAAACGGTGAATAAGTATTACCAGGATTTACCAGCAATTGTTCAGAAATATATGCAAGCTATTAATGACCTGCGAGGAACTGACTACGATTTAGTTACATATTATGGTATTGAAGATGCTGAAGAGATCATTATTGCCATGGGTTCGGTGACTCAAACGATTGAACAAACGGTGGATCACTTGAATGAACAGGGCCGCAAAGTCGGTTTCTTGAATATTCATTTGTATCGTCCTTTCCCAGTAGAAACATTATTGGAGAAAATGCCGAAAACAGTTAAAAGCATTGCTGTATTGGATCGCTCCAAAGAACCTGGCGCAGACGGTGAGCCGTTGCTGTTAGATGTTCAAAGTGCAATGTATGACGCAGAAACTCGACCAATGATTATTGGTGGACGCTATGGATTAGGTTCCAAGGATGTTACGCCTGATCAGATTATTGCAGTCTATAATGAGCTGTTAAAACCAAAAGGTACCGCGAAGTCTCGATTCACTATTGGGATTGTCGACGATGTGACTCATTTGTCTTTAGAAACAGAAGGAGTGGTTGACTTAACCAATCCTGCTACGTATCAAGCGAAATTCTGGGGTTTCGGTTCTGACGGAACAGTTGGTGCCAATAAGTCATCTATTAAAATTATTGGTGACAATACAGACAAATATGTTCAAGGATATTTCTATTATGATTCGAAAAAATCTGGCGGATTAACGGTATCCCATTTACGTTTTGGCGACACTCCTATTCGCTCGACTTACTTAGTGGAAAGTGCTGACTTTATTGCTTGTCATACACCAGCTTACATTCATAACTATGATTTGTTGAAAGGTTTAAAGCCGGGAGGGACCTTCCTCTTAAATACAACTTGGAATGATCGACAAATTGATCAATTACTGCCAGCTCGTTTGAAGCGCTATATTGCCGAAAATGATATTAAGTTTTACACTATCAATGCGGCACAATTAGCAATGGAAGTTGGTTTGGGTCAACGAATTAATACAGTGATG
>LIDZ01010040.1_pt12 | contig 13986 bp, 14 predicted proteins | sample 644651 | NCBI WGS metagenome assembly LIDZ01 (sample SAMN03856242, study PRJNA289617) | food metagenome | isolation source: wine grapes on drying loft during traditional withering process | host: Vitis vinifera cv. Corvina | place: Italy: Gargagnago di S. Ambrogio di Valpolicella | collected 2014-01 | reverse complement strand
TCTCATCGCAATAGCATTCGTGATCGCCGCCTGGGCGATATTCAAAATACTCTGAACGAGGTAACCATGACTGATTTCAGAATGGATGACGTTCTGTTCAATCTTTGTGATGCGGCCAGTTTCCTGAGGAAATCCCCGCGCACAGTCCGTCAGTTGATCAAAGACAGAAAGCTTCGCGCAGGCAAGTCTGGCTCCAATGGCGGAGGCCGGTTGGAAATCCTTAAGTCTTCTTGTCTTGAATATATCCACAATCAGCAACAGAATCAGGCCGTGAATGCAGAGAACGGCCATTCAGAGAGGAAAGCTGTATGGCGCTCAAACAACGTTACGGAAATTGGTACTGTGACTTCGTCGAACCGGGTGGCAAAAGAGTTAGGCGCTGCCTTGATACGACAGACAGGAAGCAAGCGCAGGAACTCTATGACCGGCTGAGGGCGGAATCATGGAGGGTGAATAAGCTCGGGGAGATACCTGAGCACACCTTCGATGAGGCTTGCCTGAGGTGGTTAACGGAGAAGGAACACAAGCGGTCACTGGATGACGACCGCACTAAGATTGAGTATTTTCTTGGTCACTTTTCAGGTATGAACCTTTCGGCCATTTCAGAGGAGAAGGTGATCGCGTCAGTCTCGGGCATGGTGAACAGAAATCATCTTCACAGATGGGAAACCATGCGAGATGCAGCTTTAAGGAAGGGAAAGCCAGTACCGGCCTATAAACCTAAGCCTTTAGCGGCCGCAACTCGTAGCCAGTACCTGTCTTTGATAAGAAGCATGCTGAGGATTGCAGCTGATGAATGGAAGTGGCTGCGTCAGGCCCCAGTGATAAAGGCAAGGAAGCCTGTCAGCAAAAGGATTCGCTGGCTAACCAGGGATGAAGCGAGGGTGCTTATTGACTGCATGCCGGAGAGCATAAAACCGATCGTTATTTTCGCACTATCGACCGGACTGCGAAGGTCCAACATTATCGACCTGGAGTGGTCACAGGTCGATATGCAGAGGAAGGTTGCATGGATACATCCGGAAAACGCTAAAGCGGGCAAGGCTATCGGCGTGGCTCTGAATGATACCGCATGCAAGGTACTTCGCGAACAGATTGGGAAACATGGTCGCTTTGTTTTTGTGCACACCAAGGCAAGTTACCGTGCTGACGGTTCAAAGACGCCTGATGTGCGAAAGATGCGTGTTGATGATAATTCTGCCTGGCGGATTGGCCTTAATCGCGCAGGTATCACTGACTTCAGGTTTCACGATCTGAGGCACACCTGGGCTAGTTGGTTGGTTCAGGCCGGGGTTCCACTTTCTGCATTGCAGGAAATGGGAGGCTGGGAATCGATTGAGATGGTTCGCCGTTATGCCCACATGTCGCCAAACCATCTGACCGAGCACGCACGAAAAATCGATGCCATGATTGGCGCCAATGACACTAATCTGACACTTTTGGAAAATGGGGGAGAAAGGAAAGAAGCGTAAGCTACTGAATCTTAATGGTACGCCCTACAGGATTCGAACCTGTGACCTACGGCTTAGAAGGCCGGTGCTCTATCCAACTGAGCTAAGGGCGCATTGGGAACTGCGTCGAATTATACGGTGCGCACCTGCTGAGTCAACGATTTATCGGGCTGAAGCGCTCTGTTGCTGCACTATTGAACAGTGTGCCTTGAAACTGTGCCTGACAGCAGCGTCCGCTTCTGACAAAATAGGCACCAATCCCCGTATTAACTCAACACAGATGGATCCCCTCTCTGATGGTAGCAAAGATTATTGACGGTAAAACGATTGCGCAGCAGGTGCGACAAGAGGTTGCGGTAAAAGTACAGCAGCGTCTGGCCGCTGGAAAACGCGCCCCTGGCCTGGCAGTCGTTCTGGTCGGTGAGAACCCGGCCTCGCAGATTTATGTCGGCAGCAAACGCCGTGCCTGTGAAGAAGTGGGGTTCCTCTCCCGCTCTTACGATCTGCCCGCCTCGACCAGCGAAGCCGAGCTGCTTGAGCTGATCGACACGCTGAATCATGATGGCGAAATCGACGGGATCCTGGTTCAGCTGCCTTTGCCGGCCGGCATCGATAATGTGAAGGTGCTGGAAAGCATTTCGCCGTCGAAAGACGTGGATGGCTTCCATCCGTATAACGTTGGCCGCCTGTGTCAGCGTGCGCCTAAGCTGCGTCCTTGTACGCCTCGCGGCATCGTAACGATGCTTGAGCGTTACAACATTGATACTTTCGGCATGAATGCCGTGGTGGTGGGCGCGTCCAATATCGTTGGACGTCCGATGAGCATGGAGCTGCTGCTGGCCGGTTGCACCACCACCGTCACCCACCGCTTCACCAAAGATCTGCGCCACCATGTGGAACATGCCGATCTGCTGGTGGTTGCGGTGGGCAAACCGGGCTTTATTCCGGGCGACTGGATCAAACCGGGCGCGGTAGTGATTGATGTGGGGATTAACCGCCTCGAGAGCGGCAAAGTGGTCGGTGATGTCGACTTCGACGCCGCCTCTGAGCGCGCTTCTTATATTACCCCAGTACCAGGCGGCGTAGGCCCGATGACCGTGGCAACGCTGATTCAGAATACGCTGTACGCCTGCGAAACTTTTGATGATGGAGCAGTAGAATAATGGCCACTTTCTCATTAGGTAAACATCCGCACGTCGACCTGTGCGATCTGCTGAAGCTGGAAGGTTTAGTTGAAAGCGGCGCGCGCGCCAAAGCGCTGATCGCCGAGGGCAATGTCACCGTTGATGGTGTGGTGGAAACCCGTAAACGCTGCAAGATTGTCAGCGGTCAGACCGTGGTGTTTGAAGGTAACAGCATCTCAGTCGTCGAATAATGCCTGCTGCCCCACCGCGCTGGTGGGGCTCTTAAGCCTATAGAACTACCGTTTCCCCTTCCTTTTGCGCCAGTTGATAATGGCGAACGTCACAATGCCTGCCAATCTGCTCCGCCAGTCGTGGCGAGTGGCTGGTGACCCAAATCTGACTGTAACGGCTCGCTTCAGCAATTAACAACGCCAGCGCAGGCAACAAATCCGGATGCAGACTGTTTTCCGGCTCATTGATGGCCATAAAGGTTGGCGGTCTTGGGCTGAGCAATGCCACCACCAGGCACAAAAAACGCAGCGTACCATCGGACAGCTCTGCCGCATCAAGCGGACGCAGAATGCCTTCACGCTGCATCAGCATCTGAAAGCGGCCACCCTGCTCTTCCACAAAGAATTCACTGCCGGGAAAGGCTTCCGCCAGCACCGAATACAGCAACTCGGTATGCCCACGCTCGCGCAGCGTTTCAAACGCCGCAGCCAGATTATGGCCGTCATGCGCCAGCACCGGGGCGCGGATGCCCACCTGTGGCGCGCGGATCGGCGATCCGGGCCAGACGGCAAATTCATGATAGAAACGCCACTTGCGCATATTTTCGCGCACCTGCGAGACTTCCGGATAAAGATGGGGATCGGACAGTTGCGAGAAAACCGACTCCTCTTCGTGTAAGGAGGCTGGGTAGGCTATCCGCTCGCCCTGAATATTATTCAGGAAGGCCGCCTGATTTTTGCGTTCCAACAACAGCGAGGACGGGCGACGACGCTGGCCGGATAACCAGATGTGTTCGGCTTTGACCAACGGATCGAGATTAAACAGGCTGATTAACGGCTCGGGAAAACCAATTTCCAGCTGATAGGCGTAATCCTCCATTTCCACGCCCAGCACCATCCGTTTGCCGTTACGCTTGTTTTCGCCCCGCTTCGGCGCGCCTGCCCACATCGTTTTCTGGATACCGCCCTCGTCTGCCAGCGCGGCCGATAATCGCCCGCTCGCCGCTTCGTGCAGCAGCCGCACGGCTTTATACAGGTTCGATTTGCCACAGCCGTTCGGTCCGCTGATCACATTCAGCTGCGAAAGCGGCAGTTCGACATCGCGAATGGAGCGGAATCCCGCCATTGAGAGTTGCTTAATGGTCATAAACGCCTCCTGCTGATAGCAAAAAGGGGCTTTCGCCCCTTATGGTGTTGACTGCCGAATCATCAGATTACTTGCGACGCCAGCTGGTACCCTGCGGGCCGTCTTCCAGCACGATGCCCATCGCCACCAGTTTGTCGCGCGCCATATCCGCCTGCGCCCAGTTCTTCTCGCGACGCGCATCCAGACGCTGTCTGATCAACGCTTCGATTTCTGCCACTTCATCGTCGTTGCTCTGTGCACCGTTTTGCAGGAACAGTTCCGGATCCTGCTCCAGCAGGCCCAGCACGCCAGCCAGCTCGCGAAGTTTAGCCGCCAGGCCATTAGCCGCCGACATATCTTCGGCTTTCAGACGGTTCACTTCACGCGCCATATCAAACAGCGCGGAATAGGCTTCCGGGGTGTTGAAATCGTCGTCCATCGCTTCGCGGAAGCGCGTTTCAAACTGCTCGCCACCGGCAGGCTCAGCGCTGCTGTCGGTGTTGCGAATGGCGGTATAAAGACGCTCCAGCGCCGAACGTGCCTGCTTCAGATTATCTTCGCCGTAGTTCAACTGGCTGCGATAGTGGCCTGACATCAGGAAGCAACGCACGGTTTCCGCATCGAAGTGCTGCAACACATCACGCACGGTAAAGAAGTTATTCAATGATTTGGACATCTTCTCGCGGTCGATCATCACCATGCCGGAGTGCATCCAGTAGTTGACGTAAGGACCTTCGTGAGCACAGGTTGATTGCGCAATCTCGTTCTCATGGTGCGGGAACATCAGATCCGATCCGCCCCCGTGGATATCAAAATGCTCGCCCAGCTGTTTGCAGTTCATTGCGGAACACTCGATGTGCCAGCCAGGACGGCCTTCGCCCCACGGAGAGGACCAGCTTGGCTCGTTGGCTTTCGACATTTTCCACAGCACGAAGTCCATCGGATTGCGCTTCACGTCCTGCTCAACCTCCACGCGCGCGCCTGCCTGCAGCTGCTCAAGATCCTGACGGGATAGCAAACCGTACTGCGGATCGCTTGGCACCGAGAACATCACATCGCCGTTGCTGGCAACGTACGCGTGCTCGCGGTCGATCAGCTTGCTGACGATCTCAATGATCTCGCTGATATGGCGAGTGGCACGCGGTTCCTGATCCGGCGGCAGAATATTCAGCGCGGCAAAATCCTTGTGCATTTCGCCAATCATCCGGTTAGTCAGCACCTCAACGGTTTCACCATTTTCATTGGCGCGCTTGATGATTTTGTCGTCAATATCGGTGATATTGCGGACATAATTGAGTGAATAGCCGAGATAGCGCAGGTAACGCGCTACCACATCAAACGCCACAAACGTTCTGCCGTGGCCAATATGACACAGGTCGTAAACGGTAATGCCGCACACGTACATGCCGATCTTGCCTGCATGAATAGGTTTGAATTCCTCTTTTTGACGACTCAGGGTATTAAAAATCTTTAGCATTGAGACATTCCGTTTTGACGTGTGCGGGTTAAAACCAGTAAAAGGCTTATTCTGACGTATTGTTAACGGAAGCGCCACGCAAAGCAAGGTTATGCCCCGTGCCGTTTATGCACTGGTGCTGACTCGTCATCACATTTTGTGATATAAAAGCCGTCTATTAATTGCGTACTGGCGCCCTCGCGCTGCCGGTGCTGCTCTACCATTCACACTTCCAACCTTTACAGGATGAGAACATGGTCACTTTCCAGACAAATCATGGCGATATAGTTATCAAAACCTTCGATGACAAAGCGCCAGCTACCGTAGCTAACTTCCTGGATTATTGCCGTGAAGGTTTCTACGACAACACGATTTTCCACCGTGTTATCAATGGCTTTATGGTTCAGGGCGGCGGCTTTGAGCCGGGCATGAAGCAGAAAGACACCAAAGAAGAAATCCAGAACGAAGCCAGCAATGGCCTGAAAAACACCAAGGGTACGCTGGCAATGGCCCGTACTCAGGCGCCTCACTCTGCTACCGCTCAGTTCTTCATTAACGTGGCAGACAACGACTTCCTGAACTTCCGTGACGAAAGCCTGCAGGGCTGGGGTTACTGTGTGTTTGCTGAAGTAGTTGAAGGCATGGATGTTGTTGAGAAGATCAAAGCGGTCGCAACCGGCCGTAGCGGTATGCATCAGGACGTTCCGAAAGAAGACGTTGTGATCCAGAAAGTCACCGTCAGCGAATAATGCCTCACACGCTGTTTATCGCAGATTTACATCTGTGCACAGAAGAACCGGCAATTACTGCCGGTTTTCTTGCTTTTTTACGCCGTGATGCGCTGCATGCCGATGCACTGTATATTCTCGGCGACCTGTTTGAAGCCTGGATCGGCGATGACGATCCTGACCCGCTTCATGCTGAGATCGCGGCCGCACTGCTAACCCTGAAGCAACAGGGGATCCCCTGCTACTTTATTCACGGTAATCGCGACTTCCTGATTGGCAAACGCTTCGCCCACGCCAGCGGCATGACCTTATTGCCGGAAGAACAGGTACCGCAACTTTATGGTAAACGCATACTGATCATGCACGGTGACACGCTGTGTACGGATGATGAAGGCTATCAACGCTTTCGAAAAAAAGTGCATCAGCCCTGGCTGCAATGGCTGTTCCTCGCCCTTCCTTTATTGGTCCGTCAGCGGATTGCGCGTAAGATGCGCGCAGGCAGTAAACACGCTAACAGCAGCAAAGACGTCAGCATTATGGATGTGAATGATCACGCCGTAAAAGAGGCCATGACCCGACATCGGGTGCAGTATCTGATCCACGGCCATACGCATCGCCCGGCGATTCATCAGCTTGAGGTCAATGGCCAGCCTGCCGAGAGACTGGTGCTGGGTGCCTGGCATCACGAAGGTTCAATGATCCGCGTTAGCGAAGACGAAACCACCCTCATTTCCTTCCCATTCTGAGCCCTAAAAAAATCCCGCAAATGCCCGTTTCATGCCTGGGCAAACGTTTTCCTTGCAGTCGAGTCATGCTATTCTCTTTGCCCTTCCCATCTGACCGCCTAAACGGCTTTCAGGTGACGTATGTACAATCACAGGAGTCAGACCCGCATGTCATCCAACGCCGCGCAGGCCCGCATCGCTATTGTTATGGGTTCCAAAAGTGACTGGGCAACCATGCAATTTGCCGCCGAGATCCTCACGACTCTGGCTGTGCCCTTCCAGTGTGAAGTCGTTTCAGCGCACCGCACCCCGGACAAGCTGTTCAGCTTCGCTGAGCAGGCTGCGGATAATGGCATTCAGGTGATCATTGCTGGCGCTGGCGGCGCGGCGCATCTTCCGGGCATGATTGCGGCGAAAACGCTGGTGCCGGTGCTGGGCGTGCCGGTACAGAGCGCAGCGCTGAGCGGCGTCGACAGCCTTTACTCGATCGTGCAGATGCCACGCGGTATTCCGGTTGGCACGCTGGCGATTGGGAAAGCCGGTGCGGCCAATGCGGCGCTGCTGGCCGCGCAGATTCTGGCCACCCACGATGCGGAACTGCGTTCACGCCTGGCAGCATGGCGTCAGGCGCAGACTGATGACGTGCTGAATAACCCGGATCCGCGGGAGGAAGCATGAAGCCGGTCTGCGTATTAGGTAATGGTCAGCTTGGCCGGATGTTACGTCAGGCTGGCGAGCCGCTGGGCATCGCCGTTTATCCGGTAGGATTAGACGCCGCGCCGGAAGCGCTACCGATTCAGCAAAGCGTTATTACAGCTGAAATCGAACGCTGGCCGGAAACCGCCCTGACGCGCGAGCTGGCGAATCACAAAGCCTTTGTGAATCGCGATATTTTCCCGCGTCTGGCGGATCGCCTGACGCAGAAGCAGTTACTGGACCAGTTGGGGCTGGCGACTGCGCCCTGGCAGCTGCTGGCGGATGCCGCTGAGTGGCCGCAGGTGTTCAATACCCTCGGTGAACTGGCCATCGTTAAGCGCCGCACCGGCGGTTATGACGGCCGTGGTCAGTGGCGTCTGCGCGCGACGGAAACGGATGCGTTGCCAGCCGAGTGCTACGGTGAATGCATCGTTGAGCAGGGCATCAACTTCTCTGGTGAAGTGTCGCTGGTTGGCGCACGCGGCCATGATGGCAGCACCGTTTTTTATCCGCTGACCCATAACCTGCATGAAGAGGGCATTTTGCGGACCAGCGTCGCCTTCCCGGATCCTGACGCGGCCCTGCAGAAGCAGGCTGAAACCATGCTTTCAGCCATTATGCATGAGCTGAAATACGTCGGCGTGATGGCGATGGAGTGCTTTGTGGTGCCGGAAGGCCTGCTGATCAACGAACTGGCGCCACGCGTGCATAACAGCGGTCACTGGACACAGAACGGCGCGTCCATTAGCCAGTTTGAACTCCATCTGCGGGCGATCCTCGATCTGCCTTTGCCGACGCCGGTGGTCAGCACGCCGTCAGTGATGGTTAACCTGATTGGCACCGCCGTGAATCTGGACTGGCTGAATCAGCCGCTGGTGCACCTGCACTGGTATGAAAAAGAGGTTCGTCCCGGCCGCAAAGTGGGCCATCTCAACCTGTCTGACGTCAGCAAACCAGCGTTAAAGGCTGCCATTGAGGCGTTGGTGCCGCAGTTACCCGCTGAATATGCCAGTGGCATTGCCTGGGCCGTCGATAAATTGCAGGGCTGAAGAGAAAAATCTGGCAGGATCGACGAGGAAACGGGCGACTTTCCTGCCAGAGCTGCAAAAGCACAGTCCTTAACTGTACTTAAGTATGGCTATCAATTACCTGGCAAAAAACGTATTGTATTGGCGAACAAAAATATAAATATTCTTATTTTTTAGTACATTAGATTTAGTTTGCCAACACCAAGGGAACCAGTGCCAAATGAGTTGTGTATAAAAAGGTAAATAATATTCACCTTTAAGACGCAATAAGTGCGATCTGGTTCACCCTTACCCCCCTCACCCTTCTCTGTCTGTTTCACTGCAACACCCCTCCCTTTGCCACCGACATCATCGGCTTTATCAAGCGGTGCTTTTCCTCCAATCCTATGCATACCGGGGTTAGGCGAATGTTTGGTATTATGATAAAATTCTGTATTAACTATGGAAGAAATATTTTCCCAGGGAGATAATGACATGGCTAAATTGTTTTTTGATAATCAGGCTATTAATACGTCAGTCAAAGACTATCTGGAAAGGAAACTGGTCCAGTTTAATAACATTAAATACGCCTATGCCATTATGAGTAAAAGAAATCCGGCGGATTTCTCTATTATCTCAAATCGCCAGGAGTGGTTTAAAGTTTATATCGAAAATAACTTCCAGTTTATCGATCCAGTGTTGATTACCGCTCTTTACCGCATGACCCCTTTCTCCTGGGATGAAAACCTGATGCTCAATAAAGGCGTCAAGGTACCTAAGCTGTTTGATATGGCCAGAAACCACGACATTATTAACGGTTATACTTTTGTTCTGCATGACCATAATAATAATCTGGTGGTGCTGTCAATTATGCTGGATAAACACTGCGACGATAATATTGAAGAGCTGATTCAGCTTAACAAGGCTAAATTGCAGATGCTATTGATTACCACGCATGAAAAGCTGACGCAGCTCTATCAGGAACAGTCCAGAAAAGCCGATTTCGAAGAGATGAACACCCGCGAACTGTTCACCAGCCGGGAAAACGAGATCATTTACTGGGCCAGCGTGGGCAAATCCTACCAGGAAATCGCCCTGATCCTCGGGATCAAACTCACCACGGTGAAATACCATATCGGCAATGCGGTAAAGAAACTGGGCGTAACCAATGCCAAACACGCCATCCGTCTGGGGATTGAGCTGAACCTAATCCGTCCGGTGCTTCCTGACGGGGAATGACAGCGGCCAGCTATCCAGCTCGCAGCGTAATGCGGGAACCTTCGCTTTCACCAGCGCCATCAGGGTTGACTGGTTCCCGTCATCAACGGGCATAAAGATCAGATAGATATTCTCCTGCTTTTCTGACACTGCCTGTTCCACCACCGACACCTTCCAGCCCGACTTTTTAAAAATCAGGTACATCGGATGGCTGACGATGGCGTAAATCCCTTCGTAACCATAATGCCGGGCATAATTGATCATGGAGAGAAAAAGTAACGCGCTGACCGGCTGCTGCTTAAGCTCTTTCGCCTGAACCTGATCCTTATCGATAAATAACCGACTGGCTTCGACATAATTACCTTGCGGCAGATCAATATTTTTAAACCAGGATTTGAACGTGCCGGTAATCATATTGGGGTATTTAATTTCGATAAAGCGCAGGCTGCAAATACAGGACTCTTTATAGATGCCGAAAATATAGGTAGTACGCGGATTATCATATTGATCCGACTCCATATTATTTTCAGTACTGACCATCCAGTTAAGACGATCCTTGAACACTTTTTTTCGGAGAGAAAACAGCTCCTGAGATTTTAATTCAGACAGGAAATTATATTTCACATCAAGCAGGTGCAGCATACTTACTCCATCCTTAGCTAAATTTTGCGCTAATAATACCTGCAATATTAACCTGCCACAAAGCACTATCCGAGGAGGATGTGAGTCGCGAGGCGAAAAAGAATCAGGATGGCGTGAGAGGAAATGAAGCAGGCCGGAGCAATCCGGCCTGTTTTTTAGTCTGCGTTATAGCTTCTGAACAGCGCCTTGCCTTTCAGCAACCGCACGCCAAGCCAGCCGCCGCATACCGACAGCAGCAGTGCGCCGGTCAGCGGCAGTGCTGCCCACAGCATAAAGTCAGGCTCCCAAGGGAAGTCGAAGACTTTACGCTGCAGTCCCCACAGGGCGGCCTCGGCGCCAATGGCGGCAGCCAGACCGGAAACGGCACCTAACAGGGCAAACTCACTCCACAGCGTCCCGCGCAGCAGTTTTTTGCTGGCACCCAGCGTGCGATAGACCACGAGCTCCTGTCTGCGCTGGCGCATGCCGACCTGAACCTGCGCCAGCAGCAGCAATACGCCGCAGGCGGTCACCAGGATCACCATAATTTCCAGCGCCTGGCTGACCTGAGCCAGTACCTGACTAATCTGGCGCAGGATGCTGCCGATATCCAGCAGGCTCAGAGTGGGGAATTCCCGGTTGAGCTGAGCCAGCAACGCATTGTTGCCTTCCAGGCGGAAGCTGGTCAGCCAGGTTTGCGGCTGATCGTCCAGTGCCCCTGGCGGGAAAATAAAGAAGAAGTTCGGCTTGAGGCTCTCCCAGTCGACCTTGCGCAGACTGGTGATTTTGGCTGAAAACTCCTGGGTATCCCCGGTAAAGGTCAGCGTATCGCCCAACTTCACGCCCAATCGCCCGGCCAGTGCTTCTTCCATCGACACCTCGCCTTTTTTCGGCGGCCAGCTTCCTGCCGTCAGCGGATTATGATCCGGCAACTGTTCCTGCCAGGTGAGATTCAGCTCGCGGTTTAAGGCGTTATCCAGCGCCGGGTCGGCGGGCTTCTGGTTGATGCCTGTCAGTCTGACGCGGGCAACAGGATAGAAGGTTTGCGGCTCAACGTGATTCTTCTCAAGGAAAGTTTTCACCTGAGGCACCTGATCCTGGGTGAGATTAAGCAGGAAATAGTTTGGGCTGCCCGGCGGAAGCTGTTGCTGCCAGCGGTCCAGCAAATCCCCGCGCATCACCAGCAGCAGAGCCAGCAGCATAAAGGACAGCGAGAAAGCCGCCAGCTGGCTGAGCGTGGTCCAGGGCTGCCGTAACAGTCGATTGATCGCCAGCCTGAACGCCAGATTACGCACGCTAAGACGACGGAGCAGCATTAAACCACCCCAGCCAATCGCCCCCAGCAGTGCAGACAGCAGGATGATGCCGCCAACCAGCGCCCACAGTAATTTGCTGCCGCCCACCAGCAACGCCAGCAACGCAATCACCACCAGCGCCATGGCCGGCAAATAGAACTTTAGCGGCCAGACATCGGCCACGGCATCACGGCGCAGCACGCGCAACGGCTGCGTCGCCAGCAGCAGGCGATAAGGACGAAGGCCCACCAGCAGCGAGATGATAAATAGCGAACCGATAGCCCACAGCCACGGCCAGGCGCTGGCGGCAGGCAGTTCTCCAGGCAGCACCGGCTTCAGCATCCGCAACAGCACCACTTCAAAGCCCATGCCGATCGCCCCACCGCACACCGCCGCCAGCAGCAGCACGGCCAGCCATTGCCCGACAATCAGCTTTCTTAACGCGGCCCGATTGGCACCGAGGGTTTTCAGCACCGCGACCAGATCGTAACGACTCTTGCAGTAATGACTCATGGCCACGGCCACGGCGGCAATCGCCAGCATCAGCGTCAGCAATGCCGACAGCAACAGGAACTGCTGCGCTCGCACCATCGACTTACCCAGTGCATCTTCCGAATTTTCCACGCTGATCCAGCGCTGATCGGGTTTGATCTGCGCGCTGATATAGCTGTCGTAACGGCTGAGCTGCTCAGGGTTGCCTGCAAACTTATAACGCCAGGTGACGCGGCTCCCCGGCTGGATCGCCCCGGTTTTGCCAACGTCGGCCAGATTCATCAGCAGCCGTGGCGCAGTCTGGAACGGGTTAAATCCCGCATCCGGCTCCTGAACCACCTCACCCGCCACGCGTAACGTGGTATCGCCGACATCCAGATTTGCGCCAGATTTCAGGTTGAGCAACGCCAGCAAACGCGGCGCGGCAAGCACCGTACCGGCCGCCGGTTTCAGCCCCGCAGGTTCCGTTGCCAGCGTGCCAAACATCGGATAGAGATCGTCTACCGCTTTAACCGACGCCAGCTGCGGCGTATCAGCGGCAAAGGTCATGGTCATGAACGTCAACTGGCGTCCGACCTGTAATCCTTCTTTCTTCGCTTCATCCAGCCAGGCTTGCGGCACTTCCCGCGAGCTTTGCAGCGTCCGGTCGCCGGCCATAAAATCGCGGCTTTGCTGGGTCAGGCCTTTTTCCATGCGATCGCTGAGTGACCCCAGCGCCAGCACGCAGGCCACGGCCAGCGTCAGAGCCAGCCAGACAATCAATAACGAAGGCGATTTCCATTCACGCCAGAACCAGCGCCAGATCATGCTTCCTCCCACAGCTTACCGTCGCGCACCCGCAAGCGTCGGTCGCAGCGGGCGGCGAGCTGTTCATCGTGGGTGACCAGAATCAACGTGGTGGCAAGGTCGCGGTTAAGCGAAAACAGCAGGTCGGCAATACGGTCGCCGGTTTTGCGATCCAGGTTGCCGGTGGGCTCATCGGCAAACAGCAACGCCGGTTTGCCGTTGAAGGCGCGTGCCAGCGCCACGCGTTGCTGCTCGCCACCGGACAGTTGCGAGGGCAGATGTGTCAGCCGCTCTGCCAGCCCAAGCTGAGCCAGTAATGCCTGCGCCTGTTCGCGGCTTTGGCGATCGCTCTCGCCGCGCAGCAACGCCGGAAGCTGCACGTTTTCAAGCGCGTTAAGCGTGGGAACCAACATGAACGACTGGAAGACAAAGCCGACGCTTTTGGCCCGCAGTTCAGCGCGTTGCTCCTCATCCATTTCGTGCAGCGGCGAGCCCAGCAGAAAGACTTCACCTTCGGAACCGTCATCCAGCCCGGCCAGAATGCCCAGCAGAGTCGACTTGCCGGAACCCGACTCGCCAATCAACGCGATGGTCTCAGCCGGTTTGACAACCAGCTCAACTCCGGTAAGGATGGAAAGCTGATGCTCACCCTGACCGACGGACTTACTAAGACGATGAACTTCAAGAATGTTTTCCGCTGGCATTACCCTTTCCTGTTATTATTGGCCCTGATGTCGCTGCGCGCGACGGCGGCAGATACGCTGTTAGTGCTGGGCGATAGTTTAAGCGCCGGTTACCGGATGTCCGCCACCACGGCATGGCCCGCGTTACTCAATGATAAATGGCAGAAATCACCCACTATCATTAACGGTAGCATAAGCGGCGACACCGCTACCCAGGGGCTTGCGCGCCTGCCCTCGCTGCTGAAGCAGCATCAACCGCGTTGGGTGCTGATTGAACTGGGAGGAAACGACGGTTTACGGGGCTTCCCACCGCAAAACATTGAGCAGGACTTGAGTAAAATTATTGCT
>LIDZ01008431.1_pt1 | contig 14006 bp, 11 predicted proteins | sample 644651 | NCBI WGS metagenome assembly LIDZ01 (sample SAMN03856242, study PRJNA289617) | food metagenome | isolation source: wine grapes on drying loft during traditional withering process | host: Vitis vinifera cv. Corvina | place: Italy: Gargagnago di S. Ambrogio di Valpolicella | collected 2014-01 | reverse complement strand
GAGTTTCCATAATGCTTATTGACCTCGCCTATTGGATTCAACAGGCTCTGACTCACAACAAAAACGTGCCCGGTTGATAATAATGAACACAGAAAAACCCGATTGGCAACCGCGCACGCGGTACTCCGCAACATAGGCCTAAAGCGGATCCAACATTAAATAACCTGACACTTTGATCAGGACTTTCAATTAGTAACTGCCCTCTATCCAGGACGATTCAATGCTGCAGCGGCGGGCCTACGTCGGGGCGGGGAGGCTGGGTAGGGTTGCCCACATCAGGCAGGCGCGGTCTGCACACAGCTTCGGAGAGACACATGAATCAGAATCAGGCGGAGCAGCTGCAAGCCGAGCGCAAGAAGACCGAAAACGCGTTCGACATCACCCAGTACGAACACGTCCCACGCCGCTATTACGGGCGCATTTTCTTCGCGACCCTCATCATCGTTGCCCTCGCCGGCCTGGCCCGTGCGTTTGCCAACGGGCAGATCGAGTGGGGTTATATCGGCCAGTTCCTCACGTCCGAGGCCATTCTTTGGGGTCTGCTGAACACGATCATCATGTCGATTCTGGCGATGGTCCTCGGGGTGGTGATCGGCGTGATCACGGCCATCATGCGCATGTCGGCGAACCCGATTTTGCGTTACGTCGCGATCACCTACACCTGGCTGTTTCGTGGCACGCCGCTGATCTTGCAGTTGCTGCTGTGGTTTAACCTGGCGCTCATCTTCCCGGTCATCGGCATTCCCGGTGTGTTCGAGATCGATACGGTCAGCCTGATGACACCTTTCGTTGCCGCGCTACTGGGCCTGAGCATCAATCAGGGCGCGTACACCGCCGAGGTCGTGCGCGCAGGCTTGCTGTCTGTAGACACCGGTCAGTACGAAGCCGCCAAATCCATCGGCATGCCGCGCCTGCAGGCGCTGCGTCGGGTGATCCTGCCCCAGGCGATGCGCGTGATCATCCCGCCGGTTGGCAACGAATTCATCAGCATGGTGAAGATGACCAGCCTTGCCAGCGTCATCCAGTATTCCGAATTACTGCACAACGCGCAGAACATCTACTACGCCAACGCCCGGGTCATGGAGCTGCTGATCGTCGCGGGGATCTGGTACCTGGCGGTGGTGACTGTCCTGTCGTTCGGTCAAAGCCGGCTGGAGCTGCGCTTCGCCCGCGGCGCCGGCAAGCGTTCGTAAGTCAGGCCCAGGAGAATCAGCATGAGAAACATCGTCAAAGCCGTCGGCCTGAACAAATACTACGACCAGTTCCACGCCTTAAAAGACGTCAGCATTGAAGTCGAACAAGGCGAAGTCCTGTGCATCATCGGGCCCTCGGGCTCGGGCAAGAGCACCCTGCTGCGGTGCGTCAATCAGCTCGAAAAAATCGACAAGGGCGGTTTGTGGGTCGACGGCGAACTGGTGGGCTACCGCATCGTCGGCAACAAACTGCACGAACTGACGGACGCTCAGATCGCCCGTCAGCGTTTGAGCACCGGCATGGTGTTTCAGCGCTTCAATCTCTTCCCGCACATGACCGCGTTGCAGAACGTGATCGAAGGCCCGATCCAGGTGCTCAAGCGCTCGCCCAAAGAAGCCAATGAAGAAGCCACCGAGCTACTGGCCCGCGTCGGTCTGGCGGACAAGCGCCATTCCTATCCCGTGGAGCTCTCCGGCGGCCAGCAACAGCGTGTCGCGATCGCGCGCGCATTGGCGATGCGGCCCAAGCTGATGCTGTTCGACGAACCCACTTCCGCCCTCGATCCGGAGTTGGTGGGCGAAGTGTTGTCGGTCATGCGTGACCTGGCGCACAGCGGCATGACCATGATCGTCGTGACACACGAACTCGGTTTTGCCCGCGAAGTTTCCAACCGGATGGTGTTCATGGACGGCGGCCAGATTGTGGAGGCCGGCACCCCGGAAGACATTCTAATAAGCCCACAAAATCCAAGAACCCAAAGCTTCATTTCTGCCGTTCGCACTTAAACCAGAACAAACGAGAACGACCATGAAAAAGATCCTCATCCCCAGTTTGCTCGCCGGCCTGATGGCGTCCGCGTCAGTGTTCGCCGCGCTGCCCGCCAGCCTCAAGGAAAAGGGCGAAATCACCGCCGCCATCGTGCCGAATTACCCGCCGATGGATTTCAAAGACACCAGCACCAACACGCTGACCGGCCTGGACGTGGATCTCGGCAACGCCCTGGCCGAGCGCCTTGGCGTCAAGATCAAATGGCAGGAGACCGCTTTCGAGCAGATGGTCAGCGGCTTGGTCACCAAGCGCTTCGATATCATTCTGTCGGGCATGACCGACACAGCCGAGCGGCAGAAGTCGGTGACATTCATCGACTATTTCGCCAGCGGGCCGCAGCTGTACACGCTGACCAAAAACGCTGATCTGAATGAGCCCGCCGATCTGTGCGGCAAGAAAGTCGGCACCAGCCGCCGCACCACCTGGCCTGCGGAAATCGCGGGGTGGAGCAAGGAAAACTGCGAAGCGAAAGGCAAGCCGGCGATCATCGTCAGTGGCTCGGAAGGCTCGGCCGATGCTCGCGCGCAACTGCGTCAGGGCCGGCTCGACGCGGCGATGCAAGGCAGCGAAACCATTCCATACCTGATGTCCCAGGAGAAGGACACGTACAAGCCGCTCGGTCTGGCGATCTCGAAACAGTTCACCGGCCTGGGCGTCAGCAAGTCCAACCCTGAACTGGCGGCGGCCATCGCTGAAGCGATGCAGGCCATGGTCGACGACGGCACCTATGGCAAGATTTTGAAAAAATGGGAGCTGGAACAGGGCGCGGTGACCAAGGTCGGGATGAATCAGGGTAAGTAACAGGCGATCAAGCCAGCCCCGTCAGGGATGACTCGTCGTCTAGAATGCGGCGCTGTCGGGCAGCGTTTGTGGGAGCACCACCCCGGTCGCTCCCACAATGGGTCTGCTCCGAGGCTTGAACAAGGACGGAAAAACAACAGTGACCACCTACTCCCTCGTCATCCGCCGCTTGATGGTCTGCTCGTTGACCATCGTCATGAGCCGGGCGATGACCAGCCCGCTGCTGACGCTGTTCCTGAGCACAAGGCTGGGGCTCAATCAGCAAGACGTCGGGTTGCTGATGGGCATCGCGGTGTTCATCGCCACGCTGCTGGGCCTGTACGGTGGCTACATCATCGACCGGCTGGAAAAGCGCAAGTTGCTGATCCTGGCGATGCTGTCCAGTGCCGTCGGCTTCGCCCTGCTGACCTTCGCCCACAACGTCTATCTGACGACCCTCACGCTGGTGATCACTGAGACGGCCTCGGCGCTGTTCCTGATCGGCTCCAAAGCAATCATCAGCGAAAACCTGCCCATCGGGCAGCGTGCGAGGGTTTTCTCGCTGCGCTATACCCTCACCAACATTGGCTACGCCACCGGCCCGATGCTCGGCGTGGTCATTGCCGGGCACCTGCCACTGGCACCGTTTTTCATCGCCAGTGCGATCGCGTTCTGCAGTCTTTTCCTGATGCTCGGCATACCGCGCACAGTCGCGGATACCGAGCACCCACCGCGCAGCTTTCTCGACACCCTGGTCACGCTGAAAAACGACCGCACGCTGATTCTGTTCACGGGCGGCAGCTTGCTCAGCACCATCGTGCATGGCCGGTATACGTTGTACCTGTCGCAGTTTCTGCTGGTCACGCACACGGCGGAACAGGCGCTGAAAATCCTGTCAGCCGTATTGGCGTGCAACGCGTTAACGGTCATTTTGATGCAGTACCAGATCGGCCGCTTTCTCAAACGCGAGCAGTTGCCGTACTGGATTTGCCTTGGCACCGCATTGTTTGCGATCGGCCTTGTCGGCTTCAGCTTTGCCGAAACAACCCTGGCCTGGTGCGCCGCAATGTTCGTTTTTACGTTGGGCGAGATGATCATCTATCCCGCCGAATACCTGTTCGTCGACACCATCGCACCGGATCACCTTCGCGGCAGTTACTTGGGGGCGCAGAATCTGGCGGCCTTCGGCGGAGCGTTGAGCCCGGTGATCTGCGGCTACTTATTGATCAACAGCCCCGCGCCGACCATGTTTTATGTCCTGGCGTGCCTGACCGCCATGGGCGGCACACTGTGCTTCCTGGCCGGGCGCCACGGGAAGCTCACTCACGCTGACCTCTCCCTCTGACGCCGTGCTCGGCCACCTGCGGCTCGTCAATTTGTCACTTTTCAAAACCCGCCCAAACAGGTGAGTATGTCCGGCCTAGAGCTTTCGGTCTGATCGGTCTTTACGAGACCCCTTGCAAGCCTGTTCCAGACTGTCCTGATTTCCACTTCCCTGACGAAAAGGATATCGAGCAATGAAATACCGCACCCTTGGCCAATCCGGCCTCCAGGTTTCAACGCTGACACTGGGCTCCATGATGTTCGGCGTGCAGACCGGCACCGAAGAATCCCTGCGCATCATCGACAAGGCCTGGGATGAAGGCGTCAACTTCATCGACACGGCCAACGTCTACAACGCCGGCCGGTCTGAGGAGATCGTCGGCGAAGCCATTGCCAAGCGGCGCAGCGAGTGGGTCCTCGCCACCAAGGTCGGCAGCAGCTCGGGCAATACTGCACCGAACGCCAGCGGCCTGAATCGCAAGCACATCTTCAATGAAATCGAATCCAGCCTGCGTCGTCTCGACACCGATTACATCGATATCCATTACCTGCACAAGGAAGACCACAACACGCCACTCGAAGTGACCGTGTCGGCCATTGGCGATCTGATTCGCCAGGGCAAGATCCGGTACTGGGGCGTGTCGAACTTCCGCGGCTGGCGTATCGCGGAGGTGGTGAATGTGGCTCAGCGTCTGGGCGTCGACACACCGGTAATCAGCCAGCCGCTGTATAACATCGTCAACCGTCAGGCCGAGCTGGAGCAGATCACTGCGGCGAAGTTCTATGGTTTGGGCGTCGTGCCCTACAGCCCGCTGGCACGCGGCGTGTTGAGTGGCAAGTACGCCCCTGATGTAACGCCAGACAGCAGCACCCGCGCCGGCCGTCAGGACAAGCGCATCCTGGAAACCGAATGGCGCACCGAGTCCTTGCACATCGCCCAGAAACTGCAGGTGTACACCCAGGCCAAAGGCGTAGGGCTGGTGGAATTCGCCATTGCCTGGGTGCTGAACAATCAGGCTGTGACCTCTGCCATTGTCGGGCCACGTACCGAGGACCAATGGGACAGCTACACCAAGGCGCTCAGCGTGAACATCACGGCCGAAGACGAAGCGTTTATCGACTCCCTCGTCACACCCGGGCATGCGTCCACGCCGGGTTTCAATGACGTGCAGCATTTCGTGACGGGCCGCTATATCTGACGCCGTTCGGCCGTGAAGCCAGCCTCGCGTGCCGCAAAGACTTGCGTCACCGAGGTCGGGCAGCCCGTTCCCAATCCCCGATTGATGGCAATACCTCTACGCTTAATCCCTTGTAGAATGCCGCGCCGAGACAGCCCGCTAAACTTGTAGCAAAGTTTGACAAGGCCGGCAGCGGTCTCTAGTGTTTCATTGGATCCAATAACTGTTCAGCTGAAGAAGATCAAGCATGCGCAGGACTGAGAAAGAGCAATTTCTGCGGGAAACCCTGGGTGATGAGCAGCCGCCTGCACATCTGGCGCGTGCCGTCATCGAAGAAAAACTGCGCAGCGCCATTCTTGAAGGACGCCTCCCGGCAGGCATCGCCCTGCGCCAGCAAGAGCTGGCGACACTTTTCGGTGTCAGCCGCATGCCCGTGCGCGAGGCGCTGCGTCAGCTGGAAGCTCAATCGTTGCTGCGTGTCGAAACCCACAAAGGTGCGGTCGTTGCCCCGTTGATCAACGAGGATGCTACCGATGCCTATGCGTTGCGCATCCTGCTGGAGTCCGAGGCCCTGCGCCAGTCGATCCCGCTGCTGACCGATGAAGACATCAGCATGGCGCGTGGGTACATCGAACAGTTGGAGGTCGAAACCGATTACAGCATCATGGGCACGCTCAACCGCCAGTTCCACATGGCGCTGTATTCCAAGGCGCACAACACACGCCTGCTCAAACTGGTCGAGGACGGCTTGAACGAGGAAGAGCGCTTCTTGCGTTTCAATCTTAAGCAAATGAACCTGGGCAAGGTGTCCCAGCGCGACCACTACGAATTGCTGGAAAAGGCCGGCGCCGGTGATGTGGACGCCACCGTCGAGGCGCTGACTCACCACTTGAATCGTGGTGTTGAAGCCATCAATGCCTACTTGAGCGCCCGTAAGGCGGAAGAGGCAAAACCTGCGGCGGCCTCACGAAAACGTGCCGTCACCCAGTGACATTCGCTGTTTTTTCAACCTTGACCTTGCTCGCCACTGGCTAATCGGCCGATAAGCACAAGGGATCAACGAACGCCGTTCATGACGGCGTATGCGCCGAAGGACCCGGCTCCACGGTTATGACGCCTCTATCAAGGCTCGGGGAAGCTGAGTGCAAGCCGAAAAGAACAAATGGCTGATGGTTGTCAATTCTGGACAACCCGTCAGAACACGCCTGATTTGCTTTCCTCACGTAGGTGGCGATCCGGAGCATTTTCGTGACTGGTCCGAAGGCCTTGGGGATCACATCGAACTGGTAACGCTGCGCCTGCCCGGCCACGGCAGCCGGCTCAAGGAAACGCCCTACGATCAGTGGGCGCCCTTGCTGCAAGACACCTTCCTCGCGTTGCAGCCCTATCTGAGCGAACCTCACGCATTTTATGGCCACAGCTTTGGCGGTCGTGTCGCTTATGAAATGGCCAGGCTGGCGCAGCATCATTACCCGAATCTGACGCGTCACCTGTTCATTTCCGGCTGCCGCAGCCCTGACAGCCGACAACCCTGGCCGTTTTTGCACACGCTGCCGCAGGACGATTTCATTCAAGCGCTGATCAGGCTGGGCGTGCTCCCGAACACGTTCGACCAGGATAAGAAACGCCTGAAGCTGCTGGAGGCTGTCGTGCGCAGCGACGTGAAGCTGTCTGAAATCTGGTCGCACCGCGCAGACGAGGGCCTGGACATTCCGTTGACCGGTCTGTACGGCAGCGATGATCCGGTCGCCACAGCCGCCAGCATGATGAAGTGGCGGGAGTTCACACGTCGCGAGTTCGAACTGATCGAAGTGCGCGGCACTCATGACTTCCTCAGCTCGCAACGCGACCGCCTGCTGCACATCATCAACACGCACCTCGGCTTGCTGGGCGGCTGAACGGAAACCGCCGCCCACTCCTTCTGCATCGACTCCTTACCCCCTCCCCCCTGAAGCCTCCTACGACTAAAAGCCGGCCCTCCCACGCTCGGGCCGCGGCTTATGCACCTATCGTGAAACTTGGTCGTCGTTGACGCGGTGTACCGGTGTGTTCAGGCAAACTCGAACGACGAATCGGTCTGCAGCCGATTCAGGGAAAGCAGTTCTCATGGAGCGGCAAAAGGAGCATTGCCCCGGGCGGAGACATTGAAGTGAAACCCTGAATGTCGCCCAAACCGAAAATTCTCAAAAACTGTATTAACCCGATTAAGCGCAACGCTGAACGAGGTATTCGTTCATTCATTTCAATTCTGGCCTTAATGGGCCGGAAGGGTTGCGCTCGCCCCAATAAAATTTCACTCAGAAGTTTTATTGCCATCTCTCACGCCCGATTTATATAGGCTGTTAATTATATTAAAAAGTATTTGCGGAACCCTTTGAAACTGTTCTAACGTTTTCTGGCCGCCAACGTTTAAGGGCTATTCCCCCACACACGTTGGGCAGCGAGGGCATAGGCCAAGTGCGCATGCCCGATTCCAGCCTGCACGATTGTTGATCACACACGAAATAAGGTTTGCGGCCTTTTATTGCCCGAGATTAACGGGAGTCATGTTATCCGTTGTTTGCACGGCAACTTAAGACGACCACCCGTTGTGGCAATTAGAAGAAATGCTGACACACTTAATCTACCAAGGACGTAAAAATGGACAGTCTCAAACAGCAACTTATTGCAAAAAAATCAGCACTTAGCGCGCACCCTGTTTTTTCCGAAATTAATTCACTGCACGTCCTGCAGCGCTTCATGGAGGTGCATGTGTTCGCGGTCTGGGACTTCATGTCACTCACCAAACGGCTGCAACAGGAGCTGACGTGCACCCGGCTGCCCTGGCTGCCACCGCGAGACCCGAAGGCAGCGCGGCTCATCAATGAAATCGTGTTGGGTGAGGAGTCCGACGACCGGCCGGGACGCCACGATCATTACAGCCACTTCGAACTGTATCTGGATGCCATGCGAGAAGTCGGCGCCAGTACGGCCCGCATCGAGCATTTCGTCGAACTGTTGCACGAAGGCATTCACTACAACACCGCGCTCGACAGCGTCGGCGCAGGCCGAGCGGCCACGCACTTCGTCCGCGACACGCTCGACATTGCTTTGAATGCACCGGCGCATTGCGTAGCGGCCGCGTTTCTGCATGGGCGCGAGAGTGTTATCCCGCAGATGTTTCAGCGAATTCTCGACGACTGGGGCATCACGGCCGACAAGGCACCGACCTTTCGCTACTACCTGGAACGCCACATCGAGGTGGACTCCGAAGACCACGGCCCGGCGGCGGAATCATTGCTGGCCAGGCTAGTCGCCGGCAATGAACAGCACCAGCGCGAGGTGTACGCCGCTGCCATTGCCGCCGTTGATAGCCGCATGGCGCTTTGGGACGCCCTGCAACACACCCTGCGTGAGACGGCGCGGGAAGTCAGCGCGTGAGCCCCTCCCGCCTCCGCAACCCAGAAGCCCTCCACACAAGGACGCCATCATGAAAGCCGAAGACTACATGTCATTCGTCGATGCCTGGGAAGGCCGCGCGACGATTCGGACACGCCCGCGCCGCATCGTCGAAAACGACGAAAAACTGATCTACCCGCTCAGCCGCCAGCCATTGGTGCTCAGCGAGACGTTCACCCGTGAATGCGCCCATCTGCGCGATCTGGCGCTGGTGCAGAGCCTGTACAAGTTCATCAACGACGTGGTGATTTTCGAGACTGAAATCGTCGACAAGACCGCGCGAAGCATCGCCAAAGACAACTTCGCAATCCGCTTTCCCTTCGCTTGCCGCTACGACGCCATGACCGTGGTTGTCGATGAGGATTACCACGCACTGGTGGCGATGGACTTCATGCAGCAAACCATCGCACTCACTGGCATCCAGCCAATCCCGTTGCCACAGGAAATCGAACTCAGCAGGGCCATCCCCGCTGCTCTGGCATTGGCGCCAGGCCACTTGCGCAGCGCAGTCGAGCTCATCTGCGTGGCGATTGCCGAGAACACCGTGACCAACGACGTGGCCGCGTTCGCCAAAGACGACACGGTGAAGCAATCCGTCAAAGGCCTCATGGCGGACCACCTGCTCGATGAAGGACGGCACTCCGGTTTCTGGTCGCGCCTCGTCAGGATCTACTGGCACACAGCGCCCGAGCAGGACAAGCAGCTTATCGCGCAGATCCTGCCTGTGTTCATTGCTCAGTATTTGACCAATGACATCCAGAAGTCTTTCGACTTCGTGCTGATCGACAGCTTGCCGGTCGCAGAGCCGATCAAACAGGCGCTGAGGGAAGAAACGCAGGCGATGTGCTTTCCGATCAATCGCCACCATCCGTTGGTGGGCAACATCATGCGTTTCTTTACCTCCAGCTCGATGCTCGATTCCCCCTGCGTCCAGCATGCCCTTGCCGACTATCTACCGGTCGGAGGCTCGCAATGAAGCGCCTGGAGATTGTGCTCATCGGTCATAGCCAGACAATGAGTGAGCTGAGTGCAGAACTGAATGCCCACGGGCATCTGATTCACCACCTGCGCGACGAGGCAACGCTGAAGCTGAGCGCACCGCAGAACGCGTCGATCCTCATCGAGGACGGCACGCTGGACCTGCCCGGCGCAGAATTGGGCGTGTTCGAGACAGCCATTCATCTCGGCCTCCGGGTAGGACTGACACCGGTGAGCGAGCGGGCGCTGCCGGAGCTGGAAATAGTGTGCTGGCTCGGGACGGCTACGGCTCAGCGCTTGATCGCGTGCCATACCGTGGCTGCCACGCTTTCCGGCAACGGACGCGTCTTGCGGGACGCGGCGGTCGCGACGCTGGTGGACAACGTTGCGATGCTGATCAGCCGGTTCTCGCGCGATACCGAGTACTTTGCACGCGCCGAGCGCGTCGACCCGCCGCACAGTGGACGCCAGGAAAGCCTGCTGCAACTGGACCGGTTGGCCTTCGAGCACTGTTTCAACTTTACCGCGGCGCCGGAATTGCTGCGCGTTGCCGAGCAGACGCTGATCGCACGACTGGACCGGAGCTTCAGCCAATTCGCCGGACGCATTGCGCTGAGTATCGACGGCGAGCGCATCAGCTATGACCAACTGCGGGCACACAGCGTCGCGATCCAGTCGCAGATACAGGCCATGCGGCCGCACGCATCAGCTGAACCGGTGGTGATTGGCATTTGTATGCCGAAGTCTGCGGCGCTGTTCGCCGGGATCCTCGCCATTCTGGGCAACGCGGCGGTGTATCTACCATTGGACCCCAGCCAGCCTCTGCAGCGTCAGCAGTACATCCTCGAAAACGCACATGCCGTATTGCTGCTGCACAATGGCAGCCACCCGCTGGCGGGCGTTGTTGTGCCGGGGCTGGATATCAGCTGCATCGAGATCGTGCCGACGGCGCAGTCGCTGATGCGCTATCGCCCAGAGACCGACGCGCCATGCATGGCGCTGTACACCTCGGGTACGACCGGACACCCGAAAGGCGTAATGCTCAGCCAGCGCAACCTGAGCCACTTCACGGCCTGGTACGCACACTATGTCGAGCTCTCCGAGCACAGCCGGGTACTGCAGTTCTCGACACTGAGTTTCGATTCCTCGGTCATCGACATCTTCCCGACGCTGCTCGGCGGCGCTGAACTGATCGTGGCGAGCGATGACCAGCGTCGTGATCCGCTGCAACTGTTCGAGCTGCTGGATCAGAATCTCAGCCACGCGTTTCTGCCGCCTGCCTTGTTGAGCATCCTGCCGATTGACCGACCGCTGAAGCTCAAGCACTTGTGCACCGGCGGTGATGTCTGCGAGCCCTACGTGATTGAACGCCTGGCAGCGCAATGTCACTTCCATAACCTGTACGGCCCCACTGAGGCCACCGTGCTGATCACTGCCGGCCAGTTTCAACTCGGCGGCAGCAACCGCAACCTGGGTCGCCCGATTGCTAACAGCCAGGTCCTGATTCTCGACGAGGACATGCAGCCTGTCGCGGACCAGACGCCCGGCGAGCTCTACATCGTCGGTCCGGGCGTGTGCCTGGGTTACATCAACAACCCTGAGCTCACCGATGACCGCTATGTGCATGTCACTCTGGGTGATGGCCAAAGTATTCGGGCTTACCGAACCGGGGACATCGGCAAATGGACGAGCGAAGGCATCGAGCTGTCCGGGCGACGTGACAACCAAGTGAAGATCCGTGGATTCAGGGTCGAGCCTGAGGAGATCGAGCACTGCCTGCGCGACAGCCAGCTGTACCGCCAAGTCGCGGTAGTGATTGACGACCAGCGACGCATCCTGGCTTTTCTCGCGCAACCGCACGGCGCAGAACCGGACGCCGCTCGGCGTTTGCTCAAGGACCATGTCGCCGCTACGTTGCCCGACTATATGCGGCCGACCGCCTACACGGAGTTGGCGAGCATGCCGTTTGCCAGCAACGGGAAGGTTGATCGCAAGGCACTGTTGCAGTTGCCCGTGAACATGCTTGAGCAAGCGCCGCGTCGTTTACCCGATAGCGAAAGCGAGAGGCTGCTCCTGACATTGTGGGCGGACCTGCTGGAACTTCCGCCCGGCGAAATCTCGACCGACGAGAGCTTCTTCAATTTGGGTGGCCACTCGATTCTGTTGTCGCAGATGCTGCTGGGTATCCGCGAACGGTTCGGCCGCAGCATCCCTATCAATCGCTTCATCGAGGCGCCAACGCTGACCAATCTGGCGTCACTGCTCGACAGCGACGGCACCACATCATGGACCGTCAGCCCGCAAGCGTTCCTGGATGGTTCGGCGCCCTTCGAGCTGCCCGTACTGCCCGTGGAGCGCATGGGCGACGTGCACAAAGTCATCGTCACCGGCGCCAACGGATTTCTCGGTGTTCACATCGTCGAAGCGCTGTTGGCGTGGGGCGCAACCGAGGTTGCCTGTCTGGTGCGTGAAAACGCAGGGATGACCGCGCAGGATCGCTTTATTCAGGCACTGCGCGAAAACCGTCTTGAGCATCTGGATCTGGCGCGAGTACGGGTCTATGCCGCCGACGTCACACGGCCACAGCTTGGATTGAGCAACGAGGTGTACGAGCGGCTTGATCGCGAGTTTGGCGCGCTGGTGCATAACGCCGCTAACGTCAACCACGTCCAGGATTACGAGACCCTGGCCAAAGATAACGTCGAGCCCATCTTCGAATGCCTGAAGCTGTGCGAAGGGCGCAGCAAGAAGGTGTTCAACTTCGTATCGACGCTGTCTGCCTCAAGCGCCGTCGGGGCTGACGGTCGCGTCCTCGAAGCGCCTGCTGCCGAGACACCGCCCATCTACATCAAGAACGGCTACAACCTTTCCAAGTGGGTCGCCGAGCGCATCCTGCAGCAAGCCAGGGAGCGAGGCGCGTGGGTAAACATCTACCGGCCCGGCAATATCGCGTTCAACAGCACGACGGGGGTCTGCCAGCCGCACAAAAACCGCTTGATGCTGATGCTCAAGGGTTCGATGCAACTGGGCCAGGTCCCGGACTTCTCCATGACCTTCGATTTGATGCCTGTCGACTTCCTCGCCCGATTCATCGGCTTCCACGCCAGTCGTTACCAGCCATCCCATGCAGTCTTCAACCTCCATAACCCGGAGCCACTGAGCTGGAGCAATTACGTCAGCGCGTTCCGTGAAGCGGGCAGTGATTTCGAAATGGTCAGCGTCAGTGAATGGCAAACCCAGTTGAAACGGGTGAACAGCGAGAACGCTTTATTCGGCGTGCTCGGTTTTTATCTCGACGGGTTGGAGGAAGACATCGGAGACATATCAATGATCGCGTATCAGAACGCCCATGCGGGTGTTCAACGGATGGGCGAATGCTACCCCTCAAAAACCCCGGCGCTGCTTCGCAAAGGCTGCGATTACCTGAAAGAGATTGCTTTCATCTGATACACCCCAACGCAACATTCCCTTAAGTTGTGGAGAACAACATGAACGCTATTCAGCCGCTCAACACCCTTGGCTCCCTGTCGCCCGATACGCTGATTACCAACCCTGGCGGGGAACCGGTGGTGTCTGCTATCTCGATAAACGCACCAGCGCGTAAGGTCTGGAAGGTCGTGGGCGATTTCGGTGGTTTCACTCAATTCATTCCGGAGCTTGCGAGCATCGAAGTGATTGGTAACGGTCCTGGCTCAGTCCGTTACAAGAAATTCAAGGAAGGTGGTCTGGTGGTTATCGAACAACTCAATTCGTACGACGATGACGCAATGGCTATGACATGGACAACCATCTACAACAACCTAGGCGTCAGCAAGCTCTGGGCCTCAATGACGGTTGTCCCCAAGGACGGTGTCAGCTGCGTTGCTACTTGGGGGATCATTGCCGAGCCTGTGGACAACGGCTCGACGAGCATTGAGGGCTTCAGAGAGTTTTTGCAGGGCTTTGCTGATGGTGCGATGAAGAACGTGCCGAGAGCCGTGATGCCCTCATAGCAGAAGCCTGCGGAGCTTCAGTGCCGGTGGCCTAAACGACAAAACCCCAGTCTCCGTAAGCAGACTGGGGTTTCGGAATTCAATCTTGACGATGACCTACTCTCACATGGGGAAACCCCACACTACCATCGGCGATGCACCGTTTCACTGCTGAGTTCGGGATGGGATCAGGTGGTTCCAGCACTCTATGGTCGTCAAGAAGTTCTGTAGCCGACCCGTTACTGACGTAACGTTCCAGCGAAAATGTATGACCTTCACTTAAAACAAAACCCCATCTGCTTTCGCAAATGGGGTT
>LIDZ01005079.1_pt5 | contig 14011 bp, 20 predicted proteins | sample 644651 | NCBI WGS metagenome assembly LIDZ01 (sample SAMN03856242, study PRJNA289617) | food metagenome | isolation source: wine grapes on drying loft during traditional withering process | host: Vitis vinifera cv. Corvina | place: Italy: Gargagnago di S. Ambrogio di Valpolicella | collected 2014-01 | reverse complement strand
CCATCCGTGCAGGACTTTATCCAAAGCGTTTCCCTGTAGAGTCGGTGCAAAAAGAACTTGTTTAGCAACTCGCGCAGGTCGTCACGAGCGCAGCTGCTGTGGCAGGCAGTGCTGTCAGTGGTATCATTGCTGCTCCAGGTAATGTGCCACGCTCCGGGTGCTATATTGTGGGGACAATTCAATCACTGGCGGTATTTTAATGCAATTTCTATCATGGCTTTTCGGGCGAAATATCACTGAACTACTGCAACATGGTCGCGAAATAGATCAGTTAATCGCACGGCAGGATAATTCGATACTTGCCCGTTCCACTACAGAGCTTGAACGTTATTTTAAACAGCCTTTTGAGGCGCTTCCCCGGCAAAACGGCTTCCCGGTTGCGATAGTGCTGATGCTGTTTCTGGTTTCATTTGCATTTAATTTGCTGACGTTTCTGCACGCTTTACCTCCGCTCAGTCCACAGATACATGCGTTGAGTTTTTTTGTTACCTCAATCGTCGTTATTGGCGCGATACTCACGGCTAGTTACCTGCTTGCGCGAGGCCATACAGCCGGTGTGGCGGGGCTGGCTTACGTCTGTGCGATGTTGTTTATATCGACCGTTTTACTCTTGAGCTACAGCGTTGTTACGGGTAGCCACTCGGGACTGTGGCTGCTTCTGGCTCTCGCGGCTTTGGTGGGTGCGCGCTGGATACTTAACGGGCAGGCTTTCATCCTGCTTGCCATTTACTGCCGGACACAACGCCTCGCCAGCGTCGCCAGGCAGCGTCGCATGAGATAACCTATACTGGTCTGAAGTGCTGTTATCGCGGAATACCCATTCCGCGACTTTCCTTAAAAGTTAATATTAATCATAATGGCCGCAGCGGATTATGCTGGCCATTATTGCCTGTAATGTAAGTGTTTTACTAATGATTTAAACGCCTGTGAATTCGCTCGTGTGAGTGGGTTGAGATAACAGAAGTATTTCCTGTGAGGTGAATAATGTATTGTAAGGAAATGGCTCAGAAATTATTAATTGAATTTCTGGATTTAAAAAAATTCTAATCAATGATGGAGAGCGAAACTGGATTAGAGGCGTTTTATCAATAATAGAAAAACTCAGGGTTTCTATCGACTCTCTGGGAGTTGAATCAGCTACTTATTGTAAGGATGCCTGTGATACATGGAGGTTAATGTATGGCGGAAATGGTTCTTTCTCTGATTACCATCTCTGGCATGATAATTACAATGAGAGGGTTAAACGTAATATTCCGCTGGATTCAATAAAGAGTAATATCGCTAAGATTCTCGAACACGAGGAACAATAGCAAAGCGTTTGTCTGGAGATTATCGATTTCATGCTTTCGTATCTGTTCTTCCATAACGCGGTTAAAAGCGTTTCCAGCCTGTTGCGTTTTCTATATTATGAGGCAGGGCATGCAACTAACGTTGTGGGACCATAGGAAAGCTTCTCTAAGCTCATGAAGCAACTTTACATCCTGACCTGTTCGTTATGTGAACGACGTTGTTGAAAAATAAGTCTGGGTGCGAAGAGCACTTCAATCAGGCGATTTACTCAGGCCAGGAGAAGTGCAGTCAGGTTTCTGACATGTTCATCAGACCCCTTTAATCATTAATCGGTATTGAATATGCAATATCAAATCTTTTGCGATTATGGGATAACCCTTGTAGACAGGGATGGGATTCTTATTGTTTTGTTTGACTCGGGCAAGCTTGTTCCTGAATATCTTGAAGCTGAAATTAGCATGGATGAAGCTCTAAAAATCAAAAAAAGCCAACATGATGCCTATGAAGTTATAATGTCATTAGGTGACAGGATTAAAATAGTCCCCCGAAAAACCTGAAGGGTTTACAGATTTTTATCTGTAAGTTTTATTCCAATGTATGAGAAATGTTTGCTTAAGATACTATATCCCTGTCATTGTAACAGGATGCTCAGGCCAGTTTTATGACAATACAACGTGTCGCTAAGGTGTTGGTGATGGAAAAATGATATTTAGTGGCTATGGCATGTTCATCACTGAAGAGAATAGTAAGTATTACATCAACTTTGATGAAGGCGGCATTAGCAATAAAGATATAAGATATGAAATAAGTGAACAGGAGGCAATTAAAGCTCGCCAAAGTGGGCTGGATGCTTATGAAGTGATGTTAAGATCCCAGTTCAGAGCAAGAAAATGTAACTTGTGATTGAGTGTTTTTTGCGTAAGCTCACTTGAATCTGGCCGGGTAAATAAGGCCAGCTGAATCGACTCTCGATTTAACGCGTAAAAAATGAAGTAATGAGTGGCATTCAGGATCATGGCAGTATACGAACGTTGATAAGACAACGATTAAAGTAAATTTTTACATTGCATAGCTCTCGCCTGACGGGTAGAAGACGCTAGCATTGCCCGGAAGGAAAATACAGATGGAAATCTCCAGAACAGCTGTAGATCGTCTTCAGAATATCCCGTGGTTTGTTAATATAGGTAGAGGCGGTTATTTGAATGACATAAAAAACATAACTGCTGAATCAGATTTTATCAGCCATATAACGAGCGTCGACTGGGAAGATGTAACGCTTCAGGCGGGTAATGCGTTAACCGGGCATCTGGCAAAAAGACAAAGCTTGAAATATCAATATTTTAATGTTCTTGTCAGAAAAGCAAAAGAGATTATTGATATTGAAATCATACCCATCATAAAGAATCCCACTACATTAGATGATGATATCCTGATCAATAATGTGAAGTGGGATTTAGTCAGTTTTCTTGTAGAAGAAACCTATAAAGCATATTTACCCAACGAGCGATTTTTTGAGCGGCTGACGGTAATTTATGAGAATGGACATATTCCCTGTGGATGGGAAGGGCAATGGCCATCCGGCAGGCTTGTGATCTACTGATGTATGCTCGTCTGTGTTGCTGCTGGGTGAGTAAGCGCCAGTGAGCCATATAGAAGTGAAAACCTGTGTTTAACACTAACACAAGCCTATGAGGACGACGAGCCCCCGCCTGCCTGGTTACCCCTTTTGGACGGTGAGAGCGTGAAGAGCGTATCAGCCACTCGTCCCTGCCGGAGAATTTGACACCGGGTACTATCATGATGAGGAATATAAGGATCAGTATGTTAAAAATGATACATCAAAGAAATAGGGTACTGTTCATACTGACATTTTTTCTGTTCAGCGGGTTCGCAGATGCAAAAATGCAAAATAAAGAGATCTGGAGTTTTATCAGTCAGTTGAGTGCATCACTTAAAAGTCTGTCTTTGGGACATCTTGATCAGTTTCCGTTGGAATTGACATTACAAACACAAAATGACTACATCAACGTTTATCAGGCAAATTCGGTAAAACTGGAAGATGAAGCAAAAATGATTGATATTGAGTTGCGTGTCAGTAAATCATCAGGCGGCATGGCTCCTTTTTTGAGCTTTTCTCCCGAGGGTAAATGCACAACTCTTGATGATGTCAGAAAACACTATCCGGGTATTAAGTTGAGTGACTATCCTCGTGGTCAATCTGAAAATGAAGTAGCCAGCTATACATCTGCCCCGGAGGTGGATGGTCAGGTAATCACGTTTTCTTTTACTGTCAAAAATCCGGATTGCCTGAGTAAAGTGATCATCACGGCTAAAGAGTGAATCGGGTGATGTTGAACCTATTTACGACTATGCAGGGATAGTAATGGCAGCACAATGCCGCTTAGCACCATCTGTTCCGGGAGCGTACAGCCTCACCACGGCTACACCGGGTAATGCCTCCGTCTCTTCCAGAACGATACTTCTAAGGCAGCGCGGTCCGTTTCTAATGCCTGGGTAGTGCGCGGCAATGCGCAATCTCATAAACACAGATATTTAAAGAGGACGAGATGAGCGACCCTATTTTTAGTGGCTTTGGTATTGATATCGTAGCAAGAAAGGGATTTTTCTATATCCGATATGATGATGGGGGTTTAGTCAGCAAAGAGATTGAATCTGAAATAAGTGAAGATGAGGCGCTCAAAGCTCAACGCAGCCCGGAGGATGCTAATGAGGTCATTTTGTTAACCCAGGTCAGAGATGGAATTAACATTGCTAAATTTTAGGCTGGTTATCCGGGCCTGATTGTGTGAGTTTTGCCTGTCTAAGCGCACAGCTAAGTTTTCTATTACCTGTTGAATCAGAAAAGGTTTTGCCAGAATCTTTTCCTGTGCTTCTGCTCTTAATTGTAGGTCATGAACTCTTTCAGACATTCATAGCTTAAGACGTTCCACACCAACACCTGATCAGCGAGGGGAGACTGTCTGATCCTGCTGCAACTGAAGCTGGTTCTTTTAAAACGGAGAGTGATTTTATGATGGATCTTAGAGCTGACGAAGACGAAATTTTTCATTATGCACAACGTTACGCCCATTTAATTCCACCCGTTTCGCGTCAGTTGATGAACAGGATGTCTTACAACCCTATACCGATGCCAGAAACGGCAGAAGACAGACAAAAGCCCAAATGGATGTACTCACAGCCTCAAAAGATCACTGATCTGCAGGCCCTGGACAAAGCGCAGGGTGCTCTAATGGGACTGGCGGCAGGAGACGCGATTGGTACAACACTGGCGTTTGTTCCGCGCGATAAGGCCTATGTAGACGATATGGTTGGCATGGGACCTTTCAACCTGAAACCCGGGGAATGGACTGATGGCACCTCAATGGCACTTTGTCTGGCTGAAACTTACATTGAGAGCCATAAGTGTGACACGATGCTGTTCCGTCAAAAGCTACTCAGCTGGTACAGAAACGGGACGAATAGCTCAAACGGTGTTTGCTTCGACATAGGTAACACAACCCGCGTTGCGCTTGAGCAATTTGAACGACAGGGACCCACCTGGATGGGGAATACTTCACCTGATACCGCAGGGAATGCCGCTCTGGTCCGACTGGCACCCAGCGCTATTTTCAGGAGGAAATCATTTGTTGACGCCTTGCGTGACGCAAAACAACAGAGTAACGCAACGCATCGCGCGGCTGAGTCTGTCAGTTGTTGCCGTTTCTTGAGCTTAATATTTCATTACCTGTTAAATGGTTACAGTAAAAGTGAAAGCCTGGCGCCGCATCTCATGGGATCATCATTACGTGTTCTTCTGATCAACGCCGGTGAATATAAAGAAAAATACCGGGATCAAATACGATCTTCTGCCTATGTCATCGATACCCTGGAAGCCGCCTTGTGGGCTGTCTGGCATACAGATAATTTCAAAGATGCTGTTTTGCTGGCGGCGAATCTGGGTGATGATGCAGATAGCATAGCGGCTGCCGCTGGTCAGCTCGCGGGTGCGTTATATGGTCTGTCAGGCATTCCTGAGGGATGGGTTGAGAAAATAGCGCATAAAGAGAGGATTCTTTCATTGGCGAAACAGCTTTTTGAAATGGCACCCGACGAAAAAGATTGAAGTCATCGCGCAACACAACACGGTCGCCGGGGATGTGTCAGTTGAGTTCTGCTTTGCACAACGGCCTGACGTTATTGGCCATAGAGGATATTCAGCACATTAAGAGTTGATTACCCTCTGCCTGTTACATGACAGTTCTTGCAGAGCAGGTTAACTCTTTCAAAGGAAGTGCCTTCAGAATGCCCCCCGGTTCATATTTCTGGCCGGAGTGCTGACAAGTGGAGTCGTGACAGACCCGGGAGATGTAGCAATATGGATGATCTAAGCTATCTGCTATCTGCTATCTGCGATGCCAGCATCAAGAGATGTTTGGACTCAGGGTCTGAGTGAGATTTTCCTGTCTGATAGCCTCGAAATCGGTGTTTCTTATGATGAATCACTAAGTTTATTATTATCTAAATATCGAAGCAGAAAGCGGTCAACTGAGATTGATATCAGCGATTCCCAGGGCCTGGATGCACTGATTAAACGTTTAGCAGCCCTTAAAGATAATACTAAAATCATTGTCTTTCCGTTAAAAAATAGAGTTATGTCTGGCCATTGCTTTATAATAGATGATGAAATTATTGGTTGTGCTTTCATTAAACGTGGCCGTGCTTGTTCCCAGGAAGGGCTTTGGATAAAAGGGAAAAAGTTGTGTTGACAGGCTTTGAGGCTGGATCTCAGATAATAAACGTTTTTCTTTGGTGCCGGCGAAGATTTCAATCTCACAATGGCATTATGTGTGGCGTGAAAATGTAGATAATGTTTTAAGAGAGTAAAGCAGGGTATGAGCGGTGGAATGGTGATTCACGTGAGGAAAGGAGACTATGCCATTCTTGAAACACAAGAGGGTTATGTAATCAGTGCTTTATTTCCCAATGCCTACCGGAATTCTCACTTTGATATGAGCAGGGGTTTTAAGCTGGACATATCAGGACTGATTTAGTCAGGTAATGTTGAAGCACTTGATGGATTGGCTCAGGATATAAGAAGGGATTATGTCTCATTTCAACGATATGAAACTGCACAGGTAATATTTACAGGACGACGGCTGATGAGTAAAATGAAATTAGCAATGAAACCCTGGGATTTTACATTATATCAGTGTGGCAACGATACGCATGTACTCAAGGTTATTTTCAGTGAGGGAGATTACAAAGTCGACGTTGAAAGATTTTTCATTGTGACTGACTTTCTACTGAACGCAGAAGATCTGTTTAGCACGTGCGAAAGGGTATCTGCAAATATCAGGATGTCTTGCGAAAATTTTGCTAACAGCCAAATAAGTAAGCGTGATTTTGATTTGCTTTAAAATTTGATTTTCAGGGCGGACACCAGTTTTAATGCCACTGTTTTGCTACAGCCAGACCAGTAACGCCCGCGGGCTCCCGTTTGAAGGAGTCAAAATAAGAGCAGCGTCTCAGAGTCAGTTCAGATGCGATGAAACTAATTTTCATTTAATTCCTTTAACAGAAATTGATGTACAGACAACGTTGACTATTAAATTTATTCAGGCAGGTAATGATGAGATTATTAAGAAGAATGATTTTTTTGATTGTTGTCTCTGGTACCATAATAGGTTCCGCTCGGGCTTCTGAAAATTCACAACCGTTGTCTCAGTATGATAGCTTAGCCAAAATTTCAGCTATCTTTAATAACCAGGAAGTTGTTTCCAGTTTAAAATTTGTGCTGGGCAAAGACTACAACGAATTTAGTCAGAACTTTGATGTGTTTGGTGAACCTCATAAAACTAAAGAGGGAGGGTTATTCGCTGAGGGCTGGCTAAAAGATCTTTATCTTGAACAGGCTTCAGCGTTTGTTATACAGCCTGATGGTAAAATTTATGCTGCGTGGTTCTCTCCGGAAAGCAATGAAGTGCATTATGTCTCTAACGCACCGGGAAGAAACACAATACAGGAAGATATTGCTGGCTGGGCGCAGCGTTTTGACAAGGTGCCGTCATCTGGTGTGAATGCTGAACAAAAAGAAAACAGCAAAAAGGAACGCTTTTTCGAGACAAGCCAATTCAGGATTAAAATAACCTCGCTTTGTGCGGCTGATTCAGGCTGCAATGATGTCAGCTACGAAGGGGTTCGAAAGTCAGATGGCGCGGTTGCCAGGCTTAAAGGTAAAGCTATGAAAAGCGACTGCGGTAAATCCTCTTGTCCGATCCTCACTTATACATTTCGAAATCATGATACAAGTTATATTATCAATAACGTGATCGATAATCTTTCCGTTATTGTTAATGGTAAGGTTGTGCTTTCTGAAACAGGGAGGTGGAGTAACGTTCCCGGATATATATCAGTAAGATTATTAAATTAGCCTCTGGCTTACAATGCGATCTTAAAAAGATCTTTAGCTGTTCATCATTCTCTGGGATTCAACTAATTAACATGGTTATTGAGCCCATTTTTTGCTGGGCTAGTTGTACCTGATAGTTAACTATCAAGGTTTTTAAGCGGGATAAAGAGGGGCTTGATATGACTGAAAATAGTCCAGATAAACTACTTTTGGATGCTCTGGCGCCAGATTTGTTACGTCAGTATATAGATTTTCAAAATATAAATATTTTGTTTTCCAGAAGCAATGTGACGGGCAGAGCAAAGGAGGAAATTGATATCCATCTCAGTTGCGTCAAAAATATGGGTGGCGAGGCTATAGGGAGTGTCTCGCTAAAAGAAAATCTTAGTCTCTATCAGGGACGCTATGTGTATAGTTTAGCGGGTTATGACAGGAGCTATGGTTTTGAACTCTATCTCAATGATAAGCAGACTGAGGTTCTGGGCGTCATGATCGTCAGGCTGAGAAATAAAAGTGTAAATGAAATTCAATGGGAAAAGGAGAGGTTAGGCATTAAGTATCCCTGATTTCTATTAAACAATCAGGTTTTTTGGCACACCTACCAGGACTCTGAGTGGATGCTAAACCCGCCAGGGCTGAAGCTAACTCTGGATGCCTGACAGGATGCGGTTGATATCGGCGCAGTGAGGGGGCACTGGAATAAAAGCGAACAATCTCCTGGCTTTAACAGGTTAAGAAGACTGAGATTTACACGTACATCAGCATGGAAAGGTTTAATCATTACATAATGATAATCTGTTGGAGGAATTGAAAATGTGTGCTCCAGAGAGAAAAGAAGCTGAAACGATGTTGTTGAATCTTTTAAACAGAACCTTAAAAAATCAGTCTGATATAGACCTGTTAATGTATTTAGCAACAAAAAATGAGTACGCAATTCCAATGAAAGGCCTCAGGCACAAATTTGATAGCATGGAGAAACAGCCACTTACACAAGATGACTGGAATGTTATGGATACGTTAATGCACTATTTGGTCCTTAGCGTTTGCTAAGCAAGAGAGAGAAACGACGAAGAAATGTTGTAGCGCTTTGCCTTCCACGTAGCTTTGCCTTCCACGTAATTGAAAAGGAATTTGTATGATAGACCTAAGATTGTCAGAATTTGAACTTAAAACATATGCAAGGAAGTATGCGCATTTGTTGCCTGAGCTATCGCCTCAACTCATCAACCGGATGGCTTACGAACATCAGCCGATGCCCGATGAAAAGCCAGTGAAACCTGAGTGGATGTATACGCTGAAACAACGTATTTCTGACGCTGAGGTTTTAGATAAAGCCAAAGGTTTACTCATTGGACTTGCTGTTGGTGATGCAGTGGGGACCACTCTGGAATTCCAGGCTCGTGACAGTTCTCACATTTACGATATGGTTGGCGGTGGTCCTTTCAATCTTAAGGCTGGCGAGTGGACCGATGACACCTCAATGGCACTGTGTCTGGCAGAAACGTATATTGAAAAGAAAAGCTGTAACACTGATTTATTCAGGAAAAAAATTAATTGCCTGGTATAAAACGGGGCATAATAGCGCGAATGGAATCTGTTTTGATATTGGTAATGCTACCCGCTATGCACTGGAGCAGGTCATCAGGCAGGGTCCTGATTGGATAGGGAATAATAGCCCTGACACCGCAGGGAATGCTGCATTGATTCGTCATGCCCCTGTAGCAATCTTCAGGCGCAAGTCATTTATTGATGGCTGGCGTGATGCCAGCATTCAAAGTGAAGCTACACATTGTGCACCTGAGTCAATTGATAGCTGCAGATATTTCAATACTATTCTGCATTATCTTTTAAATGGTTATGGTAAAAATGAAGCCTTCGCGCCTCATAAAATGTCTTTACTGGTAAGGCTGTTAATCATCAATGCCGGTGAATATAAAGAAAAGCATCGTGATCAAATCCGCTCCTCAGGCTATGTCATCGACACCCTTGAGGCCGCATTATGGGCAGTCTGGCATACAGACAACTTCAAAGATGCAATTTTGCTGGCGGCAAATCTTGCTGATGATGCTGACAGCGTGGCTGCCACCGCAGGCCAGTTAGCGGGCGCATTGTATGGACTGTCAGGCATTCCTGCAGAGTGGGTTGATAAAATAGTCGATAAAGACAGAATCCTTTCGATGGCAGAAGAGCTGTTTCACCTCGCACCGGAAGAAACGGATTAATTTCGACATCCTGTTTCAGGTAGGGGATTTTTTGTTGCCCTGATATAACCCGGCAGGGTCGCTGGCATTCGCAATAAATGTTCTCATCAGCGGCCCGGCGTTAGTTACTCCGTAAGCCTTTTCCTTCCCTTACCCATATCAATCCCTCCTGCCCGAACACGATGTTTTTCCTATGATGTTTGAAGTGATGCTGATCAGCCGCCGTGACCAGCCACAGTCGCAGTCCACTCTGCAACTTAAGCAGGTGATCCGTAACAGACTGTGGGAGATCGCCCGACAGTGCGAAGCGCAGTTTATGGGTGGCTGAATAAGCGCCGAGCTTCATAGCTACGCATCCAGCTATTTTATGAGCTGTATCACAAAATTTTAAGAATTTCGTCCTGATTTGAAACCAGGCTCGCTTGCGCATCACTCAACCCTGAGTTTGCGGGGTGAGTTGCTCATTTCGCAAGTTATCAACTGACCGGTTACTGATAACCGGCACAACCTGGCGGAGTGAGAATTATGGATGGAATTAGACGCCCACCTTCCCCTGTACATCATGAAACGATTGAAATGCCCACGCGCGGTGGGCCATCAACAACTGAAGTCACTGCTACAACCCCTGCTGCGAGAGCTCGTTCAGCGGAGATTAGCCGTATTACAGCTACTCTGCATAACGCGTGTAAAGGCGGAGAGAACGTGCGCGAATACCTGCAAGGAATAGCTGTCGCCCTGCACGATGAATTGCACCAGACGGACGATCAGGTAAAAGATGTCCTCAAACTGGCTCGCAGCTGTGACACGATGATCATGGCTAAGGCAAAGGGGGCGATTGGAATGACCTATGCCCTGTCCGGTGTACCTGGCGATCTGGTTGGCAAGGGGATAGCTAGCGCGATGAAGCTGGAGCCGGGCACTCCTATGCACAACTTTGTCGCTGGCGTAGCGGGGGGGATGACCGCAGTAGCTTTTAAAGCGGTGCTCACTCGGGTTATCGGTAGCAGTATCCAGGATTCGAGATGGATGCAGGCAGATGTGGATGCGCTGCACCCTCTTATGAAGGATGAAGCAGAAAAACGCGATACGTTTCAGCATAAATTAAAAATGGCGGCGCTGGGTGGGACGGGTTTTAACGTCCGCAATCCGGTGACGGGTGGAATTTCCAGTGCAACCCAGCTATTACCCGAAAATGAGCCACGGCCAGAGCCAATGGGGATTATACAGGGTGCGCTCAAGCCGGGTTATGCCATCAACCAGATTGCAGGTTTTGGCCTGACTTCGGCTGCCGGTGCATTGAGTGGAGTCGTTGAAAACTACTACGACAACCTGCATGGTGCGGAGTTTTTATTTGGCCGTAATGACTGGAAGGATCGTTATATGGCGCTGTCCAGCGGGCGCCCGAATAGTGGCGAGGGAAGCCACTTTGATGCGGTGTGGGAACACGCTAAAACGCCAAAACGTTGGGTCGAAGGGGTTACAGCGCTGAGTGCATTAAGTGCGGTAGCCTCTGAGACGATGGAAGCGCTCGGTTTGGGCATCGGAGCGGGGGCGGCACGCGTGACCAAAGGTGGTGCAGAGAAGCTTTTCACCTCCACCAAAACGAGTGCGGCAGAAACCGCTTTGGATCTGGCAAAAAAATCCAGCTTCCGCGTTTCCCGCGAAAGTATTGGCAATGCGGCGGCCCTGGTGCCAAACGCCTATTCTTACCTGCAACAGGGCGTGTTCGGTCTTCTTTATCAGGAGGCTGAGCGAGCAGTGGCAAACAAGCTGCACCCGGAGCCCGCCGACGCGACAGAAGAGGAAGCGCCGGTAAGTTCAGGGGCGAGAACACCTGAAGGCGCGCCGGCACCCAGCGTGGGTACTGAGGCGAGAACGCCTGCCGGCACGCCAGCACCCAGCGTGGGTACTGAGGCGAGAACGCCTGCCGGCACGCCAGCACCCAGTGTCGGTACCGAGGCGAGAACGCCTGCCGGCACGCCAGCACCCAGTGTCGGTACCGAGGCGAGAACGCCTGCCGGTACGCCAGCACCCAGCACCGGTACCCGGGCGAAAGGGCCGTCAGAAGAAGGCGAATCGGACAGCGACAGCGTACATTCGCATAACTCCGGCCCATTACGTAATATCCCGCCTGAACGTTCATCAAAGATGCGCGCCGCGGGTGATACCTCTGCATGGTGGCAAACGTTCCCGGGCCTGGCGAATATCAAAAGCCCACAGCCTGAGAAGTTAACCCAGGCTGACTATGAAGCCATCGTCGCCGTCCTTGAAGCTGAAGCAGAGAAGATGAGCGAGCGCATTGCCGAGATGATACCGCTGCCGGACTCCTTACCGACATCATCAGCATCATCAGTGGCATCCGGGTCATCTGCATCATCAGAAGCCGCAGGGCCTGCAGGATCGCCAGAACCTGAAGAAACAAAAAAAGCCTCCTGATGCCACACCTTAAAAGCCGCAGCGATGTGGCTTTTTTTTACGCCGAATTTGCTCTGTCTCACGCGCAGCCCGGAACTCCCGCCTCGTGCTTTCCACTCAATTGTACCCCGGTCATAGTGGGAGAAAGGCGCCAGTCTGGCTGGCGCTAACGATGACGCTTTGTTGAGAGGAGAGAAGAATGAATATCTCGTCAGGTTCGGCTTTCGGGCCGATACAGCCGCAACTGCCTGATTTTAGTGCGCTCGATGAAAAAAATTTAACCTCGTTTACCCCGTCAGATTCTGGTGGCAGTGGTCAGGCGATTAACTTTGGTCATGATGTCATGAGCGGCACGGATTTCAGTAGCCTCACCGCCACGCCCGACAGTGTGAGCAACCGGGAACCGATGCAGGTGCAGGGGCCGCAAATAGAGGCATTGCTGCAACTATTATTAATGCTGCAACAGTTCTTCGCTGGTCAGCAGCAAAATAACAGCGCAGGAGCCGGAGCCGGGAGTGGCAGCGGTGCCGATATGCCGGGCACCTCAGCAGAAGAGGGGGCTTCACTCACCGCACCCTTTAACGCCGCAATGCAGCAGCCTGTTAACCCGACGGATGCCGCCTCTGCACAGCAACCGCTAACAGGCAGTACACTGCCTCAGCCGGGTACGGCTTCTGATGCTGCACTGAACACGCCTGCCCGGCAGACGCCAACATCCGGCGGAGTCCCGCTGATAAAAGGCGAGTCGGGGTTACATTTACCTGCCCCGTTACTGGATCATGAGCAGGCGATAATGCGTGCCGCCAAAGAGACTAACCAGGCGCCTGAAGTGCTGGCAGCGCAAATCTGGCAGGAGTCACGCGGAAAAACAGAGGCGACCACCGTGAACGGCGGTAATGGCCTTTCCGACAGCGGCCTGATGCAGGTTAATTCCAACACCTTCGTCGATCTGCAAAGCAGATACCCGCATCTGCTTGGACCAGATGCCAGCCCGTCCAGCCCTGAAGACAGCATCATGGCTGGCGCGCTCTATCTGAAAGAGCAGCGGGAGGCGTTTGGGGGCGATCCCGGTGCCGGGTTGCGAGCTTATAACTCAGGGCCAGGGAATGTGAATGTCAACGATCTGACGGATATCTCGAAAACCGGAACCGGCGATCCGGCCTATGTCGGAAAAGTTCTCAACTTTGCCGACATTATCTCCAGCGGCAAAGGCACGTTACCTGCATAACGCACAAAAAAAGTCCCTGTAGCGGTTACAGGGACAAACATAAGCAGCCTTAAAAATCAGGCAAACGGCGGCGGTTCGTTCTTGCCTTTCCCCCCGCTATTTTCCACCGCAATCTGCACGGTATCGGTCGCGGCCGTGATGCCCCAGCCAATCGGCCCACGTGCTACGCTCATTCCACCCTCAGCCAGTCCTTTCAGGCCACCGGTAAAGACTTCGCCCACATTGCGGGCCTCGCCAATATTGTTAAAGAAAGGCGCGGCAACAGATTTGAGAATCGGGATGTTCGACAATATTTTGCCGAACTCACCCATGCCCCACTGGAAGTTGTCTTTATTGGTACCATCCATACGAACGTGCGAATCATTCGTCTCCGGCAGCTGTTTATTCTCCGGCAGCATCTTCAGACCCTGTTCGGCGATATCCTTCAGCACACCCGCCTCGGTACCGTGGCGCGCGTCACCATCTTTA
>LIDZ01014636.1_pt8 | contig 14012 bp, 12 predicted proteins | sample 644651 | NCBI WGS metagenome assembly LIDZ01 (sample SAMN03856242, study PRJNA289617) | food metagenome | isolation source: wine grapes on drying loft during traditional withering process | host: Vitis vinifera cv. Corvina | place: Italy: Gargagnago di S. Ambrogio di Valpolicella | collected 2014-01 | reverse complement strand
TAGGGCTTCAACAGCTTCATTAATTCCGGTATGTTTTGATTATCCCGACTGAGCCATTCGGACTCAGCTTCGGGCTGCAGAATGACCGGCATACGATCATGAATTTCGGCCATCAAGCTGTTTGGTGTGGTGGTGATAATCGTGCAGGTGCTGAGTTTTTGGCCTGCTGGATCTACCCAGATATCATACAATCCTGCCATAGAAAAGATGCCTCCATCGCGCATAACGATCCTTAGGGGTTGTTTGCTGTGGGTCAGCTTTTTCCATTCATAAAATCCATCAGCAGGGATGAGACAGCGTCGTGTGCTGATCAATCGTTTAAATGACGGCTTCTCTAATAGCGAGTCTGCACGAGCGTTAATCAGCTTGCTTCCGCCTTTATCGTCTTTGGCCCAAGATGGAACCAAGCCCCAACGAAGCTCCCCGAGTTTATTGTGAGAACCGTTATGGATGACAGCTGGTATATATTGCATGGGAGCTGCGTTATACTTGGGAGCATAATGGATTATTGTAGCGTCATTCGTAAGGTATCTGAGCATAAGTTCTTCCATTGAGACGGTAATTGTATATCGTCCGCACATGTTCAGCACTCCTAATAGGGTCTAATATGGATATAGTTGACTAAAGGGTAGAGGTGATTCTGTGATTCTGGTAAGCTCCTGTTTAGCGGGCATGAAGGTAAGATACAACGCACTACATAGTTTAGATCATACCATTCAAAGACTAGTTGAGGAAAACAAGGCGGTTGCCGTATGTCCCGAATTATTGGGAGGGTTAGCCATTCCAAGGGAACCGGCCGAGATCGTTGGCGGAGACGGCGATGATGTGCTGGAGGGAAACGCCAAGGTTATCAATAGCTTGGGGACAGACGTTACCGAAATGTTTGTCAGAGGTGCATATCTAACCTTAGAGAAAGCACTTGAGGTAGGAGCAACTTTGGTGGTGCTGAAACAGAACAGTCCATCCTGCGGGAGTTCAATGATTTATAATGGGGAATTTAAAGGTGAGAAGATTGCCGGTCATGGTGTAACGGCGGCACTGCTTAGAAGAAATGGTATTCAAGTGACTTCTGAAGAGAGCTTAGCTGATCTTGATTAAGAAAAACGGCTAAACATGTCAATACGCATGTTTAGCCGTTTTTATATTTTTAGGTGAAACTGTGGGCTTGCTGATGCGGCGCTGAAGGCTTTTAATGAAAACTGATTAATTAACGGTTTGTGGCACCTGATCGAAGGTCTTCAAGACATTATTGAAAAGTGTAGACAAATCGTCAGTTGAAGCCGACGAAAGATTAACATTGGAGAGCATATTCTTCACCACAGCCAACGGGTTGTTGGCACTCTTTGTGGATTCATCTGCTACGTTGACCGAGCTCAACTGGCTTTGCAGCTTGGTCAATATTGACTGGATATCCTCTGTGGTCAGTCCGGTATCAAGTGATGTGGCGCTGCTGTCCTCAGTATCCGTTGTATCTGCTGCATCCTCTGTTCCCCACATAAAAGGTGGAGCGATACTCTGCATGGATTGAAGCATAGACGGGATACCGCTTGCTCCTTGGGTCTCACTGGACGAAGGACTATCCGCATAGGCTAATGAGAACGGAACAGACTGAATGTTTTGGAACAATGAGGAAATTTCATCTTCATTGGCCGTCGAAAGATCGATGTCACTCAGCAAATCTTGCAAGGAAGCCAAGGTACTATCTGTGCTGGAAGAAGTGCCATCGTCCGAATCCGCAGAGGACACATTGGTTTGAATTTCACTCAGCAAGGACTTCATTCGATCTGTCGTTAACGAAGGAGCAGAATGTTTTCTTACCGGAGCATAAGTATCAGTTGAGTTATCTTCTGAACTGTCATCGGTCTTATTATTGCTGAAATACTGCAGGGCTACTTGACTGAAATCAATTGAATCTGTTCCGGACACATTTTTACTCTTGCTGCTACCAGAGGATTGTGTAGAGGTCGTACTGGTGCCTCCGCTGGTGCTGTTGTCGTAGTAATAATTTTTATTGTAATAGTTATTTATGGATACTGACATTTGCTGTCCCCTTTCGAGCCTTATTCGCTATACACAAAAAGCCCACCATCCTTCATCGGAAATGAAACTGAAAGTAGGCTGAAAGTACGCTGAAAATCAGCTGAAAGTTTGGCTGACCTTAGATACACTGTTAAATGTTACAGAGTATGTTAAAATCCCTTGTGGCAAAGATATCTCCTCAGCGTTATAATCAAATAGTCTGGAAAGAAAACTTCCTAGTTCCAAGAAGCGGAGAATAACACATGAAATCCATCTATTTGGACCACGCCGCCTCAACCCCGGTTCATCCCGAGGTGGCCAAGGTCATGCTGAATATAATGACAGAGCAATACGGCAATGCGTCCAGTGTTCATCATTTCGGGCGTTCCGCCAAGAAGATAGTCAGTGGGGCGCGCGATACAATCGCGGCCTTTTTAGGCTGTTCACCGGAGGAATGGGTCTTCACCAGCGGGGGGACGGAGAGTGACAACCTGGCTATATTTGGGGCAGCAACCGCCGCCGTAGCCTCTGGTAAAGGCAAACATATCGTCACGACAGCTATTGAGCATCATGCCGTACTGAATACTTGTGAAGAGCTGGAGAAGGAAGGTTTTACCGTCACCTATCTTCCCGTAGATGCTACAGGTCGTGTATCGCTGGCGGATGTTGAGGCAGCCTTGCAGGAGGATACAATACTCATCAGCGTGATGTATGCCAATAATGAAGTAGGGACGATTCAGCCTATTCGGGAAATCGGTCAATTGGCCGCAGAACGGGGTATTCTGTTCCATGTCGATGCGGTACAGGTTCTAGGCTTGGTGCCGCTCTCCCTTCACGAGCTTCCGGTTGATTATATGAGCTTTACCGCCCATAAGATTAATGGCCCTCAAGGAATCGGAGGTTTGTATATCCGACGTGGGGCACCGCTCCATCCAAGGCAGCACGGTGGGCTTCAGGAGCGTGGTAGACGCGCAGGGACTGAGAGTCTGGCTGGAGTCGCAGGTTTTGCCAAGGCGGTCGAATTAGCTGTGCAGGGACTTGGTGCTCGCAACGAGAAAGCACTTGAACTAAGGAATATGCTGCTGCAAGAACTGGACAGCCTGATTGGGCGGGAAAGCTATACAATCAACGGAAATGCTACGTACTTCTTGCCGAGTATTCTGAATGTCAGCATCCCTGGAGCGAGAACGGATGTGCTGCTTATGAATCTGGATATGGAGGGGATTGCCGCAGCAAGTGGTTCAGCCTGCACTTCAGGATCTTTGGAAATATCCCATGTTCTACAGGCCATGAAGCTTTCTGAGAATCTTTTAGAATCCGCGGTTCGATTTAGTACTGGTTTGGGTAATACTAGTGAAGAAATAGAGTATGTGGCTCGGAAAATTGAAACTATTTTGAAACGACTGCGTAAATAGGGTTAGGCGTCCTGTTTTAGAAATCCGCAGCTCTTCATTATATTTAAAGCGAGGGGATATGGGCAGCCATGAAACTACAAGATATGATCGGCCTGGCTGTTTACGAAGTCGAAGAAGGTCAAGAAATTGGCACAATTGTCGATATCTCACTGGATTCAAACTGGAATATTACGGGTATTGAACTGGAAAGTAAATCTTTTTTCGCCAGTCATGTGAAAGTTGTGGCATGGAAGGATATTGTCGCTTATGGCGAGGATGCTGTCATGATTCGCAGTAAGGAAGCGATTGAGAAAGCAAATTCCGACCATACTCCCTATACTTTTCTTGCTGGAAAGAACAAACTCAAGGATTTGCAGGTACTAACTGCAACCGGAACGATACTTGGACGAATATCCGATGTTTATTTTGACCAAAAGTTGGGAAACACAATAGTAGCGCTGGAAATCAGTGACGGGCTTGTGACTGATTTGATCGAAGGCCGCAAATGGCTGCCTTGTTCTGAAGGGATGTCCATTGGGGAGAGCGCCGTCATGGTTCCCGCGATGAGCGAAGAACGGCTTCAAAAAGCCATTAATATTGTTAACGGATAGGTGGAATGTTTGATGAAATGTCCAAATTGCAACTCCAAAGACATTGGCAAGATCGGTTCTCACCAGTTCTATTGCTGGGGCTGCTTTATTGAATTAACCGTAAACGGCGAGAAAATGTCAGTTTATCAGGTTGAAGAGGATGGAACCCTCAGTTCGTTGGACGATCTGTTCTCCGGGGAAGAAATTGCTCAGGATTTTCCGCAAATTCACGCTTCCTCCTGACTATGAGTTCTCGCTGCATTAGTGCGGGTACATATTGAAAATAAGCGTCAATGACCTTTCAGCGCAATAATGCTGCAGGGTCATTGGCGTTTTTTTGTAAATATAAGAATTTATATCTTGGGGGCATTGTGTTATGGACGGTTATTTTGCTGCGGGCATACATATACTTAATTTACGAAGCCAGTCCAGTTATACCGCAGGAGGTAACACTCATGGAACAATGGTCCCAAAGCAAATGGTTCCGCTGGATGATCGGAGTGCTGCTCTCCCTGATCATTTTGTATTTTGTATGGCTGCTCCGTCCAATGCTGCAGGGGATATTCGTATTCTTGAAGGCAATCCTTGCTCCATTTCTGGCGGCCATGATTATTTCCTATGTACTCAATCCCGTCGTTAGTATGCTTGCTGGTAGAAAAATGCCGCGTAGTATCGCCGTGCTGCTCATATATGCGGTATTCCTGACCACGCTTGCGGTTATTGTCATTAACCTGATTCCGATGTTTGTAGAGCAGCTGGAGGAGCTAAATGAGCATCTGCCGGAGATGACGTTGCATGCACAAGGACTAATGCGCAATATGAATTCACGACTCATTCCTCCGGGTGTGGAGATGGGCATGAATAACTGGTTTTTTCAACTGGAGAATCGCTTGGCAGAGGGGATATCCCATTTTCTCGATAATATTGGTTCAACTATCAATGTGCTGTTCAACGCCTTTATCGTTCCTTTTCTTGTATTCTACATCTTGAAGGATTTTGATGTCTTTGAACGGACGGTAGTATCCTGTCTGCCCCGCTCGCGCCGCAAGTCCATCGTGACCTTGTTGAAAGATATCGACGAAGCGCTCGGCAATTACATTCGTGGGCAGTTTCTGGTCTGTCTTATCATCGGTGTGCTTGCTTATATTGGCTACGCGATTATCGGGATGCCATATGCCCTGCTGTTCGCTTGTGTAGTGGCTGTGTTTAATATCATTCCCTATATGGGCCCTTTTCTCGGAGCGGCACCTGCGATAGTCATGGCTTCAACCCTCTCTTTGCGGCTTGTGCTGTTGGTAGCAGTTGTAAATACGCTATGCCAGATGCTGGAGAGTAATGTCATATCGCCACAGGTGGTGGGCCGGAAGCTGCACCTGCATCCGTTGCTGATTATTTTCGCATTGCTCGTTGGTGGTGAAGTGGCAGGCATCGTTGGACTGATCCTGGCGGTACCGTTATTTGCAGCAGGAAAAGTGGTTATTCAGCACTTTGTGGCCTATTATATTAGGCGGAAGCCGGTGTAAATGGGTAAATCATTGACTGGAGTAGCCGATGTTGTATATAATGTTGGGGAATATTACGATTTATAATCGTGATCATAGTTATTCGATGATGAGGAGTATTAATTCGTCAGACCGTTATTGCAGAGAGCCGGCGCACAGGTGCGAGCCGGTAGCGGACTAAGAATGAACTCACCTCGGAGTAATGGCGTTAGACATAGGATCAACCGTAAGCTTGGCTTACACGGGTCTCCTGTGCCGAACCGCCGTCGCCTCACCCCCGCTAAAGGGTGCAAAGTGAGTGGCAGAATAAAGTATATTCAGCCGCTAACTAGGGTGGTACCACGGGAATTTAAACCTCTCGTCCCTAGCGATAATACGCTAGGGATGGGGGGTTTTTTAGCGTATCGGTGAGTCATGAGATGAACTCGACTTCATCTCACTATCAGCGCTCGCTTTTCAACCAAAAGTGATTAAGGCTAAGATTTTCAAAAAGTGAGGTCTTATTTTTGACTTAAGGGGATTTTCTCCCTCAAATTTCCTGAAAACCCTCGCTTTTTGGGGAATAAAGGGAAATACTCCCTCTATTTCTGGACAAATCACACATTTAAGCCAAATGAGCGAATTTAGAAGGAGATTTTCCCTCTAATCCCAGGTTTATCGTATTGGATGTACATTTAGAGGGAAAATTTCCCGCTATATTGATGTTCCGAGCGTTGTTCCTATCCGTTGAAAGTAGCTGCACAGGATCGTCGATTACTAATTCTGTGTCCGGCTCAAAAGTGTTACTACGGAAAGCTCGCATCGGAAGCATACTCGATCTAATTTAGCAGCAACACTCCAAGGAGGAGCACAAAATGAGCGACAATAAGACAAACAGCATACCCGCTATAGGCTACCAAGCTCAGAGCATTGAGCCGAAATGGCAGAAGTTCTGGGACGATAACAAGGTGTTCAAGACTGTCGAAGATCCAGGAAAACCGAAATATTATGCATTGGATATGTTCCCGTATCCTTCAGGCGCAGGGCTGCACGTAGGCCATCCGGAAGGATATACAGCAACGGATATCGTCTCCCGCTACAAACGGATGCGTGGATTCAATGTGCTGCATCCGATGGGCTGGGATGCTTTTGGGCTTCCTGCAGAGCAATATGCGATGGATACCGGACAGCATCCGCGTGAAATTACAATTAAGAATATCGATAATTTCCGTCGCCAGATCAAATCGCTGGGTTTCTCCTATGACTGGGACCGTGAGATCAGTACTACCGATCCAGGATACTACAAATGGACGCAATGGATATTCATCCAGCTGTACAATCGTGGTCTGGCTTATGTAGCAGAAGTATCGGTGAACTGGTGTGAGGCGCTGGGAACAGTACTAGCAAACGAAGAGGTCATAGACGGCAAAAGCGAGCGTGGCGGTCATCCCGTCGTCCGCAGACCTATGCGCCAGTGGATCTTAAGAATCACTCAGTATGCAGAACGGTTGCTTGAGGATCTGGAAGAACTGGACTGGGATGAGAGCATCAAGGATATGCAGCGCAATTGGATCGGCAAATCTACTGGTGCAGAGGTAACCTTTGCTATTGAAGGCTATGATGAAACACTGGAGGTATTCACCACTCGTCCGGATACTTTGTTCGGAGCCAGTTATTGTGTATTGGCACCGGAGCATAAGTTAGTAGACAGCATTACAACAGAGAGCCAACGTGCAGCAGTAGCAGAATACCGTGATAAAGCTTCCCGCAAAAGTGATCTGGAGCGTACGGATCTGGCTAAGGATAAATCAGGCGTATTTACCGGTGCTTATGCGATCAATCCGGTAAATGGAGCACAGGTTCCAATCTGGATTGCGGACTATGTGCTGGCTGGTTATGGAACTGGAGCAATTATGGCCGTTCCAGGCCATGATACACGCGACTGGGAATTTGCGAAGCAGTTCGGTCTGGAGATCATCGAAGTGGTACAGGGCGGAAACATTGAAGAAGAGGCTTATGCCGGTGATGGTCCGCATGTAAATTCCGAGTTCCTGGATGGTCTAACCAATGTCGAGGGTATCGCAAAGATGATTGCTTGGCTGGAAGAACAGGGAAGCGGCAAAGGCAAGGTCACCTATCGCCTGCGCGATTGGCTGTTCAGCCGTCAGCGTTACTGGGGAGAGCCGATTCCGATTCTGCATCTCGAAGACGGCACAATGAAGACAGTACCGATAGATCAATTGCCGCTACTGCTGCCTGATGTTGAAGCTATCAAACCTTCGGGCACAGGCGAATCGCCACTTGCGAACGTAACGGACTGGGTCGAAACCATCGATACGGAGACTGGAATGAAAGCGCGGCGTGAGACGAATACCATGCCACAATGGGCAGGCAGCTGCTGGTACTACTTACGTTATATTGATCCTGATAATGACCAAGAGTTGTGTTCTCCAGAGAAGCAGAAGGAATGGCTTCCGGTAGACCTGTATATTGGCGGAGCAGAACATGCTGTACTTCACCTGCTCTATGCCCGCTTCTGGCACAAGGTATTGTATGATATAGGCGTAGTAGCTACGAAGGAGCCTTTTCATAAGCTGGTGAACCAAGGTATGATTCTTGGGAATAACAATGAGAAAATGAGCAAATCACGCGGCAATGTCATCAACCCTGATGAGATTGTTGGAGCATTCGGTGCAGATACGCTTCGTATCTATGAAATGTTTATGGGGCCTCTGGAAGCTACCAAACCTTGGAATGAAAAAGGTGTAGAAGGGATTCACCGCTTCCTGTCGCGCGTATGGCGTCTGTTCGTAAATGAGGATGGCACCCTGAGCAGCAAAGTTACTGCAGACGGCAGCAGCGAGGAGTTCAAACGCACCTGGCACAAGACGCTTAAAAAGGTAACCGAGGACTTCGAGCTTCTGCGCTTCAATACAGCGATTAGCCAATTGATGATCTTCATTAACGACGCTTATAAACAGGACACCTTGTCCCATGCAGCCGTGGAGAATTTTACGCAGATGCTGTCGCCGCTGGCACCGCATATTGCTGAAGAACTGTGGCAACTGCTGGGTCATGAAGGAAGCATCAGCTATGTGGAATGGCCAACCTATGATGAGGCGTACACGGTTGATGCTGAGGTTGAAATCGTCGTGCAGGTCAATGGTAAAATCGTACAGCGTGTGATGATCCCGCAGGAAATGGGTCAAGATGAAATGCAAGCCTTTGCTCTGGCACTGCCAAATGTAAATGCTGCTGTTGAAGGTAAAACTGTACGTAAGATCATTGCAGTTCCCGGCAAGCTTGTTAATATAGTAGTGGGTTAAGCGAAGAACGCAATTCTACCCGCAGCAACGGAGTAATCCGTGCTGCGGGTTTTGTTGTTAAATAAGGATAGAGCAGGCATAATTTCTTCTAGCGATCCAAAGGACTCTCAATAATGATGCTGTTATGTCCGAACTGCAGATCAAGCTTGGCTACATCCTCATCATATTTGTCATGGGTAGTCGTGATCAGGCGTTCAAACACACCTTCTAGACTGCTGCGTAAATGGTTCAGCGCTTCTGCTGTAATACCCCCACGAACAGCGACCCGTTCCTGCAGCTCTTGAGGGGTAAACTCACCTTCAGTCAGCAGTCTGCCTGTTCCAAGCAGCATTTCACCTGCCAGCCTGCTGATCAGCATTTCATCAATTCCGGTGGCTTCCACAGCTGCGTCAATCCATCGTTCCAAGAAATAGCTGAGAAACGCTGGTCCGCAGCTGGAGAAATCAGAGGCGATGCGCGTATGTGTCTCGCTTATTTCCAAGGGGACACCTATGAAAGACAGGAGATGCAGCAGGACTAGCCTGTCTTCTTTATGAAGTCTGCTGCCAAATACGCAAAGTGAAGTCCCACTCTTGACGCAGTGTGTGATGCTGGGGATGACTTTGGCAATCTTGGACGGCAGAACGGATTCCAGATGGTACAGCTGAACCGGACTGGTAATGGATACGACAATCTGTTCACTGCGGAGACAAGAGCTAATTTCATCCGTCAGAACCTTGAATTCCAAAGGCTTTACACATATAAAGACAATATCACTTTCGGTTGCCGTGTCGCGGTTACTCCCGCATATTGAGAGGCCTGGATGGCGCTCAGCAAGCTGCAGCAGCCGTTTCGGACTGCGGTTGCTGGCAAGGATATCGCATGGCTTCAGTGCACCCGAAGAAAGAAAGGCGTCGATCAGCAGGCTGCCCATACTGCCTGTTCCGATAAATCCCACTTTCATCCTGTGGTTCCCTCCTTTCTCGTTTTGCATTTTTTACTTTTATTGACATGAATTCTCTTCGTTAAATGTATGCAGGATAGCCTTGGACCATGACAGGTTTTACTTGAATGATTGAAGGAGTTTATTTCAGATGCTTGATCGTATAAGGGGGAGCACATTGTGAACAAAGGCACTATAATTTGTGGAATCGCCGCAGCTCTGCTAGGGAGCGGTCTGTTATGGGCTGCGGACAGTAAGGAAGAAGTCGGGATTTCCGGCTGGAAGACACTAAATGTTAGTATGGAGCAGGCTATTGGTAATTCTGATTCAGAGACTAAGGCTAATACCCTAGCAGTGGAAACTAATAATTCAAGTACGGATACTAAGCAGGGTACGGGGCAAGCCAATAAAACAGCAGTAGCGCAAGGGGCAGAGAAATCTGTACCAGCTATCAGCGGAGCGGAGGCTGGGGGTACTGTTGCAGACGCAAATCCCCCGCTTACCACAACGGAACCTGCAACCCCTGCATCTCCCACAACTTCGGCAGCCCCTGCAGTCACGCAGGAAGGAATGGTTAATGTGAATACTGCGGCATCTGCCGAGCTGATGAATTTACCGGGCATTGGTGAGAAGAAAGCTCAAGCTATTATCGATTATCGCAGTAGTAATGGGCCTTTTCATAGCCTGTCTGATTTGGGTAAGGTAAAGGGAATAGGGACTAAAATGCTGGAAAAGCTAAAGGCGCTTGTCCTATTTTGAACGGAAAATTAGGGGTGAAGGTTACGCAGATAGATGTCCTAGTGAAAGCGCGCGGTGTTATGCTACAATAGTTAACAACTATTTACAAGAAAATGGAGATTGATTATGACAGTGGCCTATCGAAAGAACTGGGATACTTATTTCATGGATATTGCCTGTATGGTCTCTACCCGTTCGCGTTGTCCCCGCCGCCATGTGGGTGCTGTGCTGGTGCAGGGCAAGAAGCTGCTGGGCACAGCATATAATGGGGCACCAATGGGGGTTCCAGATTGTTCGGAAGCCGGATGTATGGTTTCAGAGCAATATGAGCGGGAGGTTGTTGACGGTGCAGAGACGATGGTGATGAAGCAGCGCTGCATCCGAACGATTCACGCCGAGCAGAATCTTCTGCTGTTCACGGACCGCAGTGACCGGGAAGGCAGCACCGTCTACGTTACAGACGAGCCTTGCTGGACTTGTGCGAATATGCTGGCAAACAGCGGGATTGTGGAGATTGTATATTATCGTCCGTATCGCAAGGATATGGAGAAGGTTCGGGCAATGATGGCTGTCAAGGGCATTGTGTTCCGCCAGCTAGAAGGCTACGAACCGCCGCGTGAAACGATGGTTAGCGTAGCGGAGTAAGCGGAGTAACTGAACAACTGAACAAATTTAATCACAAATGAACCGGGGAAGAACCTCTGTGCACGCGTAACAATGGCGTATGCAGAGGTTCTTTTTTTCGTGTCAGTAACGCAGTAAGGGAGGAAGGGACACTTGAAGGAGAGACTATTGTTAAGTTTTACAGTGTGCTGGGTTACCGGAAGTGCAGCCGCCTGTTTGTTCTCCGGCAGCCAGCTGATGTGGGCCTGGGCCGGATTGCTGCTGTTACTCACGGTCTTTGCTATATGCGGAAAGCTAAGCTGGAAATACATGATGGTGCTAGGATTAGCCATCTTATTAGCGGGGTTCTATTGGGAGTGGAATGAGGGGCGAAATCACAGTTCACTTCCCGTAGCGCTGTCGCACACAACTGCTGATTTGAATGAAGCCTCCGTACAAGCCGCAGGGGTGATTATCTCCAGCGTGGAACGAGACGGAGACCGGGTTGATTTTACGGTGAAACTGTCACAGATGGCTTTAAATACATTGAATAAAGAAGAAGGAAAACCGTCAGCCGCTAGTGCAGATAACCAAGCAAAAGAGGGAGAGGGAGAGCTGATCGCAGTTCAGGTCAAACTGCAGGTCGAAGAGGAGATTGCTGTAGCCGCCCAGTGGCAGAGGGGAGATCAGGTGGTGCTAACTGGAGTGTTGGAGCAGCCAGCCGCAGCGCGTAATTTCGGGGGCTTTGATTACCGAGAATACCTGCATACGCAGAAAATTCATTGGCTGCTGAAGCTGGAGGGAACGGATAGTGTGGAGGCTACAACTCCATCATTCTGGAGTCCGCGAATGCTGCTGCGTTGGAATGATAAGGCGCGCGTTGCTCTTGGGGCAGAGCTGGATCATTTATTTGAGAAGCGCCATTCCGGCTATATGAAGGGGCTGGTAATCGGCCTGCAGGATGACCTTGATCCTGAAACGTTTCAACAGTTCTCACAGCTCGGGCTTACGCATATTTTGGCCATTTCAGGGATGCATGTGGCAGTCTATGTCGGTGTGCTGCTGTTTATATGGAGGCGTTGCCGTCTGACCCGGGAAACCGCGCTTACGCTTACTTTAGTATTGGTTCCAGTATATGTACTGCTCTCCGGTGCGGGGCCATCTGTGGTCCGGGCAGGACTGATGAGTATGATTGCCTTATTGGCTGCACGGTTAGGTGTGCTGGGGGACGGTTTGAATATTCTTGGTGCATCAGCATTGGTCATGCTGATCTGGAATCCCTATTTGCTGCTTAGTGTCAGCTTTCAGCTTTCTTTTTTGGTGACGGCAGGTTTGATGGTGTTTGTACCACTGGCAGAGCCTTTGCTGAGAGGAATGCCACGTTGGTTGAGGAGTGCCGTGTCGGTGACTATGGTTGCACAGCTGGTCTCGTTTCCACTAACCATTTATTATTTCAATCAATTCTCACTGCTGTCCTTTGCCGCTAACCTCGTGCTAGTTCCCTTTATCACCTTTATCGTATTGCCGCTCGGAACATTAGCCCTGTTATGTGGGAGATTGTGGGACCCTGGCGCGCGCCTGCTTGCTCATATGACGGAGTTACTGAATAATGCCACCTTCCGCGCCGTGGAGTGGATAAATAGCTTTTCCAGTGGAGTAATGATCTGGCGTTCGCCTTCATTGCTGTGGATAGCAGCCTATTATGTCTTGTTCTATGGATTGCTCTATGCTGCCAAGCTGCGCACAGAGGCCCGTTATGCCCCGCAATATATGGAGGATGAAACCAAACCGCTGGAGGGACTTTCCTTGCCTAATGGGCGCAATAGTGGGATCAGGGAAGAAGAGCGTCGGTATTCTTTTGAGGCTAGGGTTACTGTACGCCGGAGCGGTATGGCTATGTTTGTATGTGCTATTGCTTTAGGAATATTGGTATACAGAGGATACCAGCCGGAGAATCTCTCAGGGGCAGGTTCGATAAGTTATCTTGATGTAGGACAAGGTGACAGTATTCTGATTACAACTCCAGAAGGGGCTCATATTCTTGTCGATGGCGGAGGGACCGTAAGCTTTGGGGAAAAAGAAGCATGGCGAATCCGCCGCAGTCCCTTCGAGGTGGGTGCTAAAGTATTGCTGCCCTTGCTCAAAAAACGGGGTATCCACCGCCTAGATGCCATTATTTTGACTCATGGAGATCAGGACCACGCCGGAGGGTTGCAAGCTGTATTGGAGGGAATTCCTGTCTCGGCGCTGCTGTTTAACGGAACCATTGCCGATCGAGAGCCCTACAAGTTGCTGATGAACACAGCCCTCGCAGCTAATGTCCAGTTATATGGTGTGCACCAGGGGATGTCCCTTGCTCCCGATGGGGCTACGGAGCTGTCTTTTCTGTGGCCGGAGCCACCGGAGTCGCCAACCCCAACCCCAACCACAGACCAGTCTGAACTCCCCATTGTGGAGGATCAGAATCATGACTCTGTAGCCTTTCGGTTGAAGATGAACGGGCGGAGCTTTTTGTTCACTGGGGATATGGATATGGAAGCGGAAGAAAGCATTATACAAAATACCAAGCTGAACGGAATCAATAGCGGTCAGCAGATTGATGTACTAAAGGCTGCTCACCATGGAAGCAAAACCGCAACGGGCGCGGGATGGCTACAATTTTGGAAGCCTACTGCGGCGGTAATCTCGGCGGGCGTCAATAACTCTTACGGTCATCCTAACGCCGCTGTATTGGATCGTTTAGAAGCCAATAATACTGCGGTGTTCCGAACCGATTTGCAGGGGGAGATTCAGATGAGAGTGCAGGAACAGGGGATTGCAGTACGCTATAAGCTGATCCAGTGATCCGAGATTCAAGAAGAGAAGGCATGACTTCTGCTCTCGTTCAGCAGCTTGGCATAATATCCACCTTGCTCAAATAGTTCGCGGGGATGGCCTTT
>LIDZ01015616.1_pt24 | contig 14013 bp, 13 predicted proteins | sample 644651 | NCBI WGS metagenome assembly LIDZ01 (sample SAMN03856242, study PRJNA289617) | food metagenome | isolation source: wine grapes on drying loft during traditional withering process | host: Vitis vinifera cv. Corvina | place: Italy: Gargagnago di S. Ambrogio di Valpolicella | collected 2014-01 | reverse complement strand
CGAAACAGTTGTGAAATATTATAATGGTTCAAAAATTGTATTGAATATCCACCGTCCATCTGATGAGAAATACAATAAAAATCGCATGGGTATTATTGCCAAAAGCATCAACAATCGTACCTTTGATGCTGCCAGTTGTGCAGCATTTCAACTTATTGATTCTAAAGAAGAGCTGGCAAATCATTTTGAGGAAGGGAAAGAAATCATTTCTTTCCAAGATAAGAATGATTTACTTGAGAAGATTCATTATTATATTGCACACGAGGAAGAACGTAAACAAATTGCTATACAAGCAAGAAACCGCGTTTTGTCTTCACACACCTTTCAACATCGAATCGATCAATTGATATTACAGCTTCAATCAGAAATATGAATCCCAAAACAGACAAAGTCCGTGTCCAGTCTCTCCCCATAAGAACTGCTCGTGAGGTTTTCCCACAAGTAGTTTACCCCGTACACTTCATCGAAATCCATCTCAACCATCCATCGCTACACTTCTGCTTTCGTTTTATTCTGGTCAATTTTGCTCGGATAATCAATTCCACGTAATCGCGCACTATACTAAAGTAAGCAAGCGGAGAGAACTGTGGAATTCGGGTCACTAATGGGTGCCCTTTTCAATATATAAGTTGAACTAGAAAACTTAGCAAAAGGCAAAAGTAACGGAGGGGAATTTTGGAGCTGTTTTTCCCTATTACTATTTGTTTGGAAATTTAGTCTGCTATCCTATTACGTTTTGATTATCAATACATATTATAGAAAGTAAACAGCAAGGGAGGTTTTATATTGACTAAGGTTTCCATAATAATGACTAGTTACAATAAACCTGCATATATCACAAAGTCCATACAATCCATTTTAAATCAGACTTTTACAGACTTTGAGCTCTTCTTGATGGATGATAACTCGAATTCAGAAACAATCAAAGCCATTGAGCCATTTTTAAATGATGGAAGAATCAAATTTTATCAGAGTGATATTCAAACCATGAACGAAAGAGTGGAGAAGGTTAGATATGCTGCTCTGATCAATGAAGCCTTGCTGGAAGCGTCGGGTGAATATATTTCATATGCTACTGATGATAACTGTTATAGAGAAAATCGACTGGAGCAAATGGTGAATTATTTAGAGATCAATCCCGCTGTCAAGATTGTCTATTCTGCCTCATTAGTCAATTACTTGAATGAAAAAAAAGAGATTACGAAAAACCAGTTAAGACCGGCAAAGAAAATTGTCTCAGTAGCACCTTGTCAAATAGATCATTGCTCAATCATGCACAGAAGATCCATTCTTCCGATCATAAAAGAAACATTCGGGTCATTCTGGGATGAGAATCCGGAGTTTTATAGAATTGGTGACGGCAGGTTTTTTTGGCGACTCAATCACTTCTGGGATTTCTATCCAATAGAGGACATTTTAGATGATAACTTTATTACAGAATTATCCATTCATTATCAATTGCAGCAACAAGAGAAGAGTGAATTCATCCAAATGCTGCCACCACAAAGAACCTGTAAAGAACTTAGGGAAGATTTAAGAGCAATGAAACAAGCAAAAATAAAAGCTCTGGAAAAATTCATGAAATAAGGAGGGATATAACGGAGTGTCTATCTATCTGACTAATTACTGGTCTCTTTATAGCGAGTTCATCAATGTCCTCAAGAATTTAAAATATAGAGATATACCCGTTGCCCTCATGACGAATTTCTATCAACAAATTAATGATGAGCTTAGAAGCGATATGGAGCAAAAAGATTTTGAGATGAAATTGAAATATTCAAGTATTAAGAAACAAAACCAGATTCAGCCTTTTTTTGAAAATAGGATCGCACCTTTAAAGCAGCCGTTTAAGAAGAATCTAGAGGGAAAGATATTAATCAATCTGGATTACACAAGGATTTCGGAGAAAATATTAAGTGATCATTTCAGTAGAGAGCATACGATGATTTTGTCGCGTTCCAGAGCATCTGAACTTTTTGGGTTTCCAAATGTATGTATCCTAAATTTTAAGAAGGACACAAGTCATATATCAGGAGAGTTAATCCGCGAAGCAACTTCAATTTTAGCTAAGTACGATGGACATCCTGCTTTTGGTAATGATTTTTTTAGCCAAACCTTCCTTAAGCGAATTCCCGGTATTGTAGATGCAATAGACACTGTTGTTAATCTGTATGATCAAATTCCGACAGCAGTTGTAATAATGGGTACGACAGAAGATGTTGTCAGCCGAACCCTGGCCATCGTTGGAAGGATGAAGGGAATTCCCAGCGTTTGCCTGCAGCACGGGATCTTAATGGGGGAAGAAGCGTTTATTCCTGTTTTCTCAAGTAAAGTAGGCATATATGGAGAATACGAAAAAAAATGGTATATGGACAGAGGTCTTGAGGAAAAACGAATCTCCGTAATCGGTCATCCCCGATATGATGATATCTTCATTCCAGCCCAATCATCAAAGGATACCTTTATTAAGGAATATGATCTTGATCCCGATAAAATTACCTTATTACTTGCTACAGGGCCGAATCTAGATGCTAATAAAATTCAAGCTCTAATTACTGAGTTGGCTACGAATCAGAAATTCCAACTAATCATCAAACCTCATCCTTGGGAACTTTCAAAAAAACTGATTTCACTCTATACGGATTTGGAAATAAAGTATACTTCTGTCCATGTTATCAAAGATAGAAAAGTAGATACACGTGATCTGATTATGAATTCAGACGGGGTCATCTCTACCCTTTCTACCGTGGCCTTGGAAGGTCTTTTGTTTAATAAACCCGTTTTTGTCTTTCATTTCAATCAAGCAAACCGTGAATATGATTATTATAATTCCCTTGAGAATTATATTCAGAACGAGCCTACAGAGTTAATGAAAATGGTCTCTTTATATTTTTCAAGTGAAAAAGAGAAATTGAAATATGAAGATGTGAAAAATAAGTTTTTACTAAAGTCCTATAGAATAAAAAATTCGGGTATTTATCTTTCAAATTTAATTAACCAATTGATCCATGTAAGACCTGAATAATGGAAAGGGAGGAGGGCTGGTATGTTTTTTAGGAATAAAAAAATTCTGGTTATTGGTGGAACAGGCTCTATTGGGAAAAATATTGTGAAGCATATTTTACAAGAGGAGCCTGAGATGATCAGAATTTTTAGTAGAGATGAGTATAAACAATTTGAGCTGCAAAATGAAGTGAACGGAAATTCAAAGCTAAGTTACTTGATTGGGGATATCCGTGATTATGATCGTGTGTTATCTGCGATGAAGGATATGGATTACGTGTTCCATACAGCAGCAATGAAGCATGTTTCATTTTGTGAATATAACCCTTTTGAGGCTGTACTTACGAATATTGTCGGCACGTATAACGTGATTAATGCAGCGAAACAACAAAACGTAAAAAAAGTAGTGTTTACAAGTACCGATAAAGCCATTTCTCCGACAAACAATTATGGAGCAACGAAATTATCCGCTGAGAAGCTTATTTCCTCTGCAGAATATTTGAAGGGCTCAGGAAAAACTGTTTTCTGTACTGTACGGTTTGGGAATGTAATGGGCTCCAGAGGTTCGGTCATACCGTTATTTGTCAAGCAAGTCAGAGAAGGCAAAGCTATAACTGTAACAGATTTATCAATGACAAGATTTATGATGACATTAGAACAGGCGACTACACTTACAATCCAAGCACTGCAAATAGCTAAAGGTGGAGAAACGTTTATTTTGAAAATGCCTGTGATTAAACTAAAGGACTTAGCAGAGATTGTTGTGGAGGAAACGCCAAAAAAATACGGGGTTGACCCGTCCACGGTGGATATTGTTGAAATTGGCTTAAAGCCTGGGGAAAAAAGATATGAAGAACTGATGACGTATGACGAATCATTAAGTGCTTATGAATTACCCGATTTATATATTGTCCCTTCTCCGTTTGCAGCTAAAAAAACATACGAGAAAGCAAACAGACCGAAACCGGGTACCTATAGTTCGGAAAGAGAGATACCGCTGACCAAGGAACAAGTGCGGATTATAACCATTGAACAAAATCTAATTTAGTGGAGGTTATTATGAACATTCTCGTAACTGGGGGCACTGGTTTTATTGGTAGATGGGTCGTTGGACGTTTGTTAAGGGATGGACAGAAGGTATGGGTAGTAGATAACCTAGCAAATTCATCACTTGATAATTTGAACGAGTATCAAGATAATGATAATCTGCAAAGGGTTATAATTATGGATCTTAAAGATCGAGAGTCATTAATTGAGCTTTTCCAGGACACCCAATTTGATCTTTGCTACCATCTTGCGGCAAGCATCAATGTTCAAGACAGCATAGATGATCCTGAAACAACCTTTAACAACGATACTGTTGCTACCTTTTATTTGCTAGAAGAGTGCAGAAAGCAGCAAGTGAAAATAGTCTTTATGAGTACGTGCATGGTTTACGCCAGAGCAGGTGATGAACATGGAATTGACGAGCTGTCTCCAATCAAACCCGCTTCCCCCTATGCTGGAGCTAAAATTGCTGCTGAAAATATGGTGTTATCCTATTTCTTCGCATACGGGTTGCCGGCGGTTGTCGTAAGACCGTTTAATACGTATGGTCCTTTTCAGAGAACCGGTGGTGAAGGCGGAGTCGTGGCCATCTTTATTCATAATAAGTTAAAAGGTGAACCACTGAATATTTATGGAGATGGAACACAATCACGAGATTTACTATATGTAGAAGATTGTGCTGATTTTGTAGTTGAAGCTGGTTACAGCGATCAATTAAATGGAGAGATTGTTAATGCAGGTACAGGGCAGGATATTTCAATCAATCATTTAGCAACGCTTATTTCAAATGGACAAGTGTCTATTCATCACATTCCCCATATCCATCCGCAAAGTGAGATCCAAAGGCTGTTATGTAATTTTGGAAAAGCTGAAAAAACCCTGTCCTGGACACCAAGGGTAACCATTGAAGAGGGGATCAAACAGACGGAAAAATGGATACAATCAACCTTTCATAGAAAGGATCGATATAAATCATGAGCAACAGCAAATTAGCAATCTATGGTGGAACTCCAGTACGTGCTCATTATTTGCCTTATGGAAAACAAGTTATCGATGAAGAGGATATCCAATCGGTTATAAAGGTGTTACAAAGTGATTTCATAACAAGTGGCCCTGCAATTGAGCAGTTTGAATCTGAAATTGCAAGGTTCACAGGGGCGAAGTATGCCGTGGCATTTTCAAGCGGAACCGCAGCATTGCATGGTGCTTGTTATGCTGCGGGGATTGGCAAGGGTGATGAGGTCATTACAACACCAATGACTTTTGCCGCTTCAGCTAACTGTGTATTGTACCAAGGAGGAAAACCAGTATTTGTTGATATCGATCCACTAACATATAACCTGGATCCAAAATTAGTAAAGGAAAACATAACAGAAAAAACAAAAGCAATCATACCAGTTCATTTTACAGGTCAGCCCGTCCAGCTTGATGAAATCATAAAAATTGCTCAGGAAAAAAACCTGGTTGTGATTGAAGATGCGGCACATGCGTTAGGTGCAAAATATAAGAATAAAAGTATTGGTGCAATTGGTGATATGACGATGTTTAGCTTTCATCCAGTAAAGCATATAACAACGGGCGAAGGTGGAATGATTACAACGAATAACCCGCTGTACTATGAGAAACTGCTGCAATTTCGGACACATGGAATTACAAGGGATCAAAGACTATTTAGGGAAAATCATGGACCCTGGTATTATGAAATGCAGTTTCTTGGTTTTAACTACAGGATAACAGATATTCAAACATCACTAGGCCTATCACAGTTAAAAAAAATCGGGAGTTTTATAGAGAAGCGCAAGCAAATCGCAGAATTCTATACAAAAGAACTGAGCTCAATAGAAGAAATTGTTCTTCCCTATCAGCTTTCATATGTTGAATCGAGTTGGCATCTATATATTATAAAACTTCAACTCTCAAAACTAACTGTCAGCAGGAAAGAAATATTTCAAGCACTGCAAAAAGAAAATATCGGTGTGAATGTTCATTATATCCCTGTCTATCTTCACCCGTATTACGAAAGCTTAGGTTTTCAAAAGGGGATTTGTCCGGTCGCTGAAAGCTGTTATGAACAATTTATTACACTCCCTTTATTTGCGGGAATGGATCATCGCGATGCGATGGATGTTGTTGAAGCTGTGAAGAAGGTGATTAGCTATTATTCAAGTCAATAAAGAAGGAGTGATCAAGGTGGCAAAAGTGAAGGTTATTGCTGAGATTGCTAATGCCCATATGGGTGACCCCGTTCGACTTACAAAATTGATAATTGCTGCCGCAAATAGTGGCGCAGATGGTGTGAAATTTCAATGGTTTAAATATGATAGTTTAGCTACACCGGACTTTATTTACTATCAAACGTATATTGATTTGTCTATCGATAAGAAAATTTGGGCCGATTCCTTAACACTCGCGAAAGATTTGGGATTAGAAGTTTGGGTGGACATATACGATGAATGGGGAGTGGAGGTATTAGCTGAACTTGAAAGTCTAGTGGATGGTTTGAAATTACCAACAACAGTAATACAGTCCAATACATTAGTTCAAGCTTTAAAGAAGTTTGAAAAACCAGTATTAATTGGTGTGGGAGGTTGGTATGAAGAAGAAATTGATAAACAACTTCCCTACATTAAAAATAACTTTAAGGGTCAAATTATTTTAATGCATGGTTTTCAAGGATATCCTACGCGAACAGAAGATTCAAATCTGAGACGTCTCGCTTATTTGAAACAAAGATATCAATTGGAGGTTGGATTTGCTGATCATGAAGATGCTGACCATGAAATGGCAATAGACCTGCCTGTCTATGCCTATTTATTGGGAGCAGGAATCATTGAGAAGCATATTACCATTGGTCGTTCGAGTAAGGGGCTTGATTATTATTCAGCACTGGAACCAAACGAATTTAAAGTAATGGTTGAAAAGCTGCGCAGAGCAGAGATTGTCTTGGGCAGCTTGGACATAAAAGAAGCAGAAAGAAAGTATCTTGAGGATTCTTCTTTGAAAATAGTTTCTAAACAAGGTATTAGCCCAGGTGAGATTATTACAGATGAAAAAATAAGATATAAACGATCTTCCGTACCCAATGCATTTATGGCAAAAAACGCTTCAGAACAATTTCCGCTTATCTCAAAATCAAATATTCCCGCTAATACTCCAATCACCCCGGACATGGTGAATAAACCCAAGGTCTGTATTGTAGTAATTTGCAGGTTGAAATCAACAAGACTTCGACAAAAGGCTCTGCTTCCTATATACGGTGTCCCTTCCATTGAACGATGTCTAATGAATTGTTTGGCAATCCCTAATTGCCATCAAGTAGTCCTGGCAACCTCTGATCTTCCAGAGGATCAACCCCTTACGAATTTCACTTTGGATAATAGGGTGCGAATAGTAACTGGAGATCCAATAGATGTTGCCAAAAGAATGCTTGAATCTGCTGAAGCGACAAATGCAGATATTGTTGTTCGTGTCACAGGTGACTGCCCTTCTGTTTCACCAGAAATGGTTGCTTACTTAATAGATGAACATATAAAAAGTGGAGCCGATTTCACCCATGCCAAGGAATCTACACTGGGTACTGTGGGTGATGTAATTACAGTTGAAGCGCTTAGAAGATTATTGCAATTATTACAACATTCAGACAACCTCACTTATACCGAATATCTGTCTTTTTATTTTTTGAATAATCCAACACTTTTCAATGTGAATTCTATCGATATTCCTGAGCAATGGATTTTTCCAAATTGGAGATTAACACTGGATGAAGCTAAGGATTTAGAATTATTTGAGAGAATATATAAAGATTTAGATGTTGGAAAAAGGCCGCTTTTCTTTGAAGAATTAAAGTCCTTTTTGTTGAATAACCCGAAGGTGACTGCTATTAACAAGGGGATCAAAGTGAAATGGTTGGATGATACGTCACTAATCAATAAGTTGAATGAAGCGACAAAGTTTAGTTAACCTGAAGATCTAAAACGGTGGCTGGACAGCCTGGTGATAGGAGATCTTAAAAAAATGAATATATTCTTTCGAGTCGATTCTTCATATGAAATGGGTACGGGTCATGTCATGCGTTGTCTAACACTTGCCAATGAATTTAAAAAAGGGAGAGCGAAAGTCTCATTCATTTGCCGTGATTTACCTGGGAATCTAGCTAATTATATTATCGATCAAGGCTATCATGTATTTTTGCTGCCGCTCCAAAGTGATCGGACTTATGCATCTTGGTTACAAGTGGACTGGGAAACCGATGCGATGGAAACAGCACAAATCCTTAATGAATCCTCTCCCATTGATTGCTTGATCATTGACCATTATGGAATTGATCAAAGATGGGAGAGATTAATAGATAAGAACGTGACGAAGATTGTTGTGATTGATGACTTAGCCGATCGACCACATCAATGCAGCATTTTACTGGATCAAAATAGTTCGTATGCTGAGGACCGTTATGATAATTTAGTCCCAAAAAGTTGCGTGAAATTAGTTGGGACTAGTTATGCAATACTTCGGCCTGAATTTCGAACAGCTAAGAAGCAGTTAGCGGAGCGTGATGGAAGAATACACAGGATTCTTGTGTTTTTTGGTGGCACAGATCCTACTAATGAAACCTTGAAAACATTACAGGCATTATGTAATTTCCATTATTCTGATTTGCACATCGATGTCGTAGTTGGTGAAATGAATAAAAATAAGGATGTCATTGAAATAAAGTGTAACAATATGCCAAATGCATTTTTTCATTGTCAGATTGATTATATGGCCGAATTAATGTGGAAGGCTGACTTCTCAATCGGTGCAGGCGGAAGTTCTACCTGGGAACGGTGTTATTTAGGATTACCTTCACTTTCCATCGTAACTGCAGACAACCAAAGGGAAATCACAAAACTGGTGCATGATAAAGGGGCTACTTGTTGTTTAGGTATCAGTGCTGAAGTAACCACACAAAGGATTGAGTACGAATTAAACGCGATGCTTGCCAACCCATCATTAGTGAAAGAGATGTCTGAAAAATCCCTTCAGCTTATGGGAGAGGACAAATTAAATGATGTTATAGAAATGATCATGGGAGGGGACAATGGCAAACATTAACGACTATCAACTGGAAAATTTAGGTCGAAATGAATTACAACTTGTATGGGAATGGCGTAATGCTGATCATATACGTTTTTTTATGAAAAATGATGATTTCATTCCGTTAGAAGAGCATTATCAATGGTTGAAGTCCGTGGAAAAAGATCCAAGCACACTAGTGAAGCTGTGTTGTTATAAAGAAAAACCCATTGGCTTAGTTAACTTTTCACAAATCGATTCTAAGAACAAAACATGTGAATGGGGATTCTATATTGGGGATAAGACCTGTCCCCGCGGGTCCGGGAAGATCATGGGAATATTAGCTTTGGATTTCATTTTTAAAGAAAGAGATATGAGGAAATTATGTGCTCAAATACTAGACTTTAATTGGAAGAGCTTATCCTATCACACCAAATTAGGCTTTACTGAAGAAGGCAGGCTAATTAAACAAATTCTAAAAAATAATCAATATATCGATATGGTGTTAATGGGGATGTTTCAGGAACAATGGGAGAAGCAAAGTGGATTTCTGAAAGAGGAGGTTGTGAGAGTAAATGAAGGAAATAATGATCGGTAACAAACGTATAGGAAAGGGCAATCCTCCTTTTGTTATAGCGGAAATGTCAGGGAATCATAATAAGTCGCTTGACCGGGCGCTCGATATTGTTAAGGCAGCGGCAGAAGCAGGAGCACACGCGTTTAAAATTCAAACGTATACTCCTGAAACGATGACACTGAATATCCAAAACAAAGATTTTAAGATTCCAGAATCAAATGGACTTTGGAAAGGAAAGTCACTATTTGAACTCTATAACGAGGCGTATACACCATGGGAGTGGCATAAGCCGATTTTTGATTACTGCAGGGAATTAGGGATGATTCCTTTCAGTACACCATTTGATGAAACATCGCTTGAATTTTTGGAAACTCTTGATGTTGCTTGCTATAAAATTGCCTCTTTCGAAAATAATGATATCCCTTTACTAAGAAAAGTCGCATCAAAAGGGAAGCCGATGATTATTTCCACAGGAATGGCTTCTCTTGGTGAAATTGAAAATGTAGTAAAAACAATAACAGATGCAGGCTGTAATGATTTCATTTTATTAAAATGCACGAGCAGTTATCCAGCTTCACCCGAAAGCTCGAATCTAAATACGATTCCTTATTTAAGAGATGTATTTCATTGTCAGGTTGGTTTATCAGACCATACATTGGGAATTGGAGTAGCAGTCGCAAGTGTAGCACTTGGCAGCACAGTAATTGAAAAACATTTTACACTTAGCCGTGATGAAGGCGGAGTTGATTCTGCTTTTTCCTTGGAGCCTGAAGAATTTGCGGCACTCGTAAAAGAGACGGATGCAGCTTGGAGGTCATTGGGTGAGGTTTTCATCGGTCCAACAAAAGAGGAAGTGAATTCACTTCAATTCAGACGATCGATTTATATTTCCAAGGATATAAAAGCTGGCGAAGTGTTGACGAAGGAAAATATAAAAGTGATTCGCCCAGGATTTGGTTTAGATCCGAAATATTATGATATCCTTTTAGGAAAGCAAATGAAAAGAGATCTTAATATGGGTACTCCATTAAGCTGGCAGCTATTATTGTAGTAAGGTTTGAATAATACTGAACCATTAGCCCCGCTTTCGAGAGCCCGGCAATACGCATACAGTTTCTGTAACAAACCCAGTACCCGGTCCAGAACCCAGTACTGGGTTTGTTGTATAATGGAAAAAAGAAAAAGGTGAAGCCGAATGTGCAAAATAATCAAGAGGTCGGAACTGCTACAATAGAGGTTAGTTCAGACGAAGCTGGTGTTTATACAGGGAAGCTGCTGGAGAGAAAATAGAAGAGGAATTATCTGCATGGAATCGCAACTGCTTGTGTTTTGCGCTAAAATAGTAGGGGTAGCTCAACGAGAATCGAAAACGAATGAGATGGAGGAAGAGAAGTTATGAAAGAGTTTGACGTTATGCTGGAGAAATATGCGAATTTGGTTGTTAAAGTTGGAGTGAATATCCAGCCTGGCCAAGTGCTGATGATTTATGCCCCATTGGAAACAGTAGAACTTACCCGCCTGATTGTCGGCAAGGCTTATGAAGCAGGCGCCAAATATGTAATTGTGGAGTGGGAGGACGAGGCTGTTACTCGCATTCGTTACGAGAAAGCACCAGAGGACTCTTTTGGTTATTATCCACAGTGGCAGGCAGATATGCTGGTGCAGTTCGCCGAAGAGCATGGAGCTGTTTTACATATAAAAGTACCGGACCCTGAGTTGTTCCAAGGGATCGATTCCTCCAAAGTATCAACAGCAGTTAAAGCTGCTGCCGTAGCACGCAAAGACTATCAAGGTTATACAAGGAACAATAAGATCAGCTGGTCGCTTATCAAGGCTCCAACACGTGCTTGGGCCAATAAGGTATTTAGTGATCTCCCGGAAGGTGAGCGGGTAGATGCCATGTGGGAAGCTGTATTCCAGATGAACCGGGTCGGAAGTGAAGATCCTGTTGCGGCTTGGCGTGAGCATATCAGCCATTTGAAAGAGAGTCAGGATCGTATGAACGTTAAACGTTATAAGAGCCTGCACTATCGTGCACCTGGGACAGATCTGCATGTTGAGATGCCTGAAGGCCATTTATGGCGTGGAGGCGGTGGTGAGAATGCGAGTGGAGTCTATTTTGTAGCAAATATGCCGACAGAAGAGATCTACACTATGCCACACCGCACGGGGGTTAATGGTACAGTCACCAGCACGCTTCCGCTTAATTTGAATGGCCGCTTGGTTGACGGTATTTCTTTTACATTTAAAGATGGAAAAGTTGTTTCTTATGCCGCTGAATCCGGTCGTGAGCATTTGACATCCCTACTAGAAACAGACGATGGTGCATCTTATCTGGGGGAAATGGCCTTGGTACCGCATGATTCACCGATCTCGCGCCTAAATCGCGTGTTCTATAATACCGGTATTGATGAGAATGCCTCCTGCCATTTCGCACTGGGAAGTGCCTATCCGGTCAATATCGAAGGTGGGACGAAGCTAACCAGCGAAGAATTGCTGGAAAGAGGTGCCAACGTCAGCTTGACACATGTTGATTTCATGATTGGCTCCGCTGAGCTGGATATCGATGGTGAACTGGCAGATGGCACGATTGAACCCGTCTTCCGCAAGGGCAATTGGGTGATGTAGGGAATAGCGCAAATAAATATGAGCGAGTTGGTTACTAATGGATATTGAAAAACAACGCTTAAGCATCGAAGCGGCACGGCTCTATTATCAATCTGATTATAGCCAGCAGCAGATTGCTGACCGATTGGGCTTATCTCGACCTACGGTCTCCAGATTATTACAGCATGCGAAAGATGAAGGCTATGTGAGAATTGAGATTGTTGACCCTAGTGAGGACTTGGATATTCTAGCCAATGAACTGAAGAAGCAATACCAATTAGACACAGTACAGTTATGTTATTCACCACTTAATGATTATGAAGAAATTAAAAAGCATATCAGTAAAAAAGCAGCTGAATTTATTCATGAGACTGTGCAGGATGGCGATATCATCGGGGTTACGTGGGGTACAACCATGCATGCGGTGGCTATCAATTTACAATCCAAATCAGTAAAAGGTGTGGAGGTCGTCCAGTTAAAAGGAGGCGTGAGCCATTCTCAAGTGAATACCTATGCGGCTGAAATTGTGAATTTATTTGCGGTTGCCTTTCAAACCATGGCCCGTTATTTACCTTTACCTGTTATTTTTGATAGTGTCGAGGTGAAAAAAATGGTCGAGGAAGACCGGCATATTGGGCGAATCATTGAATTGGGCAGACAAGCCAATATCGCTGTGTTTACGGTGGGGACTGTAAAAGAAGATGCGTTGCTGTTCCGTCTGGGCTATTTTAACAAAGAAGAACAAGAGTTGCTGGGACGTACCGGCGCAGGGGATATTTGCTCGCGGTTCTTCGATGCTCAGGGGAAAGTCTGTAGTGAAGAAATCAATAATCGTACCGTAGGCATTGACCTTTCCGAGCTGAGTAAAAAAGAAAAATCCATTCTTGTCGCTGGAGGTCAGCGTAAAATCGAAGCGATTCATGCTGCGCTCGCAGGCAACTATGCGAATATATTAATTACTGATCAGTTTACGGCACAAGCTTTATTAAGATAAGTTGAGTTGTGATTAAACAGAGCCTGAGACGAAACAAGAGCCTTCAACGCCAATTATATTGGTATTGAAGGCTTTTGTTTGCGACTAAACAGGAGTGGCTTGAACATAATTTCATAATTGATTTTACAAATGTTCAAGAGCGTGTTATTGTGAACATGCACCAAAGAGATTCGTATAAGAGAAAGGTGACGTGAAGAAATTGAATTTATCCTCTCTAATTGATCACACGCTTTTACGCGCAGACGCAACTAAAGCTGAGATCACTACATTAACCGAAGAAGCCAAAAAATATGAATTTGCATCCGTATGTGTGAATCCAACATGGGTAACCTACGCAGCAGAACAGTTGATGAATAGCAAAGTAAAGGTGTGCACCGTGATCGGCTTTCCACTCGGAGCCAGTACTAGCGCAACCAAAGCTTTTGAAGCAAAGAATGCCATTGAAGGCGGAGCGACTGAGGTTGATGTGGTCATTAACATCGCTGCTTTGAAAGACGGAAATTATGATTATGTTATGCAAGATATTAAAGGGGTCGTTGATGCCGCAACGGATAAAGCACTTGTGAAAGTAATTATTGAAGCTTGCCTTTTGACACAAGAAGAGAAGAAATTGGCTTGCCAATTATCGGTTAAAGCTGGGGCTGAATTTGTTAAGACATCGACGGGATTCTCAACGGGAGGTGCAACTGCTGAGGATGTGGCTCTGATGCGTCAAGTGGTTGGTGACAAGATT
>LIDZ01012431.1_pt24 | contig 14020 bp, 11 predicted proteins | sample 644651 | NCBI WGS metagenome assembly LIDZ01 (sample SAMN03856242, study PRJNA289617) | food metagenome | isolation source: wine grapes on drying loft during traditional withering process | host: Vitis vinifera cv. Corvina | place: Italy: Gargagnago di S. Ambrogio di Valpolicella | collected 2014-01 | reverse complement strand
GCTGGGCTTCGCGCTGGAGAAACGGCGCTTCGGATGCTATCGTCCGCCCCTTGCTTCAGCAGTATGGCAGTCGCGTCTTGCAGGGCTTGAACGCCTTGGCGAGGGACGTCAGAGCCCCGGTGGCGGCTTCTATGTACTGGTGGCGCGCAAACTGGTGGTAGGTCTCAGGCCCTTGCGTCAGGTGCGCCGTGACCCCATCGGCAAGCTGATCCCGATGCCGATGGCCAAGGTCAGCCGCAACACTCAGGACCAGGCTTGAATAACGCCTTGCTGCACATGAAGCCCATCATTCTGGAAAGGTCGTAATGAGCGATAGCGTTGAACTCTTCACCGACGGTGCCTGCAAGGGTAATCCCGGCCCGGGCGGGTGGGGTGCCCTGCTGGTATGCAAGGGCGTCGAAAAAGAGTTGTGGGGTGGCGAAGCCAATACCACCAACAACCGGATGGAACTGACCGGTGCGATTCGCGGGCTTGAAGAACTCAAGCGCCCCTGCGAAGTGACGCTGGTGACCGACTCTCAGTATGTGATGAAAGGCATTACCGAGTGGATGGTCAACTGGAAGAAGCGCGGCTGGAAAACCGCTGCCAAGGAGCCGGTCAAGAATGCCGATCTGTGGCAGCTCCTGGATGAACAGGTCAGTCGCCACACGGTGAAATGGCAGTGGGTGCGTGGGCACATCGGCCACCCTGGCAACGAGCGTGCCGACCAGCTCGCCAACCGTGGCGTCGACGAAGTGCGCGGCATCCGGCACGGCTAGACGCGCACGGGCTTGCAACGGCCGCTGCGTGCTAGAATCGCGGCCTGTACATGAGGCAACAGTCAATGGCATTGCAAAACCTGGATAACAGATCCATCGTCCTCGATACCGAAACCACCGGTATGCCGGTGACGGATGGTCACCGCATCGTCGAGATCGGTTGTGTCGAGTTGATCGGTCGCCGCCTGACCGGTCGGCATTTTCACGTTTACCTGCAACCTGATCGCGAAAGTGACGAAGGCGCGATCGGTGTTCACGGTATCACCAACGAATTTCTGGTCGGCAAGCCGCGGTTTGCCGAAGTCGCCGATGAATTCTTCGAGTTCATCAAGGGCGCACAGCTGATCATTCACAATGCAGCGTTCGACGTTGGCTTCATCAACAACGAATTTGCCTTGATGGGGGCGCAGGACAGGGCTGATATCACCCAGCACTGTTCGGTTCTCGACACCCTGATGATGGCGCGGGAGCGCCACCCGGGTCAGCGCAACAGTCTGGATGCGCTGTGCAAACGCTACGGCGTCGATAACTCGGGCCGCGAACTGCACGGCGCATTGCTCGACTCCGAGATTCTCGCCGACGTCTACCTGGCGATGACCGGCGGGCAGACCAGCCTGTCGCTGGCTGGCAATGCCTCCGATGGCAACGGCTCGGGCGAAGGCTCCGGCAACCGCGCCAGCGAAATTCGCCGCCTGCCGGCCGATCGCAAGCCTTGCCGCATCATTCGCGCCTCTGAAAGCGAGCTGGCCGAGCACGAAGTGCGTATGAGCACCATTGCCAAGGCTTGTGGTGCTCCTCCGCTCTGGGTACAGATGCTGGAAGCCGGAGCACAGGCATCTTCCTGACAGCAAGCGGCAAAGGTGAACTGAACGTGGCACATCCTGCTTTGAGCATTCGGGTTGCAGACGAATGCTTCGAGGACTACATCCTCAATAGCGAATTCACGTTTACAGTGCTCGGCTATGCCCAGCCGATTATCGGCGAGCGCGTGGATTCATGGCCGGTCGAACTGGTCGAGCCGTACAGCAAGAATTATGGCATCGACTCTCAGGAGTTTGCCGATCATCGTGACGCCCACACCAGTTCGGTGATGGTTGCCTGGCTGGATGACCACCCCGTCGGCCATATCGTGATGAGCACTCACTGGAGCGGCTTCGCTTACATCGATGAGCTGGCGGTAGACGAGTCGGCGCGCCGTCATGGCGTCGCACGTTCATTGCTCGACGCCGCGCAATTCTGGACGCGCAAGCGCAGTCTGCCGGGCATCGTTCTGGAAACGCAGAACAATAACCTGGGCGCCTGCAGGCTGTACGAGAGTTGCGGGTACGTGGTCGGCGGGGTGGATCACATGCGCTATCGGGGCATCGATCCGAACACTCGTGAAACGGCGATTTTCTGGTATCTGATCTTTTCGGATTAACAGCTTCCCGCTGGCCGTGCAGCCAAAGCGGGAATGCTGCCGGTATTACGCGGGTGTACGGGTAATTTTTATGCCCGATTGCACCAGCTCGAAGTCCTCACCACCCAAATGCTTGACCCGGTCGCCGATTGCCAGCCTGTAGGTGATCACCGGCTGCCCGCCCTGCGCCTCATTCGGCTGCGATTCCTGGAACTCATGAACCGGATAAACGCGACCTTCGGCGTCCCTGGCATGAAATTGTCCGACGAGAACTGAAGCCATTTGCTCTGTAACCTCTGAAACTGAATATAACTGCTGGTTTACGAATCCATCGAGGCTAGTAGACCACTGATCTATAGGTGAGTTTGCCTTTGAGGGAAAAAATAATCCCTGCTGTTCAAGTGTGTGGGGAATTGACTGGCGCACAGGTCGTCTAAACCCGGCTTCTGTTCTATACCTAACCTTCCCTTGAATCAGATGACGGATATTTTCATGAGCCAGGTTCATACCATTGCCGTATTGGTCGGCAGTCTGCGAAAAGAGTCCATCAACCGCAAGATCGCGCTTGCTCTGGCAGAACTGGCACCTGCCAGCCTGAAACTGAATATCGTCGAGATCGGTGACTTGCCGTTGTACAACGAAGACATCGATGGCGACTCACCGCCGCCTGCATACACCACTTTTCGCGAGCAACTGGGCGCTGCCGACGGCGTGCTGTTTGTCACCCCGGAATACAACCGCTCGGTGCCGGGTGCCCTGAAAAACGCCATCGACGTGGGCTCGCGTCCTTACGGTAAAAGTGCATTCAGCGGCAAGCCGGGCGCAGTGATCAGTGCCTCGCCGGGTGCTGTCGGTGGCTTTGGTGCCAACCATCACCTGCGCCAGTCGCTGGTGTTTCTGGACGTGCTGTGCCTTCAGCAGCCCGAAGCCTACCTGGGCGGCGCCGGGAGCTTTTTCGACGAGTCCGGCGCGTTGTCCGATAAAACCAGGCCCTTCCTGCAGAAGTTCATCGATGCCTTCGCCGCCTGGGTCGAGAAGAACGGCAAAGCTGCCGCCAACTGATTTTTTTGACGAAGCGCGTCTGCCCATCGATTGCTTTATGTAACGCAGGCGCTTCGGTTCATTCTCATACGCTGTTTCCTTTTTCTCTGCCACGCGCCTGGGCGCCGTGCGCAGAGGCGCCCTCCAAAGGAAACAGTACATGTCAGCAGCTCCCTATTTTTCCAGCGACGCTCTGCGCGCGCGATTCACACAAGACATTCAGGACGCCATAGCACAGTCTCGAATCAGCCGCGACGACGGCGCGTGGTTGCAGCTATTGGCCGCCGAAAGCACCGAGCCAACCAACGATGCGCTTCCCCGAGTCGACAGACTGCTGATAAACGACCAGTTGCCCGTCAACGCGGAACTGGCCGCGGCCTTGTTCATCAGCGATGCCGCCAACCCCTCGGCACGGGTCTTTCTCAGTACCCTGACCGTCGGCATCGAGCAATTCGAGAGTCGCAGCGCGCTGTTCAGCGCCTTGCAGCAACGATTCGACGATATCACTGCTTTGTCGATCGTCGAGAGCGAGCGCATCGAGGGCTCGCTGTTTGATGCGTGCACGCAGACGGTCATGCGCCAGCAGGCCGGGCATCTGCAGCGTCTGGCGGTCAGACTGGAGGCGCTGCCCGATCTTCGAGAGGCGACTGGCAAGGCCTTTCAGGATGTGCTGGTAGAAAGGGGCATCGACGTCGTTGCCCAGACTGTCCAGCTTGTGCACACGGCGCCCGGTGCTGCTCCGGCAACGTCAACAGTCGTCGGGACTCAATACCTTGCCGATGCCGCCATGCAGGCGTTTTCCTACGAAGCCCTGCCGCAAGGCCAGACACGTCGCTATCTGGATACCAAGGGGGCGGCGTTGCCCGCGGCACAGGCGATCGTTTTCGATCAGGCACTGGCTGACTCGGCTGCTTCGGTCGGCACCGTGTATGAGCAGTTGCTGTCTGACTACTGGATGTCTCAGGGGCAGGGCGGGCGCACGCGTCGCGACCTCACCGCTGATGCGCTTGCAGAGTGCTTTCGCCAGCATCTGTTATCGAGCAGGGCGCACCGCAACATGACCGAGGCTGAATACCGCTGGCTGCTGACCCTGCTGCCTTCGCAGCCTGGCGCGCCCGTGGCGCCGGTGCCGAGGGTACGCAGGTTATCCGTCGTCGTGGCCGGCCAGGACCCCGTCAAGCTGGTCGGCGTATTCTTCATCGATTTCCCCGGAGAAGCGTCACCGGCGGTGTTTCTCTATTCGTCATTGCCGGGCTTCCTGCGCTTCGGCGATCAGGCTCAGGCCATCGAGCATGTGCTGAGGGGCCCTTCACGCGCCGGATTGTTGTTTTACTCATCGCTGAATGATCATTCCGTCATCAGCCTGGAAGGTCAGCTTGAGCTGCGTCATGACACGCTCACCGAGGACTTTTTCAGCGAATTCATCGATGCCCTGATCGCCTTGCAAGAGCGCGACCTGCGCTATGTACTTGACCTGCCGGCCCTTCATTCCGAAAAAAATCCGGCGCGGATCGACGATGCACTGGACATCCGCAAGCTGCTCGATGGTCGGCTATTGAACATGCACGACGCAGGGCGCTGGCGTCAGGACCGGCTGAGCTTTGACAGCGTCTGGGGGGCGGCTGCCCAGAGCAGTGTCAGTGAGCGGCCGAACTTGATTTCAGACCCGTCCTACAACTGGATGGGCAAGTTGAAAAAGCTCGACGCCTTGCTCGACAGCGTCGATGCCATGCATCCCGGTGCAGATGGCTGCATGCATCGCGCGCTCAACCTCTATCTGGCCCTGATCGGCGGTCCGCCTCTGGATGCCCGCAAGCTTTGGGTGCAGGCGGGTGTCGCTGAGGCGGAGCCGGTGCCAGTGTTGACGCTGGCGCTTGAACGGGTGTGCGGTTACGCAAGCGCCTCATTGGCTGACAGCGTCGTTCTCGCCGGGCAGATCACGCCGGTGGCGGATCAACCGGTGCAGCGTCTGTCGCTGGCATTGCTTGAGCAGATACTGATCTGCGTGCAGGCAGATTTTGCCCAGCGCTTCGAGGGGCAGATCAGCGAGTTCTACTCACGCACGATTCGCCAACGCGATACCAGCCTGCATCCCGGCGTGATATCCGCTCTGGTCCGGGAGTATTCGCTGCGCCTTGAATTGCTGGTCGAACGACGCACGGCCACGCTGCCTGTCGCTTTCCTCGACAACGTACAGCAGGTCCTCGACAGGCCGTTGCCAGCACTTCGGGAGGCGTTGGGCGAGGCGTGCGTCGATGCTTTCGGGGTGACGGTTCAGTACGACCCGCAGGCGCCCGTGGTCAAGGTACCCAATGCGTTTGTGGTCACTGGCAGGCTTCCCGACAGTAAGCCCATTCTGTGGATCCTGGATCAGGGGCTCGTCGGTTTCGAAACCCTGCAGGCGCTGGAAGAGTACGTCGCCGGGCGACTGACAAGCATGGAGCTGGGCTCGCAGGTGTCGGGTGTTATCGCTGAACCTGACCGGCGCATGTTACTCGGCCAGCGTGATCGTCGAGGGACGCTTGAGCTCAAGGTCGTCCTGCAACCCATTGAGGGGCATTTCATCGAGGCATTGCAGCGCGACGAGGTCGAGCGCCAACAGCGTACGGTGGCCGATCTTTATCGGCAGTCCATCGCCTGGCAGGTGCCGTCGGAACTGTTCGTCAACCTGCTGAGTGCCGCAGAGCGGGATGACCGAAATCGCCAGGCCCTCAATTCTCTGGGGGTCGCGATTCAGTTCATCATCTATCGGGCGCTCGTACCTTCATGGGTCAGCGAGGCGTCGAAGCGTGATCAGGTAATGCTGGTCGAGGTCCTGCGACGGTTTTATGTGACCTGTGTCGGCGAGAAGGACTTTCTGTTCGATATTCCAAGCTTCTACGATTATTCCCTCGAGCAGCTCAAGCGCAGGTTCGACAAGGACTTCGCAGAGCCTCGGCCTGATCCTGAAAACGTGCGTGTCTCCCTGACGCACTATGTTCCGGCACCGGTGGCGCCGGGCGAGTTGCCTCAGTCGATACCGGCGGCGACCCAGGCCGTCAGCGAAAACCTGGTCGAGTTTGCAATCAACCGCTTTCTGTCCAGGCAGGACGGCGTCATTCTGCTCTCCTCAAAGGATGACACGCCGCTGAACGCGGCCCTGACACCGGCGTATCTGCGCGACCTGGTGAGGTCGCTGGACATCGCCGCGAGTTACCGCACGATGCTGAACTCGGTGCTGGCCGAGACGACGCCGGAATATCTCGAGCGCCGCAAACTGTTCGTCGAGCAGGTTCCTTCGCTGGATATATTGCGAGCCTTTGCTTTCAAGCTGAAAAACGAGCTGTCCGAGCAGGCGTATCGGATTATCGAAAACGTGCTGACCATGCCTGATGCGGTCGCGCGCCTGCCGGTCGACGGTTGCCAGATGATCCTCAGCCCCTTGAAACTGCTGCCGGCCAGGGAGGGCTGGGAGCCGACCGTCGTGCTCAATGCGTACCTGATGGGGCCAAAGGACAATCAGCCGGGACCGTGGGTGCTTTACGCGCCCCTGAATGACGAATTCGTGTTCAAGGAGTACGCCGACCAGGCTGCGCTGGTCCTTGATATTCACACTTCAGCCTATTTTCAAGCGTACATTCTGGACCGTATCGACCCGGATATGCGCAAGATTTATGATAAGGGTGGCTTTGTGGAGCCGCACCTGCCTTTCAGCGCCGAGTCCTCTTTCGATCTGCCGTTCGAGCGTCCTGCACCTGTCACCGTGCAAATCGATCCTTATGAGGGCAACTGCCTGTTGCTGATGTTCAAAGGCGCGCTGGATATCCTGAAGCTGCAGGTCAAGCAGTACAGCGTCACCAATGCCGAACATCGCCGCGCGGCGACCCAGTACCTGTTCACGCTGGGCGCAGAGCAATTCATGGCACTCATGCCTGGGCGCCTGGGGGCGCTGATCGGCATCATTCAGGGGCAGACATTGTTGAACCTGTCGCTCATCTCGGCAACGGATCAGCAATGGGGCCAGGCCATCTCGGAGTTCATGACGGCCCTGAGCGTGATGATTTCTTCCGGGCAGAACCCTGCGGAAGCCGCCTTACTGACGGCTCATGAGACCAGCGCCTTGCTGGATGATGCCACGTCGCCCGACCCGCTTGTGCAATTGATCGATGGCGCTGATACGTTCGAGTTCTCCTGGAGCAACGGTTCTCTGACGCAACAGATACGCGAGCGTTTGCGCGAGTTCGAAGTTCACGACATCGCCTTGTACACGTTGCAACGCGATGAACTGTTAAGCGTCTACCGCGATCCTGTTACCAGCAGGGCGTATGCAGCCATCGGCGGGAAAACCTATGAGGTGCAGTCCGATGAGGACGGTTGGTTCATCGTGTCGGGCAGCAAGATCGGTCCCTCGGTGAGCCTGGATGCGGATCAGCAATGGAAGCTGGACATCCCTGGCGGGCTGCGCGGTGGAGGCGGGGCGCTGACCCGAATGGAGGGCAGCCTGGTCGACGATCTGGTCGACGAGATCATGGTTGTCAGCGCTCGAGGCATGCCCGAGATTCGTCATCGCCACCGTGACATGGCCCAGGCCATCGAAGATGCCTGCCTGCAGGCGCAGCGCTATCTGGAAAACGCGCTGGACAACCTGACCCGACGCTCGCCGGACAACACGCTGGATCCGCGTACGGAGAAAATATTGAGCGATTTTTTTGCGCAGAAGGCGCCTGACGATCGATTGCGCGATGTCACTAAAAAGGCGGTCACCGACCTGTATCAGGAGTTGATTGACCCTTCGATGTCGCCCATCGACTCGTCGCGCTATGTCGTCGGTGTCAATCGAATAGGCAACGAGTCGGCCAGCGCTTTCATCTTCGAAGCCGACCCGGCGCGGCGGGTTTTTCTGACAGAGCAGTTCTTTCGACTGCCGACCTATCGATTGAAGCTCAGCGCGCAACGGGCCGGGGAGTTCAAGTTTGCCCAGCATTACCGGGGCGCCATCCTGATTCACGAGTTATCGCATATGGTGCTGAAAACGGACGACATCGCTTATGTGGACTCACAAGCCCCGTTCATTGATTTGCTCGAAGACGCACCCGCCTATCGACTGCGCATCAGAAACGAAACGACATATCAGCAGCAAAAGACCCTTTCCTTTCACACGGATCGGGACAAGTTGTTCAAGCAACTGGACGAAGATGTGTGGCGCGATCTGAGGCGCAGGGACGGCAACGGAAAGCAGACAGTTCTGCGCATCGCTGGCAAGAGCACGCTCGAAGAGGCGCGTGACGTGTTTTACGAAGACGTCCACAAGCGAACCGACATCATGCTCAAGAATGCCGACTCGGTGGCCTTACTGGTGACGTTGCTGGGGCGAGAGCGATTCGTGAAGCCCTGAAGCCCTGACGCGCTGCCCCTGCATACCGTATCGCCCGGCCTCTGCATCAGACCAGATAATGACGCAGTTCCCGGGCGATCAGCAGGCGCTGGATCTCGCTGGAGCCTTCGTATATCTGAGTGATGCGCGCGTCCCGGTAGTAACGCTCGACCGGGTAGTCCTCCAGATAGCCATAGCCACCATGAATCTGGATCGCCTTGGAGCACACCCACTCGGCCATTTCCGACGCGAACAGCTTGGCTTGGGAGGCTTCCGACAGGCACGCTTGCCCGGCGCTGCGCAGCCGCGCGGCGTGCAGGGTCAGCAGGCGGGCGGCGTTGATGCGGGTGTGCATGTCGGCCAGCAGGTTGCCAATGCTTTGATGTTCGATGATCGGTTTGTCGAACTGCACACGTTCCCGGGCGTACGCCAGCGCTGCTTCGAAGGCGGCGCGGGCGATCCCCAGTGCCTGCGCGGCGATGCCGATACGTCCGCCTTCCAGGTTGGAGAGGGCGATAGACAGGCCCTTGCCACGCTCACCCAGCAGGTTGGCTGCGGGGATTCGGCAGTTGTTCAAGGTGACCGCGCAGGTGTCCGATGCCCGGATGCCCATCTTGTGCTCGCTGCGGTCCACCACGAAGCCTGGGTTGTCGGTCGGCACCAGAAACGCCGACAGGCCCTTTTTGCCGAGCGTCGGGTCGGTCACCGCAAACACGATAGCCAGGTGTGCCCGTTTGCCATTGCTGACGAATTGCTTGGCGCCGTTGATGACCCACTCATCGCCCTGCAATTCTGCGCGAGTCCGCAGGTTGTGGGCTTCAGAGCCTGCATGCGGTTCGGTCAGGCAGAAACAGCCGATGGCCCGGCCTGTGGCCAGTTTTTCCAGCCACTCGTGCTTCTGCTCGTCGGTCCCGTAGTTGAGAACCGGCCCGCAGCCCACCGAGCTGTGCACGCTCATCAGCGTGCCGGTGGCCGCGTCGGCGGCGGAGATTTCCTCAACCGCCAGGGCGTAGGCGACGTAATCGATGTAGGTGCCACCCCATTGCTCCGGCACCACCATGCCCAAAAGGCCCAGCTCGCCGAGCTTGGCAACCAGCGCGTCATCGATCCAGCCGGCCTTTTCCCAGGCTTGGGCATACGGCGCGATTTCATTACGCGCAAAGTCGCGCGCCATGTCGCGAATCATTACCTGCTCTTCACTCAATTCAAGGTCGTGCACGACTCAATTCTCCAGACCGCTGAAGAAACTCTGCACCTGCGCGGCACTGACGTCCTGCGCGCTGGCGTGTTTCCATTGCGGCTTCTTGTCTTTATCGATGATCAACGCGCGTATGCCCTCGATCAGGTCACCGCGTTCGAACCATTGGCGGTCCAGGTGCAACTCCATGGCGAAGCAGGCCGGTAGCGGCAGATGACGACCACGGCGCAGCATTTCCAGAGTCACGGCCATGCCCAGCGGCGAGTGAGCTTTCATTCGGCTGACGGTATCCAGCGCCCAGTCCCTGGTGTCGCCGATGACCACCTGCTGAAGCTGTTCGAGCATGCTGGGGACATCCGGCAAGCCGAAAAAGTGGTCGATGGCGTGGCGCAGGGCCTCCAGCGGCGGGGAGGGCAGACGCTGGGTAGCCAGCTTGGCCAGCGCACCCTGCAGGTCCTTGAGTGGGCTTGACTTCCACTTCAGGTGATCAAGCATATGGTCGAGGCGCGGCAGCAGTTCGCTGTTCATGGCCCAGTTGGCAAGGCCGCAGTACAGTGCGTCGGCAGCACCGATCTGCGACCCGGTCACGCCCAGCCAGGTACCCAGTTCGCCAGGCAGCCGCGAGAGAAAATAACTGCCGCCGACATCAGGAAAATAACCAATGGCGACTTCGGGCATGCCGAGGCGGCTGCGTTCGGTGACCACCCGCAGGTCGGCCCCCTGGACCAGCCCCATGCCGCCGCCCAGCACCAGACCATCCATCAGTGCCAGTACCGGCTTGCGATAACGGTGAATGGCCAGGTCCAGCTCATACTCTTCGGCAAAGAATGTGTGATGCTGATCCTGGCCGTTCTGGTGGCTTTCATACAGCGAACGGATATCGCCACCGGCACAGAACGCCTTGCCCCCTGCGCCGCGCAAGACCACTGCATGAACCGAGGGATCATCGGCCCACCGGTCAAGTTGCTGGCGAAGTGTGCGGACCATGTCCAGATCGATTGCGTTCAGGCCTTCCGGACGATTGAGGGTCAAGTGTCCGATGTGATTACGCACGTCGATAACGATCGAATCCCGGCTGGCGGATGGTCGAACCGAGCGGGCCGATGAAACCTGTGAACTCATTCTGAACTCCTTGTTCGGTTGCGCTTTTTTCTTATTCGAGCATTCGAGCGTCGCAGAAGATCCTAGCAGCGCAAATGTGCAAAGCAAAACTGCGTTTAAGCATAGTCTGAAGTTTCAGATAGCCACTGTTTAGCGCATTGGCGAATGCCTGAGCGTTGCTGTATCGGGCTGACCGACGCGAATCATTGCCTGGCGGATGAGTATTATGAGTGTCATTAATGTCACAAAAGGGAATTCCTCAGGTGTACCCCATGAACGTCCGCGTGCCAGTCATTTATGAGCGATAAGTATGCCCCGCGCGAGTGGGCCGCCCACGAGCGTCCGACCATGCCCGGCTCGCCGTCGACGCCGCTGCATTCGACTGCGCGGCGTTGGGCGTTTGCTGTCGTAGGGGTGATCGTCGCGCTGACCGGCGGGCTCGGCAACGCGCTGGTGGTCGCCAACCTGCCGTATCTGCAGGGTGCCCTTGGGGCGACCTCGCAGGACATCGCCTGGCTGCCGGCGGCCTACGTCATGACTAACGTGTCGATGAATCTGCTGCTGGTGAAGTTTCGTCAGCAATTTGGTCTGCGCGCATTCACCGAGCTGTTTCTGGTGCTGTACGCGCTGGTGACACTGGCGCATCTGTTCGTCAACGACATCGATTCGGCCATCGCTGTACGTGCGGCACACGGTATGGTCGGCGCCGCGCTCAGTACTCTGGGTCTGTATTACATGATTCAGGCTTTCCCGCAGAAATGGCGGCTCAAGGCGCTGGTATTGGGGATTGGCACCGCCCAGCTGGCAACACCGCTGGCCCGGCTGGTGTCGGAAGACTTGCTGCAGATTGCCCAATGGCGTGGCCTGTATCTGTTCGAACTGGGCATGGCGCTGCTCTCGCTGGGCTGCGTGCTGATGCTCAAACTGCCGCCGGGCGATCGTTTCAAGGCGTTCGAGAAGCTCGACTTCCTGACCTTCGGCCTGCTGGCCACCGGCTTTGCGCTGTTCTGTGCGGTGCTGTCACTGGGGCGTATCGAATGGTGGCTGGAAGCGCAATGGATTGGTATTGCCTCAGCGGCCTCGATTGCGCTGATCTGCGCCGGACTGGCTATCGAGCATAACCGTAGCAACCCGTTGCTGATCACGCGCTGGCTGGGCAGTGGGGCGATCCTGCGTCTGGGCCTGGCGGTTATCCTGTTTCGCGTGGTGCTGTCCGAACAGTCGGTGGGCGCTGTCGGGTTTCTGCAGGCGCTGAACATGGGCAGTCAGCAGTTGCACACCTTGTATCTGGTGATGTTGCTCGGCAGCGTCTCGGGGCTGGCGGTCAGCGCGCTGACCATCAATCCTGCGCATCTGATCAAACCTTTGCTGATCTCCCTGGCGATGATGGCAATCGGGGCCTGGATGGACAGTCATTCCACCAACCTGACCCGCCAATCGAACATGTACCTCAGCCAGTTTCTGTTGGCGTTCGGTGGCACGTTCTTCCTCGGGCCTACCCTGGTGCTGGGGATCAGCGGGGTGCTGGCGAACCCGCGTAACATGGTCAGCTTTTCGGTGTTGTTCGGGATCACGCAGAACATCGGCGGATTGATCGGGTCTGCTGCATTGGGCACCTTTCAAGTGGTGCGCGAGAAGTTTCATTCCAGCCACGTCGTCGAACACCTGAGCCTCATCGACCCGCTGGTTCAAGCCCGGCTGCAGAGCTACAGCGCCAGTTACAGCTCGATGATCGCCGACCCGTCGTTGCGCAACAGTCAGGGTATCCGCGCGATGGCCACGGCCGCGACCCGGGAAGCCAACGTGCTGGCCTACAACGATGTATTCATGCTGATCGCGCTGATTGCCGTGCTGACCATGATCTGGATTTCAGCCCGGGTCCTGTGGCTGAAAATGACCACTCAACCTCTGGCGCTGGCACCCGTTGCACCTGCTGCTTCGCCCTCCGTATCCAACTCCGGCGTTAAATCTTCATGACCGAATCCAAGACCCCAGATACCGAAGCCCCTCGTAACTCGCCGCCACCGGCACCGTTAACGTCCCCGGTGACCAGCAAGCCGCGCTCGACCCGCAAGCGTGTCGTGTCTTCCGTGATTTTCGGCGCCGTCGCCCTGGCCGGAGTACTGGTGGTGCTGTACGCCTGGCAACTGTCTCCGTTTGCCAGCCCGATCGAGAGCACCGAGAACGCGCAGGTCAAGGGCCAGACCACGCTGATCGGGCCGCAACTGAGTGGGTATGTCTACGAAGTACCGGTGCAGGACTTTCAGTTCGTCAAGGCCGGTGATCTGCTGGTGCGTCTGGATGACCGTATCTATCGTCAGCGCCTGGACCAGGCCGTCGCACAACTGGCGGTGCAGAAGGCCTCGCTGGCCAACAATCTGCAACAACGGCGCAGTGCCGAAGCCACCATCGGCCAGCGCCAGGCCGAACTGCAGAACAGCATCGCCCAGAGCCGCAAGAGCGCTGCCGATCTGCGGCGCAATCAGGCGCTGGTGACCGACGGTTCGGTTTCGAAAAGCGAGCTGGATGTGACGCGTGCCGCCGACGCGCAGGCAAATGCCGCCGTTGCCGAAGCCAGGGCTGTCTTGCAGATCGCCCGTGAGGACCTGCAAACCGTCATCGTCAACCGCGGCTCGCTGGAAGCCTCGGTCGCCAATGCGCAAGCGGCTATCGAACTGGCGCGCATCGACCTGGACAACACGCGTATCGTTGCCCCGCGTGACGGGCAGTTGGGGCAGATCGGCGTGCGTCTTGGTGCCTATGTCAATTCGGGCGCGCAACTGATGGCGCTGGTGCCCGAGCAGCGCTGGATCGTGGCGAACATGAAAGAAACCCAGATGGCCAATGTGCGCCTGGGCCAGCCGGTGAGCTTTACCGTCGATGCGCTCGACGGCCACGAGATGCACGGCCACGTACAAAGAATTTCGCCCGCTGCGGGCTCGGAATTCAGCCTGCTGCCCGCCGACAACGCCACCGGTAACTTCGTGAAGATTTCCCAGCGTATCCCGGTACGCATCGTGGTCGATGCCGATCAGCCCATGCTTGAGCACTTGCGGCCAGGGATGTCGGTGGTGGTGAGCATCGACACCAGCGCGGAAGGCGATGTGCCGCCTGACCCGGCTGTGCGCTGAGCCTTTGGATGATCGCTAATTGCTGGACGCGAGCAGGAT
>LIDZ01013079.1_pt12 | contig 14029 bp, 14 predicted proteins | sample 644651 | NCBI WGS metagenome assembly LIDZ01 (sample SAMN03856242, study PRJNA289617) | food metagenome | isolation source: wine grapes on drying loft during traditional withering process | host: Vitis vinifera cv. Corvina | place: Italy: Gargagnago di S. Ambrogio di Valpolicella | collected 2014-01 | reverse complement strand
CGCAGGGCGAGCAGGTCTTTCTGCAGGGCCTTGAGCTGTTCAAGGTTAATGCCGCTGGCGGCGAGAATGCATTGCGGAACGCCCTGGGCCTTTTTGTGCAGCGCCTTGCCTTGCTCGGTCAGGGTCAGCAGCACCACGCGCTCGTCTTCCCTGCTGCGGGTACGGCGGATCAGGCCTTCGGCTTCCAGACGTTTCAGCAGTGGCGTCAGCGAGCCCGGTCGCCATGCGTCATACGGCAGCTCTACCCCATAGTCGTTAGCGCTACTGGATCCGCTCAGGATCAGGCTCAAACCGCATCCGAGCAGGACGTTGATGATTTTTGATCGGCCTTCACCAAGAGTCATAAGGGATGCCGAACTTGTCGATGTATGCTCGCGACTCTGGTTCTAGCTCCAAGGCATAACGGCCATTCGTACGCCCTTGGTCAGGTCCTTTTTCAACCACCTTGCCTTGCACCCGACTGACTTCGACTGCGTCCATACAAACTCCCATGAGCCAGGTTTTGACAACGCCACCAGGAGCCAGACCTACCACCAGATTCTTTCGGTAGTCATCGATCCATACCTTGCTTGTATCGCAATAGGTTTTCCCCCCTTCAAGCATGGATTGCTGAATCTGCTCCGGGATATCAATGTAGGCTTCATAGGTTTGGGGTTCTGCCAACGATTGCCAGCGGACATAAATCAGCCGAGGGACATCCGCTCGCCACACGTGTTTACCTTTTCCGTCGCCCGGTCGTGTAGGCCAGCCTTTTGGATTCCCCCGGAGATTGGGTGGCGTCTGGATCCCCGCCACGCCACTCATGGCCCGTCTGAATAACCGGCCTTTGACATCGACGACATTGGCTGTCTCAATCCAGACTTCCATGTAGTTGGGAGCAAAGAAGCCCAGTCGCCATGCGTCATACGGCAGCTCTACCCCGTAGTCATTAGCGCTACTGCATCCGCTCAGGATCAGGCCCAATACGCATCCGAACAGGACGTTGATGTTTTCTGATCGGCCTTCACCAAGAGTCATAAGGGATGCCGAACTTGTCGATGTAGGCCTGCGATGCCTCATTGGGAGGGCGATAGTAATGACCGTTTGAATGGCCTTCATGAGGACCTTTCTCGACTATGTGACCCTGCACGCGGCTGACTTCAATTGCATTTAGGCAGCCTCCCTGAATCCAGGTCTTAGTCACGCCTCCCGGAGCCAAGCCCACTGTAATCAGGTCTCTATAATCGTTGATCCATTTGTTATCTGCCCTGCAATATGCGCGCTCACCTTTCAGCATGGCTTTGCGAATGCCCTCAGGTAGTTCTATGTAGGCTTGATAGGTCTTCGGTTCGGCCAGAGATTGCCAACGCACGTATATAAAGCGAGGAAGATTAGCACCCGAGACTTGTTTTCCAGCGCCTGCTCCCGGATGTTTTGGCCAGCCCTTCGGATTGCCCGTTAAATTAGGAGGCGTCTGCACGGCTGCTACGCCACTCATTGCCCGCTTGAACCATCTGTCGTTGATATCCACAGCGTCAGCGGTTTCGATCCAGACCTCCATATAGTTGGGAGCAAAGAAGCCCAATCGCCAAGAGTCGTAAGGAAGTTCTACGTCGTCATAAATTGTGCTGCACCCGCTGAAGATCAGACCCAAAACGCATCCAAGCTGCGCTTTGAACTTACCGATTGTCATGAGCGATCCGCTGGTAGTCATCGGTTGGCCGGTTGATAAACATTGGTCCGATGCTTGTTCTATTCCTGTCTTTCACCGCATTCCAACCGGCTGAAAGATGTATGTACCGTAGTAACAACAAATCCTCTTCAGCGGTGGTCAGATCAAGCGTTGTTCTCCTGCCTGTTGCATAACCCAGAATCTTCGCTGAAATGGTGGCGAGATCAGTCGGCAAGGAAAGGCGCTGGTCGTGCTCGTTGATAACATCGAGCGGGGCGCCGTGCTGTACTGCCATCTCACGCATCACCCGCAGATAAATCTTCGACAAATCTCCCTCCACCTCACGATCAAGTGTGGTGATGACGTAAACCTGCTTGTGAAGGGGGATTTGATTTTCCTGCGTGCGCTCTTCGTCTTCGGAGCGGCAATGTATATCCACCTCAAGCCCCTGATCGACCAGGCGTTTGACCAAAGGACCGACGCTTTGAATGGATTGTGAAAAGGCAAGGGACTGTTCATTAGGCGTGGTCTTTCGTTCACGACTACTTGCCGGTTTCGCGACCAGCAGCCGTTCACGCATACGAGGCCGGTAGCCGCCGCCAATGTCTGAGTGCGAGCCGGGCAGAGCGATATCGTTCTCGGTGCGGATCAGGGCGAAGTTCAATCGATGCTCATCCCGCGCCACGAACTGCACCACTTTGCGAGCGGCACCGGTTGGAAGTCCCAGGTTGAGCACCCCGTTGCGGTCATTGCCGGGGCTGAAATCCAGCATTAACGGTGTGACAATGGCCGGCACGGTATCGAAGAGGCCAATAAAGTTCAGTTGAATGTCGTGCTGAACTCGCCAGCAGAAACTCTTGGCAAATAAAGGTGAGTCCGCAGGTAATACTTTCGCTATAAGGCTGTCAGCCCCTTTGCGCAGGTCATTGGCAAAGTGACGAGCAGCAGCGGCCCCGCGACTGAAACCGAAAATATCCACTTCGATCCGTGAGATAAGTACATCCGGGTTGCTCCGGATAAACGGCCTTAAGTTCTTTAGAATTAGTTCAGAGCTCCGTTCAACCCGCGCAATAACCCCGTTTTTACCTCTCCCAGTTGCTTGCCCCCACAGATCATCCTCACCACCGCTGACAGTCCCAATACCTTCCAGATAAACCTTTAATGCCGCTTCTTCAGCATCCGGCTCGATCGAGACGTCGGAATGGTCCATGTACAAATCATAAAGCCGCGCCACATTCGAGGTGTCATTCCCAAAGCTGTTGTCTGGCGCACTCCCGTCAATCCCATAGCCAAACTCGGCACAGAACTTCTGAATTTCTTCGGCTTCATTTTCCAGCCCGACATCCCGCGCCATGCAACCTGCAACCGTTTCGCTGTTGGCCTGGTTGTTCCCGGTGCCATCAAAGAACACGCCAAGGCGCAGAGTGATCAGTTGCTCTTGCTCGACTTCTTCTTCCTCTTCTTCGAGGTCCTGCTCCATCTCCGCGTTGGCAGTACGTGCGCTGAGTGGCATCGACGTAGTTGCAACGGCAGCACCCTGCCTGTAACCAGCGGCGGAAAAAGGCCTGCCGGCTACTGCCGCCGAACTCTCCTCGTTCTCGTAGGTGGCACAGAACAGCGACGGCTCCAACCGGGCTTTACAGGGGCAACCGCTGACACTGTCCAGGGTGCCGGCCAGGCGAATGCCGTCACTGGTCATGTGGGAAATTCCGCCGCTGATACGATACGTTTTACCGTCGACACCGCACTTCACCGCGTCGCCCTCTCGCGACTGTTCAATGCCGTGCAACACCATGCGGGAGGTTGCTTGCGTGACGAATCCGCCACAGGTGGTCTTGTCGTTCAGTCGGATGTAATAACCGGTAGCCATCAGTGCTCGTTCCCTGTTCAGGTGTCGCGTCCATGCGAAAGAGTGGAGATGTGGGGAATCCACGCGAAAGCCTGATGGGCAGGTCGCGCAATGGAACCAAGTGGGGTGTTATTCGGCGTTAGCGCTGCCAACGGCAGGCAGGAAGTCGGCAGCCAAAGGGACGCCCTGGCGGGCTACGAACGGTCTGTGGGGCTGTGGCGTGTTGATGATCTCGTCGCCGTTGCACAAGCGGCTCCCCACCAACGCGACGTGACCATTGCTGTGGCCTGCGCCTGTGATGATGTGGGCGGTGGAACCATCCGGATAAAGAACGCAGTCTCCCTTGTGCGCTAAGCGCACTTGCTCGCCGTTCTCCAGGATGCAAGTGATGGTCGACTGCGTTTTTTGAACAATGCCGCCGTTGCGGGTCTGGCTGCCTTCAGTGGCAAGCCGGTAGATGCCGATGGGCGGATGGGTTAGGCAATAGGCTTCGTTTCTGCGAATAACCGCCACGGCGTCTTCGTGAAATTCAGCCATTTGCTCAGAGGTGAAGGTGGGCTCGTCGAGTGACTGAAGAAATTCGCCTGTCACTTCATTGGTGTACATCGGAGCGAGTGAGGTCGTCATGCCCAGGTCCTGAGTCGTGATCATTCTGAGAGAGGCCGTATCAATCAATGCGGAATGATTGAGCGGGTCGGACAGAAATGATGATCAGGGTCAAAGCCGGAAACCGAAGCGTCTTGCCTGCGATGATGTAGGACGGAAATGAAAAGCGCGTCGTCCATTTCTTGCAGAAAGTGTCTATTCGTACTCAGCAAAAAGCCCCTGACTCTTGCGAGTTCAGGGGCTTCACTGTGCGTGTGGGCGAGTGTCAGACAGTCATGTGCAGACGGACATCGACGTTGCCGCGCGTGGCATTGGAGTTAGGGCACTTGGCGGGCTGCATCGACCGGCGCCTGGGCTTCGGCTTGTTCAAAGCCAGCAGACTGATGTGCAGTACTGCGCTACTGCTGAGTGCGCACATTAAATTTTGAGCTTTTTGAGAATTGCCGATTACGGCAGCCGATCAGAGGCTCTCGTGCAGATTTCCACGCAGGGCGAGCAGGTCTTTCTGCAGGGCCTTGAGCTGTTCAAGGTTAATGCCGCTGGCGGCCAGAATGCATTGCGGAACGCTCTGCGCCTTTTTGTGCAGCGCCTTGCCTTGCTCGGTCAGGGTCAGCAGCACCACGCGTTCATCTTCCTTGCTGCGGGTCCGGCGGATCAGGCCTTCGGCTTCCAGTCGTTTCAGCAGCGGCGTCAGCGAGCCCGGATCGGTCAGCAGGCGCGTGCTCACCTCTCCGACGGTCAGGCCGTCGCGCTCCCACAACACCAGCATCGCCAGGTATTGCGGGTAGGTCAGGTTCAGCGCCTGCAGCAGCGGCTTGTACACCTTGGTCATCATCAGCGACGTCGAGTACAGGGCGAAACACAGCTGGTTGTCCAGCAGCAGCGCGTCGCAGCTGCCAGCGCCAGCCTTTTGGGATGGCTCGTTGGCGTTCATGGGTGTCCCTCGCTCGGTCAGTAGTGGTCGGTAATTTAGTACCCAGATGTTTAATGCACCAGATAATTTCGGTAATGGCTGGGCGTGTAGCTTTCTATCGATCTGCGGCAGGCGCCGACAATGCTGTGAATCGGTGGTACACGCTGGATATCGTCAACGCGGATTTCCTCGACGGCGCTGACTGCGTAGCATGCGCGCTGAAATCGGATCAGAGGAACGCCCGTGATTGTCGACGTATTGATGTACCTGCTGCTGGGCGCCGCCATGGGCACACTGGGTGGACTGTTCGGCATTGGCGGCGGGCTGGTCGCCATTCCCGCGCTGGGCGTGTTGTTCGGGCTCGATCAGCAACTGGCCCAGGGCACGGCGTTGTTGATGGTCCTGCCCAACGTGCTGCTGGCGCTGTGGCGTTACAACCAACGCAATCGGGTGTCGGTGCGCCATGCGCTGATGCTCATCGTGCCCAGTTTCACGATGTCCTGGCTGACCTCACTGTGGGCGGTACGCGTTGACCCGCAAAGCATGCGCCTGGGCTTCGTCGGGTTTCTCATCGTGCTGACGCTGTTCAACCTGATCCAGATGGTCTGGCGCAAGGGCACTGCAGGCGCCCAATTGCGCCACACCCGATGGTTGTGGCTGCTGGGCGTGGGCTCGGGCGTCACCGCCGGGCTGTTCGGCGTCGGCGGCGGGGTGATCGCGACACCCATTCTGACCGGCCTGTTTGGCGCAACGCAGGTGGCGGCTCAGGGCCTGGCGCTGGCACTGGCGGCGCCGAGCACCACGATTACCCTGGCCACTTACGCCTTGCACGGGCACGTCGACTGGCTGATGGGCATTCCCCTGGCCATCGGCGGGCTGGCCAGCATCAGCTGGGGCGTCGCCTTGGCGCACAGTTTGCCGGAGCGTACGTTGCGCTCGCTGTTCTGCGGCTTTCTGGTGATCTGCGCGATCATGCTGTGCTTCAAGCTGTGATCTAACAGCATGAGTCTTTTTACAGTCTGAACCCCTCGGCAATGTGATCGGCCAGGCACTCGGTGATCGGCGACGGGTTGTTGGGGTTGCGCAGCAGCACGATGCTCGCCGACGGCAATTGCGGCAGCCCGTGCTGTTCCCCCAGCACTTCGAGGTCCGAGGTGATCAGGCTTTGCAGCTGTGCCGTCACCGCCAGCCCGGCGCTGACCACCGCCATGATCGCTGACAGGCTCGCGCTGGTGTAGGCCACCCGGAACTCGCGGCCGGACGCCTGTAGCGCGTTGATTGCCCACTGCCGGCAAAAGCAGTCGGTGTTGAACATCGCCAGCGGCATCGGCGTTTGCTCCTGTGGGCAAAAGCCTGCGCCGACGGCCCAGACGAACCGCTCCTGGCGCAGGATCTGGCCGATTTCCTTGCCGGGCTCGCGGGTGACAATGCTCAGGTCCAGGTCCTGGCGTTGCAGCAACTGCGACGAAGACTCGCAATGCACTTCCACCTGCACCAGCGGATAGGCCTGGGCAAAACGCTGCAAAATCCCCGGCAGAAAGCGCATCACGTAATCGTCCGGCGTGCCGATCTTCACCGTGCCGACCATGTGCGGCTCGCGCAGGGTGTTGAACACTTCGCTGTGCAGTTTCAGGATCCGCCGCGCGTAGCCCAGCAGCACCTGGCCTTCCGCCGTGAAGCTGATGGTGCGGCCGTCTTTCAGAAACAACGGGCGCCGCACCACGTCCTCCTCCAGCCGTTTCATTTGCATGCTGACGGCCGACTGCGTGCGATTCACCACCTCGCCCGCTTTGGTGTAACCGCCCTCGTCGGCGATCGCGACAAAGGTGCGCAGCAGTTCGCTGTCGATACTCGGGTAGGTGGTCATGCATCAATCTCCCAGATGCAGTGCATAAGAAACATTCGTTGGATTGATCTTAAGCCCGGCGAGAGAATCTGCCCATCCCCACTGGAGGGCAGGACGATGAAAGGTCAAAAAGGTTACGTACTGGTCGCAAAGCCTCTGTCGCGGGCATTCGCGCTGAAACATTGGTGGAAAGGATTTGTGGCGCAGGTTGCTCGCTGGCGCAAGCTGCATCAGCAGCGCGTCGAACTGGCCATGCTGAGCGATGATGCGCTGAAGGATCTGGGCCTGAGTCGGGCGGATGTCTACGAAGAAATGCAGCGTCCTTTCTGGGATGACCCGATGAAGCGCTGACAGGGCAGCGGATGATCGGTTAGCGTTGGGCACCGCCATGGAGGTTGCAATGCCCGCCGAACTGCCGATCCACCCGCCACTTTCCCTCAAGCACGCGCGCCGGCTGGCGCTGGCCGCCCAGGGCTTCAGCAGTCGCCAGCCGCCTGCGACGATCAAGGCAGCCCACGTCACACAGCTGATCGAACGGCTCGGCGTGCTGCAGATCGATTCGGTGAACGCGCTGGTGCGATCGCACTACTTGCCGCTCTTTTCCCGGCTCGGCCCTTACCCGCGCACGTTGCTGGAACAGGCGGCATGGGGCCAGGGTCGGCAGCGCAAGCTGTTCGAATACTGGGGCCACGAGGCGTCGTTGCTGCCCCTCGAACTGTATCCGATGATGCGCTGGCGAATGCAGCGCGCGGCCCAGGGAGAGGGCATTTATCAGCAACTGGCCAAGTTCGGCCGCGAGCAGCAAACCACCATTGCCCGGGTGTTACAGACCGTTCGCGAGCAGGGCGCGTTGGGTGCGGGCAGTATCAGCACCCGACAGGATCGCGCCGGGCCGTGGTGGGACTGGAGCGCCGAAAAGCATGCGCTGGAGTGGCTCTTTGCAGCGGGTGAGGTCACGGTCGCCGGCCGTCGCGGTTTCGAGCGGTTGTACGATTTGCCCGAGCGCGTTCTGCCGTCGGCGATCGTCAGTCACCCCGATATTGGCGAATCCGACGCACAGCGCGGCTTGCTGCTGCATGCGGTCAAAGCGCTGGGCGTCGCTACCGAAAAGGACGTGCGCGATTATTTCCGGCAGGACCCGGCCCCGGCTAAGCGCGGGTTGGCAGAGCTGGTGGAGGAGGGCGCGGTTCAGCGGGTTCAGGTGCAGGGCTGGAAGCAACCGGCGTATACGCTTCCTGGCCTGACGGTGCCGCGCAAGGTGGCGGCCAGCGCGTTGCTGTCGCCTTTCGATTCCTTGATCTGGGAGCGGGCGCGGACCGAGCGGCTGTTCGATTTCCACTATCGTCTGGAGATCTACACCCCGGCGCACAAGCGGATTTACGGCTATTACGTGCTGCCGTTTCTGCACAACGAACGCATCGCTGCGCGCATCGACCTGCGTGCTGAACGGGCGGCAGGGCGTCTGGCGGTCCATGGGGTTCACGAAGAGCAACCCGGACTGGATGACGAAGGCATGCACGCCCTGGCGATGCACCTGCGGCAACTGGCAAGCTGGCTGGAACTGCCGCACGTGCTGATCAACTGCCAGCGCGCCAGTGCGGCGCGCTTGCGGGAGGCGTTTGTGGCCAGCGGCTTCGATCACCTGTAATGAAATGTAGATTCTAGGGTCTGACATCCGACGCTTTCCTGGCTAAAGCCAGTCCTACAGAAAACGGTGCGCCGTTAGTAGGACCGGCTTCAGCCGGGAAGGAGCCATGGCAGTCAGACGCAGCCCCCCTACCGACGCACCTGCTTCAACGTCTCGGCGATCAAAAACGCCAGCTCCAGCGACTGATCGGCATTCATCCGCGGATCACAATGGGTGTGGTAACGGTCCGACAAGCCATCTTCGGTAATCGGACGCGCGCCGCCGATGCATTCGGTGACGTTCTGTCCAGTCATCTCGATGTGGATGCCCCCGGCGTAGGTCCCTTCGGCCTGATGCACCTGGAAGAACTGCTTCACTTCCGCAAGGATCTGGGCGAAGTCGCGGGTCTTGTAACCGCTGCTGGCCTTGATCGTGTTGCCATGCATCGGGTCCGAACTCCACAGCACCTTCTTGCCTTCGCGCTCCACTGCACGGATCAGACCCGGCAAATGGTCGCCGACCTTGTTGGCGCCCATGCGCGCAATCAGGTTCAGACGTCCCGGGTCGTTGTCCGGGTTGAGGATGTCGATCAGGCGGATCAGGTCGTCGGTGTTCATGCTCGGCCCTACCTTGACGCCGATCGGGTTCTTCACGCCGCGCAGGAATTCCACATGGGCGCCGTCCAGCTGCCGTGTGCGGTCGCCGATCCACAGCATGTGTGCCGAGCAATCGTAGAAATCATTCGTCAGGCTGTCGCGACGGACGAAGGCTTCTTCGAAATTCAGCAGCAGCGCTTCGTGGGCGGTGAAGAAACTGGTTTCGCGCAATTGCGGCGAGGTGTCCATGCCGCAGGCGCGCATGAAGGCCAGGGTCTCGTCGATGCGATCGGCGAGCTGGCTGTATTTGTCCGACAGCGCCGAGTTGGCGATGAAATCCAGGTTCCACTTGTGCACTTGATGCAGGTCGGCAAAACCGCCCTGGGCGAAAGCGCGCAGCAGATTGAGGGTCGCGGTGGACTGGTGATACGCCTGCAGCAGGCGATCAGGGTCGGGCACGCGGCTCTTCTCGTCGAAGCCGATGCCGTTGACGATGTCGCCGCGGTACGCCGGCAAGGTCACGCCATCTATCGTCTCGTCGTTGGACGAGCGCGGCTTGGCGAATTGCCCGGCCATGCGCCCGACCTTGACCACCGGACAACCGGCTGCAAACGTCATGACGATCGCCATTTGCAGCAGCACCTTGAAGGTGTCGCGGATTTTCGCCGCAGAGAATTCGAAGAAGCTCTCCGCGCAATCGCCACCCTGCAGCAGGAACGCCCGGCCCTCGGTGACCTCGGCAAACTGTCGGCGCAGCTCGCGTGCTTCCCCGGCAAACACCAGCGGCGGGTAGCTGGCAAGGGTCTGTTCGACACGGCGAACGTGCTCGGCGTCCGGGTATTGAGGTTGCTGCTGGATAGGCAGGTTCCGCCAGCTGTCGGGGCTCCAGGGTTGGCTCATGTTGAACTCGAAGTCAGTGCGATCGGACAGGCATGTTAGCAGCTCGCTCCGAGAATTTGCGTGACCTGCGGGGCGTGATTCGCCGACAATCCGCGCCTTTGCGGGCCGCTTTCAGCTCCCTTTTGCACGCCAGGCCCGGTGCGCGGCTACGTCGATCGCTGAGCGCGGCGATGCCAATCCCTGCGGGCGCTATCCCGAATCACTCTGACCATGGGCACGAGAACAGCAATGACCGAGGAACGCGTAGAGCACGTGTTGGCCGAAGTTCACGACGAATTCGGCAAAATCCGCGTACTTGAAGTGGCCGATTACCGCTTCCTGGAGTTCGGTGACGCCATCGAACAGAGTTGCACGTTCACGGCTGATCCGGCCTGGCTCGAATACGACTACACCCGCGCCATGTTCATTGGCGCCCTGTGCCATCCCGCCCCGGAAAGCGCGCTGTTCATGGGCCTTGGTGCGGGCACGCTGACCCAGGCGTGCCTGAAGTTTCTCCCCCTCGACGACGTCGAAGCCATCGAACTGCGCCCCGATGTGCCGCGTCTGGCCATGGAGTACATGGGCCTGCAGGACGATCCCCGGCTGTACGTGCGCATCGGCGACGCCCTCGACCTGCTGCCGACCGCCGAAGACGCTGACCTGATTTTCGTCGATCTCTACACCGACACCGGCCCTGCCGTGGGCCATCTGGCCTGGGGGTTTCTCGAAAAATGCCAACAGCGCCTCAACCCCGGCGGCTGGCTGATCATCAACCAGTGGGCGTCGGACGATGGCAAACCACTTGGGGCGGCGCTGCTGCGCGGGCTTTATCACCGGCATTACTGGGAACTGCCGGTGAAGGAGGGCAACGTCATCCTTATCGTCCCCGCTGACCTTGATCAGACGCTCGACATCGACGCGCTGACCCAGCGCGCCGAAAGCCTCGCGCCGCAGCTGGGCTATTCGCTGTTGCCGCTGATCAAGACGCTGCGGCCTGCGACGTGATCAGCATCCCCGTTCAGCCGGCTCTGTCAGCAAACTCTGATTAGCAGCCTTTGAACACCGGGGTGCGTTTTTCCATCATCGCCTGCAGGCCTTCCTTGGCGTCTTCGCTGTCGAGCACCCGCCGGACCAGCGCCGGCAACGCCTTCGCCGCGACGCTTTCACCCTCGAGCACAGCCTGACGCGCGGACTCCAGGGTGGTGCGGACTCCCAGGGGTGCCCGGTCGGCGATGTGCCGGGCCAGGCGCAACGCCGAGGGCAGTAGGTCTTCCGGGGCCATCACCTCCTGCACCAGGCCCATGCGGCAGGCTTCGTGGGCGTCGAATTCATCGCCCGTCAGCAGCCAGCGCATGGCATTGCCCCAGCCCGCGATCTGGTGCAGCCGCAGGGTCGCGCCACCAAAGGCGAAAATGCCGCGCTGCACTTCCAGATGGGCGAAGCGGGCGTTGCTCGCGCACAGGTTGATATCAGCGGCGAGCATCAGCTCGATGCCCAGGGTCAGGCACCAGCCCTGGGCCGCGACGATCACCGGCTTGCTGACTCGCGGACCGACCGACAGACCCCAGGGATCGTAACCGCCGGGCGGGAGCGTCCAGCCTTCTCTCAGTGCCGGGCCGGCCTCGGCCAGATCGAGCCCGCCGGTGAAATGGTCGCCGTGGGCAAACACCACCGCGACCCGCGCCTGGTCGTTACGCTCGAACTCCCCGTAGGCCAGGCTCAGCTGGTTGAGCATATCCAGGTCGAAGGCGTTGCGTTTTGCGGCGCGGTCCAGGCCGATGAGCATGATTGCGCCGCGCTGTTCCCGGCTGACGTGGCCTTTGATCGAAGAGGTCATGTCGCTGTTTCCTGCAGATGAGGAGAAAGGGAGGGTGGGGTGTCGCACTGTCTGGGTGAATCGTTTAAGCTCTGCCCGCTACCGATACCGGGCACATGAAAAGTAGACACTGACGCAGCTTTGCGCAAAGCCTGTGACAGTTGGCCGCAAGGGGCTGATTCGCGAAAAAAATCCTCACTTATTTCAGCATTTCCGGTATAGTGCGCGCCGGCCTTTCATAGGGCCCTCGTCACGGTATGGGTTCGCGAAGCCATCTTCTCGAACCGGTTCGGTCACGAACCACCCATGACGATCCATTCATCAATACGTTTTCGCAAATCCCCGCCGACAAAGCAGCCAGGGTGACTCTAGGGTCTTACACGGCACGCGCAGCTTTGAAGCATGGGTCTTTGCGGATGCACTCAGAGGCAGACCCATGACCCAGGAAACCGGCGGCTTCGCCGCTCTTAACCTTCACCCGACAATTGTTGCAGCTGTAGTAGCCACCGGCTACGAAGAGCCTTCGGCCATCCAGCAGCAATCGATTCCAATCATCCTCGCCGGTCACGACATGATCGGCCAGGCGCAGACAGGTACCGGTAAAACCGCCGCCTTCGCTCTGCCAATCCTGAGCCTGATCGACCCGGCGAAACGCGAGCCGCAAGCGCTGATCCTCGCGCCGACTCGTGAGCTGGCCCTGCAAGTGGCCACCGCGTTCGAAACCTACGCCAAGCAAATGCCGGGCGTGACCGTTGTGGCTGTCTACGGCGGCGCGCCGATGGGCCCACAGTTGAAAGCCATTCGCAACGGCGCTCAGATTGTCGTCGCCACCCCGGGTCGTCTGTGTGACCACCTGCGTCGTGACGAGAAAGTCCTGGCCACCGTGAACCACCTGGTTCTCGACGAAGCCGACGAAATGCTCAAGCTGGGCTTCATGGATGACCTCGAAGTCATCTTCAAGGCCATGCCTGAAACCCGTCAGACCGTGCTGTTCTCGGCGACCCTGCCGCAGTCGATCCGCGCGATCGCCGAGCGTCACCTGAAAGATCCGAAGCACGTCAAGATCCAGAGCAAGACCCAGACCGTTACCGCGATCGAGCAGGCTCACCTGCTGGTTCACGCCGACCAGAAGACCTCTGCCGTACTGAGCCTGCTGGAAGTCGAAGATTTCGACGCCCTGATCATGTTCGTGCGCACCAAACAGGCCACTCTGGATCTGGCCAGCGCCCTTGAAGCCAAAGGCTACAAGGCTGCTGCGCTGAACGGCGACATCGCCCAGAACCAGCGTGAACGCGTCATCGACTCCCTCAAGGATGGCCGTCTGGACATCGTTGTTGCGACTGACGTTGCTGCCCGTGGTCTGGACGTTCCGCGCATCACTCACGTGTTCAACGTTGATATGCCGTACGACCCGGAAGCCTACGTTCACCGTATCGGCCGTACTGGCCGTGCCGGTCGCGAAGGTCGCGCCCTGTTGCTGGTAACGCCGCGCGAGCGCCGCATGCTGCAAGTGATCGAGCGCATGACCGGTCAGAAAATCGCCGAAGTCCGCCTGCCGGACTCCCAGGCCGTTCTCGATGCCCGCATCAAGAAACTGACCAACAGCCTGTCGCCGCTGGTCGCTGATGCCGAAGCAAGCCATGGCGAATTGCTGGACCGCCTGACTGCCGACATCGGTTGCACCCCGCGTGCCCTGGCCGCTGCTCTGCTGCGCAAGGCCACCAACGGTCAGGCGCTGACCCTGGGCGCGATCGAGAAAGAACGCCCACTGGTGCCGAACAACGCGCCACGTGGTGATCGTCCTGAGCGTCCAGCAGGCGACCGTCCTGATCGTGGCGACCGCGAACGTCGTGCCCCGGTGCCGTTGGCCGAAGGCCGTGCTCGCTGCCGTACCGCGCTCGGTGCCCGTGACGGCATCGCTGCGAAAAACCTGTTGGGGGCCATCCTCAACGAAGGTGGTCTGGCTCGTGAAGCAATCGGTCGCATCCAGGTGCGTGACAGCTTCAGCCTCGTCGAACTGCCGGAAGACGGTCTCGAGCGCCTGCTGGCCAAGCTGAAAGACACACGCGTTGCCGGCAAGCAGTTGAAGCTGCGTCGCTATCGTGAGGACTGATCTGCTCTTGAGCTGATCGTCTGAATAAAAAATCCCCGACTGGTTCGGGGATTTTTTTTGCGTGGGATTTGGGGGCTAGTACTGCGTTTGGATGACTATTTGAAGGGGACTGATTTATTTACAACTATTTGTA
>LIDZ01015757.1_pt13 | contig 14045 bp, 17 predicted proteins | sample 644651 | NCBI WGS metagenome assembly LIDZ01 (sample SAMN03856242, study PRJNA289617) | food metagenome | isolation source: wine grapes on drying loft during traditional withering process | host: Vitis vinifera cv. Corvina | place: Italy: Gargagnago di S. Ambrogio di Valpolicella | collected 2014-01 | reverse complement strand
ATCTGTAATTGCTTTCTTACTATACGATTCATAATATGACTACGATGGGTCATATTATAAAAACTTTTAAATATGACAATATGCCGTCTAATTACGAGTCGTATACTGAATTAGCAAGTACAAATGAAGAGGATTTATTCGAAATGGAGCGATAGTGTATGCCTGAAAATAATAACATTTTAAATTTCCAAGCTTTTATTCCGTGGGTTGGTACGTTAAACCAATTGGATGCCGAGGTATGGACTAAACCAATGTCTGAAGGGAAATGGTCGGTTAGCGAAAGTATTTCTCATCTTATGAATTGGGATAATCATATCCTCTCGCATATCCTTCCCTCCGTTAGGCAAGGTAAAGAGATTAGCTTCCCAAATATTGAGACTTACAATCAAAAAGCAGCTGCTTATGCCAAATCAGGAATTACACAATCAGCATTGATTGAGGAAGTCATTCGAACCAGAGAACAGCTTGTTAGTCAGCTTATAGAAATGCCGGATGATCTATATCATGCACAATTGAACTATTCTCTTGCCTTCTTAATTGAGGAATTTGTTATCCATGACAATGAACATAAAGAACAGATTGTTCAATTTATTAACAAGTGTAATTTGGAATAATCAGAAGTGTCACAACAACCTGATATCTACAGCAAAAGAGATGCCCTATTCCAGGCATCTCTTTTGCTGTTTCATTTAGTTGGCATGGTATAAGTTCGCCCGTGTGAATCGCGTCCTTGAAGAAGAGGCTGTTCTCTCTTCATTAGGCGTTCGCCGGGAAGTCCGTTGAGAAGGCGAGATCTTTCTGCGCTTCCAGACTCGCGAGCCGCTCGGTGAGTGCTTTGTGAATCGTCGTGTAGGAGTCGCTGCCTAGCGCAATTCGCTTAGGCGCAGGGTATTGATCGACGCTGTCGATCATGATCTTAGCCATCTTGGCGGGATCACCGAGAGAAAGACTGGTGCCTTCCTCAATCATCCGACGCGCCATGCTTGCGGGAGATATGTCGTACGCATCAATCTTCTGCGCTAGCTGTATATTTCCGTAGCGAAATTCCGTGCGTGCTCCGCCGGGCTCAACGAGCGTGCAGCCAATGTTGAACGGAGCGACTTCTTGCCCAACTGCATCGATAAAGCCCTCGATCCCCCACTTGCCTGCGTGGTAGAGCGATCCGCCCGGGAATGCGGACTGGCCGCCCACCGTGGAAAGCTGGATAATTCGACCGCCGCCTTGCGCACGCAGATGCGGAAGGGCGGCGCGAACAACCTGGATCGAGCCAATCAGGTTGGTGTTGATCTGGTGGAGGATTTGGTCATCCGTCAGTTCCTCGGCTGCACCAATGAGACCATAGCCGGCGTTATTGACAAAGACATCAATCTTACCAAGATCGGTGAACGCCTTATTCACAACCTGATGAATTGCCGGTGTGTCTGTCACGTCGAGATAGGCGACCCATAAGAGGTCACCGTACTGTGCTTTGAGATCGTTCATAGCATCCATCTTGCGAACGGTACCGGCGACACGGTCGCCACGTGCAAGAAGTTGCTCGGTCATATGCCGACCGAAGCCGCTGTTTACGCCAGTGATAAACCAAGTACGTTGTGTCATTATTCTAGTCCTTCTTTCTTTAGGTTTTCAGTCATCTATATCTTACTAACTGGTTAGTTATATGTTAAATCTATCTAACCAGTTTGTCAAGTGATATAATGTGGCAAGATACTACACACAGAATGTAGAAAGTGAGGATGATTTGATGCGGAATGCCGAAGCGACGCGAGAACGGATTCTTGAAGCAGCCATGGCGGAGTTCTCCACATATGGCATTGCTGGCGCGCGGGTCGATCGCATTGCCAAGACGGCTGGATGTAACAAGAATATGATTTACATCTATTTTGATAATAAAGAAACACTTTTCAGCACGATCCTTCAAAAGCATATTACCCGCGTATACGAAGAACTCCCCTTCACACCGGATGATCTCCCAGGGTATGCAACGCGAGTGTTCAGTTTTGCGATGACGAATCCTGATTTGATACGGCTGATGGCGTGGTCCAGTCTGGAACAAAAGATAGAAAGTCCCGCTGAACGCGGAACTATTCATGACCAGAAAGTAGCGGCGTTGATACAGGCGCAAAGCGCGGGTCAGGTGAACAAGACCCTATCTCCACGCTTTCTCTTGACCGCAATCATGGCGCTCGCTACGGCATGGACGGCGTCTAATCCCTTTGGACCGTCACTTGATCCAGATTCCACGAAGAATCCGGACGACTTGAAGAACAGTATCGCTGAAGCGGTCAGACTGATCACACAAGGCGAAACGGAGAAACATGAACAATAGCTTTCTTGCTAACTTTCCCACCTGCGTCAAACAAAATAAAACAAGCCGGAGCAAATGACACATCCGCCTCCGGCTTGTTTTACTTCAATACAATTTTTTCGTAACAGGTATCCAAATTTCGCTTTTGAATGTGGGTGACGTTACGTCTTTACTCTCATTCCATAGAATTTCCGGTCCCTCCACTTGTTCGTAATTAGAAGATGGGAACCATTCCGAATAAATCCGCCCCCAGATCTCTTGCAGCGTACCCGGAAAAGGTCCGACCGCTTCAAATACTGCCCAAGTGGATGCGAGAACATCCAGTTGCGACAAACCCTCTGGACATTCCAGAGTTGTAGCCACACCGATGTAATGATCCAGCTCTCCTTTTTCCTCCATCCGCCCCTCGGGAAAGTTCGTGGATGCGCTTAGCAAACCCAAGGGAGCGACATTCGAAAGCTGCTTAAGTTGAGTTATGGACAACAGATCAAGGCTTTCCCACATCGCGGCAATTTCTGGATTCACTCCGTCAAATTGAATGGGAACTCTCTTGTAGAACCCCACGATATGAAAAGCCTCTTTTTCCTCAATACGGTAATTCATTTCACTACCTCCTTTAATGCTTAACTGAACAGTCATTTGAGGAAAGGCTTTTAGTGGTTGTCCCGTGACTCTTGCTTCTGAGGGTGTAACTCCGTGAAAGAGCTGGAACGCTTTAGTAAATGCGTCTGGTGAACTGTATCCATAATTCAAGGCGATGTCGATGATCCTTAAGTTACTTCGTTGAAGCTCGAATGCAGCCAGCGTCAGGCGCCTGCGGCGAATATATTCCGACAGTGAAATACCAGCTAGAAATGAATACATTCGCTTAAAATGATATTCTGAACATAAAGCACGTCTTGCCACTTCCTTATAGTCAATCTCATTTGTAAGATTGTCTTCAATGTAGGTTAATGCATTATTCATGTTTTCAAGTAGGTTCATTTCCTTCCCTCCTCTCCTCAGAACTAGAATAACAACAATTGTGGATACAGGTCCGATAGTTCATGCACAATAAAGACGGGACTTCCACATCTGCTGCCGCAATAATATACTATAAGCATTCAAAATATTAGGTGTATATTCATGTGACTACTTTTACTGGAGGTCATCATGAATATAACGTCCTTTTTCATCTATTGTATTGTGGTTACATTTACGCCCGGACCTACCAATATTGTTATTTTATCTTCGGTGCATCATTTTGGCACAAAAAAGGCCATGGAGTATGTAGGTGGGGCCACGATTGCCTTTGGGATGTTACTTGCCGCTTCTGCTATGCTAAATCATATTCTTGCCGGGGTTATTCCGAATATTCTGAACATCATGCAGATCATAGGCAGTTTATATATGCTCTACCTTGCCTATCAAATCTATAGAATGAGTTCCGCGGAAGCCAAACCTAAACAAACTGCCAATTTCGTCTCTGGTTTGCTGATGCAATTTGTTAATCCCAAGGTTCTATTGTTCACTCTAACGGTTATACCCAGCTATGTTATGCCCTACTATACTACTTCACTTGCATCGTTCGTGTTTGTTATGATCATAACCGTCATTGGATTTCTAGCCTTTACGACCTGGGTTGTATTTGGCGCAGTCTTCCGAAGCTTTCTACAAAATCATCAAAAAGTGATCAATACCCTGATGGCACTTTTTCTAGTTTACTCGGCAATTATGGTATCGGGAATCCTATAGAGATTTGGAGGTGGGTAGTGTGGAGAAATTCAACTACAAGAAGTCGGCGGATATCCTGGCATTATCGGCAAGCATGACTGATTTCACCTATAAAAAGCATTGCCACGAGGAATATGCGCTTGGTGTTACTCTGCGGGGCATCCAGCAATATAACCTGGACGGAAGTTTTCAGTCCTCCCATAAAAATGGCGTCATGCTGTTTAATCCCGAGCAATACCACGACGGAAGCGCATTTGATAAGGCCGGCATTGATTATGTCATGCTTTATATCAAGCCGGCTCTATTTTTAGAGATAATGGGCAAGAAAGAGTTGGTGCACTTCTCCTCCCCCATCGTCTACGATGCCCAATTGGCGCAATGTATATTGTCCCTCAGTCAGGCTATTCAGAATGGTAAAGATGAATCTCTGTGCAGCGAGCTGCTGTTGACCCTAGTCGATCTTGTTTCCAAGACAGAAATAGATACTGCTCACAGTAATAATAGTGCACTTGTCAAAAGAGCGAAGGAAATGATGTTCTACAATATAGACAATGTGCTGAAACTTGATGACCTCTGCAAAGAATTTAATCTGTCTAAATATCAGTTCATTCGCGAGTTTAAGGCTCATACCGGAATCTCGCCTTATCAGTTTTTCTTGAATAGCAAGGTAGAACACGCCAAGCAATCCATTGAGAAGAACAAGGATATCTATACAGCAGTAGCTGAATACGGATTTGTGGATCTTACTCATTTGAACAGGCATTTTAAGAGTGTGTTCGGGATAACCGCATATGAATACATGTCACAGCTCAATTGATAGATGTTTATAAGAGATTTATTTCAAAGCTATATCCTTCTTCCAAGTTAGCTCTTTGCCCCCAGCATCTTTGAATAGAAACACAACCTGCCCTTTCTCGCCTTTCATCGTATCCGGGTAGAAGAAGCCCATGAATTGTCCATCTCCGCTAATATAAAAGCCATCTTCCCCGTTTCCTCCATGCTCAATGGCCTCTTGTACCGAATTGACAATCGTATTATCCTTGGATATCCATTGCATTTCAGTTAATGTAAAACCTTCTGGCCGTTGATTCACGACAAAATCGAAGCTATTCCCCTCAATGGGTTTGAGGGTCTGGTCAATAATGATCAAGATTTCCTTGTCCGAGTTTGCTGCTGAGTCGTTAGCAACAGTCTTCGCTGGTTCGGTTGCTGTTGGTACCGTATTTACAGAGTCTGCTGATTCGGTGTTAGTCTGATTACCGCACGCGCTGGTTAGAAGCAGCACAGTTAGCGCTGAAATAAGATAGATATATTTTTGCTTATTCATGGGGTTTCTCCTCTGTATTCAATTAATGTAAAAGAAAAGGCGACGCCTTGATTCGTATTTACCACACCAAATTTGCTATCATGAAGCTCCAAAATATGTTTGACGATCGCAAGTCCCAAACCGGTCCCACCGGATTTACGATCCCGTGATCGCTCAACCCGGTAAAATTGATCCCATATTCTGTTCAAATCTTCCTCCGCAATCGGCGAACCGATATTCTCAATGACCGTCGTAATTTCTCCGGGAGAGTTGCGTTTGATGCCAATGGTAATAACACTGTTCTCCACGGCATGCCGTATGGCATTACTGAATAAATTCAGCACAACCTGCTCCATTCGTCTGAGGTCAGCCTTAACAAACAGTTCTTCCACTTCAACTGTGTCTATCTTGAATTGAAGGTGTTTACTCTCCAACTGTTGAGCGAATGAATCCGCCACTTTTTGAATAAGAGTTGTTAAGGATAGGCTTCTAGGCTGTAACCGGATGGCCTTGGCTTCGAATTTGGACAGCTCCAACAGATCCATAATTAAAGCATTCATCCGATCCGTTTCATTTACAATAAGGGCCAGGTAACGATCTCTCTTCTCGCTGGCTACCCCGTCCTGCAGCCCTTCCGCAAAGCCTTTTACGATACCCAAAGGGGTCTTCAATTCATGGGAGATGTTCGCAATCAGCTCTTTCCGAAGCTGCTCTGAGCGCTGTTTCTCAGCAACATCCTCTTGCAGTTTCACATTTGCATGTGTTAGCTCCGTTAAAGTTGTATCTAAGTTATGAGACAACGTAATCAGGCTGCGGGACATCTCTCCGAATTCATCCTTCGAATGAATTTCAGGCTGCTCGGTAAAGTCTAACCTAGCAAGACGTGCCGCCGAACGATTTAACATCACTAACGGACGAGATACAATTCTGGAATAAATCAACGACAGAATAACCACTAATACAACAATGATTGGCGCCAAATAAACAAAATATTGCTTAAGGACCCCAACCGCTTCCCCGACAGGCTGCAAAGAGGTCATGACGAATAAATATCCGCCCCCATTGCTGCCCGCTGCGAGTGAGCGAATCAGAACTGCATAATTGACACCGCTCCATTTATCCTGCCAATCCATCTGTACTAGCGCACCATTGTTCAGGCGGGATTGATAGGACTCTGCTTTGAGATTCCACTCCCGAAGCGCATCATTTATTAGGGAGTCCTGATAAAGAGGGTTATACGAGCGCAGCTCCGGCAGCATGAAGTCCGTTACCTTCCCTTTTACCCGTACCAAGCCCTCTTCGAGACTTCCATTAGTCTGCTGTATGACCACTGGCTGCATGATCGTATCCACCTCATCCATGAAAATACCATCGACCACCAGCATGCTGCCGATCTCAATCCCTTCCGGGATGTAATTCATTGGTGTTCCATCCATGGGGATACGAATTGTAATTGTCTTACCCTCTGATTGTAATTTCACAAAATAGGGATTTATGGGCGTTCGTTCAAACCGGTTGTTCAAGATGGCAGTGCTTGTATCATTATGATTCATGAATGAGCCAAGCAGCCGTGATTGTTCACTTGATTCTGTCTGTTTGAATTGTTCTGTGAATTGATTCATATTCCGTTCCAAGGTGTTAATCTTAGACGAACGGTAAAACCGCTCAAAAAACAATCCTTCGGCAAGCATAACCAACGAAAAAACGAGTAAGATCAGAACCGTGGTTACAATGAACAGCTTAAGAACAACGCCTTGTTTTTTCATGATTCCAGCTCGAATTTATAGCCTGAACGGATGACAGTACAAATATACTGACCCTCGTCTCCCAGCTTGGCTCTTAATTTTTTGATATGGGTGTCTACTGTGCGCAAATCCCCTAAATAATCGTAGCCCCAAACGGCGTCCAATATATACTCTCGGGATACAACTTTTCCATAGTGCTTAATGAGAAAAAGGAGCAAATCATACTCCTTCGGCGACAGATTAATCTTCATTCCCGCCACGGTCACCGTATGTGCCGTTCTATTCACCGATAAATCACCAAAGACCAGCGTATCTCCTTCACGTCCAATAGTTCCTTCTGTTCTTTTCATTAATGCAGTAGCACGAGCTACCAATACTCTGGGACTTAAGGGCTTCGTCACGTATTCATCTGCACCAAGCTCGAACCCCAGCATTTGGTCATCGTCCTCCGACCTAGCCGTAATGATAATAATCGGGACGTCCGATTTCGCGCGAATACGTCTGCATACTGACCAACCATCCATTTCCGGCATCATAATATCCAGCACAACCAGGTCAACAGAGGTCTGTTCAAAAATTTCAAGCCCAAGTCTGCCGTTCTCGGCTTCATATACTTCCCATTGTTCCTTTTTGAAATAATCCGTTATAAATTCACGCATGAGCATATCATCTTCAACTAACAAGATCCTTCGTTTCATTGGTATGCACTCCACTTCCACTCACAATCTTATTTTTTATCTGCAAGCCCCACTATAGAGAACTCCTGTGTACGTCGTGTGTATTTTATATGAATTTCAGAAGAAGTACAAATGGCTCCGAGAAGTAAATGCAAAAAAAAGCCTGTAAACAAAGCCGTTATAACGGGCTTTGTCTACAGGCTTCCCTATTTAAGGGTATTAGTTGTTTAAGACAAATTATTTAATTTCAGTTGCTCCAGTTACTTTACCATCAAGTACTGCGCTTGTTTTCAAATCTTCGCTCTTAAAGTACAGGTTACCATCTATTGTAGCTGTTTTATCAAGAGTAAATCCTTTAGCTTCAACATAAACATCACCCTTGATTGTTCCACCTTGAACTTTGAAGTTTTCACTTTGTACAGTAACTTTTGGAGCAGTTAGGATGTAAGTAGCTGTGATATTGTGATCTGCATCCTGAGCATAAAGAGCAAGCTTGCGGTAGATAGCTCCATCAGCGGCGCCTTTATCATGGAATTCACCGGCTACAACAACATCTTGATCAACGGTTAAGTCTTTAAGAATAGCAACAATCCAGTTTCCATCTGCGCTTACAGCCTTAGTAAATGCATCTGCTTGATCTACGATTGATGCTGTAGATACAGCGTCAGTTACCGGTGCAGTTGTGGCGGCTGGAGCTGTTGTAGCGGCTGGAGCATTAGTAGCAGCTTCATTGGCTGTATTCTCATTATTCGAACCACAACCAGACAACACCGCGATCGAAACTCCTGCTACTAGCAAACTTGTAAATATCTTCTTCATATCATTTCCCCCTATTTTCTATTATATAGTAATTATATATCAAAATTTAAGATTTAGCACGTGATTAATTTCACAATTTTGTGTCTTTTTTCGTATTAACGCAGTTCCTTCCCTCTACTTAAGATATAGAATCATACTTTAAGCCTCCTAAAGTTTGCGCAAATACCCGCTACCTTAACGGATACGACATCTATGATTCATGTATTCATATTCTTAATCTCAATTGACAATCTAAGGTTTATTCTTTATAATCCAAACAAATGATTAAAACAAATGTTTTAATCATTTGTTTGAAAAGAGAAATTATATAAATTCTATATGATATGGAGTGGTAGATTTAATGAAAACAATACAGGAATTTATGAAAGTAAAAACGACGATCATCGGCATTGCCACAGCACTGCTCTTTCAGTTAATCTTTTCCATAGTCTGGATGACAGGGTATGAAGGCGTATCGGAACGAATGGATAAGCTGAACATAGCGGTCGTGAACGAGGATGTACAGAGCGGAGCCGTTATTGCGAAGCAGCTGTCAGCATCACTACCTGTTCAGGTGACAACCCTAGAGGACATGAAAGTAGCAGGTCAACAGCTGGATAAACGTCAGATACAAATGATCGTACACATCCCTGCCGACTTCACAGCAAGTGCGGCCGGACGAGACGGTCAAGCATCGATCCAGTACGTCCTGAACGAATCAAATCCATCGATGATCAAAAGTATGATGACCTCTATCGCTACTCAGATCACTGCAGCAGCCAACAAGCAAGCAATCGCAGTAGGTGCCCAAGCAGTGCTGTCGAAAGGGATGACCGTCGAGGAAGCTACACCTCTTTCCTCCCTGCTGTCAGAACGTGTCGTATCCGATATTCAGTCCGTGAATATCGTCCAGGGGACAAACAACCAAATGGTCCCAATGATGATGGTGCTTGCTTCCTTTGTTGGCGCGATGATTATGGCTCAGAATCTAGAGGTTTCGGCAACAGCGATCTCCGCCCGAACTGGACGTTGGCAGCGGATCGGCGCTCGATTTGCTATTACAATTACGGCAGCAATCGTTGTTTCACTCGTGGGAACATCTCTCGTCCTACTGTTAGGCGGTCAGGCCGAGCAGGGATTTTTCGCCTTATGGGGTTTTCAAGCTCTGTTCGTGCTCACCTTTATGATTGTTACGCAGACATTCCTCGTTCTGTTTGGAATGGCTGGCATGTTGATAAACATCCTACTGTTATCGGTGCAGCTTGTCTCTTCCGGTGCAATGATGCCGCGTGAGCTATTGTCCGGATTTTACATCCATGTCGGTAGCGTATTCCCAGCTACTTATGCAGTGGAAGGACTAATGAACCTGCTGTTTGGCGGTCCCGGTATCGGCGGGGACGCAGTGGCGCTAATTACTATCACGGTGATTATGTCACTTGTGTTAATTATTGTGGCTGCCTTACGCAGGGAACCCGCAGCCATCGGCAAGCTAGTAACTGAACACCAACACCGTTCTAGTGCCATTTCCGAATTGTAAGTGGCCGTGGCCATCCTGGTTCGTATTTAAGCTTCACTAGATAAGTTCTTCTTTTCCCGTTTATAATAGGAGCATACAAGAATGAATACTATTCCACATAATAAGGGTCAAAGGGGAACAGAAATAGCATGGGCTCAGATAATGATGTCAAGCTGCGAATTTTACTGGCTGCAAAAAAGTTATTTGCACGACAAGGCTTTAACGCCACAACTGTTAGACAGATTTGCGATGAGGCAGACGCTAATATATCGCTTGTCTCCTATCATTTTGGTGGTAAAGACAAGGTATTCGAAGCCTTGTTCACGGAATTCTTCCCTCATGAAATTTTGAAAGTAACTGATCCGCAGCAGTTGGATCCCGTCTCGGGCCTCAAGTTGCTCATTCGGGAAATCACCGCTTACGGGCTGCGGGAGCCGGACATGGTCAGTCTGCTGCAACAGGAAATCGTGATGCAATCACCTCGGATGGATAAGGTGCGCGAATTCACCCTACCAGCTTGGGTTTTGCTCCGCGATTGGCTGAAGCTTGGTCGGGAGCAAGGTGTGTTTCATTTTCGATCGCTGGACCAAACATTCATGAGCGTCCTTGGCTCTATCGTATTTCATAACAAAACCTTCTACTTCAAGCCGCTTTTCGATAATAATGAAGAGGATACAGAATCGTTTCTAGCAGATTTAACTCTGTTCATCTTTCAGTCTATTGGCTGTGTAGATGCAGCTGAATCAGGTAGTTAGAAAAGATTGTCTTGCTGCTTCTTTTCTAATTTCTTATTTTTAAAATACTGAAACACAACCTCGTTGTTTACACTGATCAAGCAGCTGTGAATTTTCTCTTTCTTCAGTGCATCAGACAAATAATCGATATCCAGCTCAGCTTGATTATAGGATGATTGCTCCATTCTCCACACCTATGTTCACTAATTCCCAGGCGTTATCAGCGAGTCTGATAGCAGTTTGGTCAGCTTTCTTCTACGCATCAATACAACAATCAAATAGCCGCTGTATATCAAACATAAAATATTTAAAATAGATACAAGCAATACTTCCTTATCTATAATAGTAGTGCTAGTCATTTGAGCAAGGGCATCAAACATGAAATGGAAAGCAATTAAAGGAACAATGTTGTGTGTAGTTTCTATAAGCAAAGCAAGAATAAGACCGATAAGTAAAGCATTGAGCACCTGCAGTAAAATATGTATGAGATTACTTCCGTTGAGCGCATTAGCCATATGTAGGACACCAAAGAAGATCGAAGAAAAAACAATATAAAAAATAGGCCCTTTGGATTGCAGTCTTTCTCTGATAATCCCTCTAAAAATGGATTCTTCGGTATAGCCGACAAGCATTGTAAAAATGAATATAAGTACAATTTCACTAACACTAAGCTCTAAGTTGAACCCACCCATTATCGGTTGAACTGCTGCTATAACAAGCAAGGGTATATAATATAGCGTTACCTTTTCTTTACGAATATCCAGCCATTTAAAACCAAATATCCTCATAGAGCGATCCTTCTTTTTCATGTACACAGTAACTATTACAGCCATTAGGAAAAATGCACACCCTTGAGCAAACATCATACCTGTATCTCCATATTCCAATATCGTCGCAACTGCGGATGCTACTGCGATCAATAAGGTCAACAATACCCCCAACATTAAAGAAAATAGAATCGGATGTCCCTTTGCTGCTACATTTTTTTTCATCAAACTCTCTCCTTTTATCTTACATATTTTCATTTTAATTCCTTCAAGCCATTTCATCAAGACGAACGAATTGCAGGTTTCTTATTTGCAGTTGATTCAACACTTCTTCCAAAGCTTGTAGCATAAAATAAGGAGCATTCCGGTCCGCACCCATCGTCTCACCACTGTCGTGAAGCAATACCACAGATCCATCAGTAATACCGCCTAACAACGTTGACTGTAACTGGGTCTGACAGACCCGACTGTTCCAATCGCCTGCCTTCAACGACCATAAAACAATCCGATACTGCTTGTAACGGAAAAAATCAAATATATTGATTAATCCCCAAGGTGGGCGGTAATGGTTGGGTCTGATTCCGATAATCGACTCTATAATATCAGCGGAGCGATCCAGATGATCACGCTTGACGGTGCTGGGTAGCATCATCCAGTTGGAAGTATGACAATAATTATGAATGCCAATCTGATGGCCTTCCCGGTCCATTCTTCGAATGAGTTCGGGATTCTGTTCAGCTTGCGATCCAAGCACGAAAAAGGTAGCCTTCACTTGATGCAGCTTCAACAAATCCAGCAATTTCGGTGTATAATGCGGATGTGGTCCATCATCAAAAGTGAAGGCTACCTGTTTATTTATCGTTCCTTTGCGAAAGACACCAAAGCCTGTCATTCTTGTAATCAAACTTGGAGCAAACATATAAAGAGTGGCAATGCACAGTATTCCTCCTACTAGGTATGTAAGCATAACTCCCCCTATCCCTTACTTTAAAAAATAAGATGTACCTTATCCAGACCATTTCTGTTCGGGTGAGAATCGATTCTTCAGTGAGGACCGTGAATGAATTAGCAGCATCGGCACCAATTGTTCCGTTCGCCGACTGATCCGCTGTCTCCCTTCGGGATGCATGGCAGATAGCAGCAATCGAAGATAGAGGGTAGTGATACGTTCAAAGATACCGGACTTCATCTTCTGTTGTTCAAAGCCAAGACCGTGCGTCAATCCCCGATGTAGCAGCGTAATCCCCAATAAAGCTTTGACCTGCCTGAACTCAGAGTGCGACTCGAAGGCTTTATTGATTTGCTTCATGGATGTACGAAGCATGCGGGCCGTGCGGAGCGCAGCACGATCCGAGCCTTCGGATTGGATCAGCTTCAGGATGCTTCCATTATCGAGGTGGAGTTCACCCACCCACTCTCCCTGTTTAATGACAGTAGTGTCCTGGCATACAATGGCCTGTCCTCTGTGCTTTTTAAGCATCACACTGCATATGCCAAAGTGCTCTGTATACGATCCCCGAAAATGTGAAAGCAACGAAAAAGCTTTTTCCCACATCATCCAGACAGACTGCACCGTGGTTTTACGTATCCTAAAGCCCATATGATCACCTTCCTAATTAAATAAATGCCAACTGCTGCTCGGTGGAATTCCATTTTGCATTCAGAGCATATTGCTGTACGTTCAAAATTTCATTTATCGCAAGTCGGGCAGAGTCTTTATGCATTAACTTTCTATCCGCTTCTTTCATCTCACTCAGTATTTCCCGGTTATCCATAAGTTGCTGCAATTGAGACTGCAAATTGTTAATGCTGAGTTCCCAAGCCGCCCCGCCACTGATCAAAAAATTAGCGTTATCCCGTTCTTGTCCATACTGAGGCTGAAAAAGAAGCATAGGCAGCCGGCTTGCCAGCGCTTCAGAGGTAGTGAGACCCCCTGGTTTAGTTATTAATACATCTGCCATGGCCATCCATTCATGAATGTCATCCACATATCCCTTGATCTGCACATTAGGTCTGTTCTTTAATTCCTCTTTCAGGCGTTTCATTAACTTCTCGTTACGCCCACAAATGATATTGAAATGAATATTGGGCGGCAGAGTCTCGGAATTTACTTGATCGATAAAATTCTTGTTAATGATCCCCTCTCCCCCACCCATAACGAGTACAATAAAAGCCGTTGGACTCAGACCATATTTTGCCCGCAATTTTCTCTGGTCCAAAGTCTGGCTATAGGCTGGACGTACCGGGATACCGGTCACAGTAATGATCGTCTTTGATATGCCCCTTCGCTGCAGGGCTAAACGTACCCGCTCAGAACCCACCAAATAGAGATCAGTATGCGAATGTATCCAATAGCTATGGTCCGTATGATCTGTGATAACTGTAACCGCAGGCAAATCAATCAGCCCTTTCTCCTTTAGCAGAGAAATTGCCGCGGCCGCAGGCGGGAAAGTACTGACCAGTACTGTAGGGTTGGCTTCC
>LIDZ01014687.1_pt12 | contig 14062 bp, 14 predicted proteins | sample 644651 | NCBI WGS metagenome assembly LIDZ01 (sample SAMN03856242, study PRJNA289617) | food metagenome | isolation source: wine grapes on drying loft during traditional withering process | host: Vitis vinifera cv. Corvina | place: Italy: Gargagnago di S. Ambrogio di Valpolicella | collected 2014-01 | reverse complement strand
GTGTCAGCGAGAGGAAACAGCCGTATGACTCTGCACTATGTGCCCATTATCAACCTGGCCCCTTATTTTTCAGAAGACCCGGACGGCAAGGCCGCTGTAGCCAAAGCAGTCAATCAGGCGTGCAGGGACATCGGGTTTCTGGTCATCACCGAGCATCAGATTCCCGGAGAGCTTATCGACAGGGTCTCGCGTTTGACCCGCCAATTCTTTGATTTGCCGCTGGCGGAAAAGCGCAAGGTAGATCGGCCCAGCCCGGAGATGGTGCGGGGGTACAGTGCGGTGGCCGAGGAGAGCCTTTCCTATTCTCTGGAGGAAAGTGCGCCGGGGGATCTCAAGGAGTCTTTCTCCATCGGGCCGAGCGATGTGCCGGATGAAGATTATTATCACAATGCCCAGGCCGGCTCGCACTTCGCACCGAATGTCTGGCCTGCGCAAAACCTGCTGCCCGGATTCAAGGAGGCTTATCAGGCCTATTTCGATGCCATGAGCGAGTTGGCTCAATCGTTGATGCGCCTGTTTGCCCTGGCATTGGAACTGGATGAATGTTTTTTCGATGACAAGATCGACCGGCATATCAGCATGTTCCGCAGCCTGAGTTACCCGGATATCAAGACCGAAGTCGAGGCTGGTCAATTACGCGCGAGTGCGCATACCGACTACGGCAGCCTGACCATCGTGCGCCCCGATAACGCGCTGGGCGGCTTGCAAGTACGTAATCGTCAAGGCGAGTGGGTCGATGTGCCGTATGTCGAGAATGGTTTTGTGGTCAACATTGGCGACCTGATGATGCAGTGGACCAATGACCAGTGGATTTCCACGCTGCATCGAGTGGTCAACCCGCCGATGACCAGCGAGCAGGACAACCGTCGACAGTCTCTGGTGTTCTTCCATCAACCCAACTACGACACGTTGATTCAATGCCTGCCAGGCTGCCTGCAACCTGGCGCCACACCTCGGCATGCGCCGGTTACATCAGGCGATCATTTGCTGTCCAAGTTCGTCAAGCAGACCACTTTTGGCGGCAGCAAGGTGGCCTGATATGAACTCATTGTCTTACGTCAATGTGTTCGCGCAGGACATCGTCCGCCTGAGCACGTTCTACTCGAACCTGTTCGGCTTTCGCGAAATCGAGGCCATCAGGTCACCAATCTTTCGCGGACTGGACACCGGCAAGTCCTGCATTGGTTTCAACGCACTGGATGCGTACGAGCTGCTTGGCCTGGAAGCATTTGCAGGCAGCACGGGGTGCAGATTTTTGCTGAACATCGACGTGTCCGACCAAGCCGAGGTGGACCGACTGGTGCCGCTGGCAGTGGCGCAGGGCGCGAAACTGATCAAGGAACCGTACCTGACCTATTACAACTGGTATCAGGCCGTGCTGCTGGACCCTGAGCAGAACGTCTTTCGCATTAACGTGATGCTCTGAAACGCTGCTGCCGAGTATGGAGTGACTAGGGGTGGCCTGGTCAGATTCCCGAGGCCTTGTTTCAGGGTTTTACGGAAAAATCTACTCGCTGAACTGCTAGCTATTCCGTTCATGAAAGCAGGTCTTCAATTGGGTAACAGGCAAGGTATGCCTGATTCAATAATTGAGGATAGGGACATGAGTGAATCTGCTGACGCGCAACCCAAACACGGTATGGTAATCAAACCTGAGTCCCGTGGTTCTTATGCTATATCGCAAGGGCTGTTGCTGGAATGGGAGGTGGTCGCTATGGAAGGAGGCAAAAACTTTCCAGACCCGACATTTGGTCGTGCGCACGACTTCCCTGGCGTCGATGAGCCTATTAATCTCGATCCGCCTGCGTCAGCGCCGCCGCTGGCTGACCCACCACAAGACGGGCTCATACTGAGCGGGGGGCAAGATGATGAGCGTAAATGCTTGAATTACACGGATAGTGAGATCGTTGAAGAAATAAGAATCCAGAAACCGACAACGAAATCCACCGGCTGGCCCCGAAAGCCTGTGAACGGCGGGGAAGAATTTACAGTAACGTGGAATTATGCAGCCGAGCATGTGACACGCGGATATCGATGGTTTATTACCAAGGAAGGCTGGGACGATAGCAAGCGTATTACCCGGGAGTCTTTCAAGGAAAAGAACCATGTCAGTGATAAGCACTTCACAGCGGACGGTCAGGACGGGTTGATGTGGAGCGATATCTCGGATTTGAGTCCTTTCGATCAGCACCGTGATAAGCTTCAGCCGAAAGTCATTACAACAGCAAGACTACCTAAAGGTAAGCGCGGGCATCATGTCATTCTTCTTGTCTGGATCGTCGCCGAAACCGATAAAGCATTTTATCAGGCGTTTGATGTCGATTTTGTATCGTAAAATCTTTATCGGTTAGGTGAGGCGACAGTAGAGTTTTATGCCCTCCCGGTTCTGCCTGGCACATGCACGTGAATTGCTCGATGCAAGTAATAAAGTTTGAAGCTCGGCATGTGCCTTCATCCGTAACTTTCCAGACAGGAAGTCAGTGTATGAGTGATGACATCGTGTTCACACTAGTGGCGGGCGGGTTTCAAGCCAGGCCTTATGCCGGGTTGCCGACGCAAAGTTTTAATATTTTACTGCAGGGCGATGGTTCTGTGGGTATTCGAAATCAATATGAAGCTGTGGTGGTCTCCATGACGACATCCAGCATCTGGGCATCCACCTACGTCGGTAATCAGGCTCAATCTTTTGTTATGAAATTTTATGCTGATGGCTCGTGCGCCTTTCATAGCAAATACTATCCTGTTGTTATCGAAATGACAGATTCAGGCATACAACCCAAGGCGTTCGTCGAGGGTGACCTGGCTCAGCGGTTTAACCTGGTGTACCAGGGGGATGGCTCAACGGGTATTCGCAAGTTCAGTCAGGTGTTCAATACTCGCGAAAGGTTAAACGATCTACACGGCTCACTGGAAGCCAGTGTTCAATTTGCCCAGAGTCAGATTTTTCCTGCCACGCCCAGGGCTGGTGATAGCCAGCCTTATCTAACGGCGAAGCGGAAAGCGTTACTGATGGTAAAGCCGCAAGGCAGCATCACTGCCTTGAAGGTGACGGTTCTTGACAGTGACGGTGGTGTGCTGGGCTCTTTAAATTTGAACAAGCCCCATCAGCTGCCCGTAACAGCCTATCACGCTGAGTCACCCACACGTGACCTGGATTTCAACGCCTCGACAGGCGCCGTACACGTACTGAAAGAATGCAGTGAGATCAGTCAGCTGAGTGACCCTTCAGGTGCATTTCTGCGCGAGCAACTGCAACAGTATGAACAGATTGATATTGAAACCAAAGATGGTAGTCGGGTGGATGAGATTTATCTGCCCGCCTGCACGACCTTTAATGGGAGCGTAGTCAACGTCCATTCAACTGCGGACGGTCCATTGACCGTATTGTTCAGTGGGCGACGATTATCCGTCCAGAAAGGCGAGCCCCGTCGATTCAAATGTTTCTCAGGGGCGTGGATCAGCGACGTCGAGTGGGGGAACAAAGCGCTTGTCTATGCAGAGAATACCTGGAGCGTCGTGATTCCGGCACAGTGGATCAAGCCGGGTATTATCATGCACTTTGAAAGTGACCACGCCAGCGGAGAATTGACGACTTTACAGGTCAGTGGAACTACCGAGCTTTTGATCAACACCATCGATATCGGGATGCTGGTGGTGCCACGTAATAACTACCCATTTGCCGTTAAACCCGAGTTGCACCGAGAGTATTTCCAGACCATTCCGGTCACGCGCATGGTGGTTAATAATTATGAATCGCTTTACTTGAGCGAGGTCATGTTGCCAGATGGTACGTTGCTGACCGATTTTGATCCGAGCGAAGGAGGATGGCATACCGGTACGATGCGCCAGAGAATCGGTAAGGAGTTGGTCTCACTGGGCATCAACCATGCCAACTACGGCATCAACTGTTTTGAAGGTGAGGCGGAGTGGACGCCTTACGTCACTGCTCAACTTACCGCGCATAACAGCCGTGGAAAATACGCTAACGGTATTCAGGTGCACGGCGGGTCGGGCGGGGCAGGGATGGTCACTCTCGATAGCTCAACGGGTAATGAATTCAGTCATGAGCTGGGGCACAATTACGGGTTAGGGCATTATCCCGGAGGCTTTGACGGCTCAGTGCACCAGGACGCCGACGGTCCCAATTCAACCTGGGGCTGGGACATGGATCTAGACTTGTTTTTCCCTAATTTCAGACCTGATATCAGCCACGCAGAAACATGCCTTGAGGGCAGATGCCAAGCACCATTTTTCGGACGATCCTTCGGAACGGATACAATGGCCAGTGGATCCCCCATGTCGTTGCTAAATCAGTTTACGTTACACACGCCTTACACGGCGGCCATCACACAAAAGTTTCTCGAGAGTAAACCCGTCTTCGCTCAGGACTCATCCACCGGTTTTTGTCAGTGGGACCCTGATAGCAAATGTATGGTGCCCTATTCTCACAGGGTGGACATAGTCAGGCCGACACTGGCATCCAACGACGATTTAAGTGAGGAGACTATTTCAATGCTGCTTAGCAAAAGCATGCTGGTGAAGGTCTCTATGGCGGATGGTAACTGGAGCCCATCCATTCATATACCACGGGCGTCACCGTCCAACAAAAAAAGTATTGTTGCTATCGACAGCAACGCTGGATATGGCAGCCAGCTCACTATCAACGGGCAGTTAATCCCCGTCTCGCGTGGTTTTGCAAAAACCTACCTGTCCAGCGGCTATGCCTGGAATGAATGTATATTGCTGGACGGTGAGATGCGTCGTGTGACAGTCCCCAATAGTGAATTGAGTCAGTCGGATTTAACGGGCTTCTTGAATAAATATCACGTGGTAAGTATTGCAATGTGGGACGGGAACTGGGCTGCATCCATTCAGGTTCCTCCTGCGTCACAGACCAATAATAAATGCATCATCATTGTCGACCAGCAAGCGACGTATGCCACCGAGCTTACAATAAACGGTTTACTAACCCCGGTGCTTAAAGGCACCGTATTGTATTTTATGTCGGACGGTCTACGGTGGAATTATTATACTCAGCTCGCTGACACCAGTATCGAACGGTCGCCACAGGCCTTTGGCGTTCCGGTCACGACAATCGTCGGCTATTACGACCCACACACAGAATTAAGGAGCTACGTTTACCCTGCCTTGCACGGCGCCTATGGATTTCTTTACGCAGACGACAGCGCAACGCTTACCACTACCGATTGCCAGTTGTGGGTAGCATCGCCTACAGAAACGCTACGCTTCAAGCTCGATAATAACCGCATCAGAAGCACGGTCATGAACGCCTTTCATATCAATGTTGCGCAGTCTTCACAGCGAAGAACAGTCACAATCGTATGCGATGGAAAGACAACGGCAGAGCGCATCATTCATCCGGCTGAGGTGCCGCTGACGTATACCGTCAATGGTGAGTAAGGTACAGGTGCCCACGCTGAAGGATGGCAATGCACGTGTGAATTGCGGACCACGACTGTTGTTGCGGATCAAAACAAAAAGGGCCTACCCGGCAAAATGCCCGGTAAGCCCTTCATACCCGCAACATGCTGTTCGTCATGGGCTGGCCGTTATCCATTACGATCAGCCTGGAAGTGCGGATCCTATGTCCTTCCTTTCTGGTCATAATGCGGTCAATGACCACCTTCAGCTCACCTGTAATTTCAATCCTCCTTTTTGCATTCGTTTTGCCTTGCTGAACCCATAGCCGGCCGTCGCGTATGTCGCGCTCATCCGTTTTCAGCGTGTCCGCAATCCGCTGCCCTGTCAGATAGAACAGGTCCAAAGCATCGCGTAACGGCTGTTCTGCATGGCCGTAAACCAGAGCAAACATTTCGTCCTCGATGTAGTGGTCTCGCCCAACTTCCTTGTGACCCTTGACGCCCGCGCACGGGTTGGCCAGCGCCGTGTAGCTGGCGCTCCTCGCAAAATTCCAGATAGCACTCAGTAGCGCCTTCTCCCTTTTTGCTCTTACAGGGGCAGTCTTGCCTCGCTGGCGCAGGTACTGCACGACGTGTTGAGGTTCGATCGCTTCCAGCGGTGCTGGCGGATCGTCGAAGAACTTCAGAAGCTGCTTCAGCTCCCTGGCGTTGTCTTTCTGCGTTGCCGGGCTTTTGGTCGGCACGACCTCAGCCATGTACTTTTCCGCGACATACGCGAAGGTCAGCACCTGCTGGACGAGAGCCGAGGATGTTCGGCTCTTCTCCAGCTTGGCGTACTCGACGATCGCCATGCCATAGTCAGAGCCAAGTGGGATTTCCTTTCGCGGTGAACCTCCGATGTCGTAGTAGCAATAGACGATCCCGCTGCGCTGTTTACGCTTTCTGAGGCGTGTGACGCTGTCGGGATTATCGGCTTCCTTCCCATTTATCCCACCAGCCGTGGCTGCCATTTAGGTTTGCCTGTAGTCGTGGTGGTCACGGCTTCGCCTGTCAGCGCCGATGCGATCACACACGGCCAGCCACTTCTTTTGATCGTGTGCCGAATCCCGTTTCGCTTTAACACGGTTATGGTCCAGGCAGCCAGCAGGAGTTGGGGCAGCACCAAGGAGAGGTCATGGAATGCACTACAACGGCGGATGAGGTTTACGGCCCACGCAACGCCAGTCTCGGCAGGCGGGCGGTGGACGGCAATATCTGGTCAGGCACAACGATGATTTTCAGAATTATCGATGACCGGGTCTACTCAATGCACGAGCAGTACCTAGGCCGGCTCAAGTACGGCGTGGCGATGACTGACAGGGGAGAGCTGATATTTACTGTCAGATAGCCATGTGCCGGACCGTAGGCAGAACGGCCCATCCCCCTTTATGGTCACAACCTGGATCTCCAATTCATAACTTGCAAACCAGTTGTATGCGAGAGAGCTTTCGTTCTACTCCTTTAGGCCAAGCCGGGTTCTTCCCGATTCCACATTCATTCCGAACGATTGAGAGGGCACTGATCTCAGGTAAGACTTCGTTTTTGCTGAGATCACGGCTGACATAAACTTTACCGGTAGAGATTTCTGGTTTCCGGGTTATACTCCCGCTCTCCAAGAATGGAAGGAAAATGGCATGGGTATTTGGCGGTTGGTTGCGGGCTTAATTATATTATTAACAGGTTTGGTGCTGGCGGGGATGGCTATTTATGATGCTCGTTATTGGGCGGCTGCAGCTTATTTTATAGCTGGCATATCGTCGGCAATATCAGTTGTCGTTTGGGAGGCGGGGATTTCAACACTATCCTTAACGCCCACTGTTATAGCTATGGTTTTTACTATCATCTCCGTCATTGATGTGTTTAGTTCAAGTCACGTTTTAAAACAGGAGGAAGCAAAAGCTCAGATGGATTTTTTTGAAATTATCCTGCAGTTACACACTGATCCTTCGGGGCTTGATGAGGATGAGAGAAGTCTAGCTGGTAAGGCTTTTTTTGCATGTGGGATGCAAAGTAATCGAGATTTTCTTGATTTGACGATGAATGCGAACAAGGCGCTGAGGTTGGGGCCAAATGCCACTTTGGTTGATGGTGTTGATTCAGCTTTTAATCCTGCCAAGTCAGCGCGATGCCTGGACTACTTTGATGAGCTATACAAAACACAGCCAATGTTATTTTTAAACTTTGTCAAAAAATATCCATGGCTGTTGAATAAAGATAAAGTATAAATCTAAGCCGTCCTAACGCTTGTTCGTAATGGTGGTTTGTCTCGCCCTCTATGCTAATTATCTTGCCGCTTGTGCCCGAGAAGCAGAGTAGTTGATTTGTATGAGTAAGTGTCCTGTTATATTCCTCTCTTAGAAAGTTGGCATTATGCGGCGCATGCTTTGCTTTGTACTGCGCACCATGGATCATTAGCCCTTGCTAGTGCAGCCATCGCCGGCGGGCTGACGCTGTTGCCGCACATGTGAACCTGCTGAGTATTAGTGAACGGTTTGCCGTCGGCGCCGTGGGTAATGACGTAGTCGGCTGGGAAGCCCTGAGCCTTGTACAGCTCGGACGGCTTGAGCATCCGCAGACAGATGTCGACGATCACATAGGGCGTGCCCTTGACCATCACGGTGACCAGAGCCAAGCGATCCTTGGTCGTGATGGTTGGTGCTGGCTCACCTGCACCGCTGACGTTCTCGGTCCCGTAATAACTGATCAGGAACGCGGCGACACGCAGTGCGCCTTCCTCATGCTCTGGCGATAGCCTGAGCGAGACGACAGAGCTTTTACCGCCGCCACCTGCCGTAACGGTAGGCGCTGGCTCATCCAGAGGCTGGCCGACGCTGGCACCGAACTGCCGCTCCATGAACGCAGTGACCAAGCTGTGGTGCTGGCCGCCTGCGCTGATGGTGTGTAGCGGATCGTTCACGTCCCGCGCATCACAGTTGCCGCGTAGATGCACCAGGTTTGCGGCCACAAGGGCGTGGTGCTGACCTGTTGTCAGGGTCGGTACCGGGCTTTCAAGGTTCGTCGGTCCGTGGCCGGTTGTGTTGGTGATCAGCGTCGCTGTCACCAGTTGCTGCTGGCTGCCAGTATTGGTGATCGTCGTCATTGGCTCGTCAGCGCCTTTGGCGTGGGTGGTGTTGAAGCCGCCGTTCATCTGAGCCATGAATGCAGTGGCCACCGCTCGGTGGTTCTGAGTCATCAACGTGCCCACCGGCTGATCTGCCGCTACTGGCTTTCCTGCATAAACTGGCCCGCCAGCACCCACCAGAATCGAGCTTGTGAGCGCATGCTTAACGCCACCGGCAACGATCGTCCCTAATGGCTGATCGATACCCGGCACGCGAGGCTGTTGGCCTTCGCGCTCGCCGTAGCCACACTGGATCAGGGTAGGGCTGATCAATGTCAGTTCCCCACGGTTGGCGCAGGTGATTGTCGGCAATGGCTCTAGCGGGTCGTTGATGCGGTCGCTCCCTTGGTGGGTCGCTGGTGCGATGACCGGGCTGACAACTGAGAAAGCACCGCCCTTTGGATATGACGTGACCGTGCGCAGCGGCTCGTTGGCCGACTGCACCGTCTCGCCGGACCAGTTCGCAATCGGCACAATGAACGGTGCCGGGTTATCGATGACAAACTTCTTCATGCCCTTGGCCACTCGCCGCAGGGTGGCAGGCACCAGGTCTTTCTTGCGTCCGAATATGCTTTTGCCCAGGTCGGTGAAGTCGATGCACTCGGCGGCGGTCTTCCAAGGCTTCTGGCCTTTGGCGGGGCGCTTGGCGTGGGTCGGCTCTGGCCACACGATCGGCTGTCCGTCGCAGCGGGCAATCATGAACAGGCGTTCCCGGCTGGTGGGCGCACCGAAATCGCACGCTCGGATCACGCGCCACTCGACCACATAGCCCAGGCGCTCCAACTCGGCCACGAACACCGCCCACGTCTGGCCGCGCCGCGCAGGGTCTGGCACCAGAAACTGCTGATCGACCGGCACAACCTCACCAGGTGCGGCAATGCCGCCGCCCAGCTTCACGACCCGCCCGGTCGACTTGCAACGCTTGGCCACCAGCGGCCCCCATTGCAGGATCTGCTTTACGTTCTCCAGGCTGATGACGCGGGGTTTCTTCTTGCCTGCCCACTTCAAGCCGATCCAAGACAGGTTGAGGATCTCGCGCTTGCGCGGCTGACCGCCAGCGGCCTGGCTGTGGTGGGTGCAATCCGGGCTCATGTGGAACCAGCCCACGGCCTTGCCACCGCATTCGGTATCCGGATCGCCGTCGAATACATCAGTCGTGAAGTGCTTCGCACCCGGGTGATTCACGGTGTGCATGCTGATCGCTGCCGGGCTGTGATTTTTGGCCACGCTTACGGTGCGCCCAAGGCCCATTTCCAGCCCGGTACCGGCGCCGCCGCCACCGCAGAAGAAGTCCACAACGATCTCATCGTCTTGCGGATTGAAGCCAAGGCCGTACTGGGTTTTAAAATCGAAGGGGTATTTCTTCTGGTGAGCAGACATAGAGGTACCTTGCAGTTATATTGCAATCTAAAATCAAGGAGGGTGTGGGCATGTGGAACGAATTCTGGAAGTTTTTAAGCGAACATAACGGGGCGCTCGGCCTCATACTTTCGCTGGCTACTGCGGCATTTGCTTTAAATCACTATTTTTCTATCAAGCGCTCTGAAGAGCAGGCTAGAAAATTTGCAAATTTTCACCAGCTTTTACAGGACTTGAATGAGGGAAAGCCTAAGCCGAACGGAGACGTTGGTGGGCAATACATAGACCGCCAGCAAGCGATCATTTATGAGCTGAGAAGCTTCAAAGAATATCATCCAGTAATAGTCAGAATTCTCAATCGAGCTATTGTTACGTGGGGACAGTCTGAAACCCGTTACATGAACGTTTTGATAGATGAGGCACAGAAGACGCTGTCTTTTATCATCAAATACAATTGTCGAAAACGCTGGCGCCGTATGGACCTTGCAAGCTAATCGCCGCAGAAACATGCAATCGCTTCTTCGTGGTCGGCGAACATATCGAACTGGGTATCTGAGTAGTCGAGCATCTGCTGATAGCTAGGCCGGTCGAAACGGAATAGCGCGCCGTCAGTTGTGGCGGCGCTGCTCTGTGTGGCGGTGCGCTCCATCCGAGCCCACCAGTCGGCCTTACTCCGGTCGCTGGCGATGATCGAGTAGACCTGCTTTGCACCTTTCAGAAAGCACAGGTCGCAGTTGCCCTCCAGAGTGCGGCCATTGATCGTTGGTAGTTCCAGATCAAACGGCTGCGCCTTCCAGAACTCCCCGATCTGCTGCACGCCGACACCGGCATCTGCGAGCGGCATCACCATCGTCGCGTGCTTGCTCTCTGTCGTGGTCTTGCGGTGCCGGATCTTCGCTACTCGCCGAGGCTCGTCTGCCCGGATGCCGGTCATCATGTCGACCGGGGTTTCCTCAGTGGAGCATCCAACCATCCGCAGATACTTGTGGATCACTCTGATTTTGAGATCGATGGTGCAAAACCTCGTTACCGGGTTTGGCAGGTAGCTGCGTTTCCTGATCAGCGCTTCGAACGGCTCGCCGTCCCTGCTTGCGGTTTCGTAGGTGACAATGGCTAAGCCTCGATCATCGTCGCGGTACTCCAGCCAGATAATCGGCACCTTCCACCGGCGCGAGCATTCATTCACAAAGTCGAGAGTGGCGGGGTTTTCCTTGCCGGTGTTGGCGAACGTGACGATCAGATCGTCCAGATCATCGTTGGCGTCCAGCACCTGGCGCAGCATGTAGGCGCTGGTCCGGCCACCGGAAAAGCTGACAACAGTCGTCCCGGACATTTTGTAGGGGGACATGGGAATTCCTCGCCGGGGTGGCGTGAGTCATTGAAGTGAGGTATCTCTATGTTTCCCGACATGGAGTCGGTTACAGGAAGTGAAATCGTGAGCAGAAGGCTTGAAGTGTGGGGGGCTCTGGGGACCGGTATCTACCTGATTGCGATAGTAATGACGGTACTCTTTAAATTTCAGTCTTTTAGAGAGCTCGAGTTAAATGAGCTCGGTGATTTCTTAGCTGGCGCATTTGGTCCTGTGGCGTTTCTTTGGCTTGTTTTAGGCTTTTTGCAGCAAGGCCGAGAGCTGAAGTTAAGCACTGACGCTTTGAGACTTCAAGTTGAGGAACTTAGAAACTCCGTTGAGCAACAGAAAAGATTGGCCGACGCCACCATGCAACAAATTCAATCCGCAGGGCAGGCTTTGGAGTTGCAACTGCAGGGGGCCGAACGAGCAGTAACAGCAGACTTTGAAGTTCGCTCTGGGGTCAAGTATATGCAGAATCTGAATGTAATTAATCAGATTAAGATTACCAATAATAGAAATGTCGCTTATAGCGTCTCTTCTGTTTTTAATGGTGATCTGAAGTTCTATGGTACCGCCCAGCATGGAACGATAAAGGCAGGGCAAGAAGTCTCAATGGAACTAGTCTTTGATCCAGCAACTGAGTCAAAGTCAGGGGAGTTAGAAATTTTTTATGAAGACGCGACTGGTGTGCTTCGTATTGAGGTGTTCAGCTTTACGATTGTTATCGATAATTGGATTAGGTTTGAAAAAGTTCGATATAAAAGCGGTAGGGTAATTAGGTCGTAATTGGTCGGCTGATAAGGTTTAAAAGTGGTTCGTCTATTAACTTTAAGCTTAAAGGAATATTTATGGCTTTCAATTGGAAGTGTCCTTATTGTGGTAACAATGCCACCGTTGGTGATGGGAATTGTAGCGTTGAAACTCATTCTTTTGAGCTTGGTAATTATCTGGGTGAAAGGATAGGTGTTCAAACGATAGTTATTGTATGTCCTAATGGCGATTGCAGGCAGGTGTCGCTGGACGTTTCTATGGGGCATGTCGTATTCAAGAATGGGTATCCACACCTGACAGATGTTATAATAGACACATGGAAGTTGCTTCCTTTTAGTGAGGCGTTGGTATTCCCTGATTATGTACCTAAGTCAGTGCGTGATGATTACGAAGAGGCTTGTAAGATTAAGAGTCTAAGTCCGAAGGCTTCTGCAACTCTTTCAAGGCGTTGCTTGCAAGGCTTGATCAGAGATTTTTGGCAAGTATCAAAGCCTACGCTTTTCAGAGAGATCGAAGAGATTCGTGACCGGATAGATCCCGATACTTGGGCAGCTATTGATGCCGTGAGACAGATTGGTAACATTGGTGCCCACATGGAGAAGGACATCAACGTAATTATTGAAGTTGATTCTGAAGAGGCTCAGCTTTTAATTGGGCTGATAGAAATGCTCATAAAAGACTGGTACGTAGCTAGGCACAAACGTCAAGAGCATCTTCGACAGATCGTAGCAGCTGCTGAAGCCAAAAAGACTTAGTGCCGGTTCTGTCCGTCTCTTTATCTATTTCGGTGCAGGGAGAGTTTAAAAGTGGGGCTGTAGACGGGGCGAGCCGCACGTACCTCACTTCGGCCTTTGCCCTTGAAGGGGGTAGTCGATGTTGAATTCACGAATCAGCCGATTGATCATCGTGTTACTCAGTCCGAGCCCAACGACGGCGGCCTTCCGCGATATGCCGCGGTCGCGGGCGGCTTTGATCCGGACCACGTTCAATGCGTCGGCCACCGGATCGTGTTGATACGGAATGAGGTTGGAAGCCGGGCTGAACGCTTTGTATTCGAAGCCGTGCACGCGGGCCATTTTCCGAAGCCTGTAGATGCTCAGGCCGGTTTCGCGCATGACATCGGTGATCGTCATCGTCTCGGCCAGCTTGCGGACGACTTCAACTTGTTCAGCTTGAGCGTGGCAACGGTCTTGGATGGCGTCTTGAGGGGCGGCGGCGCGCATAGCCTCCTTTGTGCGGTGTCGTGGGGCGGGCTGGGGAGCACTTGGCGCGATCATGCGGCCGTATGGCTTCGGCTCCGGTCTGACCGGGAAGCCTTTGAGCGTCCCGATCACGCCGCCGCGCTTGAGGAACGCAGCCACCTCAGCCTCGAGGATGGCGGACCGCTCTTTGTTGCGCTGAATCGTGCTCAGCTCTGGACTGATCATCAGCTGGCACCGTACAGGGCGAACAGTGCCAGGCCGGTGGCGATGGCAGCAGTCCAGCGCAGCATGTGAGTGGCGAACGACCGCTGACGTACAGGCTGGGCTTCCAGTTGATCAGCGATTTTGCACGTCGCGCAGTGGCCTCGATGCACGCCACGTACATTGCCGGTCGAGCGCTCGACGATGCCGAACTCGTTATTGCCGTTCGGCACGACCGTGAAGCGCGGCAGAGCTGCCGGGTTCTTGCGGCCGACCTTGTCGTAAAACTCGGCAGTGGAAAGGGTGCAGCGTTGGCGCCGGCCTTCGTAGATTGCACGACGCTGGCTGATTGTCTGATGCATGTGAGGCTCCTTGACCGCATTGGCCAGATGCCAGGCGCGGGTGACCAAACCCAGCCGTGAGACTGGCCTGGCACCTGCCGATGCGGTCGTTTTGATTAGGGGAGAGGGGACTTATGGCGGTCCACGACAATGGCGGTGGCCATTGATGGTGTCGAAATAGTTATGGTTAATAGCGCTGATTACACAGCGGGTGCGCAAGGCATAAGAAAGCCCGCGGGAGGCGGGCTTCAGGTGCTGGCTTTTATAGACAGTCGGACTTTTCTATCTGAAATTCG
>LIDZ01015388.1_pt4 | contig 14065 bp, 12 predicted proteins | sample 644651 | NCBI WGS metagenome assembly LIDZ01 (sample SAMN03856242, study PRJNA289617) | food metagenome | isolation source: wine grapes on drying loft during traditional withering process | host: Vitis vinifera cv. Corvina | place: Italy: Gargagnago di S. Ambrogio di Valpolicella | collected 2014-01 | reverse complement strand
CGCTATGCAGGCCTGGGCTGGTGATCTCCAGATACGTGCCTGTTGTGGCGGCTGTGCGTGTTGGCGTCGAAGGTATCGGCAGGCCACTGGCAGGCAATTGACCGGCGTCGGTGAAGCGTACTTTGTAGCCAGGGCGCAGCAGGGCAGGCTCGGCGCGGTCCAGGTCCCACATCTGCAACGGCGTGACGCCGATGATCTGCCACCCACCAGGGCTGGCTTTGGGATAGACGCCGCTGAAGTCGCCCGCCAACGCCACGGCACCGGCAGGGATGCGAGTGCGCGGCGTTTGCCGACGGGGCACCTTGAACCCGGCGCCGCCAGTCAGGTACCCGAAGCCCGGCGCGAAACCGCAAAACGCCACGCTGTAGTCATGAGCGGTGTGACGCTGGATGACCTCTGCGCGGCTGATGTTCAGCAGAGTCGCGACTTCATCGAGGTCTTCGCCGTTGTAATGCACCGGGATTTCCACCCGACGGTGTTCGCCCTCGCGGCGCTGGCTGAGGTCTTGGCCAGCTATGCGGTTGACCAGCGCCTGCCGCTCGATGGTACTGGGGCGGAACTGGATCAATAACGTGCGTGCGGCAGGAACGATCTCCTCCACACCCGCAATTGGCTCTGCCGTCAGGGCGTCGAACAGGGCCAGGGTTTCGTCCAGATCCTTCAATTCGACGAGCAGGACGTCCAGGTTGACCGGTAGAAAGCGCACAGGGAACTCCTAGACGTGGTAAGTGCTGTCAGGCACGTCGGTGATGAACATATAGCCCGGCGAATGGGTGATGGCGAAAGGTACACCTGAGGCCATGACCGCTGCCTGAGGTGTGACACCACAGGCCCAGAAAACCGGAACTTCGCCAGGCTTGATGCTGACCGCATCGCCGAAATCGGGTCGGCTCAGGTCGTGGATACCCAGGCGTCCAGGCTCGCCAACATGCACCGGAGCCCCATGCACTGAGGGGTAGCGCCCGGAGATACCGCAGGCCTCGGCCACGCGATCAGCTGGAATCGGACGCATGGAAACCACCACTTCGCCCTGTAACCGACCGGCAGGACGGCAGGCGCGATTGGTGCGGTACATCGGCACATTGCAGCCATCGGTGATGTGTCGCACCTCGATGCCGGCTTCTTGCAGCGGGGTTTCAAAGGTAAAGCTGCAGCCGATCAGAAACGCGACCATGTCGTCGTGTTCAGCCCAGGCCTGGGTGGCGTCGCTGACTTCTTCTGCCAGCTTGCCATCGCGCCAGATGCGGTACCGCGGGATGTCGGTGCGCAGGTCCGCGCCCTCAGCCAAAAGGGTGGTCGGGCTGCCGGCGTCGCTCACATCCAGGATCGGGCAGGCTTTGGGATTGCGCTGCGCGTAGAGCAAAAAGTCGTAGGCCCAGTCCCGCGGCAAGGCGATCAGGTTGGCTTGGGTCATCCCCGGCGCAACACCTGCCGTGGGGGTAACCAGGCCGTTGCGGTAAGTGCCACGGGCCTCGCGGGCCGCGCCAATGGCGGCTTGACGGGCGCGATCGAAGGCATTCACGGGCGTTCTCCGGCAAAAGGGCGCAAAGAGGTATGGGCTTGCTCCAGTACGCGGCGCAGCTCGCGGGCCATCTCCACGGCGGCGGGGCTGTCGCCATGCACACAAATTGAGTCGGCCTCTATCCTGACCAGGCTGCCATCAATGGCTTCGATGGAGCCTGTCTGAACCAGACGCAACATGCGCTGGGCCACGAGCTCGGGATCATGAAGAACCGCCCCAGGCTCACGCCGCGAAACCAGAGTGCCCTGTGGCGTATACGCACGATCAGCGAAGGCCTCGGCGATACACTGCAAACCTTCGCTACGGGCCAGCTCAATCAGGGTGGAGCCCGCCAGAGCGACGAGCACCAGCGCAGGATCGATGGCGCGTATCGCCTCGATCACTGCCATCGCCTGCCTGCGGTCGTGGGCGATAGTGTTGTACAAGGCTCCGTGAGGCTTGACGTAGCGCACCGAGGTGCCAGCAGCCTTGGCCAGGCCTTGCAGTGCACCGATCTGATAAATCACGTCGGCGGTCAGTTCGTCGCTGGCCACGTCCATGTTGCGGCGGCCAAAGCCAACCTTGTCCGGGTAGGAAACGTGAGCGCCGATCGTGACGTTCTTTGCGACAGCGGCTTTAAGAGTCCGCAGGATGCCCGCCGGGTCGCCGGCGTGAAAACCACAGGCAACATTTGCGCTGGTCACGATATCGAGCATCGCGGCATCGTCGCCCATGCTCCAGGCGCCGAAGCTTTCACCCAGGTCGCTATTAAGATCAATCGCACGCATTTGAACTACCTCTTGGTAATCAGGCATTTTTAATCAGGCTGCGCCAATGAACGCAAAGATGGCACCGGCCGACTTGTAGGCCATGAACCACGACAGCAGGCAGGTCAGAATACCCAGCACCAGCAACCAGCGTGGATAGTGATAGCCATCCATCAGGTCAGACCGTGCCCAGCCCACGTACATGAAGATGCTCAGGCCCAGCGGCAGAATCAAGCCATTGAAACCGCCCGCAAACACCAGCAACGCAGCCGGTGGCTTGCCCAGCACCATATACACAGCTACGCAGATGAGGATGAAACCCACGGTGGCGAGGTTACGAATGCGCTCAGTGATCTTCTTGGAGAACACCGTAATAAACGACATCGAGGTATAAGACGCGCCGATTACACTGCTGATACCTGCCGCCCACAGCACCAGACCGAACATCATCATGCCGATGTTGCCTGCCGCCGCCTGGAATGCCTGACCAGCAGGGTTTGCGCCCTTGCCAGACACATCAATAACCACTCCGCTTGCCACCACACCCAGAATAGCCAGAAACAATACGTAGCGAGCGATGCCTGTGACCAGGATGCCGGTCAGTGCAGCGCGGGATACCGCCTGAATGTTTTCTACACCAACGGTGCCGCGATCAAGCAGACGGTGAGCGCCTGCATAGGTGATGTAACCGCCTACCGTGCCGCCGACGATGGTGGTGATGGAGGCAAAGTTGATGAAGTCAGGCCATACCGACTGCCGCAACGCTTCGCCCAGCGGAGGATGGGTCGCGAAGCAGGCGAACACGATCAGGCATATTTTCAGGATGCCCAGCCCCATCATTATCCGATCCATCGCCACGCCTGCGCGATGCGACGAGAAGATCGCAATGGCGAGCAGCGCACTCAAAGCGCCCCCCCATTTAGGATCAAGGCCGGTCAGCGCATTCAAGCCCAGACCTGCACCGGCAATGTTACCCAGCATGAACACCAGGCCACCGCACAGCACCAACACGGTCAGCACATAGCCGCTGCCCGGAATAGCGGCATTGGCCAGATCGGCCGCGCGCATTTTAGTCAGCGACACGATGCGCCAGACGTTCAGCTGCACGACAAAATCAATCAGGATCGACGCCAGAATGCCGAACGCAAACGCAGCACCCAAGGTTGCCGTGAACGTAGCGGTCTGGGTCAGGAAGCCTGGCCCGATAGCAGACGTGGCCATCATGAAGATGGCGGCGACTAAAGACGCCCGCCGCGCCTTCGTGAACTCTTTTGTGGTCGTTGTCACGGCATCATTCCTACAATGAGAGATATCTCCACTGAGCAATGAGCATGCCAGGACTCAAGGATCACCACGGCGATGTAGGCGGATAAAGGCATTCTTGTTGAACAATCTTGAATAGATGGCTGATACAAAAGCACCAAATTGTTACCTTAGGTGCTCGCGGTGCTACTTAATGAAGCACGCTGCATGCTTCATCCTTGTGCCGCACACTAAGCTCTGATGGAATAACCCCGCGGTTTTTCTCATCCTGGACCTCTTATGAACGACGCCTCTCCCACCCTTCCCCGAACACTGGGAGAAACCATCACTCAAGAAATACGCAGAATGCTGGTCGAGGGTGAACTCGTGCCCGGCCAACGCCTTTCAGAAGCCGCACTGGCAGACAACCTCGACATTTCGCGGAACACATTGAGAGAGGCATTCCGGGTGCTGACGCGCGAAGGCCTGCTCAAACACGAACCTAACCGCGGCGTTACGGTTGCAGAACCTGACATGGCCTCGATCATCGACATCTACCGGGTGCGCCGCTTCATCGAGTGCAATGCCATCGCCCAAGCCTACCCCCAGCACCCAGGCACCCTGCACATGCGTGAGGCAGTCGAATCAGGCGTGCGTGCGCGGGAAGCGCAAGACTGGGTAGCGGTCGGCACCGCCAACATGATTTTTCACCAGTCAATTGTCGAACTGGCAGACAGCCCGCGCTTGCTGGCGTTTTATGGACAGATCTCGGCTGAATTGCGGCTGGCCTTTGGGTTGCTCAACGACCCCAAATTCCTGCACTTGCCGTTCCTCGATATGAACGCATCGATACTGGCATGCGTTGAAGAGGGCCGAGCAGGTGATGCGACGATGATGTTGGATGGGTATTTGGTGCAGTCTGAGCGAACTGTTTTGGCGGCTTATCAGCGGAGTATGAAGCGGTAGTTTTCTGGGAATTGTTTATGGGGATGGGGCTGGTTTGGACCGATGCTACTTTGCGGGTGGGAGGCACCGATGATAGTGCGCTTTGAGCGTGCTGGAGTGGTTGCTGCGGGATGTGTTTTTGAATGCCTGTGGGGCTGCTTGGCTTGATTGACTGGCGTAGGTGAAGTTTTTGGATATCGCGCGAGTGAAATGGGCTTACCTTTCGGTGAGCCTGTATCGTTACTGTGTGGTGCGGCACCAGACGAACGGTAGTGGTAGGCGGGGCTAGGTTTTCTGCGGGTCTGGAATTCGGTGGAAAATTTGGTGTACCCCTAATAGTAACTATAAATAAATCGGCTTGTCATGGCGTTCAGTGGAATCGAAGCCGGCATTTAAAAAGTGTTCTCGCATTGCCGAATTATAAGATTTTTTTGAATTCGTGTCGCTAAATTAAAGCGTGTTGCGCTGACACCAAGTAAAATATTATAGTATTTAGAGAAATTTTAGAAAGATGGCTCGACACCCACTCGTATCAGTAGCTCACATTGAATTTCTACTGCGGACAATCGTCGTTTTCCTGCGTCAGTTTTAACGTAAACTTCTTGACTTCCCGTCGCGAATAGCAGGGTACGGCGAACTGCTGGGATTCTCACATCGACAAGATATAGGCCGTCAATAATTTTCATACCGTCACTTACGGGATGCAATTCTATTTGATAAGCAGTCGGTGCTATCGCTGGCGCAATTTTATGGAGCTTCTCTGTGACGACTCGCCGAAGCTCATCACATCCTCGCTCTGACAAAGACACACCAATAATAGATAAGTCTTCGTCGCGAACACCCCAATATATTGAGCCATTTTGCGAAACTCCAGCATTCATGAACGCTACTGCATATTGATCGACAAGTGACTTTATTGACCCTATTGGATTATTTCCTTTTATCTCCTTCAGTTCGCATATACGACTCTCTTGGTTCGGAGATTTAGCCCCTTTTATCCACGCTGGAGCTTGCCTCCGTCTGCGCCCAGTGCTTTGTGGCGCGAAGAGACGGTTGTTGTAACCCGCCAACGCATCGGACATCCTCTCAGGTTGAAAAATTTTGATGGTTGTGCCACTTACGAAAAAGTCTTCCCGATTTGTGAAAACAACTACTTGGGAAAGTTTTGCTATTTAGTTTAGAACCTTAACTGCAAAGCCCCGAGTTGGCTGATCCCAATGCATCCCGAGGCCATCTATCAAAAGCGGCAGGCTTGGTTTTGTCTTTTTCCGTATACTTAGCTCTCGCACAACGAGAGCTAAGTCGTGCTCACCTCGTGACCCGATATATTGATTGGATGACCAGTTGTTACGTATCTGTAACCACCGCTCGTGATACTTAATACCTTCCGGTAACTCGCTTTCGATTACTTTCAAATCGTCATGTATCAGGTCGTGCGATTCGCCTCCTTCCGCTAGAACCAGGCGCGCCCTGTAAGGGTCACTCATTGTAGCTAAGATTTGAATCGCCAATGGACATGGCTCCTGTGAAACGGAGACCCTCCCAGGGGAGTTCTCTGTGACATAAAGCGTCGCCGTCTCAGTAAGAAAACCTTCAATCAGTGTGACTGATACCTCTGACGGTCCAGTCGCACCTTCGCGAATCTGAACAGCAGGCCGCCCCACAATCGCAGCAATTATGGCACCACAAAGCTGAGTCTTCCCCGTTGCGCTGGCCCCAACTACGATGTTGATGGCAGACCCCGAAAATTCGAAATCTGCCTTGGAAAATGGACCAAAGTTTCTAAGCGAGACGTGTTTTACATACAAATCTGATCCTTTAAGCTCGTAGTCCGGCTTGCAGACGTTCGGTTTCACCCAGCTAGGGCCGGTTGTTGAACCTCGCCTAGTCGTTGAGCTGCCAAGATTTTCCTAAGCGAGTCGTGAGCAAGCGCATGGTCACCAGATAGTCACAGCACGTCGATCCAGCGTGGTGGCGCACGTAGTAATTTAGAAACCATACAAAATGCTTTCGCTGCCAGCCACAGGGGCTATCTCGGTTCCAGCGATCACCGATTGCCGCTGGAATTGTCTTTGCCTGGTAGGTGACGCTGGTGCATGGAATGCGACCTAGTCAAAACACCTGCCTGGAACAGATCCATATCGAATGGCTTGCTCATGCGCGACCACCAATGTAAGTCGATACCACGTCGATACGACCGTGCCCCGGAGGAAAGGGGACGGATCTATTTTCCTGATTGAAAATGGGGTGTCTGCGCGCAGTGGTGCTAGCTTTGAACAACTGCTTGCTAATGCTTCGGTGGAGCTAATACCCACCCCAAGGAAAATCCGTAGTGGATCTACACCAGACGAACGGTATCTAGGGGCGGAGCTAGGTTTTCTGCGGGACTGGAATCCGATGGAAAATTTGGTATACCCCGATCCGTAATCATAAATTAATCAGTTAGTTATGGACTGAAGCGGAATCGAACTCGGGAGTTCCTTTCTTGTGATTGGGGTCCTTGACTCCTATCTCGAACGCAGATTCACAAGCTCAGGGTATGTGCATGTTGTTGGGCCGAGTTGAACCCTTACGGTAGACAGGTGTAATGGCATAATGATAACTTTGCAGCGCTACCGGTGAGCTAATCAGTAGGCGGTGCTTTGTGGCTGGAGCCGAATAAGGTGCTGATCATCTAGTAAAAGTTTCAGCTTACTGGTCGGTATTATTGTTCACATATCGGAGCCATCAAAAGATATGTAACTGGCCGATAGAATGTGCTAGCCAAGTTGAGAAAGATATTTCAGCTGAGAAGGGACTCGTAGATACTTCATGAATAGTACTGAAGATTTTTACTCAACAAAGCCCCGCGAACAAGTAGGTAGAGATACCTTCTTAAGGTATAGGGCTCAGATACGAGCTGCCGCACTAGCCGCCTTAGAGATTTTGGAAGGCGGCGAAGTTGATAGAGTTTTTTGCGATTACCATGACGATTTCGTGATTGGAAAGAAGGTCGCTGGTAAGCAGCAATACGAGTTTTTTCAAGTTAAAACTCGCGCTAAAACCAGTAAGAACTGGACGCTTAACGAAGTATTTGGACTTAAAACCCAAAAGAATGCGAGCCACTCCGCAGAAAATGTGAAAGCTAGTTTCGCCGGAAAATTATTGCAGCATACTGTAACTTTTCCGGACGTGTGTGCAAGAATTGTATTTATGACTAATGCTCACCTGGATGAAACTCTCGAGGCAATGTCTGTAAGCCTTGAACGTAATGATGTTGCCAATAAATATTTGAGATTTATTGTCGATAATTTTAATGACTGCTTCGTGTTGACCGAGCCAAAACTTTCAGAGGCCCAAATACTTGAGAAGCTTTCTAAGCTTAGATTTGAGTCTGACGTTTCGTTTATAAAAGATAAAAACAATAGCTTCGAGTCCGATGCTCGGACCAAGATATACCAATTTAGTGAAATCGATCTGGAGTTTAATGAGGCAAGGCAGATACTGGTGAATCTGTTAGAGTTGATGTCGAAAAAAACTTCAGGGGTGATTTCTGGTTATGATGAGGCCTCTATTAATAGTAAGGCAAGCGTTGATATAAATGACTTGCTTGATTTATTAAGTATATCTAGAGAGGCGTATCATTCTCTGATTCAAGGAGGTGATGCTAGAGCAATTAAATCGGCGTCAGTAATCCAGCGCACGATGTTTGCTTCTGGGGCTAGCAACGAGGAGATTGAATATTCGTCGAGATGTAAAACTGAGTGGGATGTTTGGCTTCGAGATAATAGAAATAAGCTTTCCGATTTTGATCTCCTTTCTATAGCTTCGAAAATTGACACGTTACTTGCCGATACGCTTAATGGCACCAAATCTTTTAGGTTAGGTGCTCTGCATCCAAAACTGAAGCAGTTGATGGTGGAGATGGATAGTTTGGGGTTAGCATACGACTTAACGCCACCACTTTTGTTCGGTGGATTTATTTCTGCCCTGGTTAGGTGTAAATCATGAACTATGACGAATTCTTTGAGAGTGTAACCAGACGCGAAATTTCAATTGCGGTTTTAGAAAAAGATATTCAAAAAAACTACCAGCTAAGTAATGAGGCATTATTTCAGCTGCCTCTAATCTCAATGATCGTACTTCTATTGGCTAAGGACCGGCGTAAGCCAATTGTGACTGAAATTGGGCAGATGGTGGGAGAGTCCATCGAAGCCTCATTAGTCGGGTTCAAAGGGTCTTCTAATCATTTAGGTTGGTCTGCAATTTTAAGGATACGGACGGTAAAAGCCATTAGCTTTCTAGAACGATCCGGCATGATTGAAATCCGAAAAAGCGATAATAGAATGCTAGCCACAACCCTAGGACAAAAGGTCATTGATAGAGCTTTGTCTAATGATGATGATTTATCCTATAACCTTTCGTTGATTCAACGATCTTATAGAAATATCTGTGTGAATAAGCAGATGGACCTGGAGCTTGTATGAGGCTTATCAGACTTCAAATTTTCCCGAAGGGCGATAATGGCTGGAGCTCAGAGCCGTTGGTATTTGGCCAAGATGTCACTCAACTCTTCGGCCCTAATGGCTGTGGTAAATCACCGCTAATCAAGTCTATAGTTTTTTGTCTCGGCTATCAAAGTAAATTTCGAGATGACATTCTCGAGAACTGCCTGTGTGCTGAGTTGGAATTTGAAGTTAATGATGTTAATTACGTTGCTCGTCGTAATTTTAAATCGGGGCTAGATGTTGTTCTAACCGATTTTGCAGGAGTTAAGCGCGAGTTTTCAAATGAGCTTGACTACTCGAAATATCTTTTTGAGTTGTTAGGGCTTGATATACATACATTGGTCTCTAGCGATGAGAAAAAGGCGGCGCAGGCGTACTTTTCTGCTTTGCTCCCTATCTATTATTTAGATCAAGAGGAAGGCTATCGTAAATATTATAGCCCTAGCACTTCCTTTATAAAGGATCAGCTTTCGGAGTCGATTCGGATTGTTTTGGGCGTGGCGCCGAAGAACGCATTTGATGCGAAAAAGAAACTGATTGACGCTAAGCGTGAACTCGAACAGCGCGATAAGCAAGTGTATGCACTAAAAAAAGAATATGAGTCAGCCAAAGATGTTTACGGATCTATGGATCCAGTAGGAATAGATGTGGAGCTCAAGTCTTTGTACCAGAGACTTGAGCAGCTGAAAAGTGGTACGGCAGATAAAACTGCCTCCACAGACGCTATTGATGAACTCATTGGATCGAATAACGAAACTATCCGATCTTTAGATCGGGAGTTAGGGGACATCTCCAAGCGCGACCGTAGCTTTCAAAGAATTCATGCAGAGATTCAAACCGAAATCAATACATTGAGCCTGAATGAAGAAGCGAAAAGAGTTTTTTCTTCTTTTGAGGAGATATGTAACTCTCCAGGCTGTCAATTGTTTTCATTCAGCTCAGACTCCTATGGTAAGAATTTACTCTATTTAAAGGACCAGTTAAAGGATCTGGAGCGCAATGTTGAGATTGGGCGTGGGAGGAGTGAACAATTAAGTATTCGTCGGGGTGAGTTGGTAGCTCAAACTCAAAGCCTTACTGAACGACGAAATTCCTTGGTTAATACTTCAGATATTAAAGCTCTGGTTGAAGCGATTACTCAAATTACATCAAGGATATTTGGTCTGGAGCAGGATAAAAATTCTTTAGATTCGATCGAAGATATTTCGGCTCGCTATGTTAGAGCTTTATCAGCTCGAGATGAAGCTATCAATCGAAGGGAAGAACTAGAAAAAACTGGGCAAGGTAATCCTCTCATCATTAGATTTAGAAGTGTGCTGAGAGAGAATATGCTTAAGTGGATGGATATCCTCGATACAAATAATGTTTCTAGCAATATAAAGTTTGAGGGGGATTTCGTGCCAATTTTAGGCAGCGAGAGATTAGCTCAGTTAGGTGGGAGTACTAGGCTCCGTGTGATTCTCGCTTATCATGCCGCGCTTCTTGAGTGCTTTGAGTTTTTTAAAAGAAAGAAAGTATCGTTTATTATATTCGATACTCCAAAACAACATGAGATGCATGGGGTCGATCTGGGGCGCTATGTTGATGCGCTTAAAGTGTTTTCACGCGCGACAGGTGTTCAGATTGTTATATCCGGAACTGAATATCATTATACTGGAGATGCTAGGGATAAAGATTGGGAGCCTAAATTTCCTGGGTTTAAGCAAAAGATGTTCTTGATGCGAGGTCGATTATAAAAGTGTTGTTTGTGCGCTACGGGAGCGTTAGCTTCTGTGGGTTTATGGCGTGTAATAGTCGCCTCAATAATTTTTATTGGTGATCGATGATAAGTTTAAAGTCTCCCGCTAGTTATAATGATCTTCTGGAGCAGTTGAATAAGATAACATTTTGCAGTAGTTTTATTTTCTTCGTATTTATGAGTTTGTTTGGATATTTGCCAGTTATAAAAATAAGTCCTGACTTGCTTCCTGCAACGGAAGACCAAGGTGTTTTATTGAAGTGGATGGTTTCTTTTGGCCTGGTCCCAATCACATTGGCATCAATTGCTTTCCTGGCAAGTTTTTCCTTAGAAGCCCATAATATTTTAGCAAAAATTCTGGGTCTAAGATTATATTGGGATCGCGCTATTACAAAAAAGGCACTGCGCTACTCTCAGGTAGAAAGAAAAGTCACGCGTGATTTAGTGAAAAGCTTCATGCGCGATATGTATTATAAGGAGGTGGCTCTAATAAGTCAGCACTATGTTCAGTTGTTTTGGCGCTATACGTTGTCTTTTTGGGCGATATTCGAACATTTCTTTGTCGTATTGCTAACTATAGTTTATTTATTGATTTTTAACAATGACAAAGTCGATAGGGCGCTTTTTTTCTATCTGTTGGGCTTGCTGCTGCTTCTGCTTTTCCATCTGTTTTTTATTACGCTTAGAAAATCATATTCTCAGGTTGATCAAATAGATAAATTGAAATTGTCTCAGTATTTTCGCGGGGTAAATAGTGTATGAGATATTTGATTGAAGGTGAGATAATTAGATCAGAAAACGCTGCTAAATCGTACAAGCAGAAATCCAAGTTCGTTAGCAGCTACCTGAGAGCGCGACCTAGCAGTAATAGAGTAATGGATTTTGGTTGTGGGAAACTTCGATATTCAGATGAAATTGTTTCGATAAGTGAACAGGTCGTTTTCTTGGATTCTGATTTACAGCTTTCACGTAATCAGATGGTGAGAGGGGTATCTACTAGCGTAGCTGAATACGTATCACCGCACTACGCCCATGCGCAGATTTTATCCTTTGAGAGTGCAGTGGCTCAAGGCGTTCATGGTTGTTTTGATTTTATAAATTGTTCAAATGTGCTATCCGCAATCCCTTGTGTTGACTATTTGGAGAGCGCATTATGCATTATTTACTCTGCCTTGCAGGGAGGAGGTGAAGCTCTTTTTGTTAATCAATTTAGGTGTTCGTCGTTTTCTAAATTTGAATCCGGGCGTCGTCATATGTATGGCTATATTTATAAAGGGCGCTTGGGTTACACTTATTATGGCGTCATGACGAACGATGTGGTTGTGAATCTTCTCGTGCCATTAGGTTTCGAAGTTGTAAATGTTTGGTCGGAAGAGGACGTAGGCTTTGTGCTCGTGCGGCGGCCACATACAGTGATTGCATGATGGCTAGAGTTTTATTTTATGATTTGGTTCGCGATGAACGAACCAGGACTTCCCGAGTCTTTTCGCTATTAACTGTGTGGTTAGCAAATAGTAATAATTAATTGCTTCCGAACGTTCTTCTCTTGTAGTAGTTAGGAACCAAACTAAATGCTTTTTCTGCCAGCACCATGGGTTATCTTGCTGCCAGCGCTTATTGATTGCGTCCTGAATTACCTTTGCTTGGCGAAGGTGACGCTGGCGCGTGGTATTTGAACCGGTCAACACGCCTATTAAGAACAGCTCGATATCGAATGGCTTACTCATGCTCGACTACCGATGTAAGCCGATACCACGTCAACACGGCCGTGCCCTAGCTCATAGCTGATTTGCATTCGGGCATCCTGATTTAGGTGTCGGTCGAGTTGATCACAATGGCCACCGTTAATGGGCGCGGGATGATGGGTGATTTGTTCATAGCGTTCGCATGCATAGGCCGCGCGCAACTCGTGGAAGCCTTTGAGACTGTACTGATGGAGGATCTCCCTTGCAGGACGGACGATTTCCCGTTGGAAATCGAGGTAGCTTTCGTTCGGTGCAAGCAGGTTGCGGCTACCGTCGGGCGAGACATGATGGGCAAGTGCCAGTGCACCGCGGATGTGATCGTTCACAGTGATCCAGCGAGGTGCCGCCGCGCCTGCGCGGCCACCTTTGGTGCCATTCTGGATGTTGATCATGCCGTAATGTTCGGTCTCACGTTTTAAACGTGGTATGTCTGCCAAAATGGCCTCGCGTAAGCGCATGCCGGTGGCTCTCGCTAAGTGAGCGATGGCCGCCGCGCGCGGCATTTGGTGTTCGCAGAGCGCGTCGACGATCTGCTTCACGTGTTCGGGGTCTTGGCCTTGCGGCACCGAGCAGCGAACACTGGTGCGCCGCATTCTCAGCGCCTTGCTCGGATTCGGCACTTTCACATACTGATCACCGCGAAGCGCAGCCATAGTCCGGTTCACGCTGGATAATCTATTTTGCGCAGTGGTGATGGCGAGCTCACCTTGTTCAACGTGGCGACGCAGATGTTCGGCATAGTCCCGCAGGGTCTGCCGATCAATTTGTCGGGCATCGTTAAACCCCGGCCCATTCTCCGAGCGACACCAGCGCACAAACGCCTGCCAGCGGTCACTGTGTGCCTTGACCGTGCCGTAATGCCCGCCACCAAATAGATCGCGCAATCCCTGGGGGCCGGCATAGCTCAATTGCCGGCCATAGCCAAAATTCCGCCCATCTCGCCTGCCTACCAATGCCATGATCAATCTCCTCTCGAAGCTGCCCCTTAAAACCTTCCCAACGTCATCCCGCCAAGAATGTTGAGTGTCATCAGGGATCAAGGGCCCTGCGGCCTGTGAGGGTTGTCCACTAACGCGGGACTGGTGACTCCTTACGACCGGGAGCTTGGGCATCTCATGATCTGGCCCCCTGAGCACTTCCGAAGAAGTGGGCGGGTGGAGGCTGCGCTGGCTGACGAGACCAGCGCCACGTTTTGCTTTTAGGCGAGTGACGTTCGCTCCGGTCTGGTTCGCGAATTCGTGTGGAGTGACATGCTCCTGCCGGTTGGCCTCCAGGTACCGGCTCCACCAGTTCATGATCAGCCTGCGCTCCTCGATGAACTCGGCCTTGTGGATGTAAGCGGCGCGGACGTTGTTGCGCCAAGAATGCTGAGTGTTATCAGGGATCAAGGCCCCTACGCCTTGGTGGCGCCCACTAACTCGGGACTGGCCACTCCTTACGACCGAGAGCATGGGCATCTCATGATCTAAACCCCTGAGCACCGTGACAGGTGGGCGGGTGGAGGCTGCATTGGCTGACGAAACCAGCGCCGCGAGATCCTGAGTCAGGTGAAGACACCGATGCGATGACCGGCGCATGCCTGGCTATCAGCCAGATGCAGTCCAATCCACGCTCGGCGGCACCATCATCTACATCGCTAT
>LIDZ01014738.1_pt4 | contig 14088 bp, 10 predicted proteins | sample 644651 | NCBI WGS metagenome assembly LIDZ01 (sample SAMN03856242, study PRJNA289617) | food metagenome | isolation source: wine grapes on drying loft during traditional withering process | host: Vitis vinifera cv. Corvina | place: Italy: Gargagnago di S. Ambrogio di Valpolicella | collected 2014-01 | reverse complement strand
ATGCATTTCAATTTGGCAGGAGCACCCCTCCCATGCGCAACGACTCCATCCGTTACCTGATAGTGCCCGGCTGGCAAGGCTCGGCCGATGACCACTGGCAAAGCCACTGGCAGCGCAGCCTGCCCAACAGCAGTCGCGTGGAGCAGGACGACTGGATGACCCCGTCGTGCGCCGATTGGGTGGCGGCGCTGGAGCGCTCGATCATTGCCGCAGCAGGGCCGGTCATCCTCATCGCCCATAGCCTGGGTTGCATGGCGGTGGTGCACTGGGCCGCGCAGGCGCCTCGAGGCCTGTTGCAGCAGGTGCTGGGCGTGCTGCTGGTGGCGCCCGCTGATGTAGAACGGCCTAATTGCCCGCCGGCACTGCAAAATTTTGCGCCGATCCCGCGGCACTTGCTGCCGTTCCCGAGCCAAGTGGTCAGCTCCGACAACGATGCTGCCGTCAGTGCGCCGCGCGCCCTTGAGCTAGCCCGCGACTGGGGCGCCGAGATCGGTATCCTCACCGGTGCTGGGCATATCAATGTCAAATCCGGGCATCAGCGTTGGGAGCAGGGTTTTGCGTACCTGTATCGCCTGCAGAGCCGCCTCGAACAAGGTTCGCTGCGCAGCGCCTGACGCGCGTCAGGCCTTTAATGAACAGTTTTGGTAACGCTGGCATCCTTGCGGGTGGCGGCGGGAGTTTCCCATGAGTGTGCAAGATCGTTTTGCTCAGCCGTTGCTGACCTTTCCCGATGCCGACAAAAGCCCGCTGAGCATACGGGCCAAGGCGTTGGTGTTCGTTGACCCTCGCTCGCGACAGCTGCGCGAGCAGCTCGAAGCCCTGGCGCCAGAAGCGGTGCCCGTGCTGATTCACGGCGAAACGGGTTCGGGCAAAGAGCTGCTGGCGCGGCATATTCATCGTGGCAGCGACCGCAGCGGTTTGTTCGTGTCGGTCAATTGTGGCGCGATCAGCCCCACCTACGCCGATGCCGAACTGTTCGGCTACGCTGCCGGCGCCCACAGTGGCTTGGTGAGCAGCCGCGCGGGGTGGTTCGGTTCGGCCAATGGCGGCACCTTGTATCTTGACGAAATCGGTGACCTGCCGCTGCCGATCCAGACCAAGCTGCTGGCCGCCTTGGAAAACCACGAGGTCACCCGGGTGGGTGCCCACCAGCCCAGTCCGGTGGACGTGCGCCTGGTTGCGGCCACCAGCATCGATCTGTCCAAAGCTGTAGCGGTGGGTAAATTCCATGAGCGCCTGCTGCGTTATCTACAGGAGGGTATTCTCGAACTGCCGCCCTTGCGCGATCGGCCCGGAGACATCCCTTCGCTGGCCGAGTATTTTCTGGGGATCCATAGCCAGCGTCTGGGGCTTGCGGTGCCGTTGATCAGCGATGAGGCGCAGCAGTTGCTCGATCAGCACCCATGGCCGGGGAACACCCGCGAGCTGGAGAATGTCGTACATTTTGCGCTGCTGGTGTGCAGCGCTGACGTGATTTTGCCCGAGCACTTGAATCTGCCCATAGGGCTAGCTACAAAAAAGATATAAGTACCTGAATAAAAAGTATTTCGGCGGCGTTACCAGAGCCGGTATCGTCGCGCGCAGGCCAGCCCGCTGGCACCCTATGACATCGAGAACTCTATGAAAAAGACGTTGCTGTTCACCGCCTTCGCCGCCGCGCTGTCCTTGGCAGGTTTTGCTCAAGCCGCCGAGAAACTGGTGGTGGCGGCGACGCCGATCCCCCACGCCGAGATCCTCGAACTGGTCAAGCCGATCCTGGCCAAAGAAGGCGTCGACCTGCAGATCAAGGTTTTCACCGACTACGTACAGCCCAACGTTCAGGTCGACCAAAAGCATCTGGACGCCAACTACTTCCAGACGCTGCCGTACCTGACCAACTTCAACGAAGGCAAGGGTACCCACCTGGTGACCGTAATCGGCGTGCACGTCGAACCTTTTGGCGGTTACTCGAAAAAGGTCAAATCGCTGGCTGATCTCAAGGACGGCGCAACCGTTGCCATCCCTAACGAAGGCAGCAACAGCGGCCGTGCTTTGCTGCTGCTGCAGAAGGCCGGTCTGATCACGCTGAAAGATCCAAAAAATGCCCTGTCTACGCCTAAAGATATCGCCACCAACCCGAAGAACCTCAAGTTCAAAGAGCTTGAATCGGCGATGCTGCCGCGGGTGCTGGATCAGGTAGACCTGGACATGATCAACACCAATTACGCGCTGGAGGCCGGCCTCAATCCAGCCAAGGATGCCTTGGTAATCGAAGGCGCCGATTCGCCGTACGTGAATTTCCTGGTGGCCCGTCCTGACAACAAGAACAGCGACGCCATGCAGAAACTGGCCAAGGCCCTGACCAGCCCGGAAGTCAAAGCCTTCATCAACGAGAAATACAAAGGCGCGGTATTGCCTGCGTTCTGATAGCTGGCTGCAGACAAGCGAGGCGCCTCTGAAGAGAGGCGCCTTTTTTGTGTCTTGAGGATTGCGGCAGTACGCCATGGCCCCTTCGCCAGCAAGCTGTGCTCCTACAATTTTGCCTTACCCCTGTGGGAGCGGGCTCTGCCCGCGAAGGGGCCTTGAAGCGTGCAGCTGACCCTGGGCCATGTGCAGCATTGGCGGCCCCTTCGCCAGCAAGTTGTGCTCCTACAATTTTGCCTTATACCTGTGGGAGCGGGCTCTGCCCGCGAAAAGGCCTTGAAGCGCACAGCTGGACCCTGGGCCATGTGCAGCATTGGCGGCCCCTTCGCCAGCAAGCTGTGCTCCTACAATTTTGCCTTATACCTGTGGGAGCGGGCTCTGCCCGCGAAGGGACCTTGAAGCGTGCAGCTGACCCTGGGCCATGTGCAGCATTGGCGGCCCCTTCGCCAGCAAGTTGTGCTCCTACAGGTGCTACGTGCTAAGTGGCCGGCGGTGGCAGACCTGCATTTTTTGTTACCTAAATGCTATAAAGGAACCCTTTCACCCCGCTCGCAGTCGCATGCTCACTGCGCGCCACGGTCGATCATTTCAGCGCACGCAAAGGAGCCTGCATGGCTGTCTCGTTTTCAAGGTTGTTGCCCGGTGTTTGCCTGGCCAGCCTGTTGGCCCTTGCTGGCTGCGACAACGCCCCGCCGGCCACGCCGGAGTTGGTGCGGGTACGCGTGCAGCCCGTGCATCCTGCCGACTTTGCCAGCACCGCCAACATGACTGGCGATGTACAGGCGCGTGTGCAAACCGAGCTGTCGTTCCGGGTGGGCGGCAAGATCGTTCAACGCAAGGTCGATGTGGGTGACCGCGTCAGCGCCAAACAGGTCCTTGCACAGCTCGACCCCAAGGACCTGCAAGTCAACGTCGATTCCGCCCAGGCCGAAGTCGCTGCCCAGCAGGCCCGCGTGAATCAGACCCAGGCCGCCTTCGAGCGCCAGGCCAAGTTGCTGCCCAAGGGCTACACCAGCCGCAGCGAATACGATTCCGCACAAGCGTCCCTGCGCAGCAGCCAGAGCGCTTTGGCCGCTGCCAATGCGCAACTGGCCAACGCCCGCGAACAGCTTGGCTATACCGCGCTGGTCGCGGATGCCCCTGGAGTGATCACTGCGCGCAAGGCCGAGGTCGGGCAAGTGGTGCAGGCCACCGCGCCGATTTTCAGCCTGGCCCGTGATGGCGATCGCGATGCGGTGTTCAACGTCTACGAGTCTTTGTTTGTCACACCGCCAAGCGATCAGCCGGTAACCGTGAGCCTGCTCGACAACCCGGCGATCAAGGCCAGCGGGCACATCCGCGAAATTACCCCGGCGGTCTCGGCCGAAACCGGCACCTTGCAGGTCAAGGTCACCCTGGCCAGCATCCCCGCCGAAATGCCGCTGGGCGCGGTGGTGAGCGCCGCGTTGGTCGGCCAAGGCAAACCTAGCGTGTCCCTGCCTTGGGCAGCCCTGACCAAGGACGCCCAAGACCCTGCCGTGTGGCTGGTCGACAACGACAGCAAGGTCGCCCTGCAGCGGGTAACCGTCGCACGCTACCTGACTGGCCAAGTGATCATCAGTGATGGCCTCGACCAGGGCCAGCGCGTGGTCATTGCCGGTGGGCAACTGCTGCATCCCGGCATGCAGGTTGAAGTGGCTGACGAGGTCAAGCAATGAAGCGGATGCTGCTGTTGGGCTGTGTGCTGGTATCTGCCTGCTCAAAAGAAACGCCACCGCCCGAGCCGCCTCGGCCGGTGCTGTCAATGCTGGTCAGCGCGCAGGACCAAGCCCAGCTCGGGCGTTTTGCCGGCACCATTCAAGCGCGCTACGAGAGTACCCTTGGCTTTCGCGTTGCCGGGCGTATTGCCCGCCGTGAGGTCGATGTGGGCGCCGAGGTCAAGGCAGGTTCATTGCTCGCCGTGCTCGATCCGACTGATCAGCAGAACCGCCTGCGCTCCAACCAGGGTGATCTGGCCCGAGTCGAAGCCCAGTACATCAATGCCCAGGCCAATGCGCGTCGCCAGCAAGAGCTGTTCGATCGCGGCGTAGGTGCGCAAGCCGGGCTGGACATCGCCCTGACCGATCTGAAAACCGCCAAGGCGTCGCGTGATCAGGCCCAGGCGGCGGTCATCCAGGGCCGCGACCAGTTGGGCTACAGCGAGCTGCGCGCCGACCATGGCGCTATCGTCACGCAATGGCAGGCCGAGGCCGGCCAGACCGTCACCGCTGGCCAGCAGATCGTCACGCTGGCGCGCCCTGACATCAAGGAAGCCGTCATTGATCTACCCTCCGAACTGGCCTCGCGATTGCCGTTGGGCGTGCAGATGAAAGTCCAGGCGCAGCTCGATCCCAGTCAGAGCACTACCGGCACTGTGCGCGAGATCGAGCCCCAGGCCGACAGCAGCACCCGCACACGGCGCGCCCGGTTGACCCTTGCCGATACCCCCGCAGGCTTTCGCCTGGGCACGGCGATCAGCGTCACCCTGAGCTCGTCCATTGCGCCGCGGATCGAGCTGCCCCTGAGTACCTTGCTTGAGGACGACGGCAAGGTCCGAGTCTGGGTGGTCGATAACCAGGCCGGCACTGTGGCTCTGCGAGACGTGCAGGTGGTGTCGCGCGACGCTGGCGTCGCGCTGATCGGCGGCGGTGTCAAACCCGGCGAGCGCGTGGTCACGGCCGGGGTACATAGCCTCAAGCCTGGGCAAAAAATAAAAACAGATAAGGACGCCCCTCAATGAAAGGCAGTTTCAACCTGTCCGACTGGGCCATCAAACACCAGTCGTTCGTCTGGTACCTGATGTTCGTCGGCCTGCTGATGGGGGTGTTTTCGTACCTCAACCTTGGGCGCGAGGAAGATCCATCGTTCACCATCAAGACCATGGTCATCCAGACCCGCTGGCCGGGCGCGACCCAAGAGGAAACCCTCAAGCAGGTCACCGACCGCATCGAGAAAAAGCTCGAAGAGCTCGACTCCCTCGATTACACCAAAAGCTATACCCGGCCCGGTGAGTCCACCGTGTTCGTGTACCTGCGCGACACCACCAATGCCAAGGCCATCCCGCAGATCTGGTACGAAGTGCGCAAGAAGATCGACGACATTCGTGGCGACTTCCCCCAGGGCCTGCAGGGGCCGGCCTTCAACGACGAATTCGGTGACGTGTTCGGCTCTATCTACGCCTTTACCGCCGATGGTCTGACTGCGCGCCAGTTGCGCGACTATGTCGAGCAGGTGCGCAGCGACATACGCACCGTGCCTAACCTGGGCAAGGTGCAGATGATCGGCGCCCAGGATGAAGTCATCTACCTCAACTTTTCGACGCGCAAACTGGCGGCGCTGGGGCTGGATCAGAATCAAGTCGTGCAGGCGCTGCAGGCGCAGAACGCGGTTACCCCGGCGGGCGTGATCGAGGCCGGTCCCGAACGCGTGAGCGTGCGTACGTCGGGGCAGTTCCGCTCCGAAAAAGACCTCGAGAACGTCAACCTTCGGGTCAACGACCGTTTTTATCGCTTGGCCGATGTGGCCGAGATAAGCCGTGGCTATACCGATCCGCCCAAGCCGCTGTTTCGCTACAACGGCCAGCCGGCGATCGGCCTGGCCATCGCCATGCGCGACGGCGGCAATATCCAGTCATTCGGCAAGGCCCTGCACGAGCGCCTCACCGAGGCCACCGCAGACCTGCCGGTGGGCGTGGGCGTGCATGTGGTATCGGATCAGGCCGAGGTGGTTGAAAAAGCCATCGGCGGCTTTACCAGCGCCTTGTTCGAGGCGGTGATCATCGTGCTGGTGGTGAGCTTTATCAGCCTGGGCATGCGTGCCGGGCTGGTGGTGGCGTGCTCGATCCCGCTGGTGCTGGCCATGGTTTTTGTGTTCATGGAATACAGCGGCATCACCATGCAGCGTATCTCGCTGGGGGCGTTGATCATTGCACTCGGGTTGCTGGTGGATGACGCCATGATCACCGTAGAAATGATGGTCACCCGCCTGGAAAAAGGCGATACCCGCGAGCAGGCCGCTACCTACGCCTACCACTCCACGGCCTTTCCGATGCTCACTGGTACCTTGGTGACGGTGGCGGGTTTCGTGCCTATCGGCCTCAACAACAGTTCGGCAGGGGAGTACACCTTTACCCTGTTCGCAGTGATCGCCGTCGCGATGCTGGTGTCGTGGGTGGTAGCGGTGCTGTTTGCGCCGGTTATTGGTGTGCATATCCTCAGCAGCAAGAACATCAAGCCCCACAACGATGAACCGGGGCGGATCGGCCGTGGCTTCAATCACGGTTTGCTGTTTGCCATGCGCCACCGCTGGTTGACCATCGGCTTTACCCTGGTGCTGTTTGCCGTGGCACTGTTTTGCATGCGTTACGTGCAAAACCAGTTTTTCCCGTCGTCCGATCGCCCTGAGATTCTGGTCGATCTCAACCTGCCGCAAAACGCCTCGATCAACGAGACCCAGCGCACCGTCGACCGGCTCGAAGCGACGCTCAAGGACGACCCGGATATCGCCCGTTGGAGCACTTACATCGGGCAAGGCGCGATCCGTTTCTATCTGCCGCTGGATCAGCAGCTGGAGAACCCGTATTACGCGCAGTTGATCATCGTCAGCAAGGGCCTGGAAGAGCGGGGCGCCTTGATGGAGCGCTTGCGCCAGCGGTTGCGCAACGATTTTGTCGGCATCGGCAGCTATGTGCAGACCCTTGAGATGGGCCCGCCGGTTGGCCGGCCGATACAGTACCGGGTCAGCGGCCAAGACCTTGACCAGGTGCGCAAACATGCCATCGAGCTGGCGGCGCTGCTGGATGGCAACCCGCATATTGGCGATACCATTTACGACTGGAACGAGCCTGGCAAAGTCTTGCGCATCGACATCGCCCAGGACAAAGCGCGGCAGTTGGGGTTGTCGTCGCAGGATGTAGCCAAGCTGATGAACAGCATCGTCAGCGGTGCGGCGGTGACTCAGGTCAACGACGATATCTATCTGGTCAACGTGGTGGCGCGTGCCGATGACGCCGAACGGGGTTCGCCGGAAACGCTCCAGAATCTGCAGATCGTTACGCCGCGTGGTGTCTCCATTCCGTTGCTGGCGTTCGCGACAGTGCGGTATGAGCTTGAGCAACCCTTGGTGTGGCGCCGCGACCGGCATCCCACCATCACCCTGAAGGCTGCCGTGCGCGACCAGATCCAGCCCACCGACCTGGTCAATCAATTGCAGCCTGCAATCGACAAATTTGCTGCTGCCTTGCCGGCGGGCTACAAGGTGGCCACCGGCGGTACGGTGGAGGAGAGTGGCAAGGCGCAAGGGCCGATCGCCAGCGTGGTACCGCTGATGCTGTTCTTGATGGCGACCTTTTTGATGATTCAACTGCACAGTGTGCAGAAGATGTTTCTGGTGGCCAGCGTGGCGCCGCTTGGGTTGATCGGTGTGGTGCTGGCGCTGGTGCCGACAGGCACGCCGATGGGTTTTGTAGCGATCCTTGGCATATTGGCGCTGATCGGCATCATTATCCGTAACTCGGTGATTCTGGTGACCCAGATCGACGAGTACGAGCGCGACGGGTATACGCCATGGGATGCGGTAGTAGAAGCGACCCAGCACAGGCGCCGGCCAATTCTGCTGACGGCAGCTGCGGCCAGCCTGGGCATGATCCCCATTGCTCGCGAAGTGTTCTGGGGGCCGATGGCCTACGCGATGATCGGCGGTATCGTCATTGCCACGCTGTTGACGTTGTTGTTTCTGCCGGCGCTGTATGTGGCCTGGTATCGCATCAAAGAGCCTGAGGCCACCCGAGCCTGACCCGCGCCCCTGTGGGACCGGGCTCTGCCCGGAAAAGGGCGGGTTGGGGCGGCCAGATGGCTATTGCCCCACCCTCGCGGGCTTCTTCGCGGGCAGAGCCCGCTCCCTCGGGGGATTTGCTGGGTTGGGGGTTTAGCGGCGCCAGACGCTTGCCAGCCAGGGCTGCTGCTGGCGAGGCAGGCCGGCGGGGCGGTAGTAATGCTCCAGCTCGGTGAACCCGGCCTCGGTCAGCAGTTGCTGCCAGCTTTCAAGATCGTGGTATGCGCCAAAGCGCTGCCCCTTCCACATTTCCTGGTTGTTGCCCCTTGGATTGGAACTGAACAACGCGCCGCCCGGCTTGAGGCTGGCGTGCAGTTGGCGCAATACCCTGGGCAGCTCTTGCACCGGCACGTGGAACAGCGAGGCATTAGCGAAGATGCCGTCGAAAAATCCCTCGGGCAGGTCCAGCTGCAAGAAATCCTGATGCCAAACCTCGCAGCCGCTGTCGGCGCGGGCCATTTCAGCGAAGCGTTCGGTGCCGTCCAGGCCGATGGCGATGTGGCCCATGCGGGTAAACGTTTGCAGGTCGCGCCCCGGGCCGCAGCCGAAATCCAGAATGCGCAAAGGCGCTGACCCCTGCAGGTGCCGCAGCAAGGCCTCGATGTTCTGACTCACATCGTGGTCGCGGGTGCCATGGCGAAAGTCTTCTGCCACCGCTTCATAATTGCCCAGGGTAGTGGCGGATATCTGTTGCAGGTCATGGGGTTCGAGTTTCATGGCGGTGTCGGTAGCTGAACAAAGTGTGCAGATGATAGGGCAAATGGCTCGGTAGCGTCTGGATCGGCGTAACGCGCTTTTGTGTCTCGCGGCGTTTATGTCGTAATGTGTCAACCCGTCGTGAGCGCAGGAGTAGTCAACGTGAGTGATTCCCCTCAGGGCCGTGCCGGCCATTGGCATTTGAACGACATCGTCGGCCAACTGCGCACCGCGCGCGAGCGCTGGCGCGGCCAGAACGGCCGCAGCTGTGGCGCCCAGGGTGGCCGCGAGCTGCCCTCGCGCGACGCTATGGCAACTCTGCTGGCACAGCTGTGCGGCGCCTTGTTCCCCATGCGTTTGGGGCCGGTCGACCTGCGTGAAGAGAGCGAAGACTTTTTTGTGGGCCACACACTTGATGCCGCGCTCAATGCGCTACTGGTGCAGGCGCGCCTGGAGCTGCGCTATGCCGCGCGTCAGGAGCCGTGCAACAACGAGGCGGTCGACGCTCAGGCTGTGACCTTGGTACGGGCCTTTGCCGCCGCGCTACCGGGCCTGCGCACTTTGCTCGACAGCGATGTGCTGGCCGCCTATCACGGTGATCCGGCAGCGCGCAGTGTCGACGAGGTGCTGCTGTGCTATCCGGGGATACTGGCGGTAATCCACCATCGCCTGGCCCACCATCTCTATCGCGCCGGCCTGCCATTACTAGCGCGGATCAGCTCTGAAATCGCCCACTCTGCCACCGGCATCGATATCCACCCCGGCGCACAGATTGGCGGCAGTTTTTTCATCGACCACGGTACCGGTGTGGTGATTGGCGAAACCGCGATCATCGGCGAACGTGTGCGCATCTACCAGGCAGTGACCTTGGGCGCCAAGCGCTTTCCGGCCGATGAGTCCGGGCAGCTGCAAAAAGGCCTGCCGCGCCACCCGATCGTGGAAGATGACGTGGTGATCTACGCCGGCGCGACCATCTTGGGGCGGATCACCATTGGCAAGGGCTCGACCATCGGCGGCAACGTGTGGCTGACTCGCAGCGTGCCGCCGGGCAGCAACCTGACCCAGGCGAATTTGCAGCATGATGATGGGACGCAGAAGTAGGGTTTGAGTGTTGTTTTGAGCGTGCGGGCCTCATCGCCAGCAAGCTGTGCTCCTACGGATCTTCTTATGCACCTGTAGGAGCACAGCTTGCTGGCGAAGAGGCCCGCACCGGCACCGTTGAGCCCGTAAATTAGGCCTCTGACCCCCTTTTGTGTTTTAATTGAACGCTCGTTCAATATAAATATTGGTTCGCGATCCGCGTTCAACAGGAGGCCAACCCCGCAATGAGTGTTTCTTCTGCGCCCGCTAGTGGCACCGTCCGCATGAATCCCCCGGTGTTCTATTTCGCCGCTACGTTCATCCTGCTTTTCGGCTTGATCGTCATTGTCTTCCCCGACGTTACTGGAGCCTGGTTGACCGCTGCGCAAAGTTGGGCGGCCAATACCGTGGGCTGGTACTACATGACCGCCATGACGCTGTACCTGGTTTTTGTGGTTGCCACCGCGTTGTCGGGCTATGGCAAGATCAAGCTGGGTGCCGATCATGACGAACCCGAGTTCAGTTATCTGTCCTGGGCCGGCATGTTGTTTGCCGCCGGTATCAGCATCACGCTGTTTTTCTTCTGCGTGTCCGAACCCCTGACCCACATGCAAAATCCGCCTCAGGGCGAGGGCGGCACACAGGCAGCGGCGCGCCAGGCCATGCAGTTGGTGTTCTTGCACTGGGGGTTGCATGGTTGGGGTGTATTCGCCTTTGTCGGCATGGCCCTGGCTTATTTCGCCTACCGCCACAATCTACCGCTGGCGCTGCGCTCGGCGCTGTACCCGCTGATCGGCAAGCGCATCAACGGCCCCATTGGCTATGCGGTTGACGGCTTCGCGATCATCGCCACGGTGTTCGGTCTGGGCGCCGACATGGGCTTTGGCGTATTGCACCTCAATGCGGGCCTCGATTACCTGTTCGGTGTGTCCCACACCCATTGGGTGCAGCTGATCTTGATCACGCTGATGATGGGCGCGGCGATTCTGGTGGCGGTCTCAGGCGTCGACAAGGGCGTGCGGGTGATGTCCGACATCAACATGCTGCTGGCCTGTGCGCTGTTGCTGTTCGTGTTATTCGCCGGCCCGACCCAGCATTTGCTCACCACCCTGGTGCAGAACATTGGCGACTATCTGGCATCGGTGCCGGCCAAGAGCTTCGATCTGTACGCCTATGACAAACCCAGCGACTGGCTGGGCAACTGGACCGTGTTCTATTGGGCGTGGTGGATTGCATGGGCGCCGTTCGTGGGTTTGTTCATCGCCCGTATTTCCCGCGGCCGCACCATTCGCGAATTCGTCTTTGGCGTGCTGTTGATTCCGCTGGGCTTCACCTTGGCGTGGATGTCGATCTTCGGCAACAGCGCCATTGAACTGGTGCTCGGTCATGGGCTGGCAGCACTGGGTGACTCGGCGTTGGCCGACCCGTCGAAAACCCTTTACCTGCTGCTCGAGACCTATCCGTGGAGCAAGACGGTCATCGCCGTCACGGTATTCATCAGCTTTGTGTTCTTCGTCACCTCGGCTGACTCCGGCACTGTGGTGCTGTCGACGTTGTCTGCCCATGGCGGCAGCCCCGATGAAGACGGGCCCAAGTGGCTGCGGGTGTTCTGGGGCGCCATGACCGCGCTGGTCACCAGTGGTCTGCTGTTTGCGGGCAGTATCGACTCGCTTAAGTCGGCGGTGGTGCTGACCTCGTTACCGTTTTCGCTGATCTTGCTGGCGATGATGTGGGGGCTGCACAAGGCGTTCTATCTTGAGTCGCAGCGCAAGATCGCCCAGCTTTACTCCCTGGCACCGGTTTCGGCCTCGCGTCGCGGTGCAGGGGGCTGGCGTCAGCGTTTGGGCCAGGCGGTGCATTTCCCGTCGCGCGATGAGGTGTATCGCGTCATGGATACCTTGGTGCGCCCGGCGATTGCCGAGGTGACGGCTGTGTTTGCCGAAAAAGGCCTTACGGTAGTGACTCAGGAAGACCCGAGCGCCGACAGCGTGATGCTCGAGATCGGCCATGGTGAAGAGCGCCCGTTTATCTACCAGGTGTTGATGCGTGGCTACTTCACCCCATCCTTCGCCCGCGGCGCAATGGGTAACCGCGAGCTGAAGAACCGCCGCTACTACCGCGCAGAAGTGCACCTGAGCGAGGGCAGCCAGGATTACGATCTGGTGGGTTACAGCAAGGAGCAGGTGATCAACGACATCCTTGACCAGTACGAGCGGCATTTGCAGTTCTTGCACATGGTGCGCTGATACAGCCGGTCGCAGAGCTCTGCCTCCCTGAGGGAGCGGGCTCTGCCCGCGAAATCGCGCCCAGCTGCTCCCTCAGGCGTCATGTGGGCTCTCTGTGGGAGCGGGCTTGCCCGCGAAATCGACGTCAGCTGCACCCTGGGTCGTTCTGTGGGCTTGCGGTGTGGCTGCCATTCGCGGGCAGAGCCCGTCTCCCACAAAGTAGGTGGGGCGCGTAAAGCGGTTTTCACAAAACGTTAACGATTTGGTTCAAAGTCTTCACGTGCTCGCCTTCCGTCTGGACGGAGGGAACTTTCTCGAATGCAGACATCCCTCGCAACATCCCCCGCCGTTTTTTAAAATAATGCCGTTTGCCCCAGTAAAATGGCGTTGTTGTCATCTGATTGAAACAAAAACACCTTAAAAGAACCCCTGCATTTATTTCCTTTGGAAATTGATTCTCATATCTATATGCATAAATGATCTAGATTTTAGAAAACAGTCCTATCGCGAAATGTGAAAAATTCATTAGTCTGCACCCCGGAGACCTGAACATAGACGCAGGCCCAAGTTCGCCGCGAGGCTGACCCTACATTCGAGTTTTGATGGGCAGTTCGCTGACGCGATCTAGCGAAGGGCAAAGACCCGGCCATCAAAAACAAAAAATAGCAATTTCGAGGAGCAACACATGCGTAAGTCGAGTATGGCCCTGGCCATCGCTGTAGGCGTATTGGCACAGCAAGCGGGTGCAGCAGGTTTTCTTGAGGACAGCAAAGCGTCTATCAGTTCGCGGACTTTCTTTTACAAAAACGATCCACGTGAAGGCGGTGCAGATCAGCGCGAGCTGGCCACCATTCTGCGTGGGGACTTTATCTCCGGCTACACCCAAGGCACCGTTGGTTTCGGTCTTGACGTTACCGGTTTCCAGGCGTTCTACCTGGGCGGTGACAATCAACACACTGCTAACAACAGCTTCTTCCCTGGTGGCGCGCAGGATGCCGACGATGCATTCAGCGGCCTGGGCGGTACTGCCAAGATCAAAATCTCCAAGACCGAGCTGAAGCTGGGTAATACTCTGGCACCCAACCTGCCAATTCTGGTGAGTAACGACGGCCGGGTTGCACCGCAGTTCTTCCAAGGTGGCACCATCACCACCAAGGATATCGACAACCTGACCCTCACAGGCGGCCAACTTGAGCAGCAGCGCGGCCGTGCGTCGAGCAACTACACCGGCATGAGCATCAACGGCGCACGCGAGGACAGCAACAAGTTCCTCTACGCCGGCGGTGACTGGAAAGCTACCAAGAACCTGACCCTCCAGTACTACTACGCCAACCTCGAAGACTTCTACAAACAGAACTTCCTGGGCTTGCTGCACATCTACCAGATCGACAAGGACCAGTCTTTCAAGACTGACCTGCGCTGGTTCAACACCACCTCCGATGGTGCCAACGCTGACCATAAATCTGGTTACGGCTTCAACGGTAACGGTGGCTGGAGGCGTGCCGATGGTGAGATCGATAACACCATGGGCATCGCGATGTTCACCTATACCTTGGGTGGTCATTCGATCCTGGTCGGTCACCAGCGTATTTCCGACAGCGGTGGCTTTTCGTACATGAACTCGGGCAGCATGACTGAAGGCACCAACGCTACTACCGGTAACGGCGGCGTTAGCTTCTACTCGTTCACCGATGCCAACGTCAGCGGCTTCAACCGCGCTGGCGAGAACACTACGTTCGGCCAATACAGCTATGACTTCGCGCGTCTGGGCGTTCCAGGCCTGAAAGCCTCTGCGGCTTACCTGTCCGGTAAAAACGCTCGCGCATTGACCGGC
>LIDZ01009758.1_pt2 | contig 14103 bp, 6 predicted proteins | sample 644651 | NCBI WGS metagenome assembly LIDZ01 (sample SAMN03856242, study PRJNA289617) | food metagenome | isolation source: wine grapes on drying loft during traditional withering process | host: Vitis vinifera cv. Corvina | place: Italy: Gargagnago di S. Ambrogio di Valpolicella | collected 2014-01 | reverse complement strand
ACAGCGCCGTCGCCGGTCGGAATCGAGGTGTAGCTGTGGGTGCCATCCGTCAGCACGGCGCCGACTGGAATACCGGACACCACGAACGGGCCCAAGGATTCGGAGCCGTCGGTGTCGACCAGCGCGGTGCTGACGTTCAGCTTGATCGCGGAGTCTTCATTACCTTGGGCGTCGGCAACGGTGACGATCGGGGCGTCTGCCACCGGCGTGACGTTGATGACGCCGTTGGCTGGCGCGCCAGTTTGCAGGCCCTGATTGTCGACCGCGGTGTACGTGAAGCTGGTGTCACCGGCCCAGTTGGCATCCGGCTTGAAGTAGATCGTCGCGCTGTTGTTGCTGGCAGCGATATTGCTGAGGTTGGTCAGCGCCTGGGTACCGGCGGCGTCGGCGTAGAACGTGCCGTGCTCGGCCATGGTGACCAGATTGAAGTGGTCGATGGTGCCGTCGACATCAGCGCCGGTCAGGTTGACCGCGATGGCAGTGTCTTCGTCGCCCTGGCCCAGAGCCGCGTTCACGGTGGGAGCGTCGTTGACGGCAATCACGTTGATCTGGCCGTCGTGCACGGCGGTCAGGTTAGTGGTGCCGTTGGCGTCGAGGTCGGTAACCGAGATGCTCACGCCACGCGGTACGGTGCTCGGGTTTTCGCTGTTGTCAGCGTACGTGAGCGACTTGATCAGGGTTTCATAGTTGGCGACCGAGGCGTTGCCCGTCAGGTCGATCACGATGTTGCCGCTGGCGTCGTTGCTCAGGGTGTAGGTGATGCCCAGGTCGGTAAGGCCGGTGGTGCCGCCTTTGTAGTACTGAGACACCACCAGGTCTTCAGCCTGAACACCGGTCAGCGTGATTTTCGCGCTGCTCAGTTGCGTGCTGTCGATGTCGGTGATGCTGAAATTGTTCACCAGCGCGATCGGCGCACCGTTTTCGGTGTACGTCACGCTGTCGAAGTTGACCGCCGGGCCGTCGTTCACAGGCGTCACATTGACGATCAGCGCCTGTGTCGTGGTAGCCGAATCCTGGTTGGCGCCTTCGGTCGACGTCGAGCTCACTTGCAGGGTGATCGGGCCGTTGAAGTCTTTCGGCGGGGTGATCGTCAGGTTGTTCAGGTCCCAACCGTCGATATAAACAGCACCGTCGCCTGTCGGAATCGAGGTGTAGCTGTGGGTGCCATCCGTCAGCACGGCGCCGACTGGAATGCCGGACACAACCAGCGGGCCCAGGGACTCGGAGCCGTCGGTGTCGACCAGCGCGGTGCTCAGGGTCAGCTTGATCGCCGAGTCTTCATTACCTTGGGCGTCAGCAACGGTGACGATCGGCGCATCGGCCACTGGCGTGACGTTGATGATGCCGTTGGCTGGCGCGCCAGCTGGCTGGCCCTGGTTGTCGACTGCGGTGTAGGTGAAGCTGGTGTCGCCCGCCCAATTGGCGTTCGGCTTGAAGTAGATCGTCGCGCCGTTGGCGGTGGCGGCGATGTTGCTGAGGCTGGTCAGCGCCTGGGTACCGGCAGCATCGGCGTAGAACGTGCCGTTGGCCGCCAGGCTGACCAGATTGAAGTGGTCGATGGTGCCGTCGACGTCAGTGCCGGTCAGCCTGACCGCAATGGCGGTGTCTTCGTCGCCTTGGCCCGATGCGTCAATGACGGTCGGTGCGTCGTTGACCGGCGTGATGGCGACTTCGCCGGTGGCGCTGCCCGTCAGGTTGTTGGTGCCGTGGGTGTCCACGTCAGTCACTTCGATGGTCACGCCCCGTGGGGTGGTGATCGGCGCGTCACTGCTGTTGGCGTAGGTGATCGAGTTGATCAGCGTGGTGTAGTCGGCGATCGAGGCGTTGCCGTTCAACTGAATGACGACGTTACCGTTGGCGTCGTTGCCCAGCGTGTAGCTGATGCCCGAAGCCGTGGTGCCGCTGTTGCCACCCTGGAAGGACGGCGATGCGATCAGGTCTTCGGCCTGAACGCCGGTCACGGTGATCTTCGCGCCGCTCAACTGACCGCCGTCGACGTCGCCGATCTGCAGGTTGTTGACCAGTGGCTGAGGCGCGCCGTTTTCGACGTAATCGGTGCTGGTGAAGGACACGGTCGGGGCGTCGTTGACGGCGACGACGTGCACGATGCTGGTGGCCGGTGCGGAGTCGTTCTGGCCGTCATTGACGGTCACAGTGATGGTGCGATCGGCAACGCTCGGGTCTTCGCTGCTGTTCTGGAAGGTGATCGACTTGATCACGGCTTCGTATTCGGCTGCGGTGGCGGCGCCGGTCAGGGTCAGTACGATTTGGCCGTTGACGGTGGCGGTGCTGACCGCGATGTTCGCGTTCGGGCTGCCGACTACTAGAGTGTCGGCGTCCTGAGGGTTGGTCAGGGTGACTTTCGCGCCTTGCAGCGTCGGGCTGTCGGCGTCCGTGACGGTCAACTGGTCGGCGATCGAAACGCCAGCCTGGCCTTCGGTGAAGGTGGTTTCGCTGTTGGTGCCGTTGGCGCCGCCATTGGGATCGACAACCGGAAGCGCGTCGTTGTCGATGATGGTGGTAGTGACGCTGCCATTGGTCGGGCTGACAGCGACGTTCTCGAAGTTGCCGCCGCTGATGGCGCCGATCGCCACGGTGACGTTTTCAACGCCTTCCGGGATCGTGTCATTCAGGGTGTTCAGGTCGAAGGTGACGCTGCTGCTGTTGGCAGGGATCTTCACGCTGACCACTTGCGTGTAGTCGCTGCCGTCGGTAGCGGTGCCGCTGTAGGTCAGGTTGATTGTGACTTCGGTCTGCGCGGGGTTGCTCAGCGTAATGGTGTACGTGGCCGCCTGGCCTTCAATCACCGACTGAGTGCCGGTGATGCTGGCAAAGGTGGTGTCGATGGTGTCGGTGATGGTGGTCACCGCCGGCGTCGGATCGGTCGTCACGATCAGGCCGCCACCGCCCGTTGTGCCAGTGATGGTCGTGCTGATAACTGAAGGGTCGATGTACGGCGTATTGGTGTCAGCCACTTGAACAGTGGTCGAGCCCGACGTGTCGCCGCCACGAATGACAATGGTCGATCCGTTGGACAGGGTGACTGTCAGGTCCGAAGTCGGCGCCTGAGTGACATTTGCTGTGTACACCAACGCGCCGCCGGCTTCGGTCAGCGTCTGGGTAGCGGTCAATGTCAGGGTGCCGGCAGGCTGCGGCGCGGCGGGGGTGCCGTTGCCATTGCCGTTGTCGATCGCCAGACCGTTGCTCAGGGTAGGAGGGGGCACAGCCGTTGCCGCCAGGCCGTTGGTCGGGAAGCCGATGGTCGGATTCACTTCGCCCGCGGTCTCGGTGAGCATCACCACGCTGTGGCCGCCGCCTGCGTTGCCGCCATCACCTGGCGCCGCTTGCGGACCTGCCGCAGTGGCTTCGAGGTCTTTGGTCGGGTCGGCGCCGGCCGCGATCGCCTGCTGCAATTCAGCAACGGACGGTGCGGCTTGCGCGGTGGCTTCGGCAAGGTTGGTCGTAGAAGCCGGTGCGTCTGCGCTCCACTGGCTGTCACGGCCGATGTCCAACTGACGGCCATCGGCAAGCTGCAGCGTGACTGCGCCTCCCGGGCCTGTCAGAACCTGCTCGCCGGTGAACAACCGGTCACCCTCAATGAGCACACGACGAATCCCTTCCGGGGAAACTGCGACGACTTGGCCAACAATGCTTTTGACGATGGCAACAACACTGCTCATGGGGGTGACTCTCCGAAATTACCGTTCAGTTGGTATCCATCATGCCGACCGGCCTTAACTAACGCCGCTTCATTACTGGAATACGTAAAGATTCGCATTTGTTCCGGCGCCAGATAACAACTTAGGGAACTAATTAAGTTGCACGTAATCTGGCGCCAATTTATTAACAGCAGGTCGGCACAGGAATTAACTTTCTGCCAAAGTATTGACCTATTCGGCGACATCCTAAACAATCGCTTCCGTAATGTCACATTGATATTTGATGAGATCGCGTATTTCTGCAGTGTGATCGCAAGCGCCCTTCAGAACACTCTCGAAACGATCACTTCAATGGCCATTTTTACGATGCGGCAGTGTGTATTGCTGCATTTTGAACAAGTACGTTCTCGGGAAACCACCAAAATGCGTAAGCACCTCTTCACTGCTGTACCCCTTATCCTTTGTGCCGGTTTCGTTCAGGCCCAGACGCTACAGTCCGCCATGCAGAAAGCCATGGACGAGCATCCCGAGGTGCAGGCCGGCATTAATGCCCGTATCGCCCAGGACTATGCGCTGCGCGCTGCACGAGGCGGCTACCTGCCGCGTGTCGATGTCACGGCGGGCTACGGCCGGGCCGGTTCCGATACGCCAAGCACCCGTGCCTCGACCGGTCGTCACGACTACCAGACGCTGGACCGCGGCGAAGCGCAAATCCGTCTTCAGCAAATGCTGTTTGACGGCTACGCAACAAGTAACGAAGTTGCGCGTCAACAAGCCACCGCCAATTCCCGGGCATACTCGCTGTTAAATACAACCGAACGTACGGCGTTGACAGTTGCGCAGGTCTATCTGGATGTTTTGACTCAACGTGAAATGGTTCGGCTGGCCGAAGAGAACCTGAAGAGTCACGAACGTATTTACGACCAAATCAAACTGCGCACTTCCCGCGGCGTGGGTCGTATGGCCGATATGGACCAGGCCGATGCCCGTCTGGCACAAGCTCGCAACAACCTGATCACCGAACAAACCAATCTGGCCGACGCCCAAACCAATTACTTGAGTGCCGTTGGTCTGGAAGCTGACCAACTTGAAGCGCCGTCGCCGTTCGCGATGATGCCTGCCGATCTGAACGAAGCCCGTCGCCAGATGCTGGAGAACAGCCCGGTGCTGCGCTCGGCCGAATCCGACATCGTGGCCGCTGAAAAGCAGTACACCTCGGCGCAGTCCAATTACTACCCGCGTTTCGATGCAGAACTGGGCCGCAATGCCGATAACAACATTGGCGGCGACGAAGGCCACAACAATGGCTGGGAAGCCATGGTGCGCATGCGCTTCAACCTGTACGCCGGTGGCAGCAACAAGGCTGACCTGCAGTCGAAGTCGTACCTGTCGAGCCAGGCCCTGGATATCCGCAATAACGCGCTGCGTCAGTTGAACGAAGAACTGGGCCTGGCCTGGAACGCCTACAACAACGCCAACGCCCAGCTGCCGATCGCTCAGCAGTACGTCGAGCGTGCCAACAGCGTGCGCACCTCGTACCAGCAGCAATTCAGTCTGGGAGAGCGTACCCTGCTCGACCTTCTCGACAGCGAGAACGAGTTGTTCACCGCGCAACAGCGTCTGATGCAGCTGAAAAACCTGCAGATGTACACCCAATACCGCATCAAGGCAGACATGGGCACGCTGCTGAAAAGCCAGGGCGTCGTCGCGCCGATGGCATCGGTTGTGCAGAACGATGTGAAACCGACCGTTCAGCTGCCGGGCATGAACTGATTCTTGACGGGGTCAGCTTCTTTTAACTGTTAAGAAAGAGAGTGTCAGCGTGGACTTGGAATTACCTTCGGCTCAATTAGGTCATGATCCACGCAGCCAGCACGACGATCCGTTACTCGACGGGCTGCTGACACTCTGTGCCCTGCATCACAAACCGGCGAGCCGGGCCATGCTGACCACCGGTCTGCCATTGCCCGACCAACGCCTGAGCCCGGATCTGCTGCCTCGCGCCGCAGCCCGGGCAGGTTTGCAGGGGCGCTTGCTGCAACGCAAACTCACCCAGATTCCCGAGATCGCATTGCCCGCCTTGCTGCTGCTGAAGGAAGGGCGCTCTGCCGTTCTGCTCGGTTGGGAGGGCGAGTCTGCCCGCCTGCTGATCAGCGAAAGCAACGGCGGCGAAGTGCTGATCGAAACCGAAGCGCTGGCGCAGGATTACAGCGGTCGGGTGTTTTTCGCACAGCCGCAACATAAATTTGACGTCACCCAGGGCTCGCTCATCCCGCGCGCTCGCTCCTGGTTCAAAGACACACTCAAGCTGTCTCGCTGGCTTTACGTCGACGCGATCGCTGCCAGCTTCGTGATCAACCTGATCGCTCTGGCTACCCCTCTTTTTGTCATGAACGTCTACGACCGTGTCGTGCCCAACCAGGCCACCGCAACATTGTGGGTGCTGGCGACCGGTATCTGTGGCGCGTTCCTGTTTGATCTTTTGCTCAAGGGCCTGCGCAGTCTGTGCCTGGACCTGGCCGGCAAGAAAACCGACCTGATCATTTCCGCCACGCTGTTCGAACGTATCGTCGGCATGGCGATGAAGTTTCGCCCGGCCCGGGTCGGCAGCTACGCCCAGAACATCCATGAGTTTCAGGGCATGCGTGACTTCCTCACGTCGCTGACCCTGACCAGCCTCATTGACCTGCCGTTCACGCTGATCATCCTGTTGGTGATCGCGCTGCTGGGCGGGCATCTGGTGTGGATTCCGATCATTGCTTTCCCGCTGGCGCTGGGCATCGGCCACTTCCTGCAAAAACCGCTGACCTCCACCCTTGAACGCACCATGGCGCTGGGGGCCGAGCGTCAGTCGAGCCTGATTGAAACCCTCGCCGGCCTCGACGCCGTGAAGGTCAACAACGCCGAGAGCGAGCGTCAGTACCAGTGGGAACACACCATCGGCACGCTCAGCCGCCTGGAATTGCGCGTCAAAGTGCTTTCCGGTCTGGCCATGAACATCACGCTGCTGATCCAGCAACTGGCGGGCGTGGCGATGATCTGTTTCGGCGTCTACATGATCATGGACGGCGTCCTCAGCATGGGCGGCCTGGTGGCGTGCTACATGCTCAGCGGTCGTGCTTTAGGCCCCTTGGCGCAATTGTCCGGCCTGCTGACCCGTTATCAGCAAGCGAAAGTCACCATGGTCTCGGTCGATCAGATGATGGAGCTGCCCCAGGAACGCAACTTCGACGAGCGTCCGCTCAGCCGTCAGGTCCTGCAGGGCGCCATGGAATTCCGCAATCTGGAGTTCACGTACCCGAATCAACAGAACCTGGCCCTGCGCAACATCAATCTGGTGATCCGCCCGGGCGAGAAGGTCGGCATCATCGGCCGCAGCGGTTCGGGGAAAAGCTCTCTGGCCAAACTGCTGGTGGGTCTGTATCAGCCAGACGAAGGCTCGCTGCTGGTGGATGGCGTCGACATTCGTCAGATCGACGTCAGCGAAGTGCGCCACAACATCGGCTACGTGGCCCAGGACATTCAACTGTTATCAGGCACTCTGCGGGACAATCTGATTTCCGGCGCGCGTTACGTCGACGACGAGATGGTGCTGCAGGCCGCTGAACTGGCCGGCGTGCATGAATTCGCCAGCCTGCATCCCCAAGGCTATGAGTTGCAGGTGGGCGAGCGCGGGCAGAACCTGTCCGGTGGTCAACGGCAGAACGTTGCGCTGGCGCGGGCCTTGTTGCTCGATCCGCCAATCCTGTTGCTCGACGAACCCACCAGCGCCATGGATAACACTGGCGAAGAACGTTTGAAGCAGCGCCTGCATGGCGTTATCGAGAAAAAGACCGTGATTCTTGTGACACACCGAGCTTCGTTGCTCAGCCTGGTTGATCGCCTGGTGGTCATCGACCGCGGCCAGATCGTGGCCGACGGCCCGAAAGCCGCCGTTATGGAAGCGTTGAAGAAGGGGCAGATCAGTGTTGCTTAAGTCAGGTCAAAACTCCGGTGGCGGCATCTTCGGCTATTTCAAAGGCTCGCCTTCGCTCGAAGGCCAGGCGCTGCCGGAAGTCAAAAAGGCACTGGTCGACGACGCCCCACGTATCGTGCGGCTGACCATCTGGGCCGTGATCCTGTTCTTCGTCTTCTTGCTGGTCTGGGCTAACTACGCCGTGATTGATGAAGTGACGAAGGGCGAGGGCAAGGCCATTCCGTCGACCAAGATCCAGAAAATCCAGAACCTGGAAGGCGGCATCGTCGCGCAGATCTATGCCCACGACGGCCAGATTGTCGACGCCGGCGCCCCGCTGATTCGTCTCGACGACACGCGCTTTGCGTCCAACGTGGGTGAGACTGAAGCTGATCGTCTGGCGATGCAGTTGCGCGTCGAGCGCCTGAGCGCCGAGGTTGACGATCGGCCACTGAACATCAGCGCCGAAGCGCGCAAGTTGGTGCCGAATCAGGCGTCCAATGAAGAATCGCTGTACAAGAGCCGCCGTCAGCAGTTGGTCGATGAGGTCGGTGGTTTGCAGCAGCAACTGATTCAACGCCAGCAGGAATTGCGCGAATTTGCTTCCAAGCAGGAGCAGTACCGCAGCAGCCTGGGCCTGTTGCGACAGGAGATCGGCATGTCCGAGCCGTTGGTGTCTCAGGGCGCGGTGTCGCCAGTGGACATCCTCCGGCTGAAACGCTCCGAGGTGGAAACCCGTGGTCAGCTGGACGGCACCACGCTGGCGATCCCTCGCGCACAGGCGGCGATTGCCGAAGTGCAGCGCAAGATCGATGAAACCCGTGGCAAATTCCGCAGCGACGCGCTGACGCAACTGAATGAAGCGCGCACCAACCTTTCCAAAGCGCAGTCGACGGCCAAGGGCCTTGAAGACCGCGTGAACCGCACGATGGTGACATCGCCGGTGCGCGGCGTGGTCAAGCAGATGCTGGTCAACACTGTTGGCGGTGTTATTCAGCCGGGCAGCGACATCGCCGAAGTTGTGCCGCTGGATGACACGCTGTTGGTAGAAGCGCGCATTCGCCCGCAAGACATTGCCTTCCTGCACCCGGGGCAGGAGGCGATGATCAAGTTCACCGCGTATGACTACACGATTTATGGCGGGCTGAAAGGCAAGCTGGAACAGATCGGTGCTGACACCATTCAGGACGAAGAGAAGAAGAACACCTTCTACGTGATCAAGCTGCGCACCGACCGCAGCCACCTCGGCACCGATGAGCACCCGCTGCTGATCATCCCTGGCATGGTCGCCTCGGTGGACATCATCACCGGCAAGAAAACCATCCTGAGCTACATGCTCAAACCCGTCCTCAAAGCCCGCGCCGAGGCATTGCACGAGCGTTGATGGTTGATGGTTGATGGTTGATGGTGATGACTGTGGGACTGGCCCCGCTCGTTGTAGGACCGGCTTCAGCCGGGAAAGCGTCAAGCGTGACACCGCAGATGTAAGGTATTCACGCAGGCCTCTTCCCTTGTAGGACCGGCTTTAGCCGGGAAAGCGTCGGGTGTCACACCGCAGATGTGTCGTATTCACACTGGCCTCTTCCCTTGTAGGACCGGCTTCAGCCGGGAAGGCGTCAAGCGTGACACCGCAAATGTAGGGTGTCCACGCAGGTCTCTTCCCTTGTAGGACCGGCTTTAGCCGGGAAAGCGTCGGGTGTCACACCGCAGATGTGTGGTGTTCACACTGGCCTCTTCCCGGCTAAAACCGGTCCTACAATAAATCTTCCGCAACCATCACCTTCCGCGTTTGCTATCGATCCTCACCAATCGCCCGCCTTCGAACCGCAAATACTGGTACATCCCGTTGCTCGGGCCGTAGATCCATTCCTGGACTTGCACCTGATCCACCTGGCGGTAGTGATTGACGGTTTCCTTATAGCCGATGATGTCCTGGCTGACCGGCTGGCCGCATTTCTGCTGCACTTCAAACATCCGGTCGCCGACGCTGATCAGCTGGCTGCCACAGCGCAATGTGTCTGCCTGGGCAATGCCAAGCAGCGCCGTCATACCGAGAATCACCGCCATCCTCGTTATCGCATTCTTCAAAATCATTACTCGCTGTCGAGGTGCAGGGGGCTGATGACGCGGCCGTCTTTTTCTGGCTTGCCAAGGGTGGTGTCGATGAAATACACACGCTCGTCTGCCAGTTGGCCCTTGTCGACCAGGTAGTCCTTGATGCTTCCGGCCCGCGCCTGGCCGAGCTGACGCAACAGCAGCGCGCTCGAACTCCAGGATTTGAGCACCGCCTCGCGCAGCTTGTTCTGACGCTCTTCCTTGCCCAGATTCACCCACTCGGCCGGCGGCTGCTGTTTCAGGCGCGTGCGATAAATACCGTCAAGCATCGGTGCCTTCTCATCCGCAGGTACCGTCAGATCACTCGGCTGCGCAGGCACCTTGTCGCCGCGGCGCTGGAGAATCTTGTAGTACGTGCTCTGGTATTCACGCTCCAGTCGTTGCTGGGCAATAAACGGGCCGTCGCTGGCTTCAGCGCTGGTGCCTTCAATCTCAAGACGCAACGCTGGCCGGGCTTTCAAGGCTGCCGCCAGCTTGTCCAGCGAAGCCATCGCCTCAGGGCTCAGCTCCTCAGCCCCCGGCGCGAAGGACACCGTGCCCAGGTCCTCCGATCCGCCACCGCCGCTGATCAATCCACCGATGAATTTGAACGGCGCCGCCGCTGCCTTCACCACCAGATTGCGCAGGGTCTGCCAGACGATCGGCATCACGCTGAACTGCGGATTGTTGAGATCGCCCGTTACCGGCAACTCGATGGAAATCTTGCCATCGGTATCCTTGAGCAGGGCAATCGCCAGTTTCAGCGGCAGATTCACCGCGTCCGGGCTGTCCACCTTCTCACCCAATTGCAGCTGCTCGACCACCACCTTGTTCTCAGCCTTGAGCTGGCCCTTGGTAATCAGGTAGTGGAGATCCAGATTCAGACGCCCCTTGCGGATGCGATAACCGGCGAATTTGCCGGAGTAGGGCGTCAACGTGGTCAGTTCCACGCGCTTGAAGCTGGTCGCGATGTCCAGACTCGCCATCGGGTTGAACGGGTTCAGCGCGCCCTTGATGGTCACCGGCGCATAGCGATCAACCTTACCGTTGATATTCACCGTCGCGGGTTTGTCCTGGCGGTTATCCAGCGTGCCGATTTTGCCGTTGAGTTGCTGAACGGCCGTGGCGAAGTTCGGTGTCAGGCTGAAGTCGGCGAAGTTGGCCGAGCCGTTGGTGATGTTGACCTCGCCAATGCGAATGCCCATCGGCTTTTCGCTGCTGGCGGCTTTGGCTTTCGGCGCGGCAGGCGCCTTATCTGCAGGCTGCGGAATCAGCAGGTCGTCAATGTTGGTCGAGCGATCGTCAGCGATCACGAAGCGCGCATACGGCTGGTCGACATTAATCGAAGCGATGGTCAGGCTATCGCCCAGCTGGAAATTCAGCCCGTCGACGTTCAACCGCTGCCACTTCACGAAGTCCCGCGACTTGAGGGTGTCGAGGGTATGCAACTGGTCAACCTGCGCCTTGCCGGTGATGCGCAGCGCAAAGGGCTCGGTGCTTTTCAGGTCCACGGCCAGATCGCTGTTGAGCATGCCGCTGCGCACTTCCAGGCGAATGAACGGCGTGACGTAGGACTGCGCGACTCGCAGGTCGATGTCGCGCGTAGTGACATTGAGATTGGCGCGAACCGGCGCAAGATTCACCTCGCCCTCGGCGGTCAGCTTGCCTTGCTTGCCCACACCAGTGTCGAGCTTGAGCTTGAAGGGTGACTTGTTGAGGCTGTCGAAGCCGGTCAGGTCCAGGTTCAGCGGGCCGACATCAATCGCCACAGGCTCTTTCGGGACCTTGTCGGCAAGATGAATCCGGTAGTCGCGCAGCTGCGTATCCCGCAGCAACACCTGCCAAGGTTTGCTTGGCGCCGCCGTTTTTGCGCTGGCCGTGGTTTCTGCGCCGGTGGCGGTCGCGGGCTGCTGTTTTTCAGCCTCGACTTTCTTGGCTTGTGCTTTGGACGGCTGGCTGGCGAACAGCTTCTGCCAGTCCAGCTCGCCGTCAGACTCCCGCGTCGCCCAGGTTTCCAGGCCTTCGCTGCGAATCTTTCCGACGCTCACCAACTGCTTGGCCAGATCAATCGACGTCTCGCTCACGCTCAGCTTTTTCAGGCGAGCCAGCGGTCTGCCGTCCGGGGCGTCGATGGCAAAGGGCGCGACGCTCAGGGACGTGTTGTCCAGCAGCAGCTCGGTTTCCTTGGCCAGACTGAGCTTGTAGTGGGTATTGAAATTCAGCACGCCGTCTTTGAGCACCAGCGGCAGGGCATCGCGAACATAGGGCCACCAGACTTCCATCTTGCCGTCGGTGACTTTTAGCGTGCCTTCGGACGAGAGGGGCACAAGGCTGATACGCCCGACCCAGTCGATTTGACCGCCATTGGGCCCCGCGGCGACCAGGGTCATGTCGGCGTTGTCTTCCGGCAGGGTGCTGAGGTTTTTCAGCTCGAAATTCAGCGCGTCGTAGAGAAACTCGATGGGCTCGCTGGGGCGCATGTCCTGGAAATGCACGTAGCCGTCGGCCAGCTTGATCTCGCCGATGCGCAGCGGGAACGGTTTGCTCGGGGGTTCGTCAGGTTTAGCAGGTTCGCTGGCCGGCAGCTTGAACAGCCCGGCCAGATTGAGCGTGCCGTCTTTGGCGAACAGCAACTCGGTCTTGGGTTTATCGAGCTCGACCGCCTTGAGGTGCAGGGCCTTGGTCCACAGGCTGTCGATTTGCAGGTTGGCGTAAAGCCGCGCGAAACCGATTTGCTCCTTGCCCGGCGCCCCGATGTTCAGGCCCCAGAGAGTGACTTCCAGGCTGTAGGGATTGAGTTCGAGACGGTCCAGCCTGGCCGGCACCGTGGCGTAATTGGCCAGCTGTTGATTGATGATTCGCAATGCAACGCCTGGCAGGATCAGAAACCCCAGCACGCTGTAAATGGCGAAGACGGCCAGCAGGGCGCCGATGGCGCGTTTCAATCCTTTGGGCATGTAGGTCGCCGACTCTCTCGATGGGAGGTCCTTGGAGTATGGCACGCCAATCTGGTTCCGAATCCAGTCGCTTCAATCCTTGTGGGAAACTTCCTTAGACCCGATCACGCATCACAGCTGCAAGATCAATGTCTTGAGCGGGGGCTGTTGGTCCTGTGACGGAAAGTCGGCGCCCGGGGTCAGCACCTGGCAGTCGCGCACGGGCCGGCCGATTTTGCTGGCGCAACGCAGCACCTGCTCGCGCCAATCGTCGAGGCTGACCTTCGCCAGGTTGTTGCAGCAGATCAGCACGCCATCTTCGGCGGTGGTCAGCAGCGCGGGTTTGAGCAGGCTCTGGTAATCACGCAGCAGATCGACGGTGCCGAACGCGCTCTTGGCCCAGGCCGGCGGATCCAGCAAGACCAGATCATATTGGCGTTGCTCGAGGCGCACGTAACTCGGCAGCTTGTGGCCGCGACGGGAAGCGATGGGCAGTCCGGCCAGTTGGCGAATGGCCGGGAAGTAATCGGACTGGACGAACTGCATGGCCGGCAGCTGCGGATTGAGCAGGCCGTTCTCGCGCCCGACGGCCAGATTGCCCTCGGCGAAATCCAGGTTGCACACCTCGCGCGCGCCACCCGCCGCTGCGCTCAGGCCGACGCCACAGGTGTAGGCGAACAGATTGAGCACGCTCTTGCCGGCGGCATGTTGCTTGACCCAGCCGCGGGCGTTGCGCAGGTCGAGAAACAGCAGTGGATCCTGCCCGGCATGACGACCGCGCACCCGGTATTTCAGGCCCCATTCATGGCCGACCAGATCGGCCAGCGCCGCGTCGTCGGCTTTATAGATCGGGTCTGTCCGGTCGACCCGCGAGTTGCCCTGGGAGCGGTCGTTGTAAACCAGCATCAGTTCCAGGCCCAGCCGCCCATTGACGGCGGCCTGCAGCGCCAGCAGCGAGTCGAGATCCAGGCTGTTGTGGAAACTCTGCACCAGCAGTTGCGGGCCGTAACGGTCGACGGTCAGCCCGCTCGCGCCTTCCTGACTGCCGTGGAACAGGCGATAACAATCGGTGCCTTGGGCGTGCAGTTCCGCCAGCAGGGATTGACGATTATCGAGGGCGACGCTGAGCGCCTGATTCAACGAGGACATGCTCGGCCTTGGGGCAGGAATGAGGGCGTGCGAGTTTATCAGCAAGGCCAATGCCGGTGTTGCCGCCTGTTCGCCAGCAAGCTTCTAAGGACTTTCGCACTGCCCTCGCCGCAAACCACTGTAGGAGTGAGCTTGCTCGCGATAGCGGCGTGTCAGACGACATCCTCTTCGCAGACATAACGCCATCGCGAGCAAGCTCACTCCTACAAGGGGCGTCATCCCCCGGTTCCTGAACCTCCCCTGAAGACATCCGCATTAACCCCCACACCCTCCATGCTGGCGATTTACTCTCATACAACCCGGGCGTATG
>LIDZ01000994.1_pt1 | contig 14143 bp, 12 predicted proteins | sample 644651 | NCBI WGS metagenome assembly LIDZ01 (sample SAMN03856242, study PRJNA289617) | food metagenome | isolation source: wine grapes on drying loft during traditional withering process | host: Vitis vinifera cv. Corvina | place: Italy: Gargagnago di S. Ambrogio di Valpolicella | collected 2014-01 | reverse complement strand
CGTCGCGGCGGGGACAACGAACCCCGCCGCGCGTTATTTAGCTGACCAATGCACTGGCAGCCGTGCGATGTTGAGCAATCAACGAGGCAATATCCAGACCCGGAATAACGCCGTCAATCACCCGCCACTGACCGCCCACCATCACGTAATCAGCTCGCTCCGCGCCACACAGAATTAAGGCGGCAATCGGATCGTGGCTGCCGCTAAAACGCAATTCATCCATTTTAAACAGCGCCAGATCGGCCTGCATGCCGACCCGCAACTCACCAATATCTTCACGCCCTAATAAACGCGCCGATCCGCGTGTCGCCCAGCCGAGCACTTTTTGCGGCGTGATACGCTCAGCGCCATAACGCAGCCGTTGTAAATAAAGCGCCTGGCGGGTTTCATACATCAGGTTAGAGGCATCGTTAGAGGCGGAACCGTCCACGCCCAGCCCAATGGTGGCGCCAGCCTGTTCCAAATCCAGCGTCGGGCAGATACCCGAAGCAAGCCGCATATTGGACACCGGACAGTGGCAGATGCCGGTGCCGGCCGCGCCGAGGCGGGTTATTTCATCAGGATTAAAATGAATGCCGTGCGCCAGCCAGGTGCGTGGCCCCAGCCAGCCCACCTTATCCAGATAATCCACGGTGCGCAGGCCAAAACGATCCAGACAGAATTGCTCTTCATCCAATGTTTCGGCCAGATGGGTGTGCAAACGAACATCCCACTGTTCGGCCAGTTTGGCGCTTTCAACCATGATCTCTTCGGTAACCGAGAACGGAGAGCAGGGCGCCAGGGCAATCTGAATTTGTGCACCGGCGCCGCGCTGGTGGTAGCGCTTAATCAGCCGCACGCTGTCTTCGAGGATAGCGTCACCCGTCTGCACCGTGTGCTGAGGCGGCAGGCCGCCCTGGTCTTCGCCGAGACTCATCGAGCCACGGGTTAACAGCGCCCGCATGCCCAGCTCCTTCACCACTTCAACCTGCACATCAATCGCCTCTTCCAGTCCGTCAGGGAAAAGATAGTGATGATCGCTGGCGGTAGTACAGCCAGACAGCAACAGTTCCGCCATTGCCACCTTGCTGGCCAGCGCCAGCGCATCGGGCTTCAGTTTTGCCCACACCGGATAGAGCGTTTTCAGCCAGGGAAACAGCGGCTGATTGACGACGGGCGCCCAGGCTCGGGTCAACGTCTGGTAAAAATGATGATGGGTGTTGATCAAACCCGGCAGCACCACGTGCTGGCTGGCGTCTTTAATCTCATCGCAGGGCTGGGAAGGGTGTTGGTCTGAAGCCAGGATTTCAGTAATCACCCGATCTTCAATGACCAGTCCACCTCGTCCATCGGTGTCTTCAGGGGTAAAAATAGCGAGCGGGTTTTTCACCCAAATACGGTGTGCGGGCATAGCCAGCTTCTCCTTTATAAAGAATAAGATAAGCCAGCTCAGTTATACCCTGTCTGCTGATCCAGGGAGCGCGTACGCGTTACAACATTATTTTTCCGTTGCCAGTGTGCTTTCGCGGGTCTGACGTACTGCGGTGTCGGACGGCAACACCAGGTTCAGCACGATGGCAACAATGCCACCCGCGCTAATCGCTGAGCCAAACAGGTTAGCAAAAACCTTCGGCAAATGGCTGAGGAATTCAGGTTGCGCTTCAATGCCAAGGCCAATGCCAAACGAGACGGCAATGATCATCATGTCGCGGCGGGTCAGCGGCGACTGGGTCATGATGCGGATACCGGCGGCCAGTACGCTGCCAAACATCACCAGCGTGGCGCCGCCTAAAACCGGTGCCGGGATTTGCTGGACCACCGCGCCAAACGCCGGGAACAAGCCCAGTAACGCCAGCAGGCAGCCAATCCACATGCCGACATAGCGGCTGGCGACGCCGGTCATCTGGATCACGCCATTATTCTGCGCAAAGGTGGTGCTGGGCAGCGCCGAGAAGATCGCCGCCAGCATACAGCTGACGCCATCCGCCAGAATGCCGCCCTTTAAACGTCTGACGTAGCTTTCCCCTTCAACCGGCTGGCGTGACAGCAGGCAGTTCGCCGTCAGATCACCGACCGCTTCAAGAATACTGATCAATGAAATCAGCGCGATCGGCAGAAACAGCGAGAAATCAAACTGGAAGCCGAAGCGATAGGGCTGCGGCACGGCAATCCATGATTCGGTGAACGGATGCAGGGTCAGATTGCCGCTCAGCGCCGCGGCCACGCAGCCAACGGCCATCCCGAGGATCACCGCGGAGAGACGCAGCCAGCGGTTGCGCGCGTGGCTGAACAGCACGATGGTGGCCAGCGTCAGCAAACCCAGCAACAGATTTGGCACCGAACCGAAGTTTGCCGCGTTATGACCGCCGCCCCAGTCGGTGATGCTGACCTTAATCAGGCTGATGCCAATCAGGCACACCACGGTGCCACTGATTAACGGAGTGATCAGGCGGCGGATCTGGCCCAGGAAACGGCTGACGATCATCGGAATAAAGGCGGCCACCGTGGTCAGGCCGAAAATCATCGCCATCACATCTTCCGGGCTGCCGCCGCGATTTTTCACGCTGAATCCGGCCGCCAGAATCACCGCAAGAAAGGCAAAGCTGGTGCCCTGCAGGCAAATCATTCCCGCCCCGATATGTTTTATCCGACGAGCCTGAATAAAGGTACCAAGGCCGGAGACAAACAACGACATGCTGATCAGATAAGGCAGCCAGGCATTGAGGCCCAACACCGTACCGATAATTAACGGTGGCGTGATCACCCCCACCAGACTCGCCAGCACATGCTGTAACGCGGTAAACAGCGCGACCGTCGGAGTGGGTTTCTCCTCAAGGCCATAAATCAAATCAGAAGGTTCATTAGCAGACATAACTACACTCCATGGATCGGCAGACTTTGTCTCATGCATGAAACACGCCAGAGTGCAGTAAATGATGCGGTGGTTTTTTATTATCTGATAGTTAAGTGTTTTTTTCGTGAATTGAATGATCCGAAAGTTTCACGATGTTGTTACGTGAACCTTAATGGTGCGATCCAACCCGGCAAATACGCACCAAAATGGCACATTCCTAGCGCGTGGCCGGCTGAATGTCATTGAGGGTGGCCACCAGATGCAGCACCGCCGGCGATCGATCTAAACGACGCCAGGCCAGGGCGATATCGCTGTTTAGCACCGCATCGTCAATGGCATGCAGGGTGACGTCCGGATGGCGAATGCAGCCCAGCGATTCCGGCACCAGGGTATAGCCAAACCCACTGGCCACCAGCCCGATGGCGGAAGCGATTTGCGGTGCCTGTTGGCCGGTGCGCGGCTGGAATCCGGCCCGCAGACAGGCGCTGATGATCATCTCATACAGGCTGGGCGCCACTTCCTGCGGAAAGAGGATCAGCGGATCCTCCGCCAGCTGCTGCAGTGACAGGGAGGCCTGCCCCGCCAGCGCATGGCCAGGCGGCAACACCGCCAGCATTTTTTCGCTGGCGATGACCTTCAGATTAAAGGCTTTGCTGCTTTCACACGGCAGGCGCACAAAGGCCGCATCCAGCAATCCTTCCTGCAAGTTATGCAGCAGCGTCGCCATATTCTGCTCGCCGGTGATCATCTCCATATCCGGGTAGCGATGCTGAAACTCCCTGAGCAGGCTGAATACCGAACCATGGAACGCCACCGAGCTGGCGAACCCGAGGGACAGTCGTCCCCGGGTGCCGCGCGCAATACCTTTGGCTTTCTCCAGCGCATGGCCACTGAGTTCGAGGATCTGGCAGGCATCCTGATAAAAGGCCTCTCCGGCTTCGGTCAGCTCAACGCTGCGGGTCAGTCGTTTCAACAACGGCAGGCCAATTTCGCGCTCAAGGCGAAGGATTTGCTGGCTCAGAGGCGGTTGGGAAATCCCAAGCAGTTCGGCCGCGCGGGTGAAGTTGTGGGTCTGGGCGACGGCCACAAAATAGCGCAGGTGACGGAGTTCCATATCAAAAACGTCTCAAAGTGAAGGCTTTCCTATATTGGTATCCGGCACTGAATCGAGTCAACATCCTGTTAATGATTCTTAACCTTTTAACCACGAGGATGCCATGAAAAATTCTGCAACTGACTGTTTATGCGAGCAAGAGTTGGCTTCTACCGTCAGCGCTTTGCAGCAGCATAAGCCAGAAAGCGTAATCTATCAGACCTCTCTGATGAGTGCGTTGCTGAGTGGCGTGTACGAGGGCAATATCACCGTTGCCGATCTGCTAAAAAAAGGGGATTTCGGCCTCGGCACCTTTAACCAGCTGGACGGCGAACTGATTGCCTTCGATCGGGAGGTCTATCAGCTGCGCGCTGACGGCAGCGCCCGCGAAGCCACTCCGCAGCAGAAAACCCCCTTTGCGGTGATGACCTTCTTCCGTCCGCAGCATCGCCATCATTTCGAGCGGCCGGTGGGTCGTCAGCAGATTCACGACTATATCGACAGTCAGGTCACCTCCGATAACCAGTTCTGCGCACTGCGCATCGACGGCCGTTTCTCGGAGGCGCAGACCCGCACCGTGCCCTGTCAGCACCGACCTTATCGCAGCATGCCCGAAGTGCTCGGCCAGCAACCCACCTTTCACTTCAGCGAGCGGAACGGCGTGCTGATTGGTTTCCGCACGCCGCAATATATGCAGGGCATCAACGTGGCGGGTTACCACGAGCACTTTATTACCGATGACCGTCAGGGTGGCGGCCATCTGCTGGATTACCGGCTGGAGGAAGGGGTGCTGACCTTCGGGGCGATCAGCAAACTGGTGATCGACCTGCCAAAAGATAACGACTTTCTGCAAGCCAACCTGAATCCCGACGATCTGGATTCGGCTATTCGTTCCGTTGAGAGCTAATCCCCTAAGGAGTCATGATGAAAAACCCAACCGATACGCAACTGTGGCAGCATGGCGCCGATCTGGTCGTGGCGCAGCTGGAAGCGCAGGGCGTGAAGCAGGTCTTTGGTATTCCGGGCGCCAAAATCGATAAGGTCTTTGATTCGCTGGTGGACTCCACTATTCAGACCATCCCGGTGCGGCATGAAGCCAACGCCGCTTTTATGGCGGCGGCAGTCGGGCGGCTGACCGGCAACGCGGGTGTGGCGCTGGTCACCTCCGGCCCCGGTTGCTCGAACCTGATCACCGGTATGGCCACCGCCACCAGTGAAGGCGATCCGGTGGTGGCGCTGGGCGGCGCGGTGAAGCGTGCGGACAGTGCAAAACAGGTGCATCAGAGTATGGACACCGTTGCCATGTTTCGTCCGGTCACCAAATATGCCGTTGAAGTCACCGATGCCAATGCCCTGTCTGAAGTGATCTCCAACGCCTTCCGCCAGGCTGAACACGGCAGAGGCGGCGGTGCCTTTGTCAGCCTGCCGCAGGATATTGTCGATCAACCGGCCCGGGGCAATCTGCTGACCAGCAAAGGTCAGGTGTTGCTGGGCGCCGCGCCGGATGTGGCAATTGAGGCGGTGGCTGCACAGATTGCGCAGGCCAAAAACCCGGTGCTGCTGCTGGGACTGATGGCCAGCCAGCCGGAAAACAGCGATGCGCTCCACCGCCTGCTGGAGCGTAGCCATATTCCCGTCACCAGCACCTATCAGGCGGCTGGGGCCGTACGTCAGGGACACTTTTCACGCTTTGCTGGCCGGGTGGGCTTGTTTAACAATCAGGCGGGCGATCGTCTGTTACGTCAGGCTGACCTGATTATCACCATCGGCTACAGCCCGGTGGAATATGAGCCGGCGATGTGGAACAGCGGGACGGCCACGCTGGTGCATATCGATGTGCTGCCGGCGGAAGCGGATAACTGCTATTTGCCGGATGCTGAGCTGGTGGGCGATATCGCCGCGACGCTCGACAAACTCGCCGCGCGTATTGCCTCGCCTTTGCAGCTCAGCTCACAGGCCGCATCGATTCTGCACGATCGCCAGCAGCAGCGGGAACTGCTGACATTACAGGGCCAGAATCTGAATCAGTTTGCCTTGCATCCGCTGCGCATCGTGCGGGCGATGCAGGACATCATTAACAGTGACGTCACCCTGACGGTGGATATGGGAAGCTTCCATATCTGGATTGCCCGCTACCTTTACAGCTTCCGGGCGCGTCAGATTATGATCTCCAATGGGCAACAGACGATGGGGGTGGCGCTGCCGTGGGCCATTGGCGCCTGGCTGGTCGACCCGAGCCGTAAAGTGGTGTCTGTCTCCGGCGATGGCGGATTCCTGCAGTCCAGTATGGAGTTGGAAACTGCCGTCAGGCTCAAAGCCAATATTCTGCACATCATCTGGGTGGATGAGGAATACAACATGGTGGCGATGCAGGAACAGAAGAAATATCAGCGGGTGTCGGGGGTTAAATTCGGCCCGGTCGATTTCAAAGCCTATGCCGAAGCCTTTGGCGCTGCCGGATTTGCGGTAGACAGCGCAGCAGCGTTAGAGCCAACGCTGCGTAAGGCCATGGACGTGCAGGGCCCTGCCGTCGTCGCGGTGCCGGTCGATTATGCCGACAATCATTTGCTGATGGGTCAGCTCCATTTGAGCCAGATCCTCTAACCTCCAGCCACGATCTCAGCCTTAAGCCAAACCCGAGGCAGGCAACAGCGAAACGTTTCGATGGTGATCACAATTTCGCGATTTGGCGGTTGTTTTCGCCCCTGCCTCTCTTAAACTCCGGATCAGCGAAACGTTTCGCTCTGGAGTGAAAGATGAAAAAAGGCACCTTACTGAATTCTGATATTTCGTCCGTGGTTTCCCGCCTCGGGCATACCGACAGCCTGACCATCGGCGATGCGGGCTTGCCAATTCCGGCCGGCCCTCAGCGTATCGATCTGGCGCTGACCCACGGTATTCCCAGCTTTCTGCAGGTGGTTCACACCGTGACTGAAGAGATGCAGGTAGAAAGTGCCATCATCGCGGAAGAGATCAAATCTCATAATCCCAGGCTTCACAGCGACCTGTTAGCCCTGCTCGACTTGCTGCAACAACATCAGGGAAACACCATCTCTATCCAGTACGTCACTCATCACCAGTTAAAACAGCAAACCCAGCGTAGTCAGGCCGTGATCCGCAGTGGGGAATGTTCCCCCTACGCGAATATCATCCTGACCGCTGGCGTGACCTTCTGAGGCCATGATGCAACCTTTACTGCAACTGCAAGGTATTGATAAATCCTTTCCCGGCGTGAAGGCGCTTTCCGGTGCGGCACTCTCGGTCTATCCCGGCAGAGTGATGGCGCTGGTCGGCGAAAATGGTGCCGGTAAATCCACCATGATGAAGGTGATGACCGGGATCTATCCGCGCGATGCCGGCCGCATCACCTGGTTGGGTAATGAGGTCTCCTTTAACGGGCCAAAAGCGTCGCAGGAAGCCGGCATTGGCATTATTCATCAGGAGCTGAACCTGATCCCACAGCTGAGCATTGCGGAAAACATCTTTCTTGGCCGTGAGTTTGTTAACGCGTTTGGCCGCATCCAGTGGAAGAAAATGCACGCTGAAGCCGACGTGCTGCTGAAAAAACTCAATCTGCGTTTTAGCAGCCACAAGCTGGTAGGCGATCTGTCGATTGGCGATCAGCAAATGGTCGAGATTGCCAAAGTGCTGAGTTATGAGTCGAAAGTGATCGTGATGGACGAACCCACCGATGCGCTGACCGATACCGAAACTGCGTCGCTGTTCCGTGTGATCCGCGAGCTGAAGGCGCAGGGATGCGGCATTGTCTATATCTCGCACCGCATGAAGGAAATCTTCGAAATCTGCGATGACGTGACCATTTTCCGCGACGGACAGTTTATTGCCGAGCGGGCGGTGGAAAGCCTGGAAGAAGATTCGCTGATTGAAATGATGGTTGGCCGCAAGCTGGAAGAGCAGTATCCGCGACTGGATAAAGCGCCTGGTGAGGTTCGCCTCAAGGTGGAACATCTTACCGGGCCGGGCGTTGACGATATCAGCTTTACCCTGCGCAAAGGTGAAATCCTCGGTGTAGCCGGATTGATGGGCGCGGGCCGCACCGAACTCATGAAGGTGTTATACGGCGCGATGCCGCGCAGCAGCGGCAGCGTCCAGCTCGACGGCAAAAATGTCACCACGCGTTCGCCTGAAGAAGGGCTGAAAAACGGCATCGTCTATATCTCTGAAGACCGTAAACGCGATGGACTGGTGCTGGGCATGTCGGTGAAAGAGAACATGTCTTTGACCGCGCTGGATTACTTCAGCCATAAAGGCGGACGCCTGAAGCACGCTGAAGAGCAGATGGCCGTTGGCGATTTTATTCAGCTTTTCAATGTGAAAACCCCGTCAATGGACCAGCCCATTGGGCTGCTGTCTGGCGGTAATCAACAGAAAGTCGCCATCGCTCGCGGGCTGATGACCCGGCCAAAAATTTTGATCCTCGATGAGCCAACGCGCGGCGTCGATGTCGGGGCGAAGAAAGAAATTTATCAGTTAATCAATCAGTTCAAAGAAGAAGGACTGAGCATCATTCTCGTCTCCTCTGAGATGCCTGAAGTGCTGGGTATGAGCGATCGCGTGCTGGTGATGCACGAAGGCCGCCTGAGCGGTGACTTCCCCATTGAACAAGCCACGCAGGAAGTCTTAATGGCGGCGGCGGTAGGTAAGCAACATAGCGTGGAGCTAGCATAACTATGAGTACCCAAACCCTTCGTGCCAACCGCATCTTCAGCAAAAGCTGGCTGCTGGAGCAAAAATCGCTGATCGCCCTGATCGTGCTGATCGCCATTGTGTCGAGCCTCAGCCCGAACTTCTTCACCGTCAATAACCTGTTCAACATCCTGCAGCAGACCTCGGTCAACGCCATTATGGCGGTGGGCATGACGCTGGTGATCCTGACCTCGGGCATCGATCTTTCGGTGGGTTCATTGCTGGCATTGACCGGCGCGGTCGGCGCTTCGCTGGTGGGCCTGGAAGTGAATGCCCTGGTCGCCGTGGCGGGATCGCTGGCCTTGGGCGCGGCGATTGGCGCGCTGACCGGCACAATTGTCGCCAAGGGCAAGGTTCAGGCCTTTATCGCCACGCTGGTGATGATGTTGCTGTTACGTGGCGTGACCATGGTTTATACCAACGGCAGCCCGGTGAACACCGGCTTTAATGACAATGCCGACCTGTTTGGCTGGTTCGGCATCGGCCGCCCGCTGGGCATCCCGACGCCGGTGTGGATTATGGCCATCGTCTTCTTCGCGGCCTGGTACATGCTGCATCACACGCGCCTGGGCCGTTATATCTATGCGTTGGGCGGCAACGAAGCGGCGACCCGTTTATCCGGCATCAGCGTCAGCCGCGTCAAAATCATCGTTTATGCCTTGTGTGGCATGCTGGCCGCGCTGGCTGGCACCATTGAAGTGGCGCGTCTCTCTTCGGCGCAGCCAACGGCGGGAACCGGCTATGAGCTGGATGCTATCGCCGCCGTTGTGCTGGGCGGTACCAGCCTGGCAGGCGGTAAAGGACGCATTATGGGAACCTTGATCGGTGCGCTGATCCTCGGCTTTCTGAATAACGGCCTTAACCTGCTCGGTGTTTCTTCTTACTACCAAATGATCGTCAAAGCTGTGGTGATACTGCTGGCGGTGCTGGTAGATAACAAAAGCAGTAAATAACTCTCCCCTACAGGAATTTATGATGAAAATGAAACTGACTGCACTTGCTGTTCTGCTCGGCGTAACCGTCAGCGCAAATGCGCTGGCAAAAGACACCATCGCGCTGGTGGTTTCCACACTGAATAACCCGTTCTTCGTCTCCTTAAAAGATGGCGCGCAGAAAGAAGCGGATAAACTGGGCTACAACCTGGTGGTGCTGGATTCACAGAACAACCCGGCGAAAGAGCTGGCTAACGTGCAGGACCTGACCGTTCGCGGCACCAAACTGCTGCTGATCAACCCAACCGATTCCGACGCGGTGGGCAATGCCGTGAAGATGGCGAACCAGGCGAATATCCCGGTGATCACCCTCGACCGCGTGGCTTCTCAGGGCAAAGTGGTGAGCCACGTCGCCTCTGATAACCGTTTCGGCGGTAAAATGGCCGGTGATTACATCGCTAAGAAACTGGGCGATAACGCCAAAATCATCGAGCTGGCCGGTATTGCCGGTACCTCTGCTGCCCGTGAGCGTGGTGAAGGCTTCAAAACCGCGGCCGATGCGCACCACTTCCAGATCCTTGCCAGCCAGCCTGCTGATTTCGACCGCACTAAAGGCCTGAACGTGATGCAAAACCTGCTGACCGCGCATCCTGATGTGCAGGCCGTGTTCGCGCAGAATGATGAAATGGCGCTGGGCGCAATGCGTGCATTGCAAACCGCAGGCAAATCTGATGTTCTGGTGGTTGGCTTCGACGGCACCGCCGATGGCGTGAAGGCGGTTGAAGGTGGCAAGCTGGCGGCAACAGTTGCGCAGCAGCCTGAGCAGATCGGCGTTATCGGCGTGGATACCGCTGATAAAGTGCTGAAGGGCCAGAAGGTTCAGGCAATCAACCCGGTTGATCTGAAACTGGTCACTAAATAATTCAGCACGGCACGCGCCACCTCCTGCAGGTGGCGCCTTTTTCTGGACGACACCCTGATGAAAACACCCGGTAAGCTGGCTGTCCTTGGCAGCATTAACGCAGATCACATCCTTAACCTGAACACCTTTCCTCGTCCCGGTGAAACGGTGATCGGCAAGCATTATCAAATCGCTTTCGGCGGCAAAGGGGCCAATCAGGCAGTCGCGGCCGGACGCAGCGGTGCTGACATCGCGTTTATCGCCTGTGTGGGTGAAGACGATATTGGTCAGCGTATTCGCGAGCAGCTGAACAAAGACAACATTGATGTTTCCCCTGTCGAAGTGATTGCGGGTGACTCCACCGGCGTAGCGCTGATTTTCGTCAATGCCGAAGGCGAAAACAGTATCGCCATCCATTCGGGTGCCAACGCGGCGTTGACGCCAGCCATCGTCATGAAGCACCAAAAAACTATCGCTGAGGCGGGCGCATTACTGATGCAGCTTGAGTCTCCGCTTGATAGCGTGCTGGCGGCCGCCAAAATCGCCCATCAGCATCAGACCAAAGTGATCCTCAATCCCGCGCCTGCCACGCCGCTGTCCGATGAGCTGCTGTCGCTGGTGGATATGATCACCCCGAATGAAACCGAAGCCGAAATCCTGACGGGCGTCCATATCGATACTGATGAGGATGCAGCCCGTGCGGCGGCGGTTCTGCATGATAAAGGCATTAACTGCGTGCTGATTACGCTGGGCAGTCGCGGCGTGTGGCTCAGTGAGCAGGGCGACGGGCAGCGCATTGCCGGCTTTAAGGTGGAGGCGGTCGATACCATTGCCGCAGGCGATACCTTTAACGGCGCGTTGATTACCGCCTTACTGGACGAACAGCCGATGGCGCAGGCCGTGCGCTTTGCCCACGCCGCGGCCGCGATTTCAGTCACGCGATCGGGTGCGCAGCCTTCGGTGCCCTGGCGTCACGAGACCGACAGTTTCTTGCAGCAGCAGGGGTAGCACTTGGCCACCATGAAAGATGTCGCGAGGCTGGCGGGCGTATCAACGTCCACCGTTTCCCATGTGATCAATAACAACCGCTTTGTCAGTGACGCGGTGCGGGAAAAAGTGACCACGGCGATTTCGCAGCTTAACTATGCGCCATCCGCCCTGGCACGAAGCCTGAAGCTTAATCAGACCCGCACCATCGGGATGCTGCTGACCGCCAGCAGCAACCCGTTCTATTCGGAAGTGGTGCGTGGCGTCGAAAGAAGCTGTTATGAGCGCGGCTACAGTCTGGTGTTGTGCAATACCGATGGCGATGAAAACCGCATGAACCGCAGTCTGGAGACGCTGCTGCAAAAGCGTGTCGACGGGCTGTTAATTATGTGTACCGAAAGCCATATTCCGTCGGTTGAGATCCTGACACGCTATCCCTCTATTCCTTCCGTGATGATGGACTGGTCTCCTTTTGACGGTGGCAGCGACATAATTCAGGATAACTCGCTGCTGGGCGGTGAAATGGCCACCCGGCATCTTATCTCCCGGGGGTATACGCGTATTGCCTGTATCGCCGGACCGCAGGATAAAACGCCGGCCCGTTTACGCCTTGAGGGATTTCATCAGGCGATGAAACAGGCGGGTTTACCGGTGCTGCCTGGCTATATCGTCGCTGGCGATCTGGAGTTTGAGGGCGGCTACAATGCCATGAACCAACTGCTGGCGCTCAACCCGCTGCCGGAGGCGGTGTTTACCAGCAACGATGCGATGGCGGTTGGGGTTTATCACGCGTTGTATCAGGCGGGACTGTCGGTGCCGCAGGACATTGCGGTGATCGGCTATGACGATATCGAGCTGGCCCGCTATATGACCCCGCCGCTGACCACCATCCATCAGCCGAAAGATGAACTGGGTGAGTTGGCCATCGATACGCTGCTGCATCGTCTGGCCGAGCCCGGTGGCAGCCAGCAACTGCTGGTGCTGACACCGGAACTGGTCGAGCGCGGATCCGTCGGGGAGCGTTAAGCGGCTTTCTTCTTTTTCTCCCGGTTGCTGATCAGATGCCTTCCGTCGCCGGGTTTCAACATCAAAAACACCGACCCTGAGATCACCGTGACCACACCCATGGTCAGGAACGTGGCATGGAAGTGCTGAACGGTGGTGCCATCAAAGTTTTCATAGAATCGCAGCACGGCGGCACTGACCGCCACCCCGAAGCTGATCGCCAGCTGTTGGGTCACGGCCAGCATACTGTTGCCGCTACTGGCGTTGGCATCATTAAGATCCGCCAGCGTGATGGTGTTCATGGCGGTGAACTGTGTCGACATCCCCATCCCCAGAACAAACAGCGGCAGCAGGAGCACCAGCAGGCTCATCCCCGGCGTTTGTAAGGCAAAGCTGGCAACCAGAACGCCAATGATCACGCTAATCCATACCAGGGTTTTGCGGTAGCCAAACCAGCGCAGCACCTGCGTCACCATCGACTTGGCCATAATCGAACCTAACGCGGTCGGTGCCATCATGCAGCCTGCCAGGATCGCCGAGTAACCAAATCCCACCTGCAGCATCAGCGGCATCAGGAAGGGAATACAGCCTGTCCCGAGGCGTGCGGCGATATTGCCCAGGATGCCAACCGAGAAGGTGCGGGTTTTAAACATCGGCAACGGGATGAGCGGCGTAGGGTGGCGTCTTGCGTGCACTATATAGAGAAGAAGTAACAGAACGCCGCCGAGCGTGACCGCCAGCGCAATGCTGGTGGCGACAATCTTCTCGCCAAACAGCTCTATTCCGCTTGAAAGCAGCACCAGTCCGATCCCGAACAGCAGAAAGCCCAGGAAATCGAAGCGGCGGCGTGGCGTGGTGAAGTCCGGCATATATTTGCGGGCATAGATAATGCCGGCAATCCCCATCGGGATGTTAATCAGGAAGATCCAGTGCCAGGTGGCGTAGGTCACCAGCACGCCACCCAGCATCGGGCCCAGAACCGGGCCAATCAGTCCGGGCATGGTGACGAAATTAAGTACCGGCAGCAGTTCGCTGCGTGGATAAGCCCGTAACAGGGCAAGGCGTGCTACCGGCATCATCATCGCGCCGCCGACACCCTGCACCACCCTGAACGCAACCAGTGAGGTTAATGAACCGGAGAGTGCGCAAGCGAGGGAGCCGAGGGTAAACAGTGAGACTGCGACGATAAAGACTTTGCGGGTGCCGTAGCGATCGGCCAGCCAGCCGCTGACGGGAATAAGCAGAGCAACGGTTAAGGTGTAGCTGATAACGGCGGACTGCATCGCCAGAGGGGAGCGGTTAAGACTTTGGGCGATTGCGGGGAGGGCGGTGTTCAGTATCGTGGCATCCAGCGCCTGCATAAAGAAGGCCATGGCGGCAATCCACGGAAGTCCGGCCATACTGCGCGCGGATTTTATCATTTAGCATCCTTTTTTATATTCAATGCTGGCAGGGTAAACCTGCAATGGATAAAGAATAGCATCAGCTGACCGCATTACATGAAGGGCAAAAGGGCTTTTAAAGGCCCTTTTGCTGCTAAAAACAGCGTAAGACGGGTGTTTTTTCACCTTTTGGTGAAAAAAGAGGCGGTCAGATCTTTTTTGTTGGGAAACACTTGCGGCCTTCCAGGAATTCCCTATAATGCGCCTCCACTGACACGGAACAACGGCTTACGAGTCACCGGG
>LIDZ01015528.1_pt10 | contig 14144 bp, 9 predicted proteins | sample 644651 | NCBI WGS metagenome assembly LIDZ01 (sample SAMN03856242, study PRJNA289617) | food metagenome | isolation source: wine grapes on drying loft during traditional withering process | host: Vitis vinifera cv. Corvina | place: Italy: Gargagnago di S. Ambrogio di Valpolicella | collected 2014-01 | reverse complement strand
TGGAATAATATAACAACACTCCAAATGCAAATGGATTTTGTTCAATTTCTGAAAGAAAACCATTCACTGCAAAAATATAAGCAAAATAGAGGAATTCCATCCATAATTAGGCTCGAATTTCAAAAAATCCGGAGAAAAAAGAGGGATGCAGCTTATTGCCCATAAACCAGATTGTAGCATTTTTTCCGTAGTATTAGTAGGGACTATTTACTCTTGTATGTCCTCTTTATCTTCAATTATCGGCTGAAAAGGTACGTAGGAATCAGCTTCGAGCATCTTGATCAATCCAGGCTGCTCCGTCTCTATCACCTGATTCAAATATTCGACCTTAGCCTTGAGCAGTGAAATGGCGGTAATGACCTCAAACCGAGATCTTGTATACAGTTTGATGCGGTCTGGAAAAGACAGCGTAGGCGATGGAACGATTTCGGATATATCACTTGTCAGTTGGTTAGGAATACTGGCCAGCGCCTGACACAGTTTCGCCTTATACGGGTCTGAGGCATCCCAGTTCGTAAGTATGGGCTTCTCTACTGCTATACCCGTCTCGTTAATCGAAACTGCTGCACCACTAGACAAAATCGCTTTCAGGCTCCCTGCCTGGTCCAATTCATAGGCAACCGCAGGATATTCCTCGATACGAACCGATATCACACCGGGGAAATTCTTCTCTACCGTTGCCTTTTGAATGGTCTTAAGCTCTTTCAAGGAATCCTCCACTGAATTCGTGGAGACGGCAAAGAACTGTCCACCAATCTGAAGCTTGCTTTGGGACAATAATTCCTCACGTGAGGAATACTGGCTTCCCTGAAAATTGATTTCCGTAATCCGGCTAACTGACGATCTGAAAAAAATCACAGCAAGAAGCGCAGTGAACAGCAGCAGCAGGATTGCCGTAATTTTACGGCTCATTTTTTTCTTAGGCTTGTCCTCTTTAAGAAGAGGTAAACGGGTTGTAGGCATTCTCTTATCTCCGTAGTAAGACCCTGTCTCCTTCTACTATTTAACTAAAAGGAGACAGGGAGCTTTAATTGGCCAAATCTAACGGACCCGTTACGGGTACCTTGCGACTGATGTGTGCGCCGAGCTTCTGGAACAGCTTCTCGATACCTTCATATCCACGATCTATATGATGCGCCTGTTCCACGATCGTCGTTCCTTGGGCAGCGAGTCCAGCAATCACTAACGCCGCTCCGGCCCGTAAATCAGTAGCTTCCACTGTAGCACCATAAAGTCTTTGTACACCGCGAATGAACGCACGGTTCATATCAATGGAGATATCCGCACCCATCCGGGCCATCTCCTCCACATGCTTGAAGCGTCCCTCGAATACCGTCTCTTTGATTACGCTAAATCCATCGGCCAGCGACAGCAATACCATAACCTGAGATTGCAAATCTGTGGGAAACGAGGGGTACGGAGAGGTCACAATTCTCTCTACTGCACGAGGACGTCCCATACAGCTGATATTAATTATATCATTGCATACTGTAATTTGAACACCAGCGCGCCTCAGCACATGAATGAGTGAAGTCAAATGTCCGGCATTGGTGTGTGTCAAAGTCACATTACCTCTTGTTGCCGCTGCAGCGATCATCACTGTTCCGGCCACAATCCGGTCAGGTATCACCTCGTATGTGCAAGGATAAAGTTTCTTCACACCTTGAATCGTAATCGTATCGGTACCTGCCCCAATAATCTGAGCACCCATTTTATTCAAAAAATGCTGCAAATCCTGGATCTCCGGTTCTCTGGCCGCACCCGATATCGTTGTACTGCCTTCTGCCATGGCCGCAGCCATCATGATATTTTCTGTCGCGCCTACACTTGGGTAGTCTAAATGGATATCACAACCCAGCAGTTTAGTTGCGCGACAGGAAATCCGGCCGTTATTCTCCTGGATCTCTGCTCCGAGCGCCTGCAGGCCCTGCAAATGAAGATCAATTTTGCGTTCACCGATTGCGCAGCCTCCTGGCTGATAAATCGTTACCTCGCCAAATCTGGATAACAACGGTCCCATCAGAAAAATAGAGGATCTCATCTGTCGCATCAGATCCTCAGGAACATGGGAGGTACCAACAGATGACGTATCTATCGTCACCGTCTCCTCTTCATGCGCGCTTGTACAACCCAACCGGCCCAAAATATCCAGCATGGTCTCGATGTCCAGCAGCTTCGGCACATTGTGCAGTGAGTGAACTCCTTCGGCCAGCAGGCTTGCCGCAAGAATTGGCAGCGCCGCATTTTTTGCTCCATGGATACGTATGGTGCCTGACAGGGGACTTCCACCCTCAATCACCAATTTGTCCAATGTATCACCTCCGAGATTACCGCTCACCCACCACGAACACTTCTTGGTACGATCTGGGTGATTGTCACGATTATAGAATTATCCTATGTTCGTTCCCTCGGGTGTGTGACTGCGCTGCTGATATCTGATAGCTTATGAATTCTTTCTCTTCTTCCCTGCAAGCCTCCGCAGCTCATTTACAACCACTGCAGCGGAATCCCTTTTGCCAAGACTTAGAGAGGCCGCTGACATTTTACGATGTACTGCTTCTGCTCCAATGATCTGTTGAATAGCTTCGAACATCGCTTGCCCTGTCAAATCTTTCTCCAGAAGCACTACAGCAGCACCACTGCCTTCCAGCTGCCTTGCGTTCACTTCCTGGTGATTGTTCGTCACATTTGGAGAAGGGATGAGCACAGAGGGGATACCTAAAGCTGTAATCTCCGCGAGAAAGGAAGCGCCCGCCCGATTCACGATCAGAGAAGTACAGGCCAAGACCTCCGGCATATTGTGAATATAAGGAAGAACATGAATCCAGCTCGGGAGTCCCCCCAGCTTCAAACTTACTTCTTTGCGAGTAGCTTCGAAATAAGCTTCGCCCGTTACATAGACATAATGAACTCCTTTACCCTTACCCAAAAAAGGAACCATCTCAATCATCGCGTTATTGATAGCCTTCGCTCCACCGCTGCCGCCGACGATCAATACAATAGTACTGCCTTCTGGTATCCCCAATGAAGCAAATCCCTTTTGTGGACTTGCTGCAGCAACGGTTGTAGCGCGAGGGTTACCCGTATAAATAACGTTTTTACAAGCCGGAAAAGCGGACTCCATCCCTTCAAAACTAACAGCCACTGTATCTGCATACCGGCTGAGAAAGCGATTCGTCAATCCGGGAACTGCATTCTGCTCATGGATCAAGGTTGGAATTCCTAGACGTGAGGCTGCATAGACGACTGGACCACATACATATCCACCCGTACCGATAACAACATCGGGCTTAAACTCTTTTAACATTATTTTTGAAGCCTTAACTCCCTTTAGGAAACGCATCACCGTCTTCACATTGTCCATGGACAGCTTCCGCCGAAAGCCGGTGATGTCGATAGACTTGAACGGGAGATTCTCCTGGGGAACCAGCTTGCTCTCTAAGCCTCGTGATCCTCCAATGTACAGAAAGGCTGAGTCACTCTCTTCAGCTTGCAACTGTCTAGCTACGGCTACCGCAGGATAAATATGTCCACCCGTGCCTCCACCGCTTAAAACTATACGCATCTCTTTCACCTCGCATAACGGGATAAGTTCAATAGAATACCGAGCGCTGTGAGCATCAGAGTCAGTGATGAGCCCCCATAGCTGATCAGAGGAAGCGTAATGCCGGTAACCGGCATCAGACCGATAACCACACCAATATTAATGATGACTTGAACAGCCACCATACAGACGATGCCTACGGCCAGATAGCTTCCAAACCGGTCAGGCAGGCTCATCGCCACCTTCATCCCACGCCAGATCAGGATCAGAAATAGGATCAGCACCGCTAATCCACCGATAAACCCCAACTCCTCGGCCAATATGGAAAAAATAAAATCAGTCTGCGGCTCAGGTACATAACTGTACTTTTGCCGGCTCATACCCAATCCCAGGCCACCGAGACCACCCGGGCCAATGGCATATAAGGATTGAATAATCTGATACCCTGCACCCAGTGGATCGGACCAGGGATCAAGAAAGGCTGTAATCCGCTGCAAACGATAAGGTGCTGCGGCAATCAGTGCAGCGAAGCCAGCGATCCCAGCTACAGCAAGCGAGAGCAGATGCTTCATGCTTGCCCCTGCTGTAAAGATCATCATCAAAGCAGCGCCAAACATGACGGTGCCCGTACCTAGATCCGGCTGGAGCATGATCAGCGCAAAGGCTGAACCTATTAACGCCAGAGGCGGAAGCAGCCCGCGAGTGAAGGAGGAAATGTCATACTCCTCATTTCCCAGCCAATTGGCCAGAAAGAGGATCATCCCCATCTTCATGAACTCGGAAGGCTGAATCCCGAAGGAGCTGATCCCAAGCCAGCTGCGCGCACCTCCGCGCACGACCCCAATGCCCGGAATGAGCACCATAACAAGCAGAATGAAACAGATAATCAGCGCTGGCTTCGCCAGCACCTTCAGGCGCCGGTATTCGGTGTTCGCGGTGATGAACATCGCGATCAATCCCAGACCGGCAAATAAAAGCTGTCTTTTCACAAAATAAAACGAATCTCCATAATTGCGGAAGCCCAGAACGGACCCGGCGCTGTATACCATCACCATGCCAATAGTCAGCAAAGATAGAATAGGAATCAGCAGCCAAATATCGGGCGCATGACGAGATTTGTTCATCAGGAGCACACCTCTTGCATCCGTAGTAGGGGCTTATCCACCCCCCTACTTAAAGGTTATGCACCGCCTCTTTAAAAATACGCCCGCGCTCCTCATAGGATGTAAACATATCCCAACTGGCACAGGCAGGAGACAGGAGAACGACATCTCCCGCTTCCGCCAAAGCGGAAGCCTCCCGCACAGCCTGCTGCAGCACGGCGGCGGCGCTTTCCCCAGTATCGACGGAGATAATATGCTTTAATCCTGCGAGAGTTGCTACCTTGATAAGCTTGTCCTTTGTCTGTCCCATCGCCACCAGGGCTTTGACGTGTCCAGTCAGGACAGGCAGCAGCTCCATATAATCGGAGCCACGATCCAGACCGCCGGCGATCAGCACAACTGGCTGACGGAATGAAGTCAGCGCCATCGTAGTCGCTTTGGAGTTGGTAGCTTTGGAATTGTTGAAATAAGCGGCTCCACCCTTATCGGCAACATATTCCAGACGATGCTCCACACCACGGAAGGAGGACAGTGATTCTGCCAATTGTTCCGGATCTGCTCCGGCCGCAATAGCAACTCCACAGGCCGCCAGTGCATTCTCAATATTAAAGCGGCCAGGAAGGCTAATGGAATCTACAGCTGCAATTACGGTTTCCCCTTCCGCATAATCACGGTAGATAATCTCACGTTTCAGATCGTCATCGGTATCCGGCACATAGGAAGGCCGGACAAATACCCCCTGAACCAGCTCCTCAGTCATCGAAAAGGGCAAAATGTTTGCTTTTACATAAGGTACAAGCTCTCGGCAAAAAGGATCATCCCAGTTCAACACAGCTGTATCAGCCGCTGTTTGATTAGCGAACAGCTTTGCTTTGGAAGCAACATAATCCTGCATATCCCCATGATAATCAAGATGCGTCTCAGCGACATTCAACAGACAAGCTACCTTTGGACGGAACGTCTCCGTCCCTTTGAGCTGGAAGCTGCTAAGCTCGACAACCATCCAATTGTCCTCCGAGGCCTCCTGTGCGGCCTGACAGAGCGGTGTGCCGATGTTCCCGGCTACTATTGGCTTCATACCCACAGCGTCCAGCATACGGCCTACCCAGGTCGTTGTAGTTGTTTTGCCATTGGAGCCGGTAATACCGATCATCGGCGCCGCGCAAAGACGGTAAGCCACCTCAACCTCTGTCACAACCTCAATTCCAAGCCTAAGGGCATCTTGCACTGGAGGTACGGAATAAGGAATACCCGGATTCTTAACCACAAGTTTCACACCTTCATGGATTAAGCCGACGGGATGCCCTCCGCATATAACAGAAATTCCCAAAGATTCCAGTTCGGAAGCTTCGGGACATTGTTCTCTTTCCTTTTTATCGTTAACCGTAACTATAGCGCCGCGTTCGTGCAGCACCTTAGCGACCTGGACTCCACTCTTGGCAAGCCCCAGAACAACAACCTCTTCACCACGGTACATATCTGGATGTTTCATTCTCTACAACCCCTTGCTGATATAAAGTCCAACGGCCGCCAGCACCAGGCTAACTGCCCAGAATGACACGACAACCCGCCACTCCGACCAACCGCCAAGTTCAAAATGGTGGTGAATCGGGCTCATTCTAAATATACGCTTGCCGCGAGTCTTAAAGGAGGCTACCTGCAGCACGACAGACAGCATCTCAATCACAAACACGCCGCCGATGATTACAAAAAGCAATTCACTTTTAGTCACAATCGCTATGGCTCCAATTGCACCGCCTATACCGAATGAACCTGTATCCCCCATAAATACCTTAGCAGGATAGGCATTGAATACCAAGAAGCCAAGCACAGCCCCGATCATTGCCGCGGCGCATACACCAGCAGCAATAGAGGTTGCCTGCATCGCCACCACCGCATAAGCGGCTAGGGCAATCGCACTTGTACCGGACAACAATCCATCTACTCCATCGGTAAAATTAACAGCATTGGTGATAGCCATCATCATCAGGATAATAAATGGATAATAGAACCAACCGCCCCAATCAAAGCTCATTGCTGTGCCCGGGATACTAATATTTGTACTATGCCCGGCAGAGATCAGAAGGCCGCACATTACGGCTCCAACCAGCAATTGGCCGAACAGCTTCTGCCGCGCCGTAAGCCCCAAAGAACGTTTGAACACGATTTTGATGTAATCATCCAGAAATCCGATCAACCCATAGCCCAGTGTAGCCACTAAAAGGACATAAAAATCGGTATTCACAACCGAAAATTTCAGATAAGACAATGTGAAAGCCACAATGATCACGATCCCGCCCATTGTAGGCGTTCCCGCCTTCTTCAAATGGGTTTGAGGTCCGTCTTCACGGACCTGCTGTCCGAATTTCATCCTGCGCAGAAGCGGAATGAAGAGCGGAGCGGCAATGACCGCAAGGATAAAGGATACTGCAATAGTCAGTAGAAGTAGTTGATAATCCATGGGTTCACCCCCTCCATTATTTTCAAGTCTGATGATGGTAATGATTATTGAGATTGTTCAGGACTTCCTCCAGTTTCATCCCTCTGGATGCTTTGAACAAGACGATATCCTTGGATTTGCATTTGTTCAGCAGGAGAGTAGTCAGGGCAGCTTTGTCGGTAAAAGCAAACACTCGCTCTTTGCCGAATCGTTGCTCTGCGCTGGCGGCAATATTGCTGGCCAGTACCCCGTAAGTAAAAACAAGATCAATCTCTGCAGGATCGAGATAGTTACCGATTCCTTGATGAAACTGAACTTCCTCCGGCCCGAGTTCCAGCATGTCCCCCAGTACAGCAATTTTGCTGCCGCTACATTTCATAGACTGCAATACATCAATAGCAGCTTTCATCGAGGTGGGACTGGCATTATAAGCATCATTCAGCAGCGTTAGCCCAGAAGCAGTCTGCATAACCTCAATCCGCATACCGGTCAGCTTGAGTGTACTTAAACCCACTTCAATGCTCTCCTCCGCAACTCCGAATTGACGGGCAACAGCCAGAGCAGCTAAACCATTAATTACGTTATGTCGGCCTGGCAGCGGCAATGTAAAAGCATGCTCCTCATGCAGATGCGAGGTAAAGGTCATTCCTCCGCTATGAGACATCATCCCTGTTGGATAATCGTCGTTATCCGCATTTAGTCCAAAGCGAAAGGTCTGCATTCCCTCTGGAGCACGAAAGGAAGGCTCCAGCATAATCTCAGCCAGCAGTGGTTCATCGCCATTGTAGATCAGCAGCCCTCCCGGCTTCAGTCCTTCGGCGATTTCCAGCTTGGCGCGGGCAATTTCCTCGCGGGAGCCAAGCTGCAAGAGATGCGACTCACCAACATTGGTAATTACAGCAACATCAGGCGCGGCCAAAGAAGCCAAAAGGGCAATTTCCCCGCGCGAGCTCATGCCCATTTCCAATACAACAATCTCCGTATCCTCTGCCATAGCTAGTATCGTAAGCGGCAGACCAATATGATTGTTGAAATTCCCCTGCGTTTTGTGCACTTTATACTGCCCTTGGAGTATAGCTGTAACGATATCCTTGGTTGTCGTTTTGCCGTTGCTGCCCGTAATTGCGACAACATGCGGAGCGATTTCCTTCAAATAAGCAGCGGACAGCTTCTGAAGTGCTGTCAGCGTATCTTCCACCACAATGACACTGCCCTCTGGTGCGGGGCCCTTATCCCGCTGCCACAATGTACTGGCAGCTCCTGCAGCTAGAGCTGCAGCACTGTAATGATGGCCGTCAAAATTGTCCCCGACTAGTGGAACAAACAAACAGGCAGACGTAATCTTACGAGAGTCGGTAACGACTCCCACTATCTTTGTATCTGCAGCTCCGGCTTCGGAAGCAAGAAGTTCGCCTCCGCACATGGTAGCGATATTTCCCAGTGTTCTTGTAATCAATAGCTTCGGCCCCTTATAACTTCTTTAGCGACGACGCGGTCATCGAAATCATGAACCACTCCGCCAATCAGTTGATAGGTCTCATGACCCTTCCCCGCAATCAATACTACATCGCCGGGGCTTGCCATTTCAATAGCTTTCCTAATCGCTTCCCGCCGGTCAGCAATCAACTCATACTGATCGTGGGATACGCCATCCTCTTCTAGTCCGGCTTCGATATCCCGCAAGATAAGCAGCGGATCTTCAGTGCGGGGATTGTCGGAGGTTACAAATACCAAACTGCTGTATTTTGCCGCAATTTTGCCCATCAGCGGCCGTTTCGTACGGTCACGATCTCCGCCACAGCCGAATACGGTAAGCACTCTGCCGACAGCAAACTCGCAAACCGTTCTCAGCACGTTCTCCAATCCGTCCGGCGTATGGGCATAATCTACAATGACAGCAAATTCCTGGCCGGCATCCACTGACTCCACCCGCCCTGATACACCGGCAACAGACTCCAGACTGGTCTTGATATCTGCGAGCGGCACATCCTCTAATAGAGCAGCAGTTATTGCAGCCAGTGCATTATACACGTTGAACTTCCCAACCATGCGCAATGAAATGTCTGCTTCTCCTTTAAACGTATGAACATGGAAGAATGTTCCTTTTGCCGTAATCGATATTTGTGAGGCCCGTACATTAGCGTCGCTATCAATGCCGTATGTAATGACTTCAGCTGCCGTCTGGGTCGCAAAATAGGCACTAGCCTCATCATCTGCATTAAGCACTGCATACTTGCGTTCTTCTTTCCAAGGAGAGATCACATTGCCCAATTGAGAGAAGAACAGCCCTTTAACAGCGCGATACTCCTCCATTGTATGATGATAATCCAAATGATCCTGGGATAGATTCGTAAATATTGCTGTACGGAAATCAGTCCCTTTTACCCGTCCTTGTTGAATGGCATGCGAGGAAACCTCCATCACACAGCACTGTACGCCTTTAGTAGCCATATCATGGAGTGAGCGCTGCAGCTCCAGTGATTCCGGTGTTGTACCGGATGTAGGATAGTTCTGCCCGTCATAGCGCATTTCAATGGTGCCAATCAACCCTGTCTTTACATTCTGATCCTGCATAATCTGTTCAATCAGATAAGTTGTTGTTGTTTTGCCGTTCGTACCTGTAACCCCGATCATTCTCATCTTGCTGCTTGGTGATCCAAAAAAGGCGTTTGACATGACGGACATGGCAAACCGGCTGTCATCCACTACTATCTGTGGCAAGGCGGTTTCAAGCTTGCGCTCACATACAATGGCAACAGCTCCGCTAGCGGCAGCCTGCGTTACATACTGGTGCCCGTCTACGGTGTGGCCTGGCAAACAGATGAACAGATCGCCCGGTTTTACTCGGCGGGAATCCGCCTGAAGATCAGTAATCTCTACATCTCCATCTCCATACAGCCGCGCAGTTGCAAGACAAGCAGACAATTCATTAACTTTCATAGTAATCCCTCACTCTGCTATTATTCACTCGTTGCTCCCATATAAATCCTGATCGTTGAACCTTGTTCCACTCTAGCCCCTGCTTTTGGTGCCTGATTGATGACTGTAGTCCCCGAGCCTGAGCGGGCGAGGTTAAAATTCATATTCATATCTTCATAAATATCCTGTACTGTAGCTCCGGTAAGATCCGGAACAGTGACAATTGGTGTTTCGCCGTACTTGTACGTTTTGGGGAGTTGATCGCTGCGCTCAGGCACCTTCAAGACATGCAAGGAGTCCTCCAGAATGTTCTGCACGATTGGAGCAGCTACTACACCCCCAAACTGAATGCCTTTTGGGTTGTCTACTGCCGTATACACAATAATTTGTGGATCATCTGCAGGTGCGAAGCCTACAAAGGAAACAATATGCTCCGTTGGAGAATACCGACCATTAATTACTTTCTGTGCAGTACCTGTCTTGCCACCCACACGATAGCCATCGATAAAAGCTGGCCGGCCTGTGCCTTTGGCAACTACGCTCTCAAGTGCTGCACGCACCTTCTTGGATGTTTCCTCCGAAATCACCTCACGGACAAGCTCGGGCTGCACCTCGGACACCGTCTCACCAGTATCGGGATTAATCCAGGCCTTCGCTACATGAGGCTTGTAAAGCTTGCCGCCATTTATAGCAGCAGACACCGCTGCAATCTGCTGAATCGGAGTAACCGAGACGCCTTGCCCAAATGCTGTAGTCGCCAATTCGACCGGACCCACCTGGGCTGGTTTAAACAGAATACCGTTCGATTCACCATTCAGATCAATGCCAGTCTTGGTCCCGAAGCCAAAATTACGAATATATTTGAACAGTGAATCTTTACCCAGGCGCTGACCCAATGCTACAAAACCAGGGTTACAGGAATTCTCAACCACCTGCAGGAAGGTCTGGCTGCCATGACCGCCACTTTTCCAGCAGCGCAGCTTCGCCCCACCAACCTCTATATAACCAGGATCAAAAAAATGATCGTTCTGTAAATCCACTTTGCCCTCCTGCAGCGCAGCAGCCAGTGTGATAATTTTGAAGGTAGAACCTGGTTCATAGGTCATCCAGATCGGTAAATTCCGGTTATACGTAGCGGCATCATATTCCTTATATTGACCCGGTTCATACCCTGGTCGGCTGGCCATGGCCAGAATCTCGCCATTTTTGGGATTCATGGCTATTGCCCAGCTGCCCTGAGCTTGATATTTTACCATAGCCTGATCCAGCTCACGTTCCATAATCGATTGAATCTGCTTATCAATCGTCAATTCCAGACTCAAACCATCCTGTGGTGCAGAATACTTCTCAGCGGACCCGGGCATAATTCTGCCGCCCGCATCAGATAAGTAGGAAATATTCCCGCCTATCCCTTGCAGCAGCTTGTCATAGATATTCTCCACACCCGTAATCCCTTGATTATCGATACCCGTAAAGCCTAAGATATGTGCGGCAAGATCTCCGTAAGGATAATACCGTTTGTTATCCTCAGCCACAACGATGCCCGGCAGCTGCAAATCACGGACGCTTGCAGCAAGCTCCATCGTAATTTTGCGGCCGCCGGGCTGTAGCTTCACCGATGACTCCCTTTTGGACAGCAGTGTTACCAGCTTCTCCTCAGTCATACCGAGCAGCGGAGCCAATAACTGTGCAGTTTTTTGCTTATCCTTCACCTGTACGGGAACTGCATAAATCGTTGGTGAGCTGACATTGTAGGCCAGTGCAATTCCTGTCCGATCCAATATCTCACCGCGCTTAGCGGTAAAGGGAATATTCCGCCGCCACAAATCCTCTGCCTTAGCACTCAATTCCTGCCCTTGCGATAATTGAACATAAGCAAGGCGCACGACCAGCGAACCGAACAACACTGCTAGTCCCAGCAGTGTCCACAGCATTCTCCGCCGTGTTACAACCTTCGAAACCTTCATTCTGTTCTCCCCCGCTTTCGTCTGTCATAGACATGATCACTTACCTCATGACTATTCGGGACAAACAGGGCTTAGAACAAGCTATAGGTTGCTAACTCACGGTGCAGTAGCATCAGTGTCAGCAGGCGGGGATGAGGATACAGGGATATCCTCGCCGTATTCATTCAAAGGCTTCAGCTTCAGCGTGACAAGCGTCTTGCCGTCCTTCGTACCCACAGCCTGTTCAGTCACATAACCCTCGCCCTCTACCGTGATGCCAACTTTCAGCAGGCTCAGTATCTCTAAGGCATCACGCAGCGATTGTCCACTTAAATTCGGAATGGTAGGCTTATTTCCCTGCTGGCTTAATAGATAGATACGCTGGCCTGAGGCAAGCGTCGACTTGGCTGCTGGATACTGACTAACAACCGTAGTCCCTTCACCAACACTTTCAAAGTCAAAACCTCCAGCCAGAAGCAGCTCCTTGGCTTGTTTCATTGTTTTTCCTGATAGATCAGGAGTGGTGCGAAGGGCAGATGCTGTCTTAGGCGCATCTTTACTACTTGCCTCCGTAGCCAGCTTTGGAACTCCCATATACTGAAGCGACTGAGATACGATCTCTTTAAATACTGGAGCCGCTGCTGTCCCCCCGCCAACCTCCTCGTTCGGTTCATCAATGATGACGATGACTGCGATCTTCGGATCATTTACCGGAGCGTAACCAATAAAGGAGATCAGTACTTTGGAATTCACATAATTTTTGCCTTCCACTTTAACCGCAGTCCCAGTCTTACCCGCTACACGATACCCCTCAATGTAAGCATGGCGTCCTGTCCCGATAACTTGGTCAGCTACAACCTGTTCTAAATAGCCGCCCGTTTCCTTAGCGCTTGCCTCAGAAATAACCTGACGCACTACTACTGGCTTGGTGACCGTTGTCTTTCCCGTATTCGGATCCGTAATTTCCTTAACGACATGTGGAGTCATCAGCTTGCCACCGTTCGCAATGGCGGATACAGCAACTAACTGCTGAATGGGAGTAACTAGTACCTTGCCGTGCCCATAAGCCAAGGTTGCATTTTCAATGGGACGATTCTTGTCAGGATTAACTATTCCGCTCGTTTCCCCAGGAAGATCAATACCCGTCTTCTCGTTAAATCCAAAATCATTAATATACTTTAAAAGTTTATCCTGGCCTAGCATTTCATAACCCAGCTTAACAAAAGCAACGTTACTGGAACGCTTTACACCTTCAAGGAAAGAAATAGTTCCCCAACCTGCACGTTTAATATCATGAAGTGGTGTCTTGTAGCCCTTAATCTTGATCTGTCCCGATAGAAACGTGGCATCCGGATTAAAGAGTTTCTCCTGTACGGTTGCGGCAAGCGTTACAATTTTGAAGGTAGAGCCCGGCTCATAGGTAGATTTAATCGCATGATTGTAGAACCCGCCTTGATCCGTAGTATTCCAATATTCATTGGGATTAAAGGTAGGCATATTCGCCATCCCCAAAATTTCCATCGTGTTGGGATCAGCAGCAATAACACTGATGCTCGTCGGTTGATATTGATCATAGGCTTTTTTCATAGCCTCTTCGATATAATACTGAATAGTACTGTCTATCGTCAGCTTGAAATTGTTACCATTGACTACCGGCTGATAAGAGTCTTGTGAATCAGGCAGCTTTATCCCTTGCCCATCGCTTTGATAGAAAAGTTTGCCGTCAGCCCCTTTAAGCTGGGTATCAAAATATTTCTCGAGCCCCATGATAGCTTTGCCATCCCTGTCTGTGTAACCAAGGATTTGCGCAGCCAAAGTATTCTTCGGATAATACCGTTTCTGTTCTCTGACGAGCCCAACCCCGGTTTCCTGAATATCATGTTCTTTACCCAAAGCTTTATAAAAAGCAGTCACCTTATCGGCTAGATCCTGATCAATCTTCCAACCTTCATTGCGGATTTCACGATTCTTAAGGAACTTCCCCTTATCATCTTTGGCTTCGATCAGTGCGCGCAGCTCATCTTCTGGCTTATTCAGCAGATCATGCAAGCCCTTGATGACCTCTTCGCCGATCCCTTGTTCATGAATAACTTCTGGATCTACAACAACAGTAAAGGCAGGGACATCACTGGCTAAAATATTCCCATTGCGGTCAGTAATAACACCGCGCTGTGCCTTGATATCAGAAGTAT
>LIDZ01015536.1_pt4 | contig 14147 bp, 14 predicted proteins | sample 644651 | NCBI WGS metagenome assembly LIDZ01 (sample SAMN03856242, study PRJNA289617) | food metagenome | isolation source: wine grapes on drying loft during traditional withering process | host: Vitis vinifera cv. Corvina | place: Italy: Gargagnago di S. Ambrogio di Valpolicella | collected 2014-01 | reverse complement strand
CGCAGCTTGCTGGCGAAGGGGCCCTCGAAGCTTTGAAACCTCTAGCGTTGGCTCAAGCGCAATACCGGGCTTTGCTTTTGCTTGGGCAGTACACGCTTGGCAACCACGTAGTGTTCTTCCCAGTACGGCTTGTCGAGCGTGTCGATGGACACGTTCTTGCCGGTGCGCGGGGCATGGATGAAGCGATCGTTGCCCAGATAGATGGCGACGTGATTGACCTGGCGCCCTTCGATGTTGAAAAACAGCAGATCGCCGGGCTTGAGATCGTTACGCGCTACTTTCTGGCCGTGACCTTCAGACATGGCATTGGAGGTGCGCGGCAAATCCACGGAGCGGACGTCCTGGAACGCATACTTGACCAACCCACTGCAGTCGAAGCCCTTTTTCGGGCTGCTGCCGCCGTAAACGTACGGGGTGCCCAGCACCTTGACGGCGCGGCTGAGTACGTCGCTACTCTGCTTGGCAGACAGTTGCGCGGCGGTATTACGGGCCGAGGCCAGCGAATCGCTGTGCTTGCCATGGCGCGATACAGTGCCTGGCTGGTTCAGCGTGGCAGTAAGCTCTGCCACTTTGGCGTCGATCGCGTCGTTGGCGGCTTGCGCTGCGGCAGCGGCTTGGAGCTTGTGAATCTGAGCCGTATTGGCGTCGCCGACCTTGGTGGCCTCGACGGACTTGTGTCGGGTGTTGCGGGCTTCGGTCGCAGTCTTGTGCTTGCTGGAGCGGGCTGGGGCAGCGGTTTTTTTCGCGGTTTTGGCAGGTGTCTCTTTCTTGGCCAGCTTGATCGGTGCGGTAGTTTTCTCGGTCTTGACGGCTTGGCCGGCGGCGGCTGGAAGTCGTTGCTCACGGTTGGTGGCGTGGGCGGCCAGGGGCAATAATAGGCAGATGGTTAGCCATGTCTTGAAAAAAGGACGCATTCGGCAGGGCTCATATGAGTAGGCGCGCAACTTTATAACAGGTTTTTTTTACGATTTAACCCCTTCATTCGGAGTGCTGTGCAGGTGAAAGCGATGTCATCAGGGTGAAAATGACGGGCATGTGACTGTAGAGTCAGGTAAAACGCGGGTTTGCCGGGACGTGGGCAGAAATGACCACACGTCGGGGCAGGGCAAAAAAGTCACACGATTGTTCAAAAAATTTAACTATCAGCCGCCGAGAGGTCATCCATGAGCGACTATCAACCCCTACCTAGCGTGCAGGACACCCACAGCAAAGTGCTGGGGTATGCACTCTGGATTTTTGGCTTTACTGGAGCCCATCGCTTTTACTACGGCAAGCCGGTGACCGGCACCATCTGGTTTTTTACCCTGGGCTTGCTGGGCATAGGCTGGCTTATCGATTTCTTCTTGATCCCGGCAATGGACCGCGAAGCGGACCTGCGTTTTACCGCAGGGCCAACCGATTACACTGTGGCCTGGCTGCTGCTGACGTTTTTGGGGCTGTTCGGCGTGCATCGCATGTACCAAGGCAAATGGATCAGCGGTGTGATCTATCTGTTCACTGGCGGGCTGTTCCTGATGGGGGTGCTGTATGACTTCTGGACGCTGAACACTCAGGTGTCGGTGAAAAACGCCCGCCGAGGCCGCTGACTCTCTAAGCAACCCTGCCCTGTGGCAGCGGGCTCTTCCCGCGAAGCTCTTAAAGGCTTCGCGGGCAGAGCCAGCTCCCACAGGTATACAGCAGCTACTCAGCCACTGAAGCTGATATGCCCATCCATCAGCGTATAACGCACTGCTCCGGGCAGGCAGTGGCCCATGAACGGGCTGTTCTGGCCCTTGGACAGCCAGTGCTCGCCGGCCAACGTCGAGGCGTTGGGGTCGAAGAGCACCACATCTGCTGCGGCACCTACCTTGAGCTCGCCGGCAGGCAGGCGCATGGCCTTGGCCGGGCCGGTGCTAAGGCGCGTCAGCAGGGTCGGGAGGTCCAGCAAGCCGTCTTCGACCAGCGTCATGGCCAGGGGCAGCAGCAACTCGACACTGCTGATACCCGGCTCGGTGGCCCCGAACGGCGCCAGCTTGGCGTCCCGCTCGTGGGGCTGGTGATGGCTCGAAATCGCCTGGATCACCCCGCTTTTGACCGCCTCGCGCAGGCCGTCGCGGTCCTTGCGGGTGCGCAGCGGCGGTTGCACGTGATAAAGGCTCGAGAAGTCGATCAGTGCCTCATCGGTGTAGATCAATTGATACAAGGCCACATCGGCGGTGACCGGCAGGCCTCGGGCCTGGGCCTGGGCGATCAATTGCACGCCCCGGGCAGTGGTCAACTGGCTGAAGTGGGCGCGCACGCCGCTTTGCTCGACCAACAACAGGTCCCGGGCCAGCGCTACGGTTTCAGCCGTTTCTGGAATCCCCGGCAAGCCGAGGAAACTGGCCGTCGGGCCTTCGTGTGCCAGGCCGCCCTGGGCCAGATCGCGGTCCTGGGAATGGAAAATCACCGTCAGGTCAAAGGTCGCGGCATATTCCAGCGCGCGGCCCAAGGTGCGAATGTTCTGAAAGCTCTGCAGGCCGTTGCCGAAAGCAATACAGCCAGCGTCACGAAGGGCCACCAGTTCGGCCAAGTGCTCGCCGTCCAAGCCCTTACTCAGCGCGCCGATCGGGAACACCTTGCAGTGCCCGGCCTCGCGGGCCCGGTCGAGGATCAGCTCGGTCACGGCCGAGGTGTCCAGAATCGGCCGCGTGTGCGGCGGGCAACACAGGCTGGTGACGCCGCCAGCAGCAGCCGCACGGGTTTCACTGGCGATGGTGCCCTTGCGGCTGTAACCAGGCTCGCGCAGGGCGACACTGAGGTCCACCAGGCCCGGTGCGGCTATCAGCCCGCGGGCGTCGATCTGCTGGTGGGCCGTGAAGCCAGCCGGGGCCGCGCCAATGCCAATGACCTTGCATTCGCTGATGTGCAAGTCGGTCACGCTGTCCAGGCCGCTGGTGGGGTCAATGACGCGCGCCCCAAGAATACTCAGACTCACTGGACGTTCTCCTGCTCGAATTGGCGCTGGGTGTTTTGCCCGCTCATGGCCATGGACATGACGGCCATGCGCACGGCGATGCCGTAGGTCACCTGATTGAGGATGACCGAATGGGGCCCGTCGGCAACGGCCGATTCGATCTCGACGCCGCGGTTGATAGGCCCCGGGTGCATGACGATGGCGTCGGGTTTGGCCCCGGCCAGGCGTGCGGTGGTCAGGCCGAACAGCCGGTAGAACTCACCCTCGCTCGGCAGCAGGCCGCCCTGCATGCGTTCGCGTTGCAGGCGCAGCATGATCACCACGTCGACGTCCTTCAGCCCTTGTTCCAGATCGGTGTAGACCTTGACGCCGTACTGCTCGATGCCGATGGGCAGCAGGGTTTTGGGCGCAATCACGCGGATATCGGGACAGCCAAGAGCCTTGAGAGCAAGCATATTGGAGCGAGCTACCCGTGAGTGCAGGATGTCGCCGACGATGGCCACCGAGAGGTTTTCGAAGCTGCCCTTGTGGCGGCGGATGGTGAGCATGTCGAGCATGCCTTGGGTGGGGTGCGAGTGGCGCCCGTCGCCGCCATTGATGATGGCTACCTCAGGGCATACATGCTCGGCAATAAAGTGCGCAGCGCCGGAGTCGCCGTGGCGCACCACGAACATGTCGGCAGCCATGGCTTCGAGGTTGCGCAGGGTATCGAACAGGGTCTCACCCTTGCTGGTCGAGGACGTCGACACATTGAGGGTTATCACATCGGCCGATAACCGTTGGGCGGCCAGTTCAAAGGTGGTGCGGGTGCGCGTGGAGTTCTCGAAGAACACGTTGCACACCGTTTTGCCCCGCAGCAAAGGGACCTTTTTGACCGCCCGCGCGCCGACTTCGAGGAACGAGTCGGCGGTATCGAGGATTTCGGTCAGCAAGGCCTTGGGCAAGCCGTCAAGGGAGAGAAAATGGCGCAACTGACCGTGGTCGTTAAGCTGCAGCGGGCGCTTGGCGTCAATGGGCGTCATCGCAGGGGACCTTTAAAGGCTGGAGGCGGAGGCGAGGTCCTGGCGCTCGAGGGCGAGCGGCGAGGGGCCGGACAATTTTACCCGTTCGTGGGGCCCGAGCGACAGTATCGCGCCAACGATATCCGGGCGGATCGGCAGCTCGCCGGCATCCAGATCCAGCAGCGACACCAAGGTAACGCTGGCGGGCCGGCCATAGTCGAACAGTTCGTTGAGGGCCGCGCGGATGGTGCGGCCGCTCATCAACACGTCATCGATGAGTACCAGGTGCTGGCCTTCGATCTCGAACGGCAGCTCTGAGGGGCGCACCTGCGGATGCAGGCCGTTCTGGCTGAAGTCATCGCGGTAAAACGACACGTCCAGCGTGCCTAGCGGCGATTCGCTGCCCAGCTCGGCCAGCAGCGCCTGAGCGACCCAGACGCCGCCGGTGCGGATGCCGATGTAGCGCGGCTCGGTGATATCGCGCTTGGCCAGACGGGCCTGCAGGTCGATGGCCATCTGACGGATCAGATCGGCGGGGTTGGGAAGGCTCATGGGTACTCCTGGAAAACGCCGGGCTTGAATGTGGGCCCGGCTGAATCGCCTCGACTTCAGGCGTCGAGCTTATCGGTATTGGCCTCGAGCCAACCCTGCAACAGCAGGGCGGCAGCGATGGCATCCACCGGGTTGTCGCGGTAACTGCCGCGCTGGCCCCCGCGAGCCATGCGCTCGCCCTTGGCCTCGAAGGTGGTCAGGCGTTCGTCGTGGGTGAATACGGGAACGTTGTAGCGTCCGTTGATGCGGCGGCCGAACTTTTCGGCGCGCTCGCTCATGTCGCTGGGCGTGCCGTCCATGTTGAGGGGCAGGCCGACGACGATCGCGTCGGGCTTCCACTCCTTGATCAGAGCCTCGACCTGATTCCAGTCGGGCACCCCGTTTTGCGCCTTCAGCGTGCACAGCTCGCGCGCCTGGCCAGTGATGACCTGGCCGACAGCGACGCCAATCTGCTTGGTGCCGTAGTCAAAACCCAGTAGTAGCCGAATAGCCATCAGGCGTGCCCCGCCTGTGAGGTCAGCAAGCTGAGGTTGATACCCAGGCTTTGGGCTGCGGCGTCCAGGCGCAGCTCGCTGGCGGTGCCGAACAGGATATCGGCGTCGAAGGGGCAGGTCAGCCAGGCGTTGTCGGCCACCTCGGCCTCCAGTTGGCCAGCCTCCCAGCCGGCATAGCCCAGAGTGATCAGGCTTTGTTCGGGGCCCTTGCCGTCGGCGATGGCGAACAGCACGTCTTGTGAGGTCGACAGCGCGATGTCACCGAGGTCGACCGTTGCCTGGTATTTGGGGCCCAGGGTGTGCAGGACAAAACCGCGATCAGTCTGCACCGGGCCGCCGATGTAGATCGGCACGTACTGGCATTTGACCGGCGGATCGATGTCCGGCCGCAGCTGCTCGAGGATGTCTGCGAGATTGAGCGATTGCGGCCGGTTGATCACCAGGCCCATGGCGCCATTGGCGCTGTGCTCGACGATGTAGGTCAAGGTGTGGGCAAAGTTCGAGTCGGCCATGTGCGGCATGGCGATCAGAAACTGATGCTTGAGATAACTGGGTTCGACTTTTTTCATGGCATCTAGTGTGGCGTTGCCCCGTCGCCCTGACAAGCAGGCAGATACTCAGGCTTGTCGGGCGTCAATTGCTGGAAAGGCGATCGCCTTTGGCGAATCGCCAGGTACGGATGATTTCGAGACGGTCGACGTCGGATAAATCGCCGTTGAACGGTTGAAACGGCGCGGCCAGGCGCACGATGCGCTGGGCGGCCTGGTCGAGCAGGGGCTGCCCGGACGATTCCAGCACCAGCACTTCGTACAAAGATCCGTCGCTGTTGATCGATACCATCAGGCGCAGGCTGCCATAGACTTTTTGCCGGCGTGCCTCCTCAGGGTAGTTGAGGTTGCCGATGCGCTCGACCTTCTTGCGCCACTCGTCTTTGTACCAGGCGCCCTTGTCGTGCATGGTCGAAGCGGCGCTCAGACGGTGGATACGCGGGCGCTTGGCATAGGCCTGCTGCTCCTGGGCGAGTTCGGCTTCGAGGCTGGCGATCTCGTTGGACTGCTCGGGGCTGTCGAAGTCCGGGGCGTCGGTCTTGGGGGTGTTCTGCGGCTTGACCGGGTCGGGGCGGGCCTCGGTCTTTTGCGGCTGGGGCGCACGAGTTGCCACGGCCTTGCGGGTTTGCGGGGTGTCCGGGTTGATTTGCGGCTTGGGCGCGGGTGGCGGCGTAACCTTGTTGATGTTTTCGTCCTGGAACGGCGCGATCTCGGTGGTCTTGGGCAACGCCTTGGTTTCCAGGGTACCGCTGCCTTGCTGGTTGTCTTGGGCCAGGTAATCGGCCTTGTCGGGCGCCTTGGCGCTTTTGAACGACGCCAGGGTGATTTCCAGGGTGCGGGAGATCTGCGCAGGTGGGGTGACGGCAAAACCGACGCCCAGAATGACCGCCACGTGCAGCAAAGCGGCGACAAACAGGGTAAAGCCCAGCCGATCGGCCGGGCGCACGCGCAAGCCGGGCGCTTTGGCGGGGGCGGGTGAAGATTCGGCAGGCTTGGGTGCAACGCGTTTCATGGGGTATCCATCTGCCGCCTTTATGGGTGGGGCTCTGCCCAGGGGTCGTGGCGGTGTAGTGTCGGGTCAGGCCTCTTCTCCAGCAAGCCGTGCTCCTACAGGGGCAAGTGTGCATCCTGTAAGAGCAGGCTCTGCCGACGAAGGAGTATCAGCGGGCCTGCAGCTTGAGTTCGATGGCGTCCATCAACTGCACGCCGATGCGGGTGCCAAAGGCGTTATCGATCTCGCGGATACAGGTCGGGCTCGTGACGTTGATTTCCGTCAGGTGCTCGCCAATCACGTCGAGGCCGACGAACAACAGGCCTTTTTCCCGCAGGGTCGGGCCCACTTGCGCCGCGATCCAGCGATCGCGGTCGGTCAAAGGACGTGCTTCGCCACGCCCGCCGGCAGCCAGGTTACCGCGGGTCTCGCCGGCTGCCGGGATCCGGGCCAGGCAGTAAGGCACCGGCTCGCCGTCGATCATCAGGATACGCTTGTCGCCATCTTTGATGGCCGGCAGGTAGGCCTGGCCCATGGTCTGCTGGGTACCGTTGACGGTCAGCGTCTCGAGGATCACCGACAGATTGGGATCGCCCGGGCGGTGACGGAAAATCGACGTGCCACCCATGCCGTCGAGCGGCTTGAGGATCACATCGCCATGCTTGGCTACGAACTCACGCAGCACGTCGCTGCGGCGGCTGACCACGGTGGGCGGCGTGCACTGCGGGAACAGCGTGGCAAACAGTTTTTCGTTGCAGTCGCGCAGGCTCTGCGGGCGGTTGACCACCAACACACCTTCGCGCTCGGCCTGTTCGAGCAGGTAGGTGGAGTAGACGAATTCCAGATCGAAGGGCGGATCCTTGCGCATCAGGATCACGTTCAAGTCGGCCAGCGGGGCATCTGATTCGCTGTCCAGCTCAAACCATTTTTCTGGGTTGGCGAAGACTTTCAAGGGGCGCATGCGTGCCCGCGCCTGACCCTCGCCTTGGTAGAGGTCCTGAATCTCCATATAGAAGAGCTCCCAACCGCGCTCTTGGGCGGCCAGCAACATGGCCAGCGAGCTGTCCTTCTTGTAGGAGATATCGGCGATCGGGTCCATGACAATTCCGAGGCGAACGCTCATGGGGTAATTCCTCTTGTCGGCAATGCCTGAATAGGGCGTTAAAAGTGGCGTCAGGGTGGCGCTGACCGGCGTTGCGGTCAAGGGAAAACCGCAGGCGGCCGTGGTTGATGGAATGCCTTCCAGTAGTGTGTTAAAAATGCGGGTAATACACACAGGTCGCCTGTGGGCTCAGGTTCACGGCCCGGCCTGGCTCGCCAGCGCGCTGGCTATCACCATCGAGCACTCATGGAACAGCATCAGGGCACCTTGAATGTGGGCGTGAAGGTCATGGTGATCGATGACTCCAAGACCATCCGCCGGTCTGCACAAGCGCTGCTCAAGGACACCGGCTGCCAGGTCATTACCGCAGTCGACGGTTTCGACGCCTTGGTCAAGATCATCGATAATGCCGTGCATATCATTTTTGTCGACGTCATGATGCCGCGCCTCGATGGATATCAGACCTGCGCCTTGATCAAACATCACAGCGCCCTCAAGGCCACGCCTGTGGTCATGCTGTCGTCACGCGACGGGGTGTTCGACAAGGCGCGTGGGCGCAGTGTGGGTTCCGAGCAGTTCTTGACCAAGCCGTTCAGCAAGGAAACCCTGCTGGGTGCGATCCAGGCCCATGTGCCCGGTTTCACTTTTGCGGCGCAGCGCACACCTTGACCTGGGCTGGGCGCGACATCTTATCTAACAGGGGAACAGCATGGCTCGAATTCTGATCGTCGATGATTCGCCGACCGAGATGTACAAATTGACCAGCATCCTGGAAAAACATGGCCACACCGTGCTCAAGGCCGAGAACGGCGCCGATGGGGTAGCCTTGGCCCGCCAGGAAAAACCCGATGCAGTGTTGATGGACATCGTCATGCCCGGCATGAACGGTTTTCAGGCCACCCGCCAGTTGACCAAAGACCCTGAGACCAACGCCATCCCGGTGATCATGATCACTACCAAGGATCAAGAGACCGACAAGGTCTGGGGCGAGCGTCAGGGCGCGCGGGGCTACCTGACCAAACCGGTCGAGGAAGACAACCTGATGCACACCGTCAATGCCGTGCTGGCCGGCTGATCGACGTTGAGGGTACAAGCACGTACCGCCTTCGACCTGTTGCTGGCTATCGACCAGCGCAGTCGTGCGCATGCTGCCGGCTTGCCTTCACAGGGCTCCCATCTGCGGACCTGGAGCGGTATTGGTTTTCGACTGGCCGAACAATGGCTGGTCGCACCCATGGAAGACATCGCCGAAGTACTGCGCGAACCGCAGTTTTCCCGCTTGCCCGGGGTCAAGCCTTGGGTGCTGGGCATGGCTAACTTGCGCGGCCGCCTGCTGCCGATCATGGACCTGGGCGGGTTGCTTGACGTCGAACCCTCCGGGGCACATCAGCGGCGTGTCCTGGTAGTCGATCAGCCCGACATATTCGTCGGCCTGATGGTCGACGAGGTGCTGGGCCTGCAGCATTTTTCCCGAGAAAGCCTGGAACGGGCTGCGCCCTTGCAGATCCGCGCCGCTATGGCACCTTTTGTCCAGGGGCATTTTCAGCGTGAGCAGGTGTGGAGCGTGTTCAGCCTCCAGGCCTTAGTGCGATCAGCGGAGTTTCGTGATGTGGCCCTTTGATGTGACATCCCCTGTGGTCAGCCGGGGGCAGCAATGATGGCGAGCCCTGCTGCGCATTCGCTCCAAGGATCGCGCAGCAGTGCGCAGATTGCCGGGCTGTTCGTGGCCTTGATCATTTTCATCATGCTGCTGTTCGCCAACTTCGCGTACCTCAATACCCAATCCAACTACGACAAACAATACATAGGCCATGCTGGCGAGCTGCGGGTGCTGTCGCAGCGCATCGCCAAGAACGCCGCAGAGGCCGCAGGCGGCAAGGCCGATGCCTTCAAGCAGTTAAGTGATGCTCGCAACGAGTTTGACCGTCGTTGGGGCTACTTGAAGGAAGGCGACAAGCGCACGGGTCTGCCCTCGGTGCCGCCCGACGTGCGTGGCGAGATGAAAACCGTGCAGCACGACTGGGAAAACCTGCGAAAAAGCACGGATGCCATTCTGGCCAGCGAGCAGACGGTGCTGTCCTTGCACCAGGTGGCCGCGACCCTGGCCGATACCGTGCCGCAGTTGCAGCGCCAGTCCGAGCGCGTCGTCGAGATACTCTTGCAACGCGGCGCGCCCGCCAGCCAGGTGGCGTTGGCGCAGCGCCAGTCGCTGCTGGCCGAGCGCATCCTCGGTTCGGTCAATACCGTGCTCGGTGGTGATGACAATGCGGCCCCTGCTGCAGAGGCGTTTGGCCGCGATGCGTCGCGCTTTGGCGTGGTGCTCAACGGCATGCTCAATGGCAATGTGGGCCAGCGCATCGCCCAGGTGCAGGACGCTGACGCCCGCGCGCGCCTGCAGGAAATCTCCGAGCTGTTCGAGTTTATCTCGGGCTCGGTGGATGAAATCCTCGCCACCTCGCCTGAGCTCTTCAAGGTGCGGGTGGCCGCCAACAACATCTTCAATTTGTCCCAGACCTTGCTGGACGAAGCCTCCAAGCTGGCCACCAGCCTCGAGCATCTGGCCGGTGGCCGCTCGCTGGACACCATCGGCGGCTATATCCTGGGTTTGCTGGCGCTGCTGTCGATCATCTTCATCGGCTTGGTGATGGTGCGCGAGACCAATCGGCAACTGCGTGAAACCGCCCAGAAGAACGAGCGCAACCAGACCGCGATCATGCGCCTGCTCGACGAGATCGAAGACCTTGCCGACGGCGACCTCACGGTGACGGCTTCGGTGACCGAGGAGTTCACGGGCGCAATTGCCGATTCCATCAACTACTCCATCGATCAACTGCGCGACCTGGTGGCGACCATCAATCACACCGCCGAGTCGGTGGCCTCAGCGGTGCAGGATACCCAGACCACTGCCAAGCAACTGGCCAAGGCTTCCGAGCACCAGGCGTTGCAGATTACCGATGCATCCATGGCCATCAGCGATATGGCGCAGTCTATCGATCATGTATCTACCAACGCCTACGAGTCGGCCAAGGTCGCCGAGCGGTCGGTGGACATCGCCAACAAAGGCAACGAGGTAGTGCACAACACCATCCACGGCATGGACAATATCCGTGAGCAGATTCAGGACACCTCCAAGCGCATCAAACGCCTGGGTGAGTCGTCGCAAGAGATCGGCGACATCGTCAACCTGATCGACGATATCGCCGATCAAACCAACATTCTGGCGCTCAACGCCGCCATCCAGGCCTCCATGGCCGGGGAGGCCGGACGCGGTTTTGCCGTGGTCGCCGATGAAGTGCAGCGCCTGGCCGAGCGCTCGTCGTCGGCCACGCGGCAGATCGAAACCCTGGTGCGGGCGATTCAGGCTGATACCAACGAGGCAGTCATCTCCATGGAGCAGACCACCGCCGAGGTCGTGCGCGGTGCGCGCCTGGCACAAGATGCCGGTGTTGCGCTTGTCGAGATCGAAAGCGTGTCCCAGGACCTGGCAGCATTGATTCAGGGCATCTCCAATGCAGCCCAGCAGCAAACGTCGTCGGCTGGGCAGATCTCCCATACCATGGCGGTGATTCAGCAGATCACCACCCAGACCTCGGCCGACTCCACCACCACTGCCGAAAGCATCGGCAACCTGGCACGCATGGCCAGCGAGCTGCGCCGCTCGGTCTCGGGTTTCACTTTGCCGCCGTCCACCGATGCGCGCTGATCGAGTGGCAGGGCCGGCGATAGACGTCTATCGGAGTCTTTATGGTTGATCGGCGCGATGAAAACCCTCTGCCACGGCTGGGGGAGGCCATGGCCGAATCCTTGAAGCAGGCGAGTCAAGCGTTGCTGGGCCCTCAATCGCCGCCGTTTGCCGGCCCTGATCGCGATGCGCTGCGCTCGGTGGTCAGTGCGGTGTGCGACGAGTTGCGCCACAGCAAACTGCGCCTTGACCAATTCGTGCAGAGCGACCGCCAGCACGTCGATGAACTCAACAGCCTGCTGCCCGCACTGCGCCAGGTGGCCGACACATTGGCCGTGCTGGGCTTTGGTCAACCGCGCAAGGTGATCTTCGATCAGGTCGCGGTTATCCAAGGCTTGAGTCAAGGCCAGCGCGAGCCCAACGATGCAGTGCTGATGGATGTCGCTGGCGCCCTGTTGTACGTCGAAGCGACATTGGCGGGCATGGTCGGTGCCAGCGAAGGCGGTGAGCGCGAAGTCGCTTCGTTCGAGGCCGCCGAGCAGGGGCCGGACATGCAGCAGATCCACCGAGTGGTGCTGATCGAGTCACGCGCGTGCCTGCAAGAGGCGCTGGACCTGATCGACGACTGCCTGGATAACGGCCCCGGTGCCGAGCCGAATCAGGCCTTGCAGGGTTTGCCCGCGCTGCTGGATCAGGTGCGCGGCGCGCTGGAAATGATCGGCCTGTTACGTGCCGCCAAACTGCTGCGCCGGTGCCGTAGCCACGCGGTGCAACATTGGCATGGCGAGGCGGGCTTGAGCCTTGATCGGCATGTCGAGGCGCTGGCATCGGCGCTCACCGCCATCGATTTTTATCTGGGGCGGCGGGTGGATAACGCCCAGGCCCCGGCGGACACCGCATTGGCGGTTGCCGAGGAAAACCTTGCACGTCTGGGCGAGGGGCCTGAACCCGCTATCCCGTCGGCAGAGCTCGCCGCTGACGTACCGGCTGGCAAGGCGGCGTTGGCTGATGTGCCTTTCGCGCCGCTGGCGGATATCGACCCCATCGACGACGAGCTGCGGGCGATCTTTCTGGAGGAAGCCGTCGAGCTCAGCGCGCTCGCGCGGGACAGCCTCGCGGAGTGGCGCCAGGACCCGGCCGCCCATGGCCCGGCGCTGGTTGAACTGCGCCGCTGCCTGCACACCCTCAGGGGCAGCGGGCGCATGGCCGCTGCCCACAGCGCCAGTGACCTGTGCGCAGCGGCCGAGCGATTGCTCAATCGCATCATGGATGACTGTGTCGAACCTGGTGCTGCAGTGTTTTTATCCATCGAGCAGTTGCTGGCGCAATTGCCGACGCTGCTCGACGACTTTGCCATGCGCACCCAGCGCGAATACCCGGCCGTGGTGCCGCTGGTCGAGCGATTGCTGGCATTGGCCGAAGGGCGCTTGCCGCCCGACAGCCATGTGGAGCCGATCATCATCAGCGCTGCCGGGATGTTCGATGCCGATGGTTTTGATCGCCAGTTGCTGGAGATTTTCCGCCACGAAGCGCTGACCCATTTGGCCACCGTCGAAGGCTTTTTGCGCACTGCGGCCGACAGTGGCGCGCTGCTCGTCAGCGACGCCATGCAGCGTGCGGTGCATACCCTCAAGGGCAGTGCCTGGATGGCCGGGGTGCTGCCGATTGCCGCGTTGGCCACCGCCATGGATCGCATGATCCGCGAGTTCAAGAGCCATCGCTGGCCGATCGAAGCGGCGCAGTTGCAGTTGTTGCGCACTGTGCTCGAGGCCTTCAAAGAAAGTGTGCAGCGCCTGCCTGGCGAGCCGTTGGCGGTGATCGAAGGTGCCGAACATTTGATTGGCGAGTTCGTTCGGCAGTCCGCCGGGCGTCTCGAACAGGCTGATGCTCACGACCCCGAGGCGCCGCGGCCACAACGGGAGCCGCAGTTGATCAGCAAATTTCTCCAAGAGGGGATGGATATCCTTCTGGATGCCGAACGCCTGCTCGATCATTGGCAGCAGCATCCGGCCCAGCGTCAGGATCTGACGACCTTGCTCGATCAACTGACGACCTTGGGGGAGGGCGCTCATATTGCCGACCTTACCGAGATCGATGAGCTGTGCGAGGCTCTGCTGGATGTCTATGGCGCTGTAGAGGAGAGCAGCCTGGCGCTGAGCGAGGCGTTTTTCGTCCAGGCCCGCCAAGCTGTCGATGGGTTGATCAATATGTTCGATCAGGCGGCGGCCGGGCAGGAGGTGGATCCTCGGCCAGAGCAGATCGAGGCGCTGCGCCAACTCCTGCACAGCGGCCTGGCACCCGGTGCCACTGGGCTTGTGGAGCATGGCAGCGGCAAGATCACCGAACTTGCCAGCGCAACCCGTGGCCTTGACGGGCCAGGCTTGGATCCGGCCTCTCTGAGGAGGGAGGCTGCCGCCGAGACGCCATTGCTGGCATCCGACCCCGAGCCCGCCGAAGAATCCGACAACGAGCTGCTCGAGATTTTTCTCGAGGAGGCCAGTGATATCGTTGAAAGCGCCAGCGTAGCCTTGGTTCGCTGGCGCGGCGAGCCGCAAAACAGCCTTGAAGTCGAGAACCTGTTGCGCGACCTGCACACCCTCAAGGGCGGCGCGCGCATGGTCGAGATTGCACCCATCGGCGACTTGGCCCACGAGCTTGAATTCCTTTACGACAGCGTGGCGGCCGGGAGCCTGAAGCCCGGTAATGCGCTTTTTGCCCTGCTGCAAAAGGGCCATGACCAGTTGGCTTACATGCTCGATGCCGTGCGCAGCCGCCTGCCAGTCGCCCAGGCTGCGGTACTGATCGAAGCCATTCGCAATTTCAGCAGCCCCTCCGAGCCGCT
>LIDZ01009931.1_pt5 | contig 14151 bp, 13 predicted proteins | sample 644651 | NCBI WGS metagenome assembly LIDZ01 (sample SAMN03856242, study PRJNA289617) | food metagenome | isolation source: wine grapes on drying loft during traditional withering process | host: Vitis vinifera cv. Corvina | place: Italy: Gargagnago di S. Ambrogio di Valpolicella | collected 2014-01 | reverse complement strand
CAATCACGATCTGCATCTGCTGGCGGTATTTGCCGGGATCAGCCGTAATAAGCCCAAGGATCGTCTGACGCCGTTGCTGGAAGCGGACGATGCCGATGAGCTGATCAACTGGCTACGCCGCCAGCCGCTACTGCAGGTGGATGAAGAGAAAAAGCTGGTGATGGCGCACGCCGGGATTACCCCGCAGTGGGACATCGAAACGGCGAAAACCTGCGCCCGCGAAGTTGAAGCGGTGCTCTCCAGCGATACCTATCCGCTGTTCATCGACGCCATGTACGGCGACATGCCGAATAACTGGTCGCCGGAACTGACTGGGTTAGCTCGCCTGCGTTTCAGCACCAATGCATTAACGCGCATGCGCTACTGCTTCCCGAATGGCCAGTTGGATATGATCTGCAAGGATACGCCCGACACCGCCCCACCGCCGCTGAAACCCTGGTTTGCTATTCCAGGCCCGGTTGCCAGCGAGTACACCATTGTGTTTGGTCACTGGGCGTCGCTGGAAGGCAAAGGCACTCCGGAAGGTATTATTGGGCTGGATACCGGCTGTTGCTGGGGTGGCGTGCTGACGATGCTGCGCTGGGAAGATAAAGCGTGGTTCGTTCAGCCTTCCAACCGCGAACGTGCGCTGGAAGAGTGAAGCGATAAAGCCGCTTAGCCAATGCCAGCCTCCGGTCTGGCATTGTCATATCTGGCGGGTAGTGATTATCGACGTTGCAGAATTTCGAAGCAGAAACTGTGGCTGTTCTTCTCATCCGCATCGTGGAATTCACTGAAGGTCGACTGCCACTCTTCCGGCTCGAAATCCGGGAAGGTGGTGTCGCCCACCACTTCCGCATCAATGTGCGTCAGATACAGACGATCGGCACGCGGCAGCAGCTGTTCATAGATGCGACCGCCACCAATGACCATCACTTCTTCCACCTCTCCGGCGGCCTGCAATGCCTCGTCGACAGACGTCACCCAGCTGACGCCTTCCGCATCGCCCGGCTGGCTGCTGATCACAATATTCAGTCTGCCTGGCAGCGGGCGCCCGATGGACTCCCAGGTGCGGCGGCCCATGATCACCGGCTTATCCAGGGTCTGGCGTTTAAACCAGGCCAAATCGGCTGGCAGGTGCCACGGCATGGCATTATCCATTCCAATAACGCGGTCGGCCGCCATGGCCGCAATCAGGCTTATCATCATAGAAACTCAGTAAAGGGGGTAAAATTGGCGCCATCATACGTAAAGGTGAAACTTTCGTCGATACCCCTGGCGGGAGGATTTGCGTAAAGGTTCTTCAAGGTAACGTTTGCGTTGTATTTGCTCTGGCTGATAGCTAAAAAACGCCGCGAACGTGCTAGAATCCGCCCCTCATTTGCTACAGGATGCCACCATGTTAGAGACCAGCTTGATTATCGCCACGATCGCGGCTCTGGGAATGCTCTCTCCCGGCCCCGATTTCTTCCTGATTATCAAGAATGCCGCCCGTTATCCCCGCACAGCCGCAATGTTTACCGCGCTGGGGGTCAACTGTGCCGTCGCGACGCATATGGCTTACTGCGTGGCAGGTCTGGCGGTGGTGATAACCACCACGCCGTGGCTGTTTATGATGTTGAAATACGTCGGCGCGGCCTATCTGATCTACATCGGTGTGCAGGCCCTGATGTCGCGTGGCAACAGCAAAATGGATCTCAGCAATATCGAGCCGGAAACCACTTCGCTAAAGAAGGCGTTCCTGCAGGGCTACCTGTGTAACCTGCTGAACCCGAAAGCTACGCTGTTTTTCCTGTCGATGTTTACTCAGGTGCTTAACGTGCATACCGGTTTCGGCGAGAAGATTTGGTACGCGGCGATCATCCTGATGCTCTCCTCGATTTGGTGGCCGCTGCTGGTGGTGATCATCCAGAGCGCCCCGGTCCGTCGTGGCCTGGCAAAGGCGCAAAAGCTGGTCGATAAACTGCTGGGCGGCGTGTTGATTGCTCTGGGCATCAAGGTCGCGCTCTCCTGATCGCGTGAACCGGCCTGCCGCAGGCGTTAAGCGCGGCAGGCCGGTCAAACTAACCGGCTACGGCAACCGCTGCTGGCTGTCAGCATCAAACAGCTGTACCCGCTCCAGATCAAACTTCACCCCTCTGACATCCCCGGCCGCACATCCCGACCGCTGCGTGCAGTAAATCATCATCGGTTCCCCGGCCAGTGTGCCATGAATTAGCTCAGACAAGCCGGTAGGCTCAATCAACGACACGGTAAACGGCATCGCTCCCTGATCGGCCAGATCGCACAGCAGGATATTTTCCGGGCGGATACCATAAATCACCGCCTTGCCATCGCTGAGCGGCGTGGCCCGCTCCAGTAACGGCAGGGAAAGTTCGGCGCTGACCTGCAGGCTGAGGCCCAGATCATGGCGTTGGATGTTGCCGCTGATAAAGTTCATTGGCGGCGATCCGATAAAGCTGGCGACGAACTTATTGGCGGGCGTGTCGTACAGCTCTAACGGCGTACCCACCTGCTGAATAACCCCGTGGTTAAGCACCACGATGCGGTCGGCCAGCGTCATCGCTTCCACCTGATCATGGGTCACGTAGACGATGGTGTTGTTCATCTGCTGATGGAGTTTTTTAATCTCCACGCGCATCTGCCCGCGCAGCTGTGCGTCCAGGTTAGATAAGGGTTCATCAAACAGAAACACCTTGGGCTGGCGGACAATCGCCCTTCCCATCGCCACACGCTGGCGCTGGCCGCCGGAAAGTTCTTTCGGGCGACGATCCAACAAGGCGGTCAGGCTCAAAATCTCGGCCGCCCGTTTTACCGCCGCCTCAATTTCGGCTTTAGGCCGCTTCTGCACTTCCAGGCTGAATCCCATATTGCGCGCGACCGTTAGATGCGGATAGAGCGCGTAACTCTGGAACACCATCGAGATATCACGATCTTTCGGCGCGACCTGATTCATCAACCGACTGCCGATGCGTATATCTCCACTGCTGGCCAGTTCGAGTCCCGCGATGGTCCTTAACAGCGTCGATTTGCCGCAGCCTGACGGGCCCACCAGCACCACGAATTCGCCGTCAGCAATGGTCAGATTGATGTCACGCAGCACTTCAACGTTGCCGTAGCGCTTTTCAATTTGCGAAAGAGAGATTTGAGCCATGATGATGATTATCCTTTTACCGCACCCGCCGTCAGCCCCTGAATGAGGTAACGCTGAATGAACGCGAAAAACAGACAGGCAGGGATCAGCGCCAGCACTGCGGCTGCCATCATATCTCCCCATGAAACGGCGAATTTCGAGACAAAACTCAGCAGGCCGACCGGGAAGGTCATTACCGAGTTCTTATTGATCAGCATCAGCGAGAACAGCAGTTCGCTCCATGCGGCGGTAAAGACGAACCCTAACGTGGCCGCCATACCCGGTAGAGTCAGCGGTGCCAGCACTTTAACCAGCGCCTGAAAACGCGTACAGCCTTCCAGCATCGCCGATTCTTCCAGGTCTTTGGGAATGGCGTCGAAAAAGGACTGCATCAGGAAGGTGGCAAAAGGGACGTTAAACGCGGTGTAAATCAGGATCAGCCCCAGCAGGTTATTGGTTAATCCTAACGGTGCCATCACCTTGTAAATCGGGGCGAGGATCATCACCAGCGGGAACATCTGGGTGAACAGCAACAGGGCAGCAATCACCGTTTTTCCTTTGAAGGAGAAGCGGGAAAAGGCATAGCCCGCCAGCGCGGAAATCACCGTTGCCAGTGCCGCCGTGGAAAACGAGACGATCAGGCTGTTGCTGAAGAAGGTGGGAAAGTCGCTCTCAATAAACACCCGCCTGAAATGCTCGAAGGTGAAGGCGCTTGGCCACATTTTCACCCCTTCGCTATAGAGCAACTTGTCAGGCGTTACCGAAATTTTGATCACCCAGTACAGCGGAAACAAGGCAAAAAGCAGGTAAGCCAGAATGCCCACCCGGTGCCCCATCAGACGTAATAGCTGGCGCATCATGCTCTCCTTATTTCAGCATCTGATGACGGATCCGCAGCAGCACCAGGGCATAGCAGGTCATCAGGATCAGCAGGAAAACCGCCATCGCGGAGGCATAGCCAAAGTCCAGCTTGCGATAGGCAGTGGTGAAGATATAGCTCGACAGAATCGAGGTTGATCCGGCAGGTCCGCCATCGGTCATCACCACGATCAGGTCAGCAAAGTTAGCAATCCAGATGGTCCGGAGCATGACGGTAATGGCGATCATCGGCGCCAGAAAAGGCAGCGTCACCCGTCTGAACTGCTGCCAGCTGCTGGCACCATCCATTGAGGCCGCTTCATACAGATCTTTCGGGATCGACTGTAATGCCGCTAACAGGGTGATGGCGAAAAAAGGAATGCCAAACCAGACGTTGGCGATCACCGGCCCATACAGCGCCAGTTGGGGATCGGAGAGAATGTTGTACGGTTCGCTGATCAAATGCAGGGCCGTCATCCAGTGCGGCAAAATGCCGATTACCGGGTTCAGCAACCATGACCAGGTTAATCCGGACAGAAACGCCGGTACCGCCCAGGGGAGAAACACCAACGCCTGCACCCAGCGCCGCAGCGGAAACTCCCGGTTAAGCAATAGCGCCAGCCCGAGCCCCAGGAAAAACTGCAGTCCCAATGACGTCAGCGTCCAGTTTGCGGTGTGCCCAAGCGCCTTAAAGAAGCGGCGGTCATCAAACATTTCGCGGAAGTTATCCAGTCCCACCCAGCCGCTATCCAGCGGATTGAGTAGCTGCATATTCTGGAAGGCGTAAGAGATGCCGATCATCATCGGCACGAAGATAAACAGGCCAATCAGGATCAGCGTTGGGCTCATGTACAGCCAGGGCTCTGCCAGCATCCGCAGCCGGTGGAAGCGCGGCGGTCTGGCAGTTTCAACCGTTCTGACGTCCAGCATCATAATTCCGTCTCCATTGCCGCCCCCGTCACGGCGGGGGCGCGTGGGTTACTGAGTAGCCATCCAGGCTTTTTGCTCTTTGGTCAGGTATTTGGCCCAATCCTCCACCATCGAGGTAGTATCGTTTTCCCCCAACAACGTTTCCTGGGTACTCTCTTTCACCGTGACCGAGTTGAAATAGCCCCAGCCTTTCAGATGGGTTGGCATGGTCAGGGGAACGTATTTCGGGTCGTTAAGCTCGGTGAACCAGCCCGCAAACTGGGGTGAGTGGTAGAACGGATCGTTCTCGGCCCCTTTGTAGATTGGCAAGGTGCCGACAAACTTCGACCAGGTGAGGTTATTGGCTTCACTGCTAAGGAACTGGATCAGCTGCCAGGCGTCATCCGGGTGTTTAGCCTGCTTGAAGATCGACCAGCCGGTGTAGCCAATCGTCGGATAGGCTTTGCCTGATGGCCCGACCGGCATTGGCGCCACGCCAAAGTCATCCGGATTCATGCTGTTTTTGATGGCGATAAGGGCATCGGGATCCTGATCCAGCATCGCGCATTTTCCGGAGTAGAAGCCGGAGACAATTTCATTGAAGCCCCAGTTGACGCTGTCCTTCGGTGCACCGCCCTGTTTGTACATATCGACCAGCAGCTGCGCGCCGTTGATCGCCCCCGGCTGGGTCAGCGTGCTGTTCCCGTCTTTATCAAAGAAGTCTGGTGAGCCGTTCATGGTGGTCATAAACATCATCCAGGCATTGGTGCCACCTACACCGCCGCGCATGCAGTACCCGCTGATGCCATTGCCCAGCGCGCTGATCTTTTTGGCATCCGCCACAAACTCATCCATGGTTTTTGGTGGGCCACTCAGGCCTGCCTGCTGGAAGAGTTTCTTATTCCAGAACATGGCACGCAGATAGAAACCGTAGGGGACCATATTGGCTTTGCCGTCCGACGCCCGCGCCATATCCAGCGTTTTGTCGGTCAGGTTAGCGGTGTTTGGCCACGCCTTCAGCATAGGTTCGAGATCCACCAGCATATTGTTGCTGGCATACAGCCCTTGCCAGGTATCCGGCATTTCAACCACATCCGGCACCTGCCCGCTTTGCATCATGGTGCCCAGTTTTTCAAATGCCTGCCCCCAGGGAAGGGAGATCACTTCGATTTCTGTATCCGGGTGCTGGGTTTTATATTCGCTCAGCATTTTCTGCAGCATCGCCGTGCGGGCCGGGCTGGTGATCACTTCCACCAGCGTCAGTTTGGTGGCAGCCACTGTGCTATAGGCGCTGCACATTCCCAGGGTAATCAGGACGCTGTTAAGTAACAAAGAGCGTAAAGGCTGTCGCATTTTCATGACCTCTTGTTAATGGAGTGCGGGCAATCAGGTTACTGGCGTGCGGCGGCAATCGCCTGCTGCAGGTCGTTCCATAAATCTGCGGTGTCTTCCAGACCGATGGAGACGCGGATAACGCGCGGCGAGACGCCAAAATCAACGGCGGAGTTAAATTCCCCGGCCTGATTCAGTACTGAAATGGCGGGCATCACCAGACTTTCAAATCCTCCCCAGCTCACGCCCATATGGAACAGCTGCAACGCGTTACAGAAGGTCGGAATATCGATCGACTCATCCAGCTCAAAAGAGAACAGCCCGCTGTAGCCGCTGAGGGTCGAAAAGGCGGCTTTGTGCAGGCCCGGATGGTTTACCGCAAGGATCTGCGGATGGTCCTGAAGTTGAGAAGCCAGCTGCAGCGCACTTTCATGGTGCTGCCGCATGCGTAACGGCAAGGTACGCAGGCCACGGATCAGCAGCCAGGCTTCATTAGCCGACAGCTTGCCACCAAGGAACGGGCTGATATAACGCGAGATGGCGCCGATACGTTCGGCATTGGCGATAACCAGTCCAGCCACCACATCGCTGTGGCCACCAATGTATTTCGAGGCGGAATGCACCACCATATCGATGCCCAGCGCCAGCGGCTTCTGGAACAGCGGCGAGGCCCAGCTGTTATCAATCAGGGTGATCGCCTTGTGATCTTTCGCCAGCGTGGCAATCTTCTGCAGATCCTGTTCGCTCATCACCCAACTGCTTGGGCTTTCGAGATACAGCAACTTCGCACCCGGCAGCGCGGCGGCAATCGCCTCAAGCGAGTCGCCATCGACAAACTCACTGCTGATGTTAAAGCGGGTGCAGAACCCTTTCAGGAAACGGTAGGTATCCGGATAGACGTGATTGATGCAAACCACCTTATCGCCGGGCTGGACCACGCTCAGAATGGCGTTGCTGATCGCCGCCATCCCGCTGCCAAAAGCCAGGCAGGCTTCCCCACCCTCCAGTTCGGCCATTTTGTCCTGCAGTACTTTGACCGTCGGGTTATCGACCCGCGAATACAACGGCCGATCGCTGTCGCCACGAAAGCGGGCAATCATGCTGTCGTAATCACTGAAGCTGAACAAAGAGGATTGATAGACGGGTGGGGAAACTGCGCCTTTGTCATGACGTTGATCGTGGGTCAGTCGGGTTTGTTCACTAAAGGGCTTTTCAGGCTGCATTAATCACTTCCTTCATATCACGCTCGGTTATATCGAGAATTAAATGGCTGATGCGGCGTGCTTCTTCCGCATTCCGGTCGGCAATGGCTTCATACAAGGTGCGATGCAGGGAAAACGAATCGCTAAACAGCGCCTGTTCAGGCGGTGATTCAAAAAAGGCATGCAGCGTGTCGTACAGGCCCACCACCATCCGAAGTAACAGCGGATTGTGCGCCGCGTGGTAAATGCTGGCGTGAAATGCCCAGTCTTCTGCCCCGGCAGAACCGACTGCCAGATGGACTCTTTCCATCTCGTCCAGCCGGAGTTCTATTTCACGCAGATCGGCATCGGAAGCACGGACCGCCGCCAGCGCGCAGGATTCGCTCTCAATAATCCGGCGCACCTCCAGCGCATGGAGCATGTTGCTGGAGTCGTTTTTGAAACGCAGCGACAGGAAACTGTCATCACTGGTGACTTCAGCATGGAGAAAGGTGCCACTGCCTTTACGGCGAACGATGATGCCCAGCGCTTCCCACCGTTTAAGGGCTTCACGCACGGTGTTACGGCTGACGCCGAGCTTTTCTGCAAGCACGCGTTCCGGCGGTAAACGCTCGCCGATTTGGGTGCCGCTTTGGGCGACGTAACGCGTCAGCGCGTCCAGTACCAGCACATCACTGTGCTGTACCGCAATCGGGCCGAGACTACCGATCGATGCTGACATGGCTTCCCCTGAATAATTGGTCCAACAACTCTACCTTTCACCTTTAAGCAAATTGGGTGCCAATAAATCAAGCTACTGATTTGCTGGGATAATCGCCTGAAGATAATAAAAAGCTCTGATTAAAAAAGGTGCAAGTGGTTAACCGATTGCACAACAATCGGCCAGCGAGGCGGGTTTGGGTCGGGGGAACTTCAGGCAAAAAAATGAACTTAACTCACATCTTCCCTTCAAATTAATGTCATGGAGATTTATGAGAGTCGTACTTTTATAGGGAGATTTAAAGAAATGGCTCATTCTAGCCAGCGCTTAAGGCTAACCGTTACAACACCATTGCCAGGGAGGAAGATCGCCTATGGTGAGTAATGAGGACATCCTTGATTGGTACAATGAGCGGTTTAACAAACCGGGCTTTTTTTCCAAAAAACGCAGGCCCGTCACGATGGATACCAGCCTTTCAACCGGCCGCTATGTATGGGCGTGTGAAGCAGGTGACGAAATAATGGAAGAGTATTTCGGGAAATTTAAGGTTGACCCTGCCGGGTTTGATTTCGTGAAATATTGGCCTGTTGAAGCGTCTGGTTTTTCCGTCTTTGCGCTTTGTACATGCGGAAATGACGAGGACGAACCGTTAGCACTGACACTCAATATGTTGGCTGAATCAGCGCGGGCCGGAAAATGGCTCTATCAGTAGAAAGCCTTTCCTCTTCTTAACCCCGGCATTCTCCGGGCTTAGCCGAAAATTATCCGCATAAAATATCGTGAATTTCAGGCAAAAAAAATCCCCGCCGAAGCGGGGATCGATGTTCGCTGACATAGAGACTTAGCCCTGGATCTGCGCGTGCATTTCCTGCACCGAGATAACCTGCGCGGTAGGATCTGCGCTCAGTGAATTTGCCGTAGCAAAGGCACCGTTCAGCGTGGTGTCGTAGTGCACCTTGTACTGCAGCGCGCTGCGGCGGATCAGTTTGGAATCCTCAATCGCCTGGCGTCCTGCGGTGGTGTTTACGATGTAAGCGTACTCACCGTTTTTCAGACGATCCTGGATATGCGGACGGCCTTCATGCACCTTGTTGACCAGGCGGATGTTGATCCCTGCTTCACCCAGCACCACTGCGGTACCGTGAGTCGCATCCAGCTCGAAGCCCAGTGACTGCAGCTTGGCAGCCAGCGCAACGATGCGCTTCTTGTCGCCATCACGCACGGACAGTAAGGCACGACCGGTTTTCTTCATGTTGCTTGCCGCGCCCAGCATCGCTTTCGAGAACGCTTCTGCAAAGGTTTTACCAACACCCATGACTTCACCGGTTGAACGCATTTCAGGGCCGAGGATGGGGTCAACGCCCTGGAACTTGTTAAACGGCAGCACCACTTCTTTCACCGAGTAGTAAGGCGGAATGACTTCTTCCGTGATGCCCTGCTCTGCCAGCGTTTTGCCTGCCATCACGCGTGCCGCCACTTTTGCCAGTGGAACACCGGTCGCCTTGGAAACAAACGGCACGGTACGGGCAGCACGTGGGTTCACCTCAATCAGGTAAACTTCGTTGTCTTTCACCGCAAACTGCACGTTCATCAGGCCACGTACGCAGAGTTCGAAGGCCAGCTTCTCAACCTGCTGACGCATCACGTCCTGGATCTCTTTGCTCAGCGTGTAGGCCGGCAGAGAACACGCGGAGTCGCCGGAATGCACGCCTGCCTGCTCGATATGCTCCATGATGCCGCCAATCAGCACGCGCTCACCGTCGCAAATCGCATCCACATCCACTTCTACCGCGTCGTCAAGGAAGCGGTCCAGCAGCACTGGCGCATCGTTCGATACGGCAACCGCATTCTGGAAGTAGCGCTTCAGGTCGATGTCGTCATACACGATTTCCATCGCACGACCGCCGAGCACATAAGAAGGACGCACCACCAGCGGATAGCCAATCACCGACGCTTTCTCTACCGCCTGCTCAATCGCAGTCACGGTGGAGTTTGCCGGCTGCTTCAGGCCCAGGCGTTCAACCGCCTGCTGGAAACGCTCACGGTCTTCTGCACGGTCGATGGCATCCGGGCTGGTACCGATAATCGGCACGCCAGCGGCTTCCAGCTCACGCGCCAGTTTCAGTGGCGTCTGACCACCGTACTGCACGATCACGCCTTTCGGCTTCTCGATACGCACGATTTCCAGCACGTCTTCCAGCGTTACCGGCTCGAAGTACAGACGGTCGGAGGTGTCGTAGTCGGTGGAGACGGTTTCAGGGTTACAGTTGACCATAATGGTCTCGTAACCGTCTTCACGCAGCGCCAGTGATGCATGGACGCAGCAGTAGTCGAACTCAATGCCCTGGCCGATACGGTTTGGTCCGCCGCCCAGCACCATGATTTTCTCACGATCGCTGTTAGGGTTGGATTCGCACTCTTCTTCATAAGTGGAGTACATGTAAGCAGTATCGGTAGAGAATTCCGCCGCACAGGTATCAACACGCTTATACACCGGGTGCAGATTGTACTGCTCACGCAGCTTACGCACTTCAGCTTCAGACACACCCGCCAGCGCAGACAGACGCGCGTCGGCAAAGCCTTTACGCTTCAGGGTACGCAGGAAGTCTGCCGTCAGGCCATTGACGCCTTCGCGAGCCACCTGACCTTCCAGCTGAACCAGCTCTTCAATCTGTACCAGGAACCAGCGGTCAACGTTGGTCAGGCTGAAGATCTCTTCCACATTCATGCCCGCACGGAACGCATCCGCGATGTACCAGATACGGTCAGAACCGGCGTCTTTCAGCTCGTGACGGATAACCGTCATCGCTTCCGCATCGTTCAGGTCAACTTTCGGGTCAAAGCCATGTGCGCCCACTTCGAGGCCGCGCAGCGCTTTCTGCATGGATTCCTGCAGGGTGCGGCCAATCGCCATCACTTCACCCACCGACTTCATCTGCGTGGTCAGGCGGTCATTGGCGCCGGCAAATTTCTCGAAGTTGAAGCGAGGGATTTTGGTGACAACGTAGTCGATAGACGGTTCGAACGACGCCGGGGTCAGACCACCGGTGATGTCGTTCATCAGCTCATCAAGGGTGTAACCCACCGCCAGTTTGGCCGCGATTTTAGCAATCGGGAAGCCGGTGGCTTTCGACGCCAGCGCCGAAGAGCGCGACACGCGTGGGTTCATTTCGATGATGATCAGACGGCCGTTCGCCGGGTTAACGGAGAACTGCACGTTGGAGCCACCGGTTTCTACGCCGATTTCACGCAGTACCGCCATCGAGGCGTTACGCATGATTTGATATTCTTTGTCGGTCAGGGTCTGGGCTGGCGCTACGGTGATGGAGTCACCGGTGTGGATGCCCATCGCATCGAAGTTTTCAATCGAGCAGACGATGATGCAGTTGTCGTTTTTATCACGCACCACTTCCATCTCGTACTCTTTCCAGCCAATCAGCGACTCATCGATCAGCAGCTCGTTGGTTGGGGAAAGATCCAGACCGCGCTCGCAAATCTCTTCAAACTCTTCACGGTTATAGGCAATACCGCCACCTGAACCGCCCATAGTAAACGAAGGACGGATGATGCACGGGAAGCCAACGTCTGCGGCAACCGCATAGGCTTCTTCCATGTTGTGTGCGAAGCCTGAACGCGCGGTATCCAGACCGATGCTCTTCATCGCTTTATCAAAGCGCTGACGGTCTTCTGCTTTGTCGATGGCATCGGCAGTAGCACCAATCATCGCCACGCCGAACTCTTCCAGCACGCCCTGGCGCTCCAGTTCCAGCGCACAGTTCAGTGCAGTCTGGCCACCCATAGTTGGCAGCACCGCATCCGGGCGCTCTTTTTCGATAATTTTGCGCACAACTTCCCAGTGGATCGGCTCGATATAGGTTGCATCGGCCATTTCCGGGTCAGTCATGATGGTTGCCGGGTTGGAGTTAACCAGGATAACGCGGTAACCCTCTTCGCGCAGGGCTTTACAGGCCTGGGCACCAGAGTAGTCAAATTCGCAGGCCTGGCCGATGACGATCGGGCCAGCGCCAAGGATCAGGATACTTTTTATGTCGGTACGTTTTGGCATTTTCTCGCTCCTGATTATTTAGCGGTTGAACGGTAGGCTTCGATCAGTTCGATAAAGTGATCGAACAGCGGCGCGGCGTCGTGTGGGCCCGGGCTGGCTTCCGGGTGACCCTGGAAGCTGAACGCTGCTTTATCAGTGCGGTGAATGCCCTGTACCGTCTGGTCAAACAGCGAGGTGTGCGTCACTCGCAGGTTTGCCGGTAAGTTGGTTTCGTCTACGGCGAAGCCGTGGTTCTGTGCGGTGATCATCACGGTGTTGTTATCCAGGTCTTTCACCGGATGGTTGCCGCCGTGGTGGCCCAGCTTCATCTTGACGGTTTTTGCCCCGCTGGCCAGCGCCAGTAGCTGGTGGCCGAGGCAGATGCCGAACACCGGAACGTCAGTTTCCAGGAACGTTTTGATTGCCGCAATCGCGTAATCACACGGTTCCGGGTCCCCTGGTCCGTTAGAGAGGAAGATGCCATCCGGGTTCATCTTCAACACCTCTTCTGCTGGCGTCTGCGCCGACACAATCGTCAGGCGGCAGCCACGGTCAACCAGCATGCGCAGGATGTTGCGCTTCACGCCGTAGTCGTAGGCCACAACATGGAAAGGCAGGTCGGCTTCTTGCTTCGCGTCCGGCAATCCGTCCAGCGTCCAGCTGCCTTGCAGCCAGCTGTAGCTTTCACTGGTGGTCACTTCTTTCGCCAGATCCATTCCTTTCAGGCCCGGGAAGGCTTGCGCCTGCTGCAGAGCCAGCTGCGCATCAGGTGCGTCGCTGGCGATGATGCAGCCGTTCTGCGCCCCTTTTTCGCGCAGCAGACGGGTCAGCTTACGCGTATCGATATCGGCAATAGCGACAATGTTGTGACGCGTCAGGTACTCAGACAGCCCTTCTTCATTACGGAAGTTGCTGGCAATCAGCGGCAGGTCACGAATGACGAGGCCCTGTGCATGTACCTGAGAGGATTCTTCGTCAGCGGAATTGGTGCCGACATTGCCGATATGGGGATAAGTAAGAGTAACGATCTGGCGGGAATAGGAAGGATCAGTGAGGATTTCTTGATAACCGGTCATTGAAGTGTTGAAAACAACTTCCCCCACTGCCGATCCTGTTGCCCCGATGGCCCGACCGTGGAATTGGGTTCCGTCTTCCAGAACCAATAGCGCTGACTTAATCAAAACATCCTCCTGAGAATAAACAGTCACATTATTTGCATATTAATTCATAACAGAGCCATAAATCAATGCAAAAACCGCCTGAATTCTCGATTTTTGGCAAATTGCGCGCATTCTAATGATCGCTCACTCTGTTGTCTACCCCGCAGCTCACTTTTTCTTAGTCTTTTACTCAACTGAAGAGGAAATCGGAGGATTTACCCTGAAAAGGACAGATATCCAGTCCATAAAACCGGTTGCCTGACAGGATGTGCATAGGAAAAGGGAAAATGGTGTTAAAAAGTGGACCAAATGGTCAAAATTAACAATTTTTGCGGAATAAATTGAGGATAAAATCTGGTTACAACGGTTACAATCCCAATCTTAACCAAAAACCTTTTTATTACAAAATAAAAAGGGCAATAAAATTATTGCCCTGTCCAATCAGAAACTTATGATTGAAATAACCACATCACGATGGTGCACAACACTTATAAATCGTCGAGATTAAGCACGCTGCGCATATCATAAAGACCCGCTTTACGCGTACTCAACCAGTCAGCTGCACGAACTGCGCCTTTCGCGAAGGTCATACGGCTTGAAGCCTTGTGGGTAATCTCTACACGCTCACCAATATCTGCAAACATCGCGGTATGCTCACCGACGATATCGCCGGCACGAACGGTGGCAAAACCGATAGTTTGCGCCTTACGCTCACCGGTATGGCCTTCGCGGGCATACACGGCGTGCTCATTTAAATCCCAGTCCATTGCATCAGCAATCGCTTCGCCCATCGCCAGCGCGGTGCCGGACGGTGCATCCACTTTATGACGGTG
>LIDZ01015173.1_pt1 | contig 14161 bp, 10 predicted proteins | sample 644651 | NCBI WGS metagenome assembly LIDZ01 (sample SAMN03856242, study PRJNA289617) | food metagenome | isolation source: wine grapes on drying loft during traditional withering process | host: Vitis vinifera cv. Corvina | place: Italy: Gargagnago di S. Ambrogio di Valpolicella | collected 2014-01 | reverse complement strand
CGCGGTCCGGCGGGTGCGCATGTGGCGCCGGGGCCGTGCGGCGCCGGTCGACCTGCTCGGTGGCCTGCTGGCCATGCCCAAGCGCTACATGGTCGATTTGCACCACGTGGTGGCGCGCGACAAATACATCGCCAATACCCACGTCGCCACGGCTGGCGGTGCGGTACTGGCCGCCGTCCTGGCGATCCTGGTCCACGGCTTTGGCTTGCATAACCGCGTGCTCGGCTATGCGTTGCTGGTCGCCACTGCACTGATGTTCGTTGGCGCGTGCTTCGTCTACGCCCGGCGGCGCAACCCGCCGGCGCGGCTGTCGAAAGGCCCGTGGATGCGCCTGCCTAAAAGCCTTCTGGCGTTCTCGGCGGCGTTCTTTATCGCCACCTTGCCGGTGGCCGGTCTCCTGCCCGCCGATTTTGGCGGCTGGGTGCTGGCGCTGATCCTCGGTGTCGGCGTGCTCTGGGGTGTTTGCGAGCTGTTTTTCGGCATGACCTGGGGCGGGCCGATGAAGCACGCCTTTGCAGGCGCCTTACACCTGGCCTGGCACCGGCGCGCCGAGCGCTTTGGCGGCGGGCGCTCCACGGGCCTCAAACCCTTGGATTTCACGGATGCCAGCGCGCCGCTGGGTGTCGAAAAGCCCAAGGACTTTACCTGGAACCAACTGCTCGGTTTTGACGCCTGCGTGCAGTGCGGCAAGTGCGAAGCCGCGTGCCCGGCGTTTGCCGCCGGCCAGCCGCTGAACCCCAAAAAGCTGATCCAGGACATGGTCGTCGGCTTGGCAGGCGGTACCGATGCGGCATTCGCCGGCAGCCCGTATCCCTCTGTTGAGGGTGGCGCCAGGCCCATCGGCGAGCACGGCGGCAACCCCCATCAGCCGATCGTCAACGGCCTGGTCGATGCGGATACCCTTTGGTCGTGCACCACCTGCCGCGCGTGCGTCGAGGAGTGCCCGATGATGATCGAGCACGTCGATGCCATCGTCGACATGCGCCGCCACCTGACCCTTGAAAAGGGCGCTACCCCGAACAAGGGCGCAGAGGTGCTCGACAACCTGATCGCCACCGACAACCCTGGCGGTTTCAACCCGGGCGGGCGGATGAACTGGGCGGCCGACCTCAACCTCAGCTTGATCGCCAACAAGTCCGACGCCGAAGTGTTGTTCTGGGTGGGCGATGGCGCGTTCGACATGCGCAACCAGCGCACTTTGCGCGCCTTTGTCAAAGTACTCAAAGCCGCCAAGGTCGACTTCGCCGTGCTGGGCCTCGAAGAGCGCGACAGTGGCGATGTGGCCCGTCGGTTGGGGGACGAAGCCACCTTTCAGCTGCTGGCCAAGCGCAATATTCAGACGCTGGCCAAGTACAGCTTCAAGCGCATCGTCACCTGCGACCCCCACAGCTTTCATGTGCTCAAAAACGAATACGGCGCCCTTGGCGGGCACTACGAAGTACTGCACCACAGCACTTTCATGGCCGAGCTGGTGAGCTTTGGCAAACTGCATCTGAGCCAGCATAAAGGTGGCAGCGTCACCTATCACGACCCGTGCTATCTGGGCCGTTACAACGGTGAATACCAAGCGCCGCGCGATGTACTCAAGGCGCTGGGGATCGAGGTCAAGGAGATGCAACGTTCGGGCTTTCGCTCCCGGTGCTGCGGTGGCGGAGGCGGTGCGCCGATTACCGACATCCCTGGCAGGCAACGCATTCCGGACATGCGCATGGACGACATTCGCGAAACTCAGGCCGAGCTCGTCGCCGTGGGTTGCCCGCAGTGCACCGCCATGCTTGAAGGTGTGGTCGAGCCGCGGCCGCAGGTGCTGGACATCGCCGAGTTGGTAGCCGCCGCCTTGATTGAAGACGCCACTCCTAGCAAACCAGCCGTGAGCAAGCGCCAACCTGCGGAGGTCAATTAATGAGCGATATCATCCGCCGCGATCCCCATGCCGAGTGGATTGCCCGCAACCGGCTACATCCCCTGCACGCCGCCATGCAACCGGTGCAGGGCAGTTGGATGGGGCCGCAGGGCATCATCCGCAAGAACCCTCATGTGGGCGCCTTTATCGGCCCCAATGGCGTCAAGCGTATCGACCGCAGCGGCGCCCAGCAGGGCGGTGGCAACAAGCGTGGCGCAGCCGTTGACGTGCAATTGCCGCTGCATCGGGTGGCTGAGCCGGCGTTCTATATCGCCGTGGTTGCGGATATGGTCGGTGGCCGCTTGAGCGGCCATGACCGTGACGTGCTCGGCCTGGCCCATCGCTTGGCAGGCCATGATGGCGCGGTGCTTGCCGTGGTGTTTGGCGAGCACAAGGAGAGTGCATTCGACACCGCTGGCGTCGATCGCCTGCTGGTGCTGGAGGGCAGCGAATTTGCAGGTTACGCACCGGAGCAACGGGTCCAGGGTCTGCGCGCGGTAGATAACCAGTTCAGCCCGCGCCACTGGTTGCTGCCCGACAGCCGCACCGGGGGCGGGGAACTGGGTCGACGTTTTGCTGCAAGCCTGGGCGAGCGGCCGGCCACGCGGGTCTGGCAAATCAAGGATCAGCAGTGTATCGGCCGTGCCGGCGCAGGTCAGCAGGACCTCGCCCGCGTGCTGCCGCGCTTGATTCTGGCGGCAGCGGAGTGCGCCGAGCCTGTGGATGAAACCCGACACGAAGCCTTGCCAGTGCACTTATCCACAGCCGCCGTGCGCAGCCTGTCGCGGATCGAGGATTTGGGCGCGGTGGCGGTCGACCCTGGCGCCATCCCCATGGCCGAAGCAGAGTTCATCTTTTCCGGCGGCAACGGCGTCAAGGACTGGGACTTGTTCCACCGCACGGCGGCTGCCTTGGGGGCCACTGAAGGTGCCTCCAGGGTGGCCGTGGATGACGGCTTCATGGGCCGCGATCGCCAGGTCGGCGCCAGCGGTACCTGGGTCACGGCGCGGGTGTATGTGGCGGTGGGTATCAGCGGTGCCATCCAGCATCTGCAGGGCATTGGCGCTTGCGACAAGGTAATTGCCATCAACCTGGATGCCGGTTGCGACATGATCAAACGTGCTGACTTGTCGGTGATTGGCGACAGCGCCGAGATCCTTCAGGCATTGATGGCTGCGATGGCGGCTTACCGAAATGAAGCGAAGCGCGATGCGGCCTGAGGAAACAGTCATGAACACAAAGGTTATCAGCCTGGTTTCGGTGGGGGCGCACCCGACCTCGGGCCGAGCGCGCCGCGCCGAGCAGGATTCGCGCGCTGTGGAGTTGGGCCTGCAATTGGCCGGCAGCGAGTTGCGCGTGCTGCACGCCGGTGATGCCCACGAACCTGCGCTGCGTGCCTACATGGGCATGGGCGTGGATCGCTTGCATGTGCTGGAAAATCCGCCTGGCAGTGATGCGCTGCCGGCGTTGGCCGAGTACCTGCGCGATGCCGGAACGCAAATCGTGTTGACCGGCTCCCAGGCCGAGACAGGCGAAGGCTCGGGCATGCTGCCGTTCCTGTTGGCCGAGCAGCTTGGCTGGCCGGTGATCGTCGGGCTGGCCGAGGTCGAGTCCATCAGCCATGGCGTGGCCTTGGTGCTGCAAGCCTTGCCGCGCGGGCAACGCCGTCGTTTGAAGGTGCGTCTGCCGATGCTGGCCACCGTCGACAACGCGGCGCCCAAACCCCGACAAAGTGCCTACGGCCCTGCCCAACGCGGGGTGTTCGAGATTGATGAGGTCGAGATTGTCGATGACGACCTGCTCGCCAGCGCCGATCTGCAACCGGCCAAGCCGCGGCCCAAGCGTCTGAAGGTTATCAAGGCCAAGAGCGGTGCCGATCGCATGAAAGCCGCCACGGCCAAGGCCAGTGGCGGTGGTGGGCAGGTAGTCAAGGGCGTGAGTGCTGAAGAAGGCGCGGCGGCGATTCTCAAATTATTGGTGGAGGAGGGGGTGGTACGTTGAGCAACGGGGGCGTGCCTGCGCCGGCCTCTTCGCCAGCAAGCTGTGCTCCTACAGTGCGAACCAGGCCGCACTTGTAGGCGCACAGCTTGCTGGCGAAGGCGCCCTCACACCAACCCGGCGGCGAGGCCGGCCGGTTTCAGCTTTACCCTGCTGGTGTTTTCCAGAACCGCAGCAGTTCATCGGTAAAGGCCGCCACCAGGCGTCGATTGCCATGCCCGCTGAGGTGGTCTGAATCTGCATAAAGTGGCAGCCCATCTGCATCCGCAGCGGCGCACACCGCTGCCGGGCACAGCAGCGGCAACGGATCCCACACGCTCAGGTACGCATACTGCTGCTGCAGCACCTCCAGCAACTGCATCTGCGGCGCGCGCAGGTTTTCCAGCTCATCACGGTCCATGACCAACCCCGGTGCACATACCGGATTCATCCGGTTGAACCAGTCTGAACAACGGTTGGCCGGGGCCTTGAACACGGGTTTGGGCGCATCGATCAGCACCTGCACATCGATCTTGCCCAGGCGGGTGAGCACGGCGTCTGCGGACTGCCTGGCCTGGCTGAGGCTCCCGGCAGTCAGCTCGCCCATCGCCTCGGCAAGTGCCCTGTTCCCCAGCGTTTGCCAATCGCGTCCCGCCAGCTCCGGCATCCGCAACGAGGCTAAAAATACGATATCCCCAGGCTTGGCCCGCGCCTCGATATCTGCCAACGCGGCCTCTTTCTCCTCGGCGCAGTCGGCTGGGTCTGCGCTGATCAAGCTCACGACCGCGCAGCCGCCTTGTTCATACTCATGGACTTGAATCCCAAGCTTGATTGCGACGAGATTGAGCATCGTGCGATAGGCCGCGGTGTGCGAGTCACCCATGACGAACAGCTGACGCGTCTCTATCTGCGGATCATCCAGCGGCTCGACGGGCTCGCGAGGGTAATGCTTGTAAGCATGCCAAAGATAGGAATCGCCGGTTTTGCCCAGCGTCAGACGTTCAGTGTTGTCGATTATCCACAGGCTTATCAGCGTCGACACGCCAAGCGCACCGACGGCTACGGCGAGTGTGACGCCCGAGCGACCCTGCAGCACAGACTTACCGCTACGAATAGGCGTTTCAATCAGGTGATACGACGACGCCGCCAGCGTGAACACCCCCAATGGATAGAGCAATTGCACAGCGAGCATTTCCATCCCCGTGGTCCAGCGCAGCAACACGGCCACTGGCCAATGCCACAGGTAAAGCGAGAACGACAAGCGACCGATGTAGGTCATGACCGATGATTGCAGCAACGCATGCAGGACCGAGGGCGTTTCAACGGGCTTGAGGCTGATGCCCGCGATCATCATCAACGTGCCGACTACCGTCAGCAGCGCCCAGGGGAAAGGGAAGTGCTGGCGCTCGGCGCCCATGAATCCCGCCAAGAGCAGCGTCAGGCCCGCCGCCAACAGGACTTGCGCCAGCCAGCCATCGTAGGCGTCCAGCGTTTTGCTATCCAGCGCTTGAAACAGCAAGGCACCGGCAGCCAGTTCCCAAAAACGTGCAGGTAGCAGGTAAAACGCCGACAACGGATCGGCGCTGGTTTGCAAGGCACTGACCACAAACGAAGCCATGGCCAGAGCCGGCAGGATGGCCCAGGCAAACTTCAGAGTTTTCCTACAACGACGGTACAAAAAATAAATGGCCGGAAACATCAGATAGAACTGTTCTTCGACCCCGAGCGACCAGGTATGCAGAAATGGATTGAGCTCGGCACGTGGTGAGAAATACGTGTTGGTGTTGCCCGCAAGCACGAAGTTGCTGAGCCCGAAGATCGCCGCCACGCCGGTCTGGTCGTTCTGATTGCTGAGCCAGGTCTGTGGAATGAATAGCGCCGACATCACAAGGCTCACCAGCAGCATCACCAGCAACGCCGGCAGGATGCGCAACAGGCGGCGTCGGTAGAAGTCCGCCAGGTAGGCCACAAGGCCCAAGTGGGTGCGGTCCGAGAGGGACCGGGTGATCACGTAGCCGGAGATGACAAAGAACATGTCGACCCCCGTGAACCCGCCGGGCAGTAGGTCGAGGTAGTCGAGATGGAAGACGATCACGGCCAGCACCGCGATGGCTCGTAGGCCGTCGATGGCGGGTAAATACTTGTAAGCGGGCCGGGGCAGTTGAGGAGTGGAAAGCAAGGGAAGCCCTTCTCTGTCGTTCAAAAGGGCGACCTTAGGCCAGTGGCCGGGAAACGTACCGCAGGATAGGGTTGCCGGGTATTTCAAATCACCCTGTAGGCGCCGGGCTCTGTCCGCCTGGTGCAATAATGGGCTTTATTGTCCGGGCTTCCTTGGAGCAAGGGGTGATTTTGCTGCTGGGGTGATCCCGCTGCTGGCGGCGGTGCCTTGGAAGATTCCACCTGCAAGAAATGCTAGGTTCGCCGCGCGCCCTTCGGCCCTAAAATGACCCCAATCACTAGCAGCGCTTACACATGCCTCAAGCTGGGCGGCCCTTCGCTGGTGTCCACTACTTCAAGGAGCGCAACCATGCCAGTCGATTCAATCACTCTGCTGATCTGCGACAGGCAAAAATCAGTCGTCATGGGTTATCGAAATGGGCAAACTCATTTTTCTGCAACTTATGCTGCTTATGGGTGGATGAAACCACAGATGGGCGGCCCAGCGATTGGCTTTAATGGTCAACGAGTTGAGCCACTAACTGATTGTTATGCTTTAGGGCATGGGTATCGAGTTTATAATCCGGGGCTCCGGCGTTTTCACAGCCCAGATCGGTTAAGTCCATTCGGTAAGGGCGGATTGAATAATTTTACCTACTGCTCGGGTGATCCTATTAATTACGAAGACCCCGAAGGGTTGTTCTTATCTCGAATATTTAATGGAATCTACAGCGCATTCAGGAAAATTTCGGCTGGTATACAAGGCTATGGCCCATGGGTTGTTCAAGCGAACGCCGCACAACTCAGCGATCACGCTCGACGCCTAAGCATGGTATGGATGTTCGGTGCAAATGCCGCCGGAGCAGCCACTGCACTGGGCTCACCCGTGTTGGCCTTTACTACTGCCGCAGTGACGATTCCCGCATTCGGTGCTTCGCTGGCAGTAGACGCTTATGCTGCTGGGTTTAGCACTGTACTAACAGTTTTTCGTACGTCGGAGCAGCTGTTTGATTTAGCCGCGGCGCAAGTGGCATCCATTCGCAGAGTAACGAGGTATTGGCATTTCGGGGATAGAAGGGCACCCTCGAGACTACAAACAGGTGTTTAGAGCGTCCACGAACCTACCCTTATCAAGGCGACAGCAGTAGGAAACCGCTTCTAGGAGCTTAACCAGGCCAGTCGAATCAATCACTCTGCTTATCTGCGACCGGCAAGCCTCGGTGCTCCTGGGTTGTCGAGGGGCGCATGCCCTTATCGTTGTGACTTACGAGGCTTATGGACTGACACGGCCCCAAGCGGTGGGGCCAGTGATTGGTTTTAACGGCCAACGTATAGAGCCAGTCACCGAGTCCTGCGCCCTAGGGAATGGACACCGCCTGTACAGTCCGATGCTGCATCGTTTTCATGGCCCCGACCGATCGAGTCGTTTTGGTAAAGGTGGGCTCAACTCAAACCCACCGCCTGCGGCGCGTCTTACTCGTGCACCGCCACCCCTTTCAGATACGGCGCCGGCTCAGCCCCCAGGTTGCTCAACACCCGCTCGCTGTACCAGTCGATGAAGTTGACCACGCCAAACTCGTAGGTTTTCGAATACGGCCCTGGCTGGTAGGCGGTGGAGTTGATGCCTTGCTGGTTTTCTTCGGCCAGGCGACGGTCCTGGTCGTTGGTGGCATCCCAGACCTGGCGCATGCGCTCCACGTCATAGTCCACGCCTTCGACAGCGTCCTTGTGCACCAGCCATTTGGTGCTGACCATGGTTTCTTGCGCGCTGATCGGCCACACCGTGAACACGATGATGTGGTCGCCCATGCAGTGGTTCCACGAGTGTGGCAGGTGCAGGATGCGCATCGAGCCCAAGTCTGGGTTCTTGATGCGGCCCATGAGTTTTTTGCAGCCGACCTGGCCGTCAAGGGTCATCGACACGGTGCCCTTGAGCAGCGGCATGCGCACGATGCGGTTGCGCAGGCCAAAGCTGGCGTGTGCGTAGGGGATCTTTTCAGCGTCCCAGGCGGCGGCAGAGGCGGCCACGTGGTCCTTGAACGCCTGGTCGGCGCGGGGGTCAGTGACGTCGTCCCACTCCAGCAGGGTTTTCAGCAATTCAGGGTGCGAGCCGCCGCAGTGGTAGCACTCGCGGTTGTTCTCGATCACGAGCTTCCAGTTGGCTTTTTCCATCAAGGTGGTCTGCACCGCCACCTTGGTGTTTTCCATGTCGTACGGTTCCATGTAATGGGCGAGCGTACTGAGGAAATTGTCGATGGCTGGCGGATTCTCGGCCAGGCTGATGAAAATATAACCACCGGCGGTTTTGACATGCACGGGCTTGAGCCCGTACTGCTTCATGTCGAAGTCGGCGCCCATCTCGGTACCGGCAAACAGCAAGCGGCCGTCCAGCTCATACGTCCACTGGTGGTAACCGCACACCAGCTTGGCGACCTTGCCCTTGGCGGCGGTGCACAGGCGCGAACCGCGGTGGCGGCACACGTTATGAAAGGCGTGGACCTTGCCTTCGGTGCCACGCACCACCAGGATCGGATTCTTGCCGATCTGCAGGGTCAGAAAGTTGCCCTTGCCCGGAATCTCGCTGGTCATGCCGGCAACCAGCCATTCCTTGTGGAAAATTTCCTGCATGTCGATTTCGAACACGCGCTCGTCGTTGTAGAACGGCTGCGGCAACGAAAATGTCCGCTCGCGAGTCTGCAGCATGTCAGCTGTGGCCTTGCGTGCGGGTTCCAGCGGGTCGCCCAGGCTGATATTGGTGGTGACGTCCATCGATCGATCCTCATGGCCATGCGGTGTGGCCGTCGAAAAAAGTGGCTATTACGGTATGCAGCGCTAGGCGGACAGAAACGGCGTGTGATCGGTTAACCATTGCGGTGGAGTGTGCGACTGGCCGCAGGAACATCCTTATCCATGGGCGACATGGCCCAATCTGTTCCCGACGCTCCAACCCTTGCCTGATGGGGCTGGTCGCCATAAGCATGTGAATGTCGCAGATAGAAAAGTCATCCGGCTGCGCCGCCCCCATTATCGTCCCCATGAAGGCCGGCCGTCGGCTCTGGAGATCAGCATGTCCAACACGTTCCTGAACCCGGTAACCACCCAGACCTGGGCCAATGGTCGACACATCGTCCGTTGCGTCAAAGTCATCCAGGAAACCTGGGACGTGCGCACCTTTTGCTTTATGGCCGATCAGCCAATCATGTTCTTTTTCAAGCCCGGGCAGTTTGTCACCCTGGAGCTGGAAATCGAAGGTCAGCCGATCATGCGCTCGTACACGATCTCCAGCGCGCCATCTGTGCCTTACAGCTTTTCGGTGACCATCAAGCGTGTGCCGGGTGGCAAGGTTTCCAACTGGCTGCACGACAACCTGCAGGAAGGCCAGGAGTTGGCGGTGCACGGGCCAGTGGGGCTGTTCAATGCCATCGATTTTCCAAGCCCCAAGGTTCTCTACCTCAGCGGTGGCGTGGGCATTACGCCGGTGATGTCCATGGCACGGTGGTTCTACGATACCAACGCCAATGTCGACATGGTCTTCGTGCACAGCGCCCGCTCGCCCAAGGACATCATCTATCACCGCGAGCTGGAGCACATGGCGTCGCGGATCGACAACTTCAGCCTGCACATCATTTGTGAGAAGCACGGGCTGGGCGAGCCGTGGGCGGGGTATCGCGGTTATCTGAATCACAAGCTGCTGGAACTGATCGCAGCCGATTTCATGGAGCGCGAGATCTACTGCTGCGGGCCGACGCCCTACATGAGTGCGGTGAAGAATCTGCTGCAGAACTGTGGCTATGACATGTCGCGCTATCACGAAGAGTCGTTTGGTGCGACGCCGCCCGAAGCGCGTGCCGATGCCGTGGAGCAGGCAGAGCAGGCGGCCGATGCGCCGGATATCGATGTCAGCGACTTGCATCAGGTGGAGTTCATCACCTCAGGCAAGAGCATCCGCGTGGGGCCAGGCGAGACCGTGCATGCGGCCGCAGCCAAGCTCGGGATGATGATTCCCAAGGCGTGCGGGATGGGGATTTGCGGGACCTGCAAGGTGCTCAAGCTGGGCGGCGAAGTGGAGATGGACCACAACGGCGGGATCACCGAGGAAGACGAAGCCGAGGGGTACATTCTGTCGTGCTGCAGCGTGCCCAAAGGGGATGTGCGCATCGATTATTGATCCGCACGTGTGGGAGGGGGCTGTGCCCGCGAAGGGGCCCCCGTGCCCCGCTGCAAGATACGCGAGTGTCGCAAGGGCTTCGCGGGCAGAGCCCGCTCCCACAGAGCTACAGGGGTTTTACACCTTGAAGCGCGAGACCATTTCGTTGAGGACAACGGCCAGGCGAGCCAACTCGTTGCTGGCGGCCGTAGTCTGGTTGGCACCGGCGGCCGATTGCACCGACAGGTCGCGGATGTTTACCAGGTTGCGATCCACTTCGCGGGCGACCTGAGCCTGCTCCTCCGCAGCGCTGGCGATCACCAGGTTGCGCTCGTTGATCTGCTGCACCGCCCCATTGATGGTGTCCAGCGCCAGGCCGGCACCTTTGGCGATGTTCAGGGTGGATTCTGCACGTTCGGTGCTGTTGCGCATCGAACCCACGGCTTTCTCGGTACCGCCCTGGATGCTGCCGATCATGCGCTCGATTTCGCTGGTCGACTGCTGAGTGCGGTGGGCGAGGGCGCGGACTTCGTCGGCGACCACGGCAAAGCCACGGCCTGCCTCACCTGCGCGGGCGGCTTCGATCGCTGCGTTGAGGGCCAGCAGGTTGGTTTGGTCGGCCAGGCCGCGAATCACGTCCAACACCTTGCCGATGTCGCGGGACTCGTCCGCCAGATTGCCGATCAACGCCGAAGTGCTCTGTACGTCCGCGCTCATGCGTTCGATGGCTTCGACGGTTTCCATGACCAAGTCACGGCCATCACCCACCGAAGTAGTGGCCTCGCGTGAGGCTTCAGAAGTGCTCACCGCATTGCGCGCGACTTCTTCGACGGCGCTGGTCATCTCGTTGACTGCTGTGGCGGCTTGTTCGATCTCGTCGTTCTGCTGCACCAGGCCGCGGGCGCTTTCATCGGTGACACTGTTCAGCTCTTCGGCCGCCGAGGCCAGCTGGGTCGCCGAGCCGGAGATCCGCTGCAGGGTGTCACGCAGCTTGCCTTGCATCTTTTGCATGGCGCTCAGCAGGCGCGCGGCTTCGTCGCTGCCTTCGATATGGATCGGGCGAGTCAGATCGCCCTCGGCGATTTCTTCCGCGACGGTCACGGCCTGATTGATCGGCTGAGTGATGCTGCGGGTCAGCAGCCAGGCGAACAAAAAGGTCATGAACGTAGCCGCACCCAGCAATACCAACACCAGGGTAAAGGCTGAGGAATACTGCTCGCCTGCCGCCTTGTTGGTATCGATGGTCTGCTGCGTGTTGATCTTCACCAGCTTTTCGAGCACGGCATTGCCTTTCTCGGAGTTGGTCAGCAGATCGGAGTTAAGCATGTCGCGCAGCTCGTCGACCTTGCCGGCCGCCGAGAGCGTTTTCATGCGGCTCTCCAACTGGCGGTAATCGCCAAGCAAGCGCTTGTAGTCTTCGTAAGCGCTTTGCTCTTCTGGGCTGGAGATCAGTTTTTCGTATTTGGCCTGAGCTTTGGCGATCTGCTCGTTGCGCAGCTCGAACAGCTGTACGGTTTTTTGCTGGACGTCGGCCTCGCGGTTGAGCAGCAGGCGGTACGACAGCACGCGCAGACGCAAGGTCAGCTGGGTGAGATCGTCAAGACTGGTGATGCTCGGGATGCTGTTGGTTTCGATCTGCTGGCCAGCCGTGCGGATCTTGCTCATCTGGCTGAGGGCAAAAACCCCGAGCACAACCATCAGAATGCCGATCAGCGCAAAGCCTAGCAGTGATCGGGCGGCGATATTCATGGAACGTAAAGACATGGGGGGTACCAAGGGGGAGGGCAATCCGTGCGCTGTAAATTGAAGCGTTGGCTGGCTATCGGTCGCGCAGACGAAGTCTTTAGGGGTGTCAGCTGAACGGCGCCACTATTTTGCAATGGCCCATTGGTCCGGCGTCGACGCGATTGGGGAACCGAATGGGCAGAGTCGAGTCCATGGGGCGTCGCGCTTTCAATCCTGGAGGGCGTCGGCCATCGTCATCCGTTCACACGAAATTCATCATCGTGTCGGCAGTTTGCCTAGCTTGGCGGGGTCTTTTTCCTTATCGTGTGCCACCCATTAATTCTAGAGAAATCATTATGTTGGAATCATCTCTCAGTCAACTTGAAACCCTGGTCGGCGAGCTCATCGAGCAAAATCGTCATCTTCAAGCAAGCAACAGCCAATTGGCTACCGAACTGCGTGCCAGCAAGGACGAAAACGAGACCTTGCAACTGAGTTTGCTCGAACAGGAAGAACAGCACGGCGCTACGGCCGCGCGCATCCAGGCTTTGGTGCAGCGCGCAAGCGCCGTCAGCGCATGAGTGACGCGGCGGAGACGGTCAAGGTCATTTCAATCCTCGGCAACGATTACTCGATCAAGGCGCCTGCGGCTGCAGCGCAAGCGATCGTCGATGCCGCCGAGCTGCTCAAGGCCACCCTGGCCGACACCAAACGCAAATACCCGACACTGATGGGCGACAAACTGCTGGTGCTGGCCGCTATGAACCTGTGTTCGCGTCAGCTGGAGATGCAACAGGAGCATACGCAGATGCTGGCCAAGTATCAGGCACAGGTCGAGGCCACGGTGGAAGCCGTGGCGCGGACGCTGGACGCTAAGTAACTAGACGCCCCAGTGGGACCGGGCTCTGCCCGGGAAAAGGCCCGGTGCCACACTCGAGAATCCAGGTTGTTGTGACCGGCCGCTTCGCGGGCAGAGCCCGCTCCCCCAGGGGGACGGGGGATGTCAGGCTGACATTACTGCGCGGATGTCGGCTGCCAGTTCCCGTACCCGGGCTTCGTCGGTGTCCCATGAGCACATGAAGCGGGCGCCGCCTTCTCCGATAAAGGTGTAAAAGCGCCAGCCCTTGCCGCGCAGGGCTTCGAGCCCGGCTTGGGACATTTCCAGAAATACCCCGTTGGCCTGCACCGGAAACAGCAGTTTTACCCCCGCGATGTCTTCGGTCAGTTGCTTGAGCAGCTGCGCCGACGCGTTGGCGTGTCGGGCGTGCTTGAGCCAGGCGTCGTTTTCCAGCAGACCAGTCCAGGGCGCGGACAAAAAGCGCATCTTCGACGCCAGTTGCCCGGCTTGTTTGCAGCGGTAGTCGAAGTCGATGGCCAGGTCGTGCTTGAAAAATATGATCGCCTCGCCAACGGCCATACCGTTCTTGGTGCCGCCAAAACACAGCACGTCGACGCCGGATTTCCACGTCAGGTCGGCCGGGGTGCACCCCAGAAAGGCACAGGCGTTGGCGAAACGGGCGCCGTCCATGTGCAGGTTCAGGCCGAGTTCCTTGCAGGTGGCGCTGATGGCCTTGATTTCATCAGGGGTATAGACGCTGCCGCACTCGGTGGCCTGAGTGAGGGTGACGACCCGCGGTTTTGGGTAATGGATGTCTTGACGTTTCAGGGCTACCTCGCGAATGGACGCCGGGGTCAGCTTGCCGTTCTCGGTGCGCGCGGTGAGCAGCTTGGAGCCGTTGGAGAAAAACTCCGGGGCGCCGCATTCGTCGGTGTCGACGTGGGCCGTGTCGGAGCAGATCACGCTATGGTAGCTCTGGCACAGGGAAGCCAAAGCCAGGGAGTTGGCGGCGGTGCCGTTAAAGGCGAAAAATACTTCACAGTCGGTTTCGAACAGCTGACGGAATTGATCGGCTGCGCGTGCGGTCCATTGATCGTCGCCATAGGCGCGCTCGTGGCCGTGATTGGCGGCCTCCATCGCTGCCCAGGCTTCAGGGCAGACGCCCGAATAGTTGTCGCTGGCGAACTGCTGGCTTTGCTCGTTCATGGCCGGTTCCTTGTGATCGGTGATGGGGCACTTTAGCGAGATTTTGCGGGGATGCGTATCTCAAAGATAGGCGTCGGCAGTGATGGCCCTTTCGCCAGCAAGCTGTGCTGCTACGGTGGCGGTAGGGCCTGGGCCTTGCGTATGTAGGAGCGCGGCTTGCCGGCGATGGCGTCTTGGAGATCGCCATCGCCAGCAAGCTGTGCTGCTA
>LIDZ01011580.1_pt7 | contig 14165 bp, 15 predicted proteins | sample 644651 | NCBI WGS metagenome assembly LIDZ01 (sample SAMN03856242, study PRJNA289617) | food metagenome | isolation source: wine grapes on drying loft during traditional withering process | host: Vitis vinifera cv. Corvina | place: Italy: Gargagnago di S. Ambrogio di Valpolicella | collected 2014-01 | reverse complement strand
AGCACACGGGCCTCTTCCCGGCTAAAGCCGGTCCCACGAGGACACCGCATCCATCCAGATTCACCGTGTATCCTGGATTTAGGACCGGCTTCAGCCGGGAAGGCGTCGGTTGTCACGCCACACATCTGAGGGCGAGCACACGGGCCTCTTCCCGACTAAAGCCGGTCCCACGAGGGACACCGCATCCATCCAGATTCACCGCGTATGCTGGATGTAGGACCGGCTTCAGCCGGGAAGGCGTCGGTTGTGACGCCGCAAATCTGATGGCGAGCACACGGGCCTGGCTTAACGCCGAGTCACCGGTGCGTTGCAATCCAGATCAGGAGGCCGGCCTGAAACACGGCAAAGGTCACCAGGCAGGCGATGGTGAAGCGCAAGCCGGCGTCGTCCCGGCGGTATTTGTTGACCTTGTCTTCCGTCTTCTTGATCGTAACGTCCTGTTCCTGAATCCTCTGTTCGGCCTGTTGCAGCATCTGCGCGGCGTCGAGGATCTGCACGATCTGGATTTTGTCGGCGTTCCAGGTGTTATTCAGGTTGCCGACCTTGGCGTCCTTGATGGTGCCTTTCAGGTGCTGCGCATCGGCGTAGACGACTTCGAAACCCTGGGTTTTGAGGAAGTGATCACGACGCAGGCGCGTGTCCTCGTTGAGCGCATCCTTGTTGGCCAGCGCAACGCCTTCGATCTTGTACGCGGCACAACGTTTCTGCGCCCAGGTGATGCCCTGAGCCAGCATGAAGCGTCCCAGACCACGGTTCCACGGGTCGATCTGCAAACCGGATTCCGGGCCGACGCGGACGCTGCGATTGGCGTGGTCCACCCAGATATCCAGTCGATTCTGCTCTTTACGGACCTTCTGCCCCGGCAACTGATAGCTCATGCGCAGCAGGCTGAATTCTTTGTTGTGGCGCTCGGCCTTGCCGAACTCGACGAAGCGCAGCGGGCGTGCGCCGGTGGCGCGGTCGGTGGGCAGAGGCGCCAGACGCAGCATCGAGAAGTGCTCGGCGTGGACTTCTTCCCACAGCACAGGCGCGGCGACTTCGCCTTCTTTGGCATCGGTCGGATCGACCGCGTCGGTTTGCATGGTTGCTTCTGTCATCACGGCGATCCTGTTATCGACATTGCCTGGCACATGGCACCGGCACACGATGCCAGCAGACTGCTATCGGCCGTTTCTGACGAAGCTGAAGGGATCCTGCGTCGAGCTCGAATCGAAGAGCACCGACCTCAGGCGGCCGGTATCGAGTCGAGGAATTTCAGGATGCGATCAGTGACTTCGCTGGCCAGCGGCAGCTGTGGATCCTTGTAGGACGCCAACTGCCGCTTGATGTCCATCGGCACGATGCGCAGCACGTGGTTCATGCCGTCGATGATCGCCAGTTGCGAGTCGGGTTTGGCCTTGTGCAGCAGCTCGGCATCGCCCACGCCCACTTGCATGTCGTTGCGCCCCTGAATGATCAGCGTCGGGATCTTCAACTGCCCGAACGCCGCCGTCGGGTTCTGCCGGAACAATGAAATCAGATAAGGCTGCACGCTCGGGCGGAACACCACCTGAAGGGGTTCGGGCACGTCGTTGTCGGTCTTGCCGGCTTTGATCTCTTCGATCAGTTGCTCACTGCGCGCCAGCAGCGGAGGAGGGAGGCGATCCTGCAATTGCTCGCGAACCACTTGATCCACCGGGCGACCGGTGCCGGCTACGGAGATCAACGCGACGGCGCCTGCGCGTTCCGCCGCCAGGGTGGCGACCAGCGCGCCCTCGCTGTGGCCCATCAGAATCAGAGGCCCCAGGCGCGTATCGGTTTTGAGCTTGGCGGCCCAGGCGACCGCGTCGTCGACGTACTTTTCGATGCTCAGGTCGCGCTCGTCCGGGGTGGCAGGGCGACTGGCCGCGACGCCGCGCTTGTCGTAACGCACGCTGGCGATGTTGTGCTTGGCGAGGATCAGCGCGAGACGCTTCATGCTGTCGTTGCGCCCGCCGTCGGAGTTGTTGCCGTCACGGTCGGTCGGCCCCGAACCGGCGATGATCAACACCACTGGCACGGGTTTGGTCGATTTGGGCAGCAGCAGCGTGCCGAACAGCTCGCCGGTCCCGGTGTCCAGGCTGATGGGGCGCTGCAGCACGACGGGCGTTCCGGCGTGGGCGATGGACGACAGCAGGGTCAGGCTCAAGATGATCGCTCGCAGCGGCCAGAAGCCGCGAATCAGGGGTAAGGCGCTTAGCATTGCAGGACCGTCATCAATAAAGTGTCAATTGGACGCGGGCAAATGAATAAGGTTCGAGGATGAACTGCGCCATAAGCCTGCGTATACTGGCGCGCTTGAGTTTTTGAACGTCCTCGGAGCCTCCCGCATGTCCGGCAATACCTACGGCAAGCTGTTCACTGTCACCACTGCCGGCGAAAGCCACGGTCCGGCACTGGTTGCCATCGTTGACGGCTGCCCGCCGGGCATCGAGCTGTCGCTGGAAGACCTGCAGCGTGACCTCGACCGCCGCAAGCCGGGGACCAGCCGCCACACCACCCAGCGTCAGGAGCCCGACGAGGTCGAAATCCTCTCCGGCGTCTTCGAAGGCAAGACCACCGGCGCGTCCATCGGCCTGCTGATCCGCAACACCGATCAGAAGTCCAAGGACTATTCGGCGATCAAGGACCTGTTCCGGCCCGCCCACGCCGATTACACCTACCACCATAAATACGGACTCCGCGACTACCGTGGCGGCGGTCGCAGCTCGGCGCGGGAGACCGCCATGCGCGTCGCCGCCGGGGCCATCGCCAAGAAGTTTCTTGCCACCCAGGGCATTACCGTTCGCGGCTACATGAGCCAGCTCGGCCCGATCGAAATCCCGTTCAAGACCTGGGATTCGGTGGAAGACAACGCGTTCTTCAGCCCCGACCCGAGCAAGGTGCCGGAGCTGGAAGCCTACATGGATCAGCTGCGTCGCGATCAGGATTCGGTGGGCGCGAAGATCACGGTTGTGGCCGAAGGCGTGATGCCCGGCCTGGGCGAGCCGATTTTCGACCGTCTCGACGCCGAACTTGCCCACGCGCTGATGAGCATCAACGCGGTCAAGGGCGTCGAGATCGGCGCCGGCTTTGCCTGCGTTGCCCAGCGCGGCACCGAGCACCGCGATGAAATGAGCCCCGAGGGTTTTCTGTCGAACAACGCCGGCGGCATCCTCGGCGGGATTTCGTCCGGCCAGCCGATCATTGCGCACCTGGCACTGAAGGCGACGTCCAGCATCACTACGCCGGGGCACTCGATCGACGTCGATGGCAACTCCGTTGAAGTCATCACCAAAGGCCGCCACGACCCGTGCGTCGGCATCCGCGCCACGCCCATTGCCGAAGCGATGATGGCCATCGTGCTGGTCGACCACCTGCTGCGCCATCGCGGCCAAAACGCTGACGTGCGTGTCACGACGCCGATTCTGGGTCAGCTGTAATGCCTGAGCCGCGCGTTTCCGCCGCGGTCATCTGAGCGTGGCGGCGCTTCCTTACTGGCGGCTCGCCAGCTTCTATCTTTTCTATTTCGCCCTGCTTGGGGCCACGGCGCCTTACATGGCGTTGTATTTCAGCCACCTGGGTTTTTCCGCTGCGCGCATCGGCGAGCTGGTAGCGATCCCGATGCTGATGCGCTGTGTCGCGCCCAATGTCTGGGGCTGGCTCGGCGATCACACCGGGCGACGCCTGGCCATCGTGCGCTTTGGCGCTCTCTGCGGGCTGGCCTGTTTCAGCCTGATTCTCGTCGACACGTCCTACGCCTGGCTGGCGATGGTCATGGCGCTCTATGCGTTTTTCTGGCACGCGGTGCTGCCGCAGTTCGAAGTCATCACGCTGACGCATTTGCAGGGCCAGACTTCCCGCTACAGCCAGATCCGGCTGTGGGGATCGATCGGCTTCATTCTCTCGGTGGTCGTGCTGGGCCGGATGCTCGAGTGGTTCAGCCTGGATTACTACCCGCAACTCTTGCTGTTCATTCTGATCGGCATTGTCGCCAGCAGTTGGTGGGTGCCGAATGCACAACCGGTGGTCTCGGGCGCGCGGGTCGCAGGCGAGGGGTTTCTCAGGCAGTTGATGAGGCCGGGCGTGCTGGCGTTTTACGTCAGCGTCGCCCTGATACAACTCAGCCACGGGCCGTATAACACTTTTCTTACGCTGCACCTGGAACACCTCGGTTACACCCGCGGCATCATTGGCCTGCTCTGGGCGTTGGGGGTGATTGCCGAAGTGTTGATGTTCATGCTGATGAGCCGTGTGCTGCAGCGATTCAGTGTCCGCCAAGTGCTGATGACCAGCTTCGTGATCGCCGCCTTGCGCTGGCTTTTACTGGGTAATCTGGCCGATCATCTGGCGATTCTGATCGTCGCCCAACTGATGCACGCGGCCACCTTCGGCAGTTTTCATGCCTCGGCCGTGCACTACGTGCAACGCAGCTTCGGCCCGCGCCAGCAGGGTCAGGGTCAGGCGCTGTACGCCGCCCTTTCCGGCACCGGCGGGGCGATGGGCGCTTTGTATGCCGGGTACAGCTGGAATGCGCTGGGCGCCAGTTGGACCTTTGCCATTGCGAGTCTGGCGGCCGTGGCCGCTGCTGTTCTGACCGCCACATGTATGAAAGAGGAGCGCGTATGAGTCGCGAAGCACTGGTGCGGGAAATCATCGAAGCGGGGCAGTTTTTGTACGCCCGGGGCTGGTCGCCCGCCACCAGCAGCAATTATTCCGTGCGCCTGTCGCCGACCGAAGCGCTGCTGACCGTCTCCGGCAAGCACAAGGGCCAGTTGGGCATGGACGACGTGCTGGCCACCGACCTTGCCGGCAACAGCCTGGAGCCCGGCAAAAAGCCGTCGGCTGAAACCCTGCTGCACACGCAGCTTTATAGCTGCAAGCCGGCGGTGGGCGCGGTACTGCACACCCATTCGGTCAACGCCACCGTGCTGTCCCGGCTCACGGCCGGTGATCATCTGGTGTTCGAGGACTACGAGCTGCAAAAGGCCTTCAGCGGCGTTTCCACCCACGAATCAAAAGTGCTGGTACCGATTTTCGACAACGATCAGGACATCGCCCGGCTCGCCGACAAGGTCCAGCCCTGGCTGGATCAACACCCTGACTGCGCCGGTTACCTGATTCGCGGTCATGGTTTGTACACCTGGGGCGCGAAAATGAGCGATGCCTTGCGCCAGATCGAAGCCTTCGAATTCTTGTTCGAATGCGAGCTCAAGACGCTGTCCGTGCTCAACCGCTGATCCCTGACGTACGCAACGATCAACGCACCGCAGCGTTCCCACTGCCTGAATCAACGTGTCGGATCGGCCCCAGAGCCGACCGATGCGGACCGAACCGAGGAAGCCCCGAAATGAGCAGTCTGTCCGTTTATCACGTGTCATCCCCCGAGCTGCCCAACAAGGTCCTGACGCACCTGGAAGACATTGCCTCGACCCTGGCCGAGCACGGTGTGGCGTTCGACCGCTGGCAGGCGGCAGCGCCCATCACCCCGGGCGCCAGCCAGGAGGAGGTCGTCGCGGCCTACCGCACCCAGATTGACAGGCTGATGACCGAGCGCGGTTACGTGACCGTCGACGTGATCAGCCTCAACAGCGATCACCCGCAGAAGGCCGAACTGCGCGCCAAGTTCCTCGAGGAGCACCAGCATGGCGAAGATGAGGTGCGTTTCTTCGTTGCCGGCCGTGGGCTGTTTACCCTGCACATCGACGACTTTGTCTACGCCGTGCTGTGCGAAAAAAACGACCTGATCTCGGTGCCGGCCGGCACCCGCCATTGGTTCGACATGGGCGAGAATCCGCATTTCGTCGCCATCCGCCTGTTCAATAACCCGGAGGGCTGGGTGGCCAAATTCACCGGCGAAAGCATCGCCGGCCAGTTCCCGCGTCTGGAAGACTGATTACCCATGACCATTAAAGCGATCCTGACCGACATCGAAGGCACCACCAGCGCGGTGAGCTTCGTCTTCGACGTGCTCTTTCCGTATGCCAAACAGCATCTGCCCGCGTTCGTTCGCGAGCATGCCGCCGACCCCGAGGTGGCCGCGCAGTTGCAGGCCGTGCGCAACGACAGTGCCGAACCCGATGCGAGCGTCGATCGGGTGATCGAGATCCTGCTGCAATGGATCGCCGAAGATCGCAAAGCCACGCCGCTGAAAGCCTTGCAAGGCATGGTCTGGCAGCAGGGTTATCAGGCCGGCCAGCTCAAAGGGCATGTCTACGCGGACGCCGTGGAGGCGCTGAAACGCTGGCATCAGGCGGGGTACGCGCTTTACGTCTACTCCTCGGGCTCGATCCAGGCGCAGAAGCTGATCTTTGGTTGCTCCGAGGCGGGCGATCTGTCCGGACTGTTCAGCGGCTACTTTGACACCACCTCCGGGCCCAAGCGGGAGGAGGCGTCCTATCGATCGATTGCGTCGAGCATCGGTCAGCCGGCGGACGCCATTCTGTTTCTGTCTGACATCGTGGAAGAGCTCGATGCGGCGCAAGGGGCCGGCATGGTCACCTGCGCACTGGTGCGCGATGGCGGAGAACTGGATGGGCACATCAACGTCAGCAGTTTTACGGGGATAGAGCCCTGCGCTTTCTGACGATTCAAGCGTGCTGAAAACCGACGGCCGATGTCTTTGACATTGGCCGTTTTTGTATCCAAATGCGGAAAAATGTAAGTTGGTTTTTGTTCGTTTGTGGGAAGTTGCTTGTTTTACGGTCAGGCATGCCTGTTTGTTTTTGACGCTGTGTTTAACCCTCCTCGACTGTGTAACCCTTCGCCTGCCGGACCCTGACAGCTTTTGAGTGCGCCTCGTGCGGTCGTGTTGACGACAGCACCTGACGCCGTTTTCAGCTGCCATGCATAAAAAATCCAAGGGGCATCAGGGCCGCGCATTTGATGGTTTTAAACGGGAGGGGAACATGAAAAACGCGCAGACTGGGACGCTGAGTCCGTTGATACAACAAATGGTCACCAGCATCACTGAACAGGATGGCGATGCGGCCATCGCCAACGCACTTGACTGGCTGAGAGCTGAATGCCGCAGCGAACGGGCCATGCTCTATCAGTACCGAAACGGCGTGCTCCTCAGTTGCATCACGTCGAACGTCGACAGCTATTGGAAGGACCTTTATTGCCAGGGACGCCTGATGATCGAGGACCCGGTTATCCGCTGCTACCGACACACCATGGGCTTTCTGAATTGGGAAGAGGCCTTCAAGACCTACCCGCCGTCGCCGGCCTACATGGCGGCGGTGGAGGATTGCGACCTCCTGCCAGCCTTTTCCTACGGCTACAGCAGCCAGACGCGGGCTAATCAGGGTGTCATCACCATTTGCACGCTCAACGGCATGGAGCGCCCGCTGACCCACAACGATCGTTACCTGCTGACGAGTCTGGTGCCGATGCTTCATGTGGCGGGGAAAGGGCGTCAACTGCAGACCCGAGCGCTGTCGCCCAAAGAGCTGGAAATTCTCAAGTGGGCGCGGGAAGGCAAGACGGCGTGGGAGATCGGGCTGATAAAGGAAGTCTCGGAAGCAACCGTCAAACATCACTTCAAGAGCATCTACGCCAAGCTCGGGGTGACCAATCGTGCGCAGGCGGTGGGCGAGGCGTTGTGCCGAGGGATTATTCAATAGGCCCGCTCTGAGAGACAGCGCAGCAATGACTGTCATTGCGTGAAGGGAGTGACTCGAAAAAAGCTCAAAAAAAACCGCGATAGCATCAACTATCGCGGGAATCTACAAGGGATGCTTCGATGAGAGTGAAACGTGCTGCTGCCGGAACGCAATGTTCCGGCCTGATACCTATCGGGTGTGATAAGTAGGCAAATCAAAACGGTGCTGGCTTTGCAACATCGAGATGGCGGGCAGCTCGCTGGCTTGTGCGGCCAGGTCGCGACGAATCGCGCTGATCACCCATTCCAGTTGCACTGGGGTGTGCAGTTGAGCGTAGGACACGCAGCGACGGATGTTGGTGCCTTGATCGTTACGCAGAGTCAACAGCACCCCACCGTCCGGACGCGGTTGAGTGGTGACTTCGAAATCGGAAAATACGGATGCGAATTTTTCTTGGATGAAAGTCATGTCTAGAGGCTCCATTGCTCATGGGATAACAAGCTTGGAATGACTAGTGCAGTGACTGTGCCAGTTTTTGAGGTTAAATAAATATCAATGAAATCAGCGGCTTACGGTTTTTTAAAAAATGCTGCCTCGTGCAATTTGCATGAATGCCTCTCGTGCATCCTGCAATTTACCGGAGTTGGGAGTGAGTAGTGGGCGACGCGGGGAGGGGTGCACGCATTGCGTGACATAACTGAGACAGCGGTATAGGGGATTTATTTCACGTTGTTGCGAAATTTTCTCGGTGAGCGTTCAGGCGCCACTATCACCTCCATTGAAACCGATGGTTGGGCGCCGATCATTGGCGCTAGCAGGGTTGGCGTCATGTGCGACGGCGCCCTCTGCGCTGCGCGCCTGGAGTTGTTGCTGTGAGTGGAACTACACGCTTTGTCCATGGTTCATAGATTGCCTGGCCCGTAGATCGCCGCATCCCTTGATTCATACCGCGCAATGCATTGCGCTACTGGAGTTACCTATGTCCGAAGCCCCCAACACGACCGGTTCTGCCACGCGCATGACAGACGAAGAAGCACTGGAATTTGCCGAGCAGGTATTCGACCGGGCCCGTGCTGGCGACGCCCCGATGCTCGACCGGCTGCTGGAAAACGGCTTGACCCCCAATCTTCGCAACCACAAAGGCGACACGCTGTTGATGCTGGCCAGCTATCACGGTCATCAAGACGCCGTGCGGGTGCTGCTCAAGCACAAGGCTGATCCTGAACTGCGCAACGACAACGGCCAGAGCCCCATCGCCGGCGCTGCTTTCAAAGGCGATCTGGAAACCGTGAAGATCCTCGTGGAAGCCGGCGCAGAGGTTGAAGGCGCTTCCGCCGACGGCCGCACGGCATTGATGATGGCGGCGATGTTCAACCGTACCGCGATCGTCGATTACCTGATCTCCAAGGGTGCCAACCCTCATATTCAGGATGCCAAGGGCGTCACTCCGCTGATGGCCGCGCAGACCATGGGTGCGACCGAGACCGCCGAGCAGCTCACCCGTCTGGGGGCGTAAGCGATAGAGGCGCGCCGCATTTCCAGCTATTCTGCGCGCCTGTTTTCCAGCCCTCGGACGATCTGCCATGAAAGCTTCACTCATCGAATTCATCAGCAAGATCAGCTCCGGCTGCATGAGCGATGAAGAAATCGAAAAAATCGCCGATGAGGCCACCCAGGCTTACGGCGATCCCGATGCGTTCCTGACCGCCAACCCTGACATCAATTTCGACGACACCTTCCCGATCCCGCTGGGGGAGTGGGTGGTGATCGGCAGCCTTCCCGACACCGTGTTGTTTCAGGCCGATACCTATCCCGACCTGCTCACCGAGATTATGGCGTCGTTTGGCCCGAACGTAATGTTCAACATCAAGCCCAAACAGCTGACCAAGGCCGAACCGCTGGCCGCGCTTAACCGTATACAGATTCAGCTGTCCAGCATGAACAAGGACATGGGCGGGTACGTGTTGATGGACGTCAGCGAGCCGCTGGACCACGTGCTGCAAACGGTGCTGGTCTACGGCGCCGACGTTGAGAGAGTCATGGCACTCGGCGTTGAACTCGGCCTATTGATCGAGCCCGCGCTGGAGGCGCTCAAGGCGCAGATTTGATCGCCTTCGACGCGTTTTGCTGCGCAGACAAATATCCCTGCCGACCAACGGAACCCTCGTTGCAGGCCACTACTCTCAAGTGGGCAAGCCTTCAATAAGGAGCAACACCATGGGTTCTACTTTCAACGGTCTGATCGGCCTGATCATTCTGGCGCTGGATATCTGGGCCATCATCAACGTGCTGAAAAGCGGCGCGGAAACCGGGAAGAAAATTCTCTGGATTTTGTTGATCGTCATCCTGCCGGTGCTGGGCCTGATCATCTGGGCAATCGCTGGTCCGCGCGGCAACGTGCGCATCTAGTAGCGTGCCTACCTAGCATCGCAGCAGAAGCGCAGCCAAGCTTCAGAACACATAACGCCCGACTGGCCTGGCCAGTCGGGCGTTTTGGTTTTCGGTGCAGTGTTGGGGAGATGGCAGCATGCGCGTTGTATGGAATGGAGTTGTGAGTGAGACTGGGGCGTTACTCAGTGACCTCCACATCATTCCGCAGGAGGTGAAAACATCGGGCGCGGCGGGCTCGTCCTGTTGTTCTTGTTCATATGGACGATCTACCCAAACCAAGCTGGTTGAACAATTGAATCTTATTTTCTCACCAATAAATTAACTTTCGTGGGCTGTCGACGAACTCAATCTCCGCATAGCCTTCAACCGCTGCATCAAACTCTTTAAAGAAGAAGTCAAGGTTGCGTGAGAACACGAAAAAGGCGTCACTGCCGTGCTCTCCGGATCCGACTGGCACTATCACATAGTGACAAGTCTCTTGCAGGGCGTCATATAGCTCTTTGCCCCGAATTCGGAGATGAGTGCTCTCCAAAATACTTGACAGCTTAGCGGGGGCGGGTTTTTCGGCATGTCTATGCCTGATGAGAACCTCATATTTTCTGAGATTCTTATCGTACTCTCTATGCTCTTCAAGCAGTTTTTCAAAACCGTCATTTTTTGCTCTGAATAGCAGATAAGGCATGCCTCCTGAACGCTCACGAGAGGGTGGGTTAATGGTCATCTTATGGGTCTCAACCCAAAAGCATTTTGAGACAAGGGCATCGATAGCTGCGCCTCCGTGAGGCGTTCTGTCAAATCCCACCCCGCCATCCAGGCTGACGGCCATGATTAATGCAAAGTGATCTTGTTTATTTGCAGGCAGCTCAGCTATGGGGTCGTTAGCATGGTGTTTGAATTCACTAAATTCTGACTTGTAGCATAATATTCGATAGGTTTTCATGTTGCTTTTTGATACTCCTCGCATACAAAGCCGGCACGGCGTAACCGTCATTAATCTAAAAAACGCCCAACTCAGAGCCATGATATGAACTTAGCTGAACAGCAGTTAGCTAAGGGGCCGTATCTCTGAGCTATTCCGTGACTGCAGATGCTACGTGCAGGCCTGAATGTTGAGACCTAATCCATTTACGCATTAGTTTTTTTATTTCATCCAGCAAAGCCACTTTTCCCACCAGGACGAGTTCACAATTCATTTCTTTGTCACTATACGACACCAGCGTGGCGATATCCTCATCAAGCACTATTCTTAGTATTTGACCGTTGCTCTCATTTCTCGCAGAAAATATTGGGTTGCCGTCTTGGCACGGCGTCCCATCCGCAAATTTCGTATTGCAATACGGTACTTTAAATTTGCCGGCGTCCAGTCCGTGCACCTGTGCCTCCGAATGAAATAGCTCATATAAGTGTTGTTCCAGATCAGCGTAGGACTGCGCGTTATCTAGGTAACTGTTGAACACCTATTTACCCCGCGAATGGCTTGCCGGTAACCATTAAACTGCCACGCCATATACATAACGTGTCAGGCAGCGTTGCCGTTTCAGTTAAAGGGCTTCCCCTTGAATGCTTTTATGTTTGGTGATTTCTTTGCAACCTTCAAGAGTGACCAACCAGCTTACTCAGGTTTTAGATTGCTGTGATGTAGCTACTGAGACTTAATCCATTCGACCATCTCTTCGCTGATTTGCTTCAACAAAGCTATTCTCGCTATGATTACGAGCTCACAGCCCATGTCTTTGTCTTGATACGTCACTAATGGAACGGCATCTTCGTCAAGCACTATTCTGAGAATTTTACCGGTTACTTCGTTTCGTGCTGAGAATATAGGGTTGCCTTCCCTGAAAGGCGTGCCATCTGAAAAAGCCGTGTTGTAAAAAGGCGCCTTGAAATTTTTTGATTCAACCCCTCTCGCGTCACACTCAAGAAAAAAGAGGTCCCATAGATATCGCTCAAGTCGGATATAACTCTGCTCATCATTCAAATAGTCATCAAACATTCACTTACTCCCTAAACGCCTTGCCAGGAGAGTAAAGGGGTCCGTCCCCTTTGACTCGACAACTTTCTCCAAACCAAGCGGGTGGATCCAACCGGTTGGACTCGGTAGGTAGTGGCAAAGATTTAGGCCGCCGCTTCACCCAATCGGGTCCTTGCTGCTAAACCGCCCGACTAAAGGATCATAGTACCGATGCCGGTTGGAGTGCAACGCGCTTCGTGTTCCTGGTACCGGCCCTGAATAGTTTAAGGGTCCGCCCCCTTTACCCCTTTTCTACTGTCGGAGGATGCTTAAGACGAAAGGCTTTATATAACGGTACTTCATTATCCTGATCTCCATCCTCTAAGCATCTGTGTTGTTTGGTGCCAACTGCAGTTCTCAGCAATTCGTACAGATTCGGGGATCGAAAGCCTACTTCGAGCCAGAGTGAATTGGACTCCTCTAGTGTTAGTCTCGCATCATAAGCCGCTTCACTTTTCACACTCAGTTCTTTTAAGTAAACACACTCGCCAGTCGCACCAATGTATGCCGTACTGGATTTCACCAAGTCAAGGACATTGCGAGCTGAAAGCGAGTCCGCGAATACTAATCTGAATTCATAGCTCATAATCCGTGTGGCCTCCCCCGGACGATAGGTAAATCTTTAGGATTACGAATACCAATATGGTACTTATTTGGATCGGTTGTTATCCTCCCCTGATCGTCAAGCTGGTTTTCAGATGGGTCCTCCTTGTGTATGTGCGCATTGTTACCTGACTTGTAGGGGCAAGGGTTCTGGTTCCCGTATTTATGGACCCGCACCTCGGATCCGTCCATATGAGTCCACATTTCATTCACACCGTTATCCTTTGTTTTTGAGAATCCGGCGCTTTCCAGCATTACTCCTGCTCTGACAACGCTCCGACCTTTCATTCTTGGTAGATCTGAGGAAGCTGAAAGTCCCAGCGGGTCGATCCAACCCGTGGGGTTTGGCACGTAGTGGTAGAGGTTTAGCCCGCCGTTGTAGCCAATCGGATCCTTGCTGATAAACCGACCGACCGTTGGATCATAGTACCGATGCCGGTTGTAGTGCAGGGCGGTTTCGTGGTCGTGGTACTGGCCTTGGAATCGGATGGGGTTGGTCAGGCCGATCTGTTGGGCGAATTCAGAGCGCTGTTCTTTCGCTTCGCCCCACGCTTTGTATTGGGCCCTCCAGGCGGTGTTGCCGTTTTGGTCGGTGATTTCCTCCGGCGTGCCGAGGTGGTCGCACTGGTACCAGGCGAGTGCGTCGATTGGCAATGCGACCGGTTTGTAGTTCCAGAGCGGATCTTCTTTGAAGTTGTAGCGACCTTCGTACGTCGGTTGGCTTACGAGGCGTATGGTTTCGTGGCGGATGGCCTGGGCCACGGGCACAAAGGTGCCGGGTTCGTGAATGTAGTGGACGGTTCGGCCGAGGGCCCCGGCGTAGGGCGGGGGGCTGCTTTCCCACGCGAGGTTGTCGCCATCCCAGCCGTACAAGGTGAAGCCGCAGCCGAGTTCGCGCTCTTTTCGCGCGTGTTCGTTTTCGTTCCAGCCGGTGCCGGCTTCTGGGCGCGGGCGGTAGTGGGCTTTTGAGAGTTTGTAGAGGCGCCGTCCGAGTGGGTCGTAGCCGAAGTCGACGGTGAGACGCGGATCTCGGAAGTGCACCAGACGATCGAATAGATCCCAGTGAAGCTCGCTGCGCAGGCCATTGGTCCAGCGTTCGGTCTGGTTGCCGCGTTCGTCGTATTCGTAGTGGTTGCCGGCGTAGTCGCGCAGCAGGTTGTCGACGAGTTTGTTTTGAGTCGGCTTGAGGTCTAGTGGGCGGAGGACGGGCGCGGCGGTTTCGTTGAGCAGGTTGCTCGCGGGATCGAAGGCGAAGGTTTCCACGCCCAATCGACTGGTGGCGCTGAGCAGGCGGCTGACCGGGTCGTATTTATAAGCAAGAGGTCCACGACGGCTGTCGTTGATATCGGTGATTTGGCCGGCGGCGTCGTACTGGTAGGCGCGTTTGATCAGGACGGATTTATCGTCGCTACGTCCGCACAACTGTTCCTGCAAGCGTCCCGCCGGGTCCCATTGCTGGGTTTGCAGGAGTTGGTTGCCCTGGTGGCGGGCGACTTCGCGATGCAGGTCGTCACGCTCGTAACTGAGGAGTTCGTGCTCATCGAGCTTGAGGCCCAGCA
>LIDZ01006690.1_pt37 | contig 14213 bp, 24 predicted proteins | sample 644651 | NCBI WGS metagenome assembly LIDZ01 (sample SAMN03856242, study PRJNA289617) | food metagenome | isolation source: wine grapes on drying loft during traditional withering process | host: Vitis vinifera cv. Corvina | place: Italy: Gargagnago di S. Ambrogio di Valpolicella | collected 2014-01 | reverse complement strand
TCTACCAGGTAGCTTTTGAAGCGCCGGTCTGCATCAGCCAGCATTGAAACAGCCGGGTTGGCTTTAATCAGAAATCCGCCATCGGTCTGGACCGTATAGGTTCTGCCTTCATCAGCAATCGTGATCCGCAGCTGAAGAATGTCGGCGTAGATATCGCAAAGCCTTTCCAGAGCCAGCACATCGGCAACGGTCAGCACGCCCATTCCGTCAAGAAGAACGGTCAGCTTCCCCCACGCAACTTTTCCCCAATCGGTGAGGTGTGATGGTGGACTCGGGATTTCTCTCGCGGGTGCAGGCTCTTTGTCGTTAAGTTTTCGCTTGCCCGGATTGCCGGTAACGACCTTAAGGTGGGTCGGCTTTGGTCGTCTTCCGGCCATAAAAACCTCCCAGAAAAAAACTTTTCATTTCGCGGTTGTGCATAAAAAGGGGGGCGGGCGGTCAGGAGGTCATTAGCCCCTGAACTCTGTTCCCGCCCTCCCTCACGGTGTTGATAATCGTTCGCATTTGAACCCAACCCCTCTCACCATTGACATAAAATGATATTCATTCTCATTTGCGCCAATGGGATGAGGGATCGAGCGGCAGTCCGTTCTCATCGCACCCGATGACGTGACCGCGCTTCTCTTCGCGCTGCTTGGTTGAGTCGTGGTGTTGTTTACAGAGGGGCTGCCAGTTGGCCTTGTCCCAGAATAGCTTCTGAGCCTTTGCTATCTCGTCCTGTTTTCTGCCGTTGATGGCCTCTTTCAGCCTGTGTGGCTTGATATGGTCAACGACAGCAGCGGCCACTGCTCTGCCCTGCCGATGGCACATGACGCAGAGAGGGTGCGATTTGAGGAATGAGAGCCTGGCTTTATCCCAGCGGCTGTTATAGATGCGTGGCTCGGACATCAGAGTTTCCTGCTGGCTGGACGTGTTTAACCTTCGGCAATGGTGAGACCACCAGCCGATGATTCATTGTGTTTATACTGAAAATTGAACTCAGTGAATGCAGTTTTCAGCACAAAATAAATTACTCCATCCCGAGCAGGATTAATGACTTTTACTCAAATGTAATTTATGTATATTTGTGCCGATGCCTTCGCATCTCACACAGCCAATTAAAGGAAATAAAAATGAAGCTATCCAAGCACCATATCAAAACGATACTTGATAAGTTAGAAAGCGTTTACCCCCTCATGCTTGAGTCGGACGGTTATCGTGAGCTTGTTGAAGAAATCGGAGACGATGTAACTCTCGATGCTCATCTGCTGTATCTATATGAGAAAGGCCTGATTGAGACTGAAATGAAGTACGACCCTTATACTCCTGGCTGGACGGTCAGCGCTCATCAGACGCGTATAAACAGTAGCGGCATTGATTTAATCGCTAACGCAAATGCCTAATAGTGATGATTTAGAAGCCGCTAATCAGCGGCTTTTTCTTTCAGCTTCGATTTGTCGGATGGCGCTGCGGTCAATGTTGCACTGCCCCAGAGCGCCGTATAGCTCAGCATTGAGGCTCACGCTGTCACCGAACGTCATATCCTGTGATGGGGCTGGAACATCAATCTGGCTGGTCAGTTCAGCCGGAAGGCTTAGCTGTGGCTGTTTTACTGTCCGGTACTCCACCAGCGGCTTTTGCTGCGTCGCGCAGCCGGTCAGCAGCATCAGGGGGAACAGGAGCAACAGCACACTTGTCCGCCGCGAGGTAACGCTTAATTTCATTCTGTAGTTTCCGGTTCTGCTGCGCTGTTACGGCACGCTGCTCTGTGACCTGACTCATCACGTCGTTTTGCTGCTTAACGGCTGTTACCAGCTCAGTGACGCTTGATGCCAGGCCATCGTTCTTGGAGCGCAGGTCGTTAATCTGCTCGTCTTTACTGTTCGCCAGCTTCTCCAGGCGCTGATTGGTTGCTTCAAGTTGCGCGCTGCGGGCATTCAGCATCCACAGGCAAACGCAGATAATTGCGATAACCAACAGATGTGAATAGTTTTTGATGAACTGGATAGCAGCCATGCGGCCTCCTTTATCAGACGAGGTCGAGCGCCCGAATGAATACATCTAATCCGTAGGGCTGACTGCCGTTCTCATGCTTGATGATTGCCTGCAGGAGCGGAAACAGCTTGCGGCTGTCAGTCAGGTCGATTGGCTTATCAGCATCAGTGCCAGTAGCCGTTGCCACGCTGCGGATATAAGCCTGCGTGTCATTCTCGTTAGGCGGAGCCCAGCGCTTCACAATGCCCGTAATAGTTTTCAGGCCATATTTGCTCTGGTAGTTACGGAGAATGATGATCATCGCCCGGATGCCAAATTCTGGCGTTCTGAACTGACAGAATGATTTATCGGTGCGCTGAACTTCAGGTACCAGACCTTTCCACTCATCGCCCCAGCGGACGTTGCCAGGATTGTTATTGCGTATGCCGCGTGAATTATTGTTGCCCTTCATTAGTGTCACCCGTCTTTTTGTCTATCCACCCGCGCAATCTGGCGCTGATGTAGTCATTGCCGACATACCCGATGTAAACCGCGAAAACCTGTGCGGCGGCGTCTGGAATGTTCAAGTTGAAGAGAGCGCCGACGACCTGAAGCGTGGGCGCTGCAAAGAAAGCCAGCGCACTGCAGGAGACAGCGTCGAGAACCCGCTTACTCCACGGGCTTTTTGCATAGGCACTGCGTAATAGTGAAAACATGCCTGCTACCCCGGCATATCCCCATTCTGTTTTGTGGGCATACAGCCACAGCAGCACTGTGGCCCAAAAGCCCGGGTCTTTTTCTGGAGGCATGCTCTGATTCCCGCCACCGGGATGATGGCGGCTTACTTTCATTTAGAGGATTGCGCAGCACCACGGTGTCAAAAGTGTGTGTGGAGACTGATTGGTGTGCGTAAAAACGATAAAGGCCGCTCTATGGCGGCCTTCGATGTATGTAATCCTGACGCATGATGCGGTAATGACCAACCCCGCTGGCTTCAGGATAAATTTTACTTAAGTTTCACTGATCATAAGAGGCGAACATCAGCGCGTTTGCTTGATAAGCTGCGCGTCTGAGTGACCATCCTTAGCAGGTTACAATACCTTTTGCGTACGCGTTAGCTTTTTATTACTATGATTCCACACCCACCGGACTCATAAGGAAAACGCATGAATTTCTCGAAGAAAAAACAAGATAATCTTAATCGTAAAGTGCTGGTTAGGGCTTTCAAAGTAAATTCCAACAATACTAATGTTCTATTTGACCAGATATCCAGCAGCAATGCCTTTGGCGCAGGGGTCATAATCAAAGAGTCAGCTACTAAGCATATAAAATTAAGGGACTTTACTTCTACCCCAGACACTCATTATATGTACTTCACCTCTTATAATCCCAAAGAGAAAGTCTCGGTATCGCCTACCAACCCTGCTCATGATGATCTCTTTGAAGTTGAAAATCATGATAATTTGCATGCTTTCTATATGATTAAAGGAAATAAAATCGCCTCTCTGATGCTTATTTCAACTAACTGGCCAGAAGTTAAAACCAGTAATTTATTTAGAAGTTTTGGTATTGATATTGTTCCGACGACCATACTTCAACAGAATACTGTTGCCAAACTTCAATCCGATGGGTTAAAGGCCATTCACGTAAACATGGATGTGATGGGCACAGATTTTGTTAAACAGCCTGGCTTTTTCCAGTCTATTTTACAAAACGAACCAAATGTCCAACAGACTGGAATTTCTGGTCATTTGACTATTGACCATCGTGGTAATCCAGGTTTAGCAAAATCGATTGAAAACGACCCTGCCCCTTGGATAGATGATTTGGATAGTGACTTCTGGTTTGAAACGAAGAAGAACGAGAAAATTACGGGTGACAGCTTAAGGCTTACTCAGGTATACTATACTGTTCCGTATGGAGCCAAGTCTATTCTTAGTAAATACGCTGAGGAAATTCTTACAGACTTCGTTAAAGCTGAATTTTAAATTATGCATGGCATGAGGTATTAAATTATGTTTAGCAAGCTTGATAAAAAAGCCATAAGCATAACAACAGCAAATTTTGCTGCCTCTCTGCTATTTTCATTTTTCTTAACTGACACTCTTGCTAATAATACTGACGCACTTAATCTAGTGGCCAATATATTTTCCATTCTGACTGGTTTTTTACTCTTAGTCATCACATTGTCTGGTGAGAACTCTGCTGTTTCTTCTGGGTTATCTGAGGTTGAAAGAGTTTATCAAAACACTCGATTCCTCATGCGGTTTAACAAGTACTACAGCTTATTCTTATTGTACCTGTTGACTCTGGCATTAATATTCATTTATTACTTACTTTCTAAAGACAAAGTCCACAGCGGGCCTTTATTGACGACCATAATTAGCATGGTGACACATAGCATTTCATTCCTTACCTTTTTTTCATTTGTACAATCAACATTTATCCCTGTCAAACTCAAACAATTATACAATGAAAAGAAGGACTTAAACAAAATGGGCAGCTAAAGCTGCCCTCCTTCTATCTTAACATGCAAATGCAGCCCTCAATAAAACCAATCGCGGTTTGTAACTCTTTCCTTATCGTTCCATCAGAGCATTTTCTTTTTTTCGCTATAGCTCTAAGAGAAATCCCTATAACAAAATGGGCAATTACAATTTCATATTCTGAAGGTTTGATTTTCTTTAATTTAGAAATGCAGCCATCAATTAATATCCCTTCATCGTCACTACATTGAATTCTGTTGCAAGTTCCATAAGGTATTAATCCCTTAAATCCTGCAGCAATAGGTTTCCAATCAACCCCACTACTTTCTGATGCAGCCCACGCACCCCAATTATTCAACTCCTGTGACATGTCACGCATATTTAATCCTCTCCACACACTTTATTTTTTGTCCGTCCCGATCACGCCGACTGCAATCGCGAAATCAAGGAACCTGAATAGCAACTCAACCTGGCTGCCATATTTTGCTTCAAACGCTCTCATATCCCGGTGCAGTTCATCGTGATGCGCTCTGCATAGCGGTATCACAAATAAATCATGCGCCTTCGTTCCCATTCCCCCCTGTCCGTGTCCAATGATGTGATGAGGATCGTCAGCCTGCATGCCGCAACATGCGCACGTCTGCGACTTTACCCATCGTGTGTATTTCTCACTTTCCCAGCGCTTACGCTTGGGGCGCTTCATGAATGATTCTGGTGATTCCGGGTCTGCATGGAGGCTGATTATCTTTTTGACGATCTGCGCTGCATCCTGAATAACCTCCCGCGCCGGTCGCACCGGAACAATGCAGGCCTCTTTCAGCTCGCCGCTCTGGATAGTCTCTTTCGGCATACGCAGAACGCGCCGTGCGGGTGCCTCTGGTATCAGGTCAATCACATAATTCAGGGTTGCCCACCAGCACAGTTCAGGCAGCGTCAACTGGTGATCACCGTTTAGCCCCATCTGGCTGCATGCAGCCCTGATTATCCACAGTGCGGTATTACCTTTGGCGATGTTCTCCAGACTACCAGGTACGCCGTTTTCCCTGAACTCATTATCGTGGCTATAGCAAAGAGACACCAGGCCGTTTTCGATTTCTGACACTGTGAATTCATGGTGATGCCACACTCCCAACTGCTCCCACTGGCAGCACCCGAAGGACTGGACGAAGGATGCCAGCGCATTCGGTCCACCAGCGGCCGCTATCACACGTTCGTGGCTGAAGAAGGGAATCAGTGAGGGTTCATCGAGCAGCGGCTGTGTGCCGTCATTCAGCCGCCCTGACGGCAGGTCTGCCATATCCATTGTCGGTGTGCTGATCACAACACGACCTTTGAAAAGCCTCAGAAGCTCCGGCCCCGGCTTGAGCAGCACAATCCCTGTGCGCGGTGCTATTTCGGGTGTAAGCAGCGCTCTCACTCAGCACCACCAGCAGCTTTATGTGCTGTCCACAGGCCACCTATCCACTGAACGCCCTTAGCGGTGAAGCGGGACTGACTGAACATATAGTTTGATTCGGTAGTGGTTCCGGTTCTGACCTCAAACCGACCGGCCTCGATGTGCTGGCTATAGGGTGTCAGGGCTCCATTCAGCCGGTACATAACCCGATTCTCAATCAGGAACAGGCGGAATTCAGGCTCTTTAGCCTCAAGAAGCTTTGCTACCTGGCGGAATGTCATTGAACTGGTGGCGGTGACATAGCGATCCACGAAGGCAACCTTTGGTGCGGCTTCAGTAAGCTGCAACTGCAGACGATCCTTCTCCTCTTCCATTTCGGCGGCCAGCCGGAGTGCCTCAGCAAAAGTTCGAGGGATATTAACTGGCTGGCTTTCCTCTAATTCATGCAGTCGCTTGATCACTTTCATGCGGAGAATGGCACTGTAACCGGTGATGAGGCATTCGGTGTGCTCGCGGTCGAGGTGATACTCAGTCTGCTGACGATTCATGCTGTCAAAGTAGATGTGAGCAAATTTGCTCGCATCTTCCTGAAGCTGAAGCAGCATGACTTCAATGTCTCGCTTAACATCTGGATGACGCTTCACTGTGAGATCAGCGATTTCACGGCTGGTCATGATTGGGGATTGGATGGCATTGACTAAAGGCGCAGTGACGCCCGCTGATTGATTTAGCATTTTGATCTCTCCACACACTTTACACACACCATTTTTAACTGGCCCCGCCCCATCATCTGCAAATAAACGGGACCAACCTTTACCAAAAGCATCTGCAATATGCTTCGGCGTTAGTACTATAACTGCTAATTACATTGGTTTCACTGTAAGCGGTCAGTATAGCCATCTCAATATTGACCTGCTTAACTGACATATAACATTTGGGTCTTGCGCATATGTCCCCATAGATATTCATTCACATTCTGGATACTCAGCTAGCTGCTGTATCAAATGGCGGAATGCTATCCCAAGGGTATCAGCAAATTTTGCTCCCATTTCTTCAATCGAAGCAATCAGACAATCTGAAGCAACGTATAAACAAAGGTTAACTAGAGAAACATCTGCATCAACTGCTTCGCCACGACCTCTAATTCCATCCATTCTTTCAATAGCCAAAGGCAGAGGGTGAGCCAAATTTGAAAGCAACTGATAATGAGCTTCAATGCCTGCTAGTCGTGGACACCTGGCTTCAAAATCACCCTTTGTGTAATACATTTCAGCTCTATTTTTTAGATTGCTTTGTTTTTCTTTAGCCAGCGTCTTATAGAATTCGTGATTCAAAATTCGCTCTTTTTGCTCAGGGACACCTGCTATCAACTCCGCTATTTCCTCTGCCGGAACTCCCATTTTAAGCTTGATATCACGCCATTTTGTATTTCTGTCTTTCTGGAAAATATGGAAACGAAAATCTGCTTCAATTTCAGAAACAGCCTCTGTCCCGTAGAAATAAAGTGCCTGAAAATTCTCCATCAAACTTCTAGCAACAAGTGCAATTGTTGCCACATCCCAAAAACCTACTTCAGGATCAGAACCAGTTCGCAGAACTGGTAAAATCCTCTTTAAACTGTATGCCGTTTGTAACTGCCGCGTGAATATATTCGCACCCCGGATCCCTCGTCCGTCGGTATCAATACCGTGTTGGTTGAGGGATATCATGGTGGCGACCTCACAAGCTTTATCGAATTTTTCGTAAAGAAAAATGTAAGTTTTTTCAACGGCGGTGTGGTCTCTAAAACGAGGACCAACATGTTTTTTGTTTCTTTTTGCCTTTTTTTCTTTTTTCATCCTTTACACCAAATTATGCGTTTTTAGCTAAGCCTAATATATCCTTAGCTTGATATTTTAACCATGGCTGCATCACTATGAAAACACTATTAATTTTTATTAAAAAGTAGATAAACGGGCTACAGCTATAAAAGGCTTAATAGTAATTTCTGCCTTTCCCTGCTTAAGCTGTTCTCCCCACTCTACCGAGAATCGCTTTATCTGGCTGTCGTCGCCCCACACTCCGGCATGAGTAAGGCTATCGAATAATGCTTTGAGGTAGTTATCAAGATCACGCTGGCGCTTGTCTGGGGGGAATAGCAGAACGCTCACCTCAACATTCACTGTAAGCGGCTGAGGTCGGCGTTTAAGTTGTTCCATAACGGCGGCGAACGCATTGGAGCGGAAACAGCGCCCGGAGGCGCTGATCAATACTCCCTTTCTGGTGTTACGCCAGTACGTGTTAACGCTTGGCGGGAACGGGAGAGTTAACTTCATGCAGTCTCCCCAATACCCGGAATTGTCATCTGACCGGCTACTTCCCGAACTGCTTGGCGCAACATGCGGATATTCAACCAGCAATCACGGTTGGTCTGCTCCACCAGCGCGATAAACTCCTGAACCGTGCACGGCCTGTCCTGGCGAACGTCAATCAGCACCGCTGAAAAACGCTGCAACTGTTCCTTTGCCAGCTCTGGATCATCGTACTGCTCTGACACCCACAGCTTCAGTTCAAGATCGTCATGATGCTCTTTGATGAGGCGCACCGCTTTAGCAATGGTCTCTGCCGGAACTGTCACACAGGTAGGGTTCTCAACGGAGTCCGCCGCCCAGGTATGTGCGTACTTTGATTCGCTGTAGGTGTACTCAGCTTTCATTTTGAACGCGGCAATAACGCACGCCCACGCTTCAACACCGCTTTGCTCAAGGATTTCGTGCTTCCGCAATGGCAGGTCATCACCGTCCTCTGCCTTAACTGCTGCCGGTTGTTTGCTTACTGATTGAGTCACACCGTAGTGCTCTTTGGCGATCAGGATGATATCCATCAGCTCAGCCGCCTGCAGGTTAGACTCAAACGTCAGCGTAATGCGTGCGCCTTCATCGCTCTGCTCTGTCTGAGAATGTTTAGCAATCAGTTCTGCAAGCTTACGTGCCTGGGCAGCACTGAACTGCGGCATAGCATCGGTCTTAGTCAGCTTCTTCTTCCCTGCTGCTTTCGCCTTCTGCATCTGCTCCTGTGCTACTGATGATGCTTTCACGCCATGCTCACGCTGCAGGGCTACTGCTGTGGTTGCGGCCACTTCGCCAGACTTCACCATCTCAATCAGAGGTTCGCCAACGGTCAGCAGCTGCAGGTGCTGTTCAACGTCGGTGATCGAACGCTTCACCTTGGCGGCGATCTCGGCTGGCTCTAAGCCTTGGTTAACAAGGCGCTGATAGGCTGCTGCACGTTCCAGCGGCAATAGAGCACGGCCCTGGCTGCTGGTGACCATGAAAGCCACGCTGTCCGCCTCACTCCCCACGAAATCTTTACACTCAAGGCGCAGCGTATAGCCCGCTTCCTGAGCCAGCTTTGCACCGTAATAGCGGTGATGGCCATCAATGATCTTAATGCCCTTCTCGGTGACCTTAACAGCCAGCGGAGGCACATGTTCACCAGCGATAAAGGCGTCGCGGAACTCCTCGACATGGGTCTGATCGATATCACGAATGTTGTAATTAGTTTCAACATACAGCTCATCAACGCCCAGCAGATAAGTTTTGCGGGTGGTGATATCGGTATCGCTATTTTTCTTGTCGTCGTAAATGCGCGCTAGTGTGCTCATGCTGTGGTCAGCTCCCATGTCAGGACAATAATCAGGGCGGCAATCATCACCGCTGCAGTGCGGATGGCCTGGTAGAAAATCTCATTGCGTTGGTAGTGGGTCTTCAGGTGCGCTTTCATTGGCGATCCTCACTCAGTAAGCTTTCGCCAATACGGCCTGTATCAAGCCCGCCATAGCTGCCACAGTTAAGCGAGCCACTTGAGGCGCAGCGGTCGCAGTTCTCTTTGGCTTCATTGCGGGATGCATCGAACCGGGCCACCAGCATCGCTTCACGCCAGACCTGTGCAGCACGCAGCCAGAACCCTTTAGCCTCCAGTTCGGTAGCCTGCTTCGCCATTTTGCTGAATTTCTCGCTCTCTACCGGTAACGGGTCAGTGTTAATCGAATAACTCCAGTCGCTGGACCGCTTGAGATTCCCTCTGGTGAACAACGGTTTGATGAAGCGCTTCACTGAAGTTTCATGCAGGCCAGTGAGCTTGCAGAGATCGCGCACCTTCAGCGGGCCATTGCGGGTAATCAGTTCAAGAATTTTTGATTCGTGGTTGATCATGATTTTCTCCCGTTAACCGCGAAAGCCGTGAGGCACAGAGCTGTCAGGCTGTGGAATGACAGTGATTTCCCGCTGCATGTTGCGCTTCAGGGCATTCCACTCAGAGCGTGGCGGGCGACCGGCCTTATCCCACTTGGTCGCTGACTGGAGATAGCCAGGCAGGTTGCCTGGGATGAACAGAGTTTTGGGCCGCATGTACTGGTATTCCTCAGTGCCTTCCCAGTGGGCGTGTTTGTAATCCACCACCAGGCAAAGCTCTTCCACCGTGAAGGAGTCTTTCAGGCGGGACTTGATATGACCCATCGACGACTGCGCTTCAGTGTGTTTTGCGCCAGTCACTTTGTTCAGGTGACGCAAAACCTGACGAGAGCGATTAAGAATTGACCACTCATCGTCTGGTTGCGACGCAACCTGACAAAAGGGTTTTTTATCTGATGGATCATGTTTTGAATTTACTGACGGATCGTCGCCAGATTCTGGCGGGTCAAAACTGTTATTTTTGCTGGATTCTGACGGGTGAAAATTTGATGCCTCAAAATTCGGTGCATCAGATTTTGATGCGTCATATTTTGATGTGTCAGATTCTGACGCCTCAGATTCTGACAGGTGAGCAGCAGCCGACTCGCGGAGCTTTTTGACGTTCAGCTGATACATGTTCGAGTTGTTGCGGTTGCCTTTGCGACGCGACGTGCTGGTCAGCCAGCCTTCACTTTCCAGCTTGCGGATCGAGGTACGAACAGTGCTCGGGCCAGCGCCAATCTGACGGGCAATGGTAGCTATTGACGGCCAGCAAACGCCCTCATCGCTTGAGAAGTCAGCCAGGCGTGCCATTATGGCTACCATAGTGATCTTCATGCCGGATGATGCGCAGCCGTCCCAGACGAATGCAGATAATTTAACGCTCATGATTTACCCCAACCTCTCTGAAATATTGCTTGAACCGTTCGAGAGAACTGAAGCACTCGCCATGTTCGTAGTTGTCACGCAGGTAGATAACCCGGTCGTTCTCTGGCTCCCAGCGAATGACCCGCACAGGGATGCCGCGCTTATCTCGGAAGATGCGGTCAAGTTCTCGCATTTGGTCGCCTTCATTCGCTGGTTAGCATTGCCCACAGCCCAGTCAACAAAGCTGTGGTTAACTTCTTCGCTGACGCCTGGTACATTGAGCACATACCGCAGCGGCTCACTGCTGAGACGTCCACCAGCAGAAGGAAGGCAACGGAATTGCGGTAACCCTGATAATCTGATTAAATTGATCACGCGATTAGTTCTCCACACACGTTGATTTAGTCGCATCGAACGCCGCGGGCTGCAATCCTGCGGCGTTCACCTTTTCTGGCGGGCAAAATACGCGATACAGCAACGTCAGATGCTCCTGCCACTTAGCCATAACCTGATAGCTGTTCTCTTCGATCTGCTCACGTTCATTTGCATCAATCACGCCATCAGCTGTTGCTTTGCGGATATAGGCTGAGTGCTTGCCAATCCACTCAACTGACTCCATCAGGCGCTGATTGATATCCGCGTTATCAACATCTTCAATGTCCACCAGCGGAACGTTGACACTGTTTGACTGACGGGATACAGCATTAGCGATGTACTTGGTGCCGCTTGCCTGCTGCAGAACCATCGCCCAGCCCATTGGGAAAATCTGATCGCCATTAGTACGCAGGCGATTGAACAGTGCATCTTCAGTCACACCCAGCCATTCAGCTGCTTCTGCATACCCGCCCGGTAGACTTGAAATAGTCTTCTTGATTGCTGCCACCAGCCATGCCGGTTGCCTTTCAATTTGCCACTCTGGTTTACCCACTGCTTGAATCCTCTTACTGTGGTTTTGCTGTCAACGAAACGGGTGATACATTTTCATTGCCGGTTTGGTATCTCTGCGGATAAAGAATTTCCAGCTCGCTAATTTCGCCTTTGAAGAAGACCGACAGCTTCTCAGCGACTTCCAGCGAGGCGACCTGGATACCTCGTTCAATACGGCTCAGGTTGCCAACATCAAGACGAATCGCTGTAGCTACATCACTCAATGTTTTTCCTTGCGCCTTACGCAAGTTTCTTAACGGTGTGACCATAAATACCTCCTTTAATTGCGTAATATGCATAGTATTGAATGCACGCGGATTGCGCAAGTTGATTTGCGTTTCGTGCAAACCAACATTTAAATAGGGTCATGAACATAGGAAACCGCATCAGAGAGCTTCGCTTACAGCGAGGTATGAAAATGAGCGATCTGGCCGAAGCTGTTGGCGTGGATCAGGCGAATATCTCCAGACTTGAGACAGGAAAACAAAAATCATTTACGGAGCAATCGCTTATTAAAATAGCTGAGGCTCTTGAAGTAGGTCTTTTTGAATTATTTACTCCCACCCCTCCTGAAATTACTGTATATAATCACAGTAAGGATAACGTAAAGGATGGCAAGGGGGAGGATGTGTATCGTGTCGACTTACTTGATATAACCGTGAGCGCTGGACCTGGTGCATTCGTAAGTAGTGACACCGTGGATGTCATTCGTTCTATTGAATATAACTCTGAGCACGCTAAATCTTTCTTCAGCGGGAAGCCTGCGAAGATGGTGAAAATGGTCAACGTTGGCGGTGATAGTATGTCAGGTACTATTGAGCCAGGTGATTTAGTTTTCGTAGATATATCAGTGAATAAATTCGATAGTGACGGCATCTATGTGTTTGGCTTTGACGGTAAAGTGCACATTAAGCGACTTCAAATGATCCCGGATAAACTGCTGGTGATCTCCGATAACACACGCTATCGCGACTGGTTCATTGACGAGGCAAATGAACACAGGTTCTACATATTTGGCAAAGTCATGATTAGCCAGTCTCAAGCTTTCAAGCGCCACGCTTAGATCCTTTCTAGTTCAAAAAACACCCGGCTTGTCCGGGTTTTTTTGTGCCCACCGCATTATATTTGCATATTGCGCAATTTAACGCTTGCGAATATCGCATATTCGATTTATTGTTTCTTCATCAAGACAGCACAAACGTTTGCAGGCGTAACTGTCTACTGTGTGGAGAAGAAATGAAGCTAATTAAAAACATGTCGAACACAACGGTCCGGGACCTGATTACCTTTTTGAGGCTCTTCCCTGATGCTGATGCTGTCTGTTGTGGTGATGCCGGTGTGGTGAGTGTGCAGTGTGATGTTGAAAACGTGGTTCGCGGACCAGCGTTTTAAGAGTACGGAATTGCTGTGTTGGCGGTTATTCATGATGGTTTGTTTAACCGCCTTTTTTAAAAAGATTAGAGCAAGCCTCGCTGAAAGAATTTTCGAAAGTTCTTTGAACGAGACTGGATGGCTTACTACTTCAAGACGGTCTCAATAAATGTCCACCAAGTAGCGGTACTGCTACCGATATTAGCGGCGACAAGACTATGCAAACGGTAAAGGTCGTTAAAACTCGTTAGGCCGATGAGTTCAGATGGCAATAAAGAACTGGCAGCCGGGAAAGACCGGCACACAACAGGAAAGAGTATTTGGAGGCGCACCACTAAGCCGTTGATGAATACTCTATCCGTTGTGGTGAATGCGGCCAGCGCGCGCGGAAGACTGACAAAGATTGCACACAGTCTAAGAGTTTCCGCTCTGGTGTTTGTCAGTCTGACCAGAGCACCGGGAGGCACCCGGCACCGCAGCAACCTTTCAAGTGTGTGGAGTAATCGGGCTGTGGGTTATTGCAGTAACCCACCAGCCAACTTAAACGAATCCCAAAAGTTTTTTATTGCCATCACTGGCAAGGGATTCATGCAACCAAAAATCGTGTGTGGAGACTTTCATGGAAAAGCCGAACGACCATATAACAGTAGGCATTATCACCCTGCCCTACAGCCGTATCCTGAACGGCTGGATCATGCCTGATGGCTTGGTAATCAGTAATCCCATTAAGGCGCAGCGTGAAGCTGAGCGGCTTAATAAAACCATCAACATCACCATCCACTGAGGGCCAGCAGCATGCTTTCTTCTAAATCGAATAAAGAAGTCGTCGCTGCTGGCCACCAGTTCGCCAGGAGCATCGGTAAAGAAACCTCTCTGCTGGAAATGGCAAAGATGGTGAGTGATTTGGCTACGCGTCTTGATGTTGCCACCGTCCGCGCCAGCCTGATGGCTTCAGAGGTTCTGCGTATCAACAGCGTGCTGCCTGACACCATTTCAGCACTA